>CEAI01020248.1_pt1 | contig 31581 bp, 19 predicted proteins | sample 557641 | NCBI WGS metagenome assembly CEAI01 (sample SAMEA3182100, study PRJEB8094) | gut metagenome | biome: human; feature: gut; material: Stool; isolation source: human stools | place: Canada | collected 2012-06-20
GGGTAAGGTCATCGACCGCAGGGGTAGTATCGAGGCGAACAACACGCTCTCGGACAACACGGATATCGAGCACGAATACAAACGCTCGATCTATTCGACGATCCTCTTCACCGAATTCATGGACCGCAAGTTGAACATCATCGACTGCCCCGGCTCGGACGACTTCTGCGGAAGCCTCTTCTCGGCCTTCAAGGTCGGAGACGTGGGCGTCTTCCTGTTCAACGCCCAGAACGGCTGGGAGGTGGGCAGCGAGATTCAGGCCCGCTACGCCCGGCTGCTGCAAAAACCCGTGATCGGCGTGGTGAACCAGCTGGACGCCGAGAAGGCCAGCTTCGAGGCCACGGTCGAGTCGATCCGGGCTTCGTCGCGCGTGAAACCCGTCATCGTGCAGTATCCCGTCAACCAGGGTCCGGAGTTCAACGCCTTCATCGATGTACTGCTGATGAAGATGTACCGCTTCAAGGACAACGACGGCCACCGCGAGGAGCTGGAAATTCCGGCCGAAGAGCTTGAAAAGGCCCAGGAGCTGAACAAGGAGCTGGTCGAGATGGCCGCCGAACACGACGAGGCGCTGATGGAACTCTACTTCGACAAAGGCACGCTCACGCAGGACGACATCCGCTCGGGCCTGAAGATCGGCGTCTCGAAACGCGAAGTGATGCCCATCTTCTGCACCTCGGGCAAGCGCGACATCGGCACCAAGCGTCTGATGGAGTTCATCATCAACGTGGCGCCCGGTCCGCAGAAGGCCCCGGCATTCCTTTCGACCGAAGGCGAGGAGATCACGGCCGACGAGACCGCACCCGCCGTGGCATTCGTCTTCAAGAGCCAGGTGGAACAGCATATCGGCGAGATCACCTATTTCCGCGTCATCCGAGGCAGGATCGCCGAGGGAGCGGAGTTGGTGAACACCCGCACCGGAAACAAGGAAAAACTCTCGCAGCTGTTCGCCGTGGCGGGCAAGAACCGGATCAAGGTCACGGAACTCATGGCCGGAGACATCGGCTGCACGGTGAAGCTGAAGGGCACGCGGACGAACGACACGCTTTCGGCCCCGTCGGCTCCCGTGACGATCGAACCGATCGTCTTCCCCGAGCCCCGCTACCGCGCCGCCATCAAATGCAAGGACCAGGCCGACGAGGAGAAACTGGGCAAGGTGCTCAACGACGCCAAATTCGAAGACCCGACCATTCTGGTCGAATACTCCAAAGAGCTGAAGCAGACCATCATCCAGGGTCAGGGCGAACACCACCTGAACATCCTGCGCTCGCGCATCGAGAAGGAGAACAAACTCGCCTACGAATACATCGCGCCGAAGATTCCCTACCGCGAAACCATCACCAAGGTCGCGCAGGCCGACTACCGCCACAAGAAGCAGTCGGGCGGCGCAGGCCAGTTCGGCGAGGTGCACATGATCATCGAACCCTATTACGAGGGCATCGGCGAACCGAAGAACTACAAGGTACCCGGCAAGGGCGACATGGTGCTGAACCCCAAGACCAAGGAGGAATACGACCTGCCGTGGGGCGGCAAACTGCAATTCTACTCGGCGATCGTGGGCGGCGCCATCGACGCGCGCTTCATGCCCGCCATCCTGAAAGGTATCATGGAGAAGATGGACGAAGGCCCGCTGACCGGATCGTACGCCCGAGACATCCGCGTGGTGATCTACGACGGCAAGATGCACCCGGTGGATTCGAACGAAATCTCGTTCAAGCTGGCGGCCCGCAACGCCTTCAAGGAGGCTTTCCGCAACGCGGGGCCCAAGATCATGGAGCCGATATACAGCGTCGAGGTGCTCGTGCCGAGCGAATACATGGGCGCCGTGATGTCGGATCTCCAGAACCGCCGCGCGATGATCGCCGGCATGGAGTCGGACAAGGGATTCGACCGGCTGAACGCGCTGGTTCCGCTGGCTGAACTGTACCGCTACTCGACGACCCTTTCGTCGCTGACGTCGGGTTCGGCCACCTACTCGATGAAATTCGGCAGCTACGAGCAGGTTCCCGCCGACGTGCAGGAAAAACTGCTCAAGGCCTACACCGACACCGACGACGAATAACCCGGCAAAGGCCGGGCTTCAGGAGGCGAGAGGCCAGTCGGAACGGCACAGCCCATTCTGCGCCCGGCCCCGCTTAAAAGACCGGCTTCAGGGACCGCAGCAGGCCCTCCGCGTACCGTCCGGTTCCACGCCCCCCGCAAAGAGCCGGGTCCGGAGGCGGCACACAGGCTTCGGATGTCGCCATCCGGCGCTGCGCCCGATAATGCAAAAGCGGCGGACCGAATCATCGGTCCGCCGCTTTTTTGCGTCAGCCGGGGGGGGGCAAGGTTTCGCCGCAGGGCCGCAAGTTTGTCCACGACCTGCGGATCGCGGGCGCCGGGCGAATCGAACGCGCAACCCGAAGAGGCAAAACAGGCGGAACAGAAGCGGCCGCGAGAACAGGCTCCGGCAATAGGGAAAGCCCCGAGCAAAGGAGGGGAAACGGCCCCGCAGCAGACAGCGGGCCGGCAGTCAGGGGAACATCCGGCATCTTCCGCCGGGACGCTGTGTTAAATTAATGTTAACAATCCATGTCATAACCATTTCATCGGAAAAAATGGCGTAAATTTGTTCACAATTTGCACTAAAACCCCAACATGAGCGAAATCTACACCGTCATTGTCGGCATTCTGGGAATCCTCGCTGTTTCAGGTCTTTTCGTCGGCGTCACGAACGACGCAGTCAATTTTCTCAACTCCGCTATCGGCTCCAAAGCCGCCTCGATGAAGATTATCCTCACCGTGGCGTCCGTCGGCATCATCATCGGCGTGGTCACGTCGAGCGGCATGATGGAGGTCGCCCGCAGCGGCATGTTCAACCCCGGACTGTTCACCTTCCACGAAGTGATGATGCTTTACCTGGGCGTCATGTTCGCCAACGTCATCCTGCTGGACCTCTACAATTCGTGGGGACTCCCGACCTCGACCACCGTATCGCTGATCTTCTGCCTGCTGGGCGCAGCGATCGCCGTGTCGATCTACAAAATCTCGAACGACCCGGAACAGGGTGTCTCCTCGCTCGGACACTACATCAACACCTCGCGCGCCATGGGTATCGTTTCGGCCATCCTGCTGTCGGTGGTGATCGCCTTCACCTGCGGCACGCTGGTCATGTACGTCTCGCGCATGATCTTTTCGTTCCGCTACACGGCGCTTTTCCGCCGCTACGGATCGCTCTGGTGCGGGGCCTCGCTGACGGCGATCGTCTATTTCGCCGTCTTCAAGGGTCTCAAATCCATACTCGCGGACCATGCCTTCATCCAGCTGATCGACAACCACCTGCCCTCGGCCATCGCCATCTGCTGGGTGGTCTGCTCGCTGCTGCTGTTCTTCATCCAGCGTTTCAAAGTCAACATCCTGCGCATCACGATCCTTTCGGGAACCTTCGCGCTGGCCCTCGCCTTCGCGGGCAACGACCTGGTGAACTTCATCGGCGTGCCCGTGGCCGGGTTCGACGCCTACACCATCGCCCGGGAAGCGGGCGACACGCAGATGCTCATGGGCGCGCTGAACGAGAATGTCCCGGCCAATTTCCTGATCCTGCTGACGGCGGGCATCCTGATGATCCTCACGCTGTGGACTTCGAAGAAGGCCATGCACGTCTCCGAAACCGAGCTTTCGCTCTCGGCGCAGGACGACGCCGGCCAGCAGCAGTACGGCTCGTCGGTCTTCTCGCGGACGATCGTCCGCGCGGCCCTCAACGTCAGCGCAGGCATCGAGCGCGTAGTCCCGAAACACCTCCGGGAGAGCATTTCGCGCCGTTTCGAATACGAGGACGTGGAACACAGCGGCGCGCCCTACGACATGATCCGCGCCACGGTCAACCTGACCACTTCGGCGCTGCTGATCGCCATGGCCACCTCGCTCAAACTCCCGCTGTCGACCACCTACGTCTGCTTCATGGTGGCGATGGGTTCGTCGCTCGCCGACCGCGCGTGGGGACGCGAAAGCGCCGTGTACCGCATTTCGGGCGTTATGACCGTCGTGGCCGGGTGGTTCATCACCGCGCTGGGCGGATTCCTGATCGCCTTCGTGGTGGGACTGGCGCTGATCTACGGCGGAACCCCGGCCTTCATCGTCATCACGCTGTTGTGCGGGTACATGCTCATCCACAGCAACTTCTTGAAAAAGGACAAGGAGAGCGCCATCGTCAAGGAGCATGAAGACACCAACGAGGACATCATCGCCAACCTGCGCGACGAGGTGTGCCGCACGATGGAGTGCGCCACGAAGATTTACGACCGCACGCTGATCGCCGTCTTCAAAGAGAACCGCAAGGTGCTGCGCGACATGGTCAAGGAGTCGAACGACCTGTTCTACCAGTCGCGCGAACGGAAATACTCGCTGCTCCCCACGCTCAAGAAGCTCCAGGGCGGCGACGTCAACACTGCCCACTACTACGTGCAGGTGGTCGATTACCTCAACGAAATGACCAAGGCGCTGATGCACATCACCCGCCCGGCGTTCGAACATATCGACAACAACCACGAGGGGCTTTCGAAGGAGCAGGCCCGCGACCTGATGTCGATCAACGACGACGTGGAGTCGATCTACCGCCACATCAACCTGATGCTGCGCGAGGGCGACTTCTCGGAGATCGAAACGGTGCTGACGATGCGCGACCAGCTGTTCGAGTCGATCGCCGAAGCCATCAAATCCGAGCTTACGCGTATCAACGAGGCCCGTTCGAACACCAAGGCGAGCATGCTGTACCTCACGATCCTGACCGAGACCAAGAACATGGTGCTCCAGTCGCGCAACCTCCTCAAATCGCAGCAGTACTTCCTCAAGCACCTCACGGGACCGAAAACGTGGATTAAATAATGCAAAATTCACAATTCATCATTCACAATTGTTGAGTTTGCGGATGCTGATTATTTCAGCAAAGTAAAATTATGAATGATGAATTGTGAATTATGAATTCTAACTATGGACATCGCAAAAGCAAAACGGCGGGAGAATATCGCCGAATACATTCTCTACCTCTGGCAGCTGGAGGATCTGCTCCGGGCGCTGCAATTCAGCCCCGAGGCCATCTTCTCGACGCTGATCGCCCCGCGCAAGGACATCGGCGAGGAGCAGAAGCACGTCTTCCTGCTCTGGTACATGGATCTGGCGAACCTGCTCCGTCAGGAAGGCAAGGAGGAGAAAGGGCATCTGGAACATACGCTCCACCTGATTCAGGACCTGCACGACCTGCATCTCCAGCTGATGAAACTCCCCGTCGGCGCGCATTACCGCCAGACGTACGCCCGCCTCGAACCCGAGCTGCCGCGCCTGCGGAGCGTTCTGGGCAACCCGGGGATGAACGACACGGAACTCTGCTTCCGCGCGCTCTACGCCGCGATGCTCTACCGCATCAAGGGCGAGGGCGACAAATCGGCCGTGACGGACACGCTGGAATACATATCCCCCGTAATCGCAGAGTTGGCCGACATGCACGGCAAGGTCGAGCGGGGCGAAGTGAACCTGTTCAAGACGGAGGCCGAATAACGCCCCCGAATCGCACCGGAAGATGAAACGCCTGACCCTGCTGTTCGGAGCGCTTCTGGCCGCAGCGCTCTGCACCCTCCCGGCGGCGGACGCCGCAGCACAGCCGAAACCGACGAAATACAACCTCTGCCGGAAACACCCGGCCGACGGACCCTATATCGTCTACGACGCGAAAAAGGGCGCCTATGCAGCGACCGCCGACAAGCGGGGGCGCGTCCGCGTGATGCTCTACGGAGGCGGCCCGGTCGAGGTCCGGTCGAGCCGGGGCGCATACCTCTTCAGCGTCACGCCGCACGCCGTCGAGCGAGGTCCCCGGGAACTCCCGCAGGCCCCGAAACTGTTCGTCACGTCCGACCTTCACGGCGATTTCCGAAGTTTTGCGACGCTCCTCCAGGCCCACGGCGTGATCGACGGCGACTGCCGGTGGAGCTACGGAAACAACCAGCTGGCGGTGATCGGCGACATTTTCGACCGCGGCTACGACGTGCTGCCGCTGTTGTGGCTGATGTACAAACTCGAACAGGAGGCCGCCGACGCGGGAGGCGCCGCCGTGCTGCTGTTGGGCAACCACGAAGGAATGGTGCTGGCCGGCGACGTGCGCTACACGCGCGGGAAGTACCTCGAAACGGCGCGGCAGCTCGGCATGGAGAATTACCGCCAACTGTTTTCGCCCGACACGGAACTCGGCCGCTGGCTCGCGACCCGCAACACGATGCTGCGCATCGGCCGCAACCTCTTCGTACACGCGGGATTGAGCGCCCGACTGCTCGAACGCAATCTGGAAATGGATACGCTCAACGCCCGGATGAGCGAAGGGCTTTACCGGACCTCGAAGGAGCGCAGGGAGGACCCGACGCTCGAATTCCTGTACCGCTCGGCCGGGCCGGTCTGGTACCGCGGGATGGTCTGCACGGATGAAAAATACGATCCGCTGACGCCGGAACAGACCGACGCGCTGCTGCGCCGTTACGACGCCGACCGGCTCCTGGTCGGACACACGATTTTTCCCGACATTTCGACCTTCCACGACGGCCGCGTGATAGCGGTCAACGTACAGAACGAACTCAACCGGCGGAAAAACCGCGGCCGCGCCGTGCTGATCGAAGGCAGCCGCATATCGGTCGTCGGAAACCGCGGCGTGAAACGGGTGCTGGAGGAATAAGCAGAAAACTGAAAACGGGGTCAGACGATCTCCAACCCCATGATGTAATCATTCATATAATAACCGTCGCCGATCGGGAAATCGCCCTCGCGCAGGCGGCGCATGCCCATCCGTTCGTAGAAATGCAGCGCGCGGTTACGGCGGTTGACGTTGAGTTCCATCATGCAGGGTCCGGAATGCACGCTGCGGATGTATTCCACGGCGCGGCGGAACAGAAACTCCCCGGCGCCGAGACCCTGAAAACGGGGCAGGACGTAGATTTTCTGGAGGTGGAACAGATCCTCGCCCTGCCGCTCGACCGAAACGTAGCCGCACGGCTCGCCGTCGGACGAGGCGATGAACCAGACATGCTCCGCACGGAACTGCCCTTGCAGGCTCTCTTCGGAGTACATCCACTCCATCATGTAATCCAACTGCGCGGGCGCGAGGATCTCGCGGTAGGTGGCGGGGAAGACCTCCCCGGCCAGACGGCGGATCAGCGCGCAATCGGCTTCGGAAGCCCGGCGGATCGAAAGCATAACGGCACAACAGGCATTAAACGAAAGAAGGCCGGCAAAAAGCCGACCTTAAATCTTTCCTGCAGGAAATTAAGCGTACTTGAACGTCGACTCGTCCGATACGGTCAGTTTCTTGCGGCCCTTTGCGCGGCGCGCAGCCAGCACCTTGCGACCGTTAGCCGTAGCCATACGAGCGCGGAAACCGTGCTTGTTGATACGCTTGCGACGCGAAGGCTGGTATGTTCTCTTCATTGCCATAGCTATATAGTTTTTATTGTTTCAGACATTTTTACGGATTGCAAAAGTACAACAAAAAAGTTATCCGCAAAAGTTTTTCGCGAAAATATTTTCCAAAACCCCGAAAAAAGCCCCGAATCCCACTATCTTTGGCGCCGTTAGGGCACTTTCAGGGGTCGGAAATTTTGTCGGACGGCATGCAATTCAGTTTTGTTTCCGTCCGTTCTTTTTTCTACCTTTGTAAAGTAAAGGAGGCTCCGGAAGCCGGCATGAGCGCCGACCGGTCCGGAGCGGTTTGTTTTTCAGACGGATAACACACGACAGCACATATGGCAGTTTTCAAAGTCGAAGGTGGCCACCGACTGCGGGGCGAAATCACGCCCCAGGGAGCCAAAAACGAAGCGTTGCAGATACTCTGCGCCACGCTGCTGACGCCCCAGCGGGTCGTCGTCAGGAACATCCCCCGGATTCTCGATGTGATGCAGCTCATCGAACTGCTCCGCTGCATGGGCGTGGAGGTGGAGCAGCTCGCGGAGGACGCCTACGCGTTCTGCGCCCGCGACATTGATTTCGAATACCTCAAATCGGACGATTACCGCCAACGCTGCACGCGATTGAGGGGTTCGGTCATGCTGATCGGCCCGATGCTGGCGCGGTTCGGCGTGGGATACATCCCCAAGCCGGGCGGCGACAAGATCGGCCGACGCAGGCTCGACACCCATTTCCTCGGATTCCAGAAACTCGGCGCGAAGTTCAACTTCGACATCGCCGACGAGTTCTTCATGGTCGAAGGCCGGGAGCTGAAGGGGACCTACATGCTGCTGGACGAGGCGTCGGTGACCGGCACGGCCAACATCGTGATGGCCGCCGTGATGGCCAAAGGCCGGACGACGATCTACAACGCGGCCTGCGAACCTTACCTCCAGCAGTTGTGCAAAATGCTCAACAGAATGGGCGCGAAGATTTCGGGCATCGCCTCGAACCTGCTCGAAATCGAAGGCGTCGAAGCGTTGGGCGGCACGGAGCACCGGCTGCTGCCCGACATGATCGAGGTGGGCAGCTTCATCGGCATGGCCGCCATGAACCGTTCGGAGCTGACGATCAAGGATGTGTCGTTCGAGAACCTGGGCATCATCCCCGCGCAGTTCGCCCGCATGGGCATCCGTTTCGAACAGCGGGGCGACGACATCCACATCCCCCAGCAGGACCATTACAGCATCGACACGTTCCTCGACGGCTCGATTATGACCATTGCCGACGCCCCGTGGCCGGGACTGACGCCCGACCTGCTGTCGATCTTTCTGGTGGTGGCCACGCAGGCCAACGGCGCCGTGCTGATCCACCAGAAAATGTTCGAAAGCCGCCTGTTCTTCGTCGACAAACTGATCGACATGGGCGCGCAGATCATTCTCTGCGACCCGCACCGCGCCACGGTCATCGGCCACGACCACCGGCTGTGCCTGCGCGCGACGCGCATGACCTCGCCCGACATCCGTGCGGGCGTGGCGCTGCTGATCGCGGCCATGTCGGCCGAAGGGGTCTCGACCATCCAGAACATCGACCAGATCGACCGCGGCTACAAGGACATCGACGGCCGTCTGAATGCCCTCGGGGCCAAAATCACCCGCATCGACGACTGCAAGTAAATCCCCGGCTTTCCGGAAAACAACCCCTGCCGCGCAATATTCCATCAGCCGCGCGGCAGGGGTTTTGCGACCATAGGGCAGCAAAACCGCCCGCCGAACCCCGTTTTCCGGGATTTGCGGCCGAAAGGAACAGGGTCAAAAAAACAGCCGAAATGTACCATTCGGCCTATTTTTTATATCTTTGTGCGTCGACCCCGCACCCGAACGGAGTGTCGGAAAAAACAAATTATACGGTAAAATGTTTTTTTCTTAACATTCTGAAACTTCAATGCGTTATACGCTTACAAAAAATACGTTTATTCATCAATTTTACTTTATGCGTTCACTATCCAAACTCTGCGTCCTGCTCCTGGCGGCAGGACTACTGATCGCCCCGGCGTCGGGGGCGGCGGCCTCGAAATCCAAAAAGAAAAAATCGAAAACCGAGGAGGTCGCCAAACCCAAAGTCGACAAGTACACCAAAATGTTCGTCAACGACAAATCGTGCCTCACCGCCAAAGGGCCTTTCCTGACGCTCCACAAGCTCAAGGGAAAGCTCTACGTGGAGGTTCCCCTCAAGACGATCGGCCGTGAAATGCTGATCGCCTCCACGATCTCGGAGGCCAGCGACACCAACCTCGGGACCATCGGCTACAAACCCACCGACCCCATCCACGTCAAGTTCACGCGCATCGACACGACGATCTACCTCTCGCAGGCCGTCGTGCCGCCCGTTCACGACACGAACGATCCCCACATGTCCAAGGCCATCGGCCGGAGCACCCTCCCGCCGATCATGCACTCCTACCCGCTGGTCTGCTACAACCGCGACAGCTCGGCAATGGTGATCGAAATGACCAAGTTCTTCTCGGGCGACAACGAACTGCTCGCCCCGATCAAAAGCACCAAGGGCGGCGTGGTGAACATCACGGGCAAGTTCAAGTCCGAAGGTTCGGTGATCAACCAGATCAAGTCCTTCGAGGACAACGTGACCGTCAAATCCTACCTCTCCTACTCGGTGACGGCCGACCTGCTGGGCCTGCTGGTCATCAAGAAGGACGAGCCGATGACCGTGAAGGTCACGCGCACGATCCTGCTGCTGCCCGAAGAGGCGATGCGGCCCCGCCTGGCCGACTCGCGCATCGGCATCTTCCTGACCGGCATGTCGCGCATCAACGGCAAGAAGGACAAGATCGAGGATTTCTCGGTCATCAACCGCTGGAACATCCAGCCCAAAGACATGGAGGCCTGGAAACGCGGCGAACTCGTGGAGCCGGTCAAGCCGATCGTCTTCTACCTCGACGACGCGTTCCCCGCGCTGTGGCGCGAACCGATCCGCCGCGGCGTGCTGCGCTGGAACAAGGCCTTCGAGAAGATCGGATTCAAAAACGTCATGCACATCGAGGACTTCCCGAAGGACGATCCCGAATTCGATCCCGACAACCTGAAATACTCCTGCATCCGCTACGTCCCGGCCGCCGTGGCCAACGCCATGGGACCCTCGTGGGTCGACCCCCGCTCGGGCGAGATCATCAACGCCTCGGTGCTGATGTACAACGACGTGGTGAAGCTGGCCGCCAACTGGCGTTTCGTGCAGACCGCACAGGTCGACGAGCGCGTGCGCGGCAAGGAGCTGCCCGACGACGTATTCCAGGAGTCGCTGGAGTACATCCTCGCCCACGAGGTGGGACACTGCCTCGGACTGATGCACAACATGGCCGCATCGAGCGCCTTCCCCGTGGATTCGCTCCGCAGCGCATCGTTCACGCAGCAGCACGGCACGACCCCCTCGATCATGGACTACGCGCGTTTCAACTACGTGGCCCAGCCGGGCGACAAGGGCGTGAAACTCACCCCGCCGGACCTCGGACCCTATGACGACTACGTCATCAAATACGCCTACACGCCGCTACCCGACAAGAAGGACATGTTCGACGAGGAGAAGACCATCCGCGGATGGATCGACGAGAAGGTCGGCGACCCGATCTACCGTTACGGCCGCCAGCAGGTGATCGCCCGCTACGACCCCACCGCCATCGAGGAGGACCTCGGCGACGACCACATCAAGGCCGGCGACTACGGCATCGGCAACCTCAAATACGTCCTTTCGCACATGGAGGAGTGGATCACCGACGAGGAGGACCCCGACCTGAAAATCCGCACGGAGCTTTACGAGGCCGCGGCCGGACAGTTCGCGCGCTACGTGAACGCCGTGATGCTCAACGTGGGCGGCATCTACCTCACGGACGTGAACAGCAACACGGCGGGCGGTCCGCAGGCCGTTTCCGTCCCGAAGGAGTTGCAGCGCGCATCGCTGAAATGGGTGCTTGCGCAGATGAAGGACTCGGCATGGCTCGAACAGCCCGCGCTGACCGAAAAACTGCCGCTGCACGTGGACCTCTCGTTCATCCTGCGCTTCAACTTCTGCCGCGCGTTCTTCACCTATTATAAGAACGTCACGCTCTCGTCGCACATCGCCGACGATCCCTACACGCCGCAGGAGTATATGGACGACCTCTACAACATCGTCTTCGAAAGCACGATCAAGGGACGCCCGGTGTCGCCGTCGGAGCGGCTCATCCAGCGGATGTTCGTCGACGCGGCCGCGGACGTCGCCTCCAGCGAGGCCAAGCGCATGAAGCTGGGCGGCATCGCGGAGGCCTACGCACCCTCGGTGGACGAGATCGCGCTGCTGGGTCTCGACCGGAGCGGCATCGTGGAGCGTTACCTCGGCCCGCTGCGCGAGGCCGAAGAGGAGCATGGCAAGGGATACGTCGCCTCGCAGCTCTGGAACAGCGACGCCCTGTCGTCGGGCTACGGCTGGCAGTACAACGTGCAGCTGCGGTCGATCGACGAGTCGCGCGCGCTGTTCGTCAACGTCAACGACCGAATCCTGAAACTGCTGCGTTCGCGCGTGAAAAGCGCTACGGGAGAGACCCGCGCCCACTACCAGGGCATGATCTACGTACTCGAACGCAGCCTGTTCCCGTCACAGAAGAACTAAAACCCGAGCAGACCGGCCGGGGCGGCCGGTCTGCCTAAAACCCAAACACATGCAAAGAATTCTACAACTTTTCAGCCGTGCGCTGCGGCTGTCGCTGGTCGTGGGCTTGTTATGCTGCACAGCCGCTACGGCCCGGGCGCAGGGGGGGGGTGAACCGATCAACCTGAACGCGACGATCACCGTCACGCTGACGGAGAGACCCGCGACGGCGGTGCTCGACGAAATCACCCGGAAAACAGGCATCAAATTCGCCTACGACCCCGAAGACATCCGCCGGCTCCCGGCCGTGAGCGGCGAATTCAAGAAAGTCACCGTACACGAACTGCTCGACAAGTGCATCGCCGGGTCGACGTTCAAATACGCCATCGAGAACAACGTCGTGCTGGTCTACGACTCGACGGTCAAGATGCGCAAGTTCACCGTGAGCGGAACCGTGCGCGACGCCGGCAAGACGGTGCTCCCCGGCGCATCGGTCATTCTGAAAGGCGGCTCGGGACAGGGCGTCTCGACCGATGAAAAGGGCCAGTTCACCTTCACCTTCTCGACCAAGACCAGCCCTGCGGTCCTCGAAGTCGGGTTCCTGGGCATGGAGACCCAGCAGGTGATCATCACCGGCTCGGCGAAGGGCCTGAACGTCACCCTCAAGGAGGGCGGCACGCGCATCGACGACGTGGTGGTCAACGGCATGTTCACCCGCAACAAGAGCACCTACACGGGTTCGGTGACCTCGATCAAGGGCGAAGACCTCGTGGCCATCTCGAACACCAACCTGATGTCGGCCCTGAGCGCCGTGACCCCGGGCATGGTGGTCGTACAGAACAACGCCCTCGGCTCGAACCCCAACGCCATTCCCGAAATCCTGATCCGCGGCTCGAACTCCATCGCCACCTCGGCCGAGGAAAAGGCCTACAACAACCCGCTGATCATCCTCGACGGCGCCGAAATCAGCATGGAAGAGCTGTACGACCTCGACATGTACGAAATCGAGCGCATCGACGTCCTGAAGGACGCGCAGGCCTCGATCGTCTACGGCGACCGGGCGGCCAACGGCGTAATCGTCATCGAACGCCAGCAGGTGACCGACAGCAAACCCCGCCTGAGCTACAACTTCGTGCCCGAGCTGAGCATCCCGGACTTGAGTTCGATGAACCTCTGCAACGCGGCGCAGAAACTGGAACTGGAACGCCTGGCCGGGCTTTACGAATCGGACAACGGCGCGATGGACAAGGCTTACGCCTACAAATTGCAGAACGTCCGCCGGGGCGTCAACACCGACTGGATACGCGCCCCGCTGCGCGTACCGTTCAGCCACACTCACTCGCTCTCGCTGAGCGGCCGCGCACAGAAGATCGACTACCGCGCGTCGCTGCGCTTCAGCGACAAGTACGGCGTCATGAAGGGCGACAACCGCCGCAACTACACGCTCAACTTTTCGATAGGCTACCACATGCGCGACAAGCTCACGCTCCGTTACACGGCCAACTACACGCTGACCGACGCAACGGATTCGCCCTACGGCAAATTCAGCGCCTACACGAAACTCAACCCCTACGAGTCGCCCTACGACGAGTACGGCGAGCTGGTCAAAGCCTTCTATTTCGACCCCGAGGACACCTCGACGACGAGCGAAGGCTACCAGGCCAACCCGCTCTACAATGCCACGCTTTCGAGTTTCAGCACCTCGCGCAACCAGACCCTCCGCAACACGGTCGACGCCAAATGGTACGTGACCAAGGATTTCTACGTCTCGGGACAGTTCAACATCGACGTCAAGAGCAGCCAGTCGGACAAATACGTTTCGCCCGACGACGCACAGTTCCTCGGCGAGAACGACCCGGCCAAGCGCGGTCTCTACGGACTGGGCACGGGCAAGGCGTTCAACTACGACGGCAAGATCGTGCTCAACTACGGCCGCAACATCGGACAGGAAGGCTCGGGATTCGTGATCAACGCCGGAAGCGACATCCAGCACACCAACGCCACGACCTCCTACATCACGGCGATGGGTTTCCTGAAGGACAACCTCTCGGACATCAAATACGCCCTGGGATACGACTCCTCAAACCTCCCGAGCGGAACCGAGACGCTACTGGCAAAGGTCGGCTTCTTCGCCAGCGGCAACATCTACTTCCGGAACCGGTACTTCGCCGACGTTTCCTACCGCACGTCGGGATCGTCGGCCTACGGCAAGGAGAACCGGTTCGCCCCGATGTGGTCGTTCGGCCTGGGATGGAACCTCCACAAGGAGAAGTTCCTCGAAAACGTCGAATGGATCGACGTGATCCGCCTCAAATGGTCGTGGGGATACAACGGCCAGACCACCGGCAGCCCCTATCAGGCCATCACGACCTACAAGTACAGCAACAGCAACATCTACTACACCGGCGTGGGAACCGTGCCGATCCGCATGGGCAACCCCGAGCTGAAGTGGCAGCGCGTGCTGAAGAACAACTTCGGCATCAACCTCACGCTCTTCAAGGAACGGCTGGTGATGAGCTTCGACTACTTCCGCAACACCACCAAGGACCAGCTGATGACGATTCCCCTCCCGGCGTCGACCGGTTCAGAGGACATCGTCGTGAACTTCGGCGAGAACCAGAACGTAGGTTACGACTTCTCGGTGGCGGGGCAGGTGATCCGCAACAAGAACTGGGCGTGGACGAGCGTCATCAACGGTTCGCACGTCAAGGACCGCATCAAGCAGATCAGCGACAAGCTGAAGAACACCGCCTATCAGCTCGAAGAGGACAACCCGCTGAAACTGCGCTTCCGGGAAGGCGGCTCGCAGTACGACATCTACGCCGTGCGTTCGGCCGGTATCGACCCCGCCACGGGACAGGAAATCTTCATCAACAAAAACGGCGAATACACCTTCAAGTACGACGCCGAGGACGAGGTGGTCGTGGGCAACACGCAGCCCAAACTGCAAGGCACGTGGCTCAACACGCTGCGTTACAAGGGATGGTCGCTGAACTTCGTCTTCAGCTACACCTTCGGCGGCGACACCTACAACAAAACCCTCTGGGAGAAGGTGGAAGACATCGACCCGCGCTACAACGTCGACGAACGCGCCTTTACGGACCGCTGGAAGAACCCGGGCGACCTGTCGCGCTACCTCGCCATCAAGGAGCGGCGTTCGACGACCCCGCACAACTCGGAGCGTTTCGTGGAGCGGCTCAACGAACTGTGGCTTTCGAGCGCGACGCTCACCTACGAGTTCCAGCCGAAATTCCTCAAACGGCTCGGATTCAAGCGTCTGGCCGTAGGTGTCGGCGTATCGGACATCGTACGCTTCTCGACCGTCAAGTACGAACGCGGTACGAGCTACCCCTACTGCCGCACCATCAACCTGACATTCCGTCCCACGTTCTAATATTGCCGAGACCATGAAACGAATGAAAAAATACAGCTACATCCTGCTGGCTCTGCCGCTGCTGCTGGGCAGCTGCGAAGCGTATCTCGACGTCAATCCCAAATCGGAAGTGACCGACAAGGAACTTTTCTCGACGGCCGAAGGCTGCGAAGACGCCATCTACGGCATCTATACCGAGATGGGAACCAACAAGAACCTCTTCGCCTACGCGCTCACGTTCGCCTATCCGGAACTGATGACCGGCAACTTCACCATCAGCCAGAGCGACAACCTGGCCTACGTCGTACAGCGCCTGTGGGAGCACGAAAACGCCATCACGGTAGCCGAAAACCTCTGGATCAACGGATACAAGGCCATCGGATACGTCAACAAGGCGCTGATGCACGTCTTGCCCAAATCCGACGACGAATTCCGCCACATCCGGCTCTACAAAGGCGAACTGCTGGCGCTGCGCGCCTACCTCCATTTCGAAATGGCCCGCATCTTCGCCGTGCCGTTCGCATCGGGCGACGCCGCGGCCAAAGCCAAGGCCATTCCCTACGTGACCACATACGGCATCGAAGTCACCCCGTACAGTTCGCTGGACAAGGTGTTCGAACTGATCGTCGCGGACCTGACCGAGGCGGAGAAATACCTCGCGGCGGACGAGGAACTGGTGACGGCGACCCGCGACAACGCCTCCGACGGCTTCACGAGCTGCCGCATCACGCACCTGAACCTCTACGCGGTACAGGCGCTGCTGGCCCGCGCCTACTGGACGATGGGCAAACTGGACCTGGCCGAGGATTACGCCGAGAAGGTGATCGACAGCGGCAAATTCCCGCTGATGACGACCGCCGAGGCCTGGAACGCCGTGGAGACCGGCACGCTCAACATGCAGGAGACCGTCTTCGGGCTCTACTCGACGCAGTACACCTACAACTTCTACCGGAATCACATCTACCAGGGCGGAACCCTTGCGCTCTCCAGCCAGTATTCCGAAATCTACTCCACCGACCTGGCCGGCACGGACAAGCGTTACTCGACCTGGTTCGACACGGGCAATTCGTGGTGCATCAAGCACTACAACAAGATGTACGCCCAGGGAGAGAGCAACCCCACGTACAGCGGCAAATCAATCCCCGGACCGAGTCTGATCCGGATTCCCGAAATGTACTACATCGTGGCCGAAGCCAACCTCACGAAGGACCCGGACAAGGCGACGGAATACCTCGACTACGTGGTGAAGTCGCGCGACTTGACGCCTTTCGCCGAGCGCGAAACGGGCAAAATCACCGAAAACAACATCATCAACGAACGCCGGAAGGAGTTTTTCGCCGACGGCGAGGATTTCTTCAACATGAAACGATTGCAGCTGGACATCGCGATACCGGGAGGCAATTTCGCGGGAACCGACGACGCGACCTACACGATGCCCATCCCGCAGAGCGTAGAGGACAATTACAGACAATAACGCAAGACTTATGAAAAACCTCATTTTCAAAATAGCCGTCCTGGCCGGAACCGTCGCGGCATTCGCCTCCTGTTCCGACACGTGGCTGATGTACGACACGTCGCAGAAGGACAAACTCTATTTCAAATACGAGAACTATCCGAGTCTGGACCAATATCTCTCGACCGACTTTTCGTTCGCCCTGCTCGACGAATCGGTGAAAGAGGTCAAGAAGACCGTAACCGTGACCCTGCTGGGAATGCCGGCAGACCGCGACCGGACGTTCGAGGTAAGGGCCATTCACGACACCACCTCGAATTACACCACGGGCGGCGTACAGCGCGAGCTGATCGACGCCATCGAGAACGAAGACTACACGATCGACAGGCTCATCGTCCCGGCCGGCTCCGTGGAGGGGCAGATCGACGTGACGCTGAAGCGCACGGAGAAGATTATGACGAAAACCGCGTCGCTGGTGCTCCAGATCGCCCAGAACGAAGAGTTCGAAGGCGTGCCCCGGAACGTCTACCGGTTCCTGATCTCGGACGGAATCGCCGCCTGCCCCTACTGGTGGTACTACTCCGCCACCCAGCAGTGGTATCAGTACACGGGCGAATTCCGGCAGGACAAATACCGGAAACTGCTGGAACTCTACCACGGAATCGCGGAGAGCAACCCGACGCTCTACGCGTCGATGGTCGAACAGTACGGCGAGAACATCGACAACGATTACTACACGGGACTCAACGGACAGCAGCTGCGCATGAGCATGGGATTCATGGTCAACCGGCAGAACCCCCACAAGATGGCCTGGCTCCGCTACGTGCTCTGCCCGCTGTTCGACTACTATTCGACCAATTACCCCGACCTGGAGTATTATACGACCGGAAGCGTCAACGTAACGACAGGCGGCTGGAGAGACCCGGCAAATAACTATTAACCGAAAGCGCCATGAAACAACTTGCGAAATATCTGTTGCCGCTCTGCTGCGGAATCGCACTGGCCTCCTGCTACGGACTCGACAAAGAGGAGTACCGGGAGCTGGCCCCGATCACGGTGAGCGGTCTGGACCGGACCATCTACGCCAAGGCTACCGAAACGCTCCACCTCGACAAACTCCGCGTGGAGAGCGAAAGCGGGCAGGACCTCGTCTACGAATGGTCCTACGGAAAACCTGCGGGAGACTTCCCCGGCATGGTCGACACGACGTTTATTTCCAGTTCGCCGACGCTCGACTACGCCTTCGACAAGGCCGGCAGCTACGTGCTGCGCCTGCGGATCGACAACGGCGAAAGCATCGGATTCCATTACTACGACCTGCGCGTGCAGGCCGGGTTCGACGAAGGTTTTCTGATCCTCTGCAACGACGACGAGGGCGCCGGATCGCTCGCCTTCGTCAAGAAACGCTCTCCGCAGGAGGAGGCCGAAGGCGCCCAGGAGATCTGGGACAATCTGCTGACGATCAACCCGGAATACGACTTCCGAAGCCTGCGCGACGTCTACGTATTCTCCTCGCCGGGATACGCTTCGGGAATTCTGATCTCCTCGGGCGACGACGAAGGCTCGATCTACCGCCTCGACCCCGTGACGCTGAGCGTCACCTATCGCATGAAAGGAATGGACGAATACGGAGTCCGCACCGGAGAGATTCTGGGCGAAAGAACGTCGGGAACCGCTCACTGGGCCTATCTGATCGGCGACGACGAGAGGGCCTACCGCTACGAATTCTCGACCGACATGCTCATCGTGCGGGAAACGCCCTTCCCTGCACGATACGGCCGGCAGGGACTGTTCGCCTCGAAAACCGCCGGAGTGCGCGACATCCTCATGTTCTCCGAGGCCGGAATCACCGGATTCCCCAATTCGAAGATCGCGGGATACGCCGCACCCGACGGGTATGAATTCATCAACATGGCAGCGGGCCGCATCGGGGCGGGACAGTACGACGCTTCCAAATACTACTGCATCGCCCGTACGATCGAAGGGGCGCCGAAAACCGTCAAAATCATCAGCACCAGTTCATCGCTTTCGAGTCCGACCGAAATCAAGACCTACGACGAGGTGCAGCCGATGCTGATGAATGCGAACACCCGGATCGTCACGACGAAGCTCAACGGAAACGCCTACTACGATTACGACAACAAGATCTATCACTGGGCGATGACAGGCGTCGACCCGGTCGTTCCCGCCGAAGGGGCCAAGCCCGACATCACGCTGCCCGACGGCGAACAGATCATGGACATCTGCACGAACGCCGTACCGTCGACCTCTTCCGCGGTGGTCGACGACGACCAGCTGCTGATCGCCACCTACAACCCGACGGCGACCGGCCGCAAGCCCGGCAGCCTCTACGTTTACAGTCTGAAGACGATGGAGAAGGTGAAGGAGTATGTCGGCATCTGCGAAAAACCCGTGGCCGTGGCCTACAAGTTCCCCACATCGAACTGACGATCCGCCCGGCACGGCACGTTCCGCATCCGGCCTTCCCCTCGCGGGAGGGCCGGATCGTTTTTCGGGAACCGCCGAGGCGTCATAGCCCCGGTTTCGCTTTGCAGAAAAGAAAAAACCGGTTATCTTTGTATGCCGGCCCCACAAGACAGCCCTGCGGAGGCTCCCGGACAGGACACCCTCGGGGTCAAAGTCACCCCTTTTCAAGGGGAGGAGGGGGAGGCAGGGGAATTATCTGCGCCGAAACATAAGCCGCGGAAACCGACTCCTTCGGAGCTGCGGCGAACCTGATAAACAAAAAAAGAGTTATTTACACTTATGTTTTTAGAAAATGCCAGCCGCAAGGGCTGGATCGAAGTCGTATGCGGTTCGATGTTCTCGGGTAAGACCGAGGAGCTGATCCGCCGCCTGAAACGAGCCAAATTCGCCCACCAGCGGGTCGAGATTTTCAAACCCCGGATCGACGTGCGCTATTCCGAGGAGGAGGTCGTGTCGCACGACGCGAACGCCATCCGCTCCACCCCCGTCGAGTCGCCGCAGAACATCCTGCTGATGACCGCCGACGTCGACGTGGTGGGCATCGACGAGGCGCAGTTCTTCGACGAAAGCATCGTCGACGTGTGCCGCCGGCTGGCCAACAACGGCGTGCGCGTGATCGTCGCGGGGCTGGACATGGACTACACCGGAAAGCCGTTCGGCCCGATGCCCGCGCTGATGGCAACGGCGGAGTACGTCACCAAGGTTCACGCCATCTGCGTCCGCTGCGGCAACCTCGCCCACCATTCGCACCGCCTTACGAGCGACGAAAAGCAGGTGATGCTGGGCGCACAGGACAGCTATGAACCGATCTGCCGCCATTGCTTCAACAAGCTGATGAACGGAGAGAAAGCGTAGGTCCCCGGCCGCAGGGAGGAGGGTACGACAAAAAACCGCAGTCCGGAAATCCGGGCTGCGGTTCTGTTTTGCGGGACAGGGGCTTCGCCCTCCGGCACGCGGGCGCCCGTCAGCGGGCGGCGCGCAGGGCGTCGATGAAGCCGGGCCAGAGCACCCAGAGATTCTCGGTCTGGAGCCACAGTTCGCGGGCCTGCGCGGCAGGCGAGGGTCGTTCGCTCCCGATGTCGCGCAGATACGCTTCGTCGGCCGGATGCTCGTCGGCGGTAAATTCGGCGAAGAAGGGCGCAAAATGCGTCCGGAATCGCTGCAACTCCCCTTCGGGCAATCGTCCGTCACGGCGGAAGGCCGACCACAGCAGCAGCACCTCACGCCCCGGATGCTTGTCCGACACGTCGTTGATCACCTCGTCGAACAGCTCCTGCTCGTCCATGGCCAGGTAGTCGAAGGCCAGCAGTTCGCTCCCCTCCAGATGGTCCTCGGGGTCGAGTTCGAGGAGCATTTCGAGCAGTGCCGCCGACATCTCGAAATTGTTGATCAGAAAGTGGTCGATGGCCGAGGCGAAGATCAGTTCGAGCGCCGCGCGCGAATTGCGGTGGTTCCATTCGAGATTGATCTCCTCGTCCTCGGGAATCAGCTCCGCAAGACGCTGGAAGGCCTGAAAACGCTCGTTGCAGGCTCCTTCTATATCGCCGGCGGCCTGCATCTCGCGGGACCGGGCGAGGACTTTCACGAAATTACAGGGTCCTTCGCCGACCACCTCGAAAGTCTGGTCGGGCGTAGGTTCAAGATATGCCTTTTGCATCGTTGTCTTTGAGTTTGAAAATCATGGCGACAAGGACCGCGAACGTCACGCCCCCGCCCAGCAGGTAAGCCGCCGTACGGTTCTGCATGCCCAGCATCAGCGGCGAAACGAAGATATAGCTGGCGCAGACATACGTCATAACGAGAGCCGGAATCAGCCCCACCCACACGGCGCGCCCCCGGTGGCGGAGGTAGGCGACGATCATCCAGAGCGTCACCGCCGCGAGGGTCTGGTTCATCCACGCGAAATAGCTCCACATGGTCTGAAACGGCAGTCCGAAGATGATCAGAAGTCCCAGCGCGAAGAGCGGAATACAGATATAGATGCGTTTGCGCAGCGTGCGCTGCTCGACGCCCATGAAGTCGGCGACGATCAGCCGCGCGGAGCGGAAGGCCGTGTCGCCCGAGGTGATGGCGCAGGCCACCACGCCGAAGATCACGAAGACGGCCAGCGCCGGGCCCAGCGTCTTGTTGGCGATCACGTCGATCATCACGGCCGCCTGGCCGCCGTATTCGGCGATGGCGCCGTTCAGCCCCGCGACATCGCCCCAGAAGGCCATGGCAATGGCGGCCCAGACGAGGGCGATGATCGACTCGGAGATCATCGCGCCGTAGAAGACCGAGCGGCTCTCGCGTTCGTTGCGCATGCAGCGGGCCATCAGCGGCGACTGCGTGGCGTGGAAGCCCGAAATGGCGCCGCAGGCAATGGTCGTGAAGAGCATCGGGACGATCGGGAAGGCCTTCGCATCGGCGATGCAGTTTTCGAAAGAGGTGAATTCCGGAATGGTGTATTCGCCGCCGAAAAGCAGCACGACGAGGATGCCGACGGCCATGAACAGCAGCGCGAAGCCGAAGACCGGGTAGATGCGGCCGATGATCTTGTCGACGGGCAGCAGCGTGGCGGCGATGTAGTAGACGAGAATCACGCCCAGCACGATCAGCAGCAGCCACGAGAATCCGCCGAAAGCGATGCCTTCGAGCGACGGGACGTCGAGGCGGGCCGCGACGAGCGATGCGGGCTGCGAGAGGAACACCGCACCGACGAGGATCATCAGCCCGGCGGAAAAGAGCCGCATGACGATCTTCATGCCGCCGCCGAGGTAGACCCCGGCCGTCTCGGGAAGACTCGCGCCGTCGTGGCGCAGCGAGATGACCCCGGCGATGAAGTCATGCGCCGCACCCATGAAGATGCCGCCGAAGGTGATCCACAGAAACGCCACCGGCCCGTAGGCCGCACCGAGCACGGCGCCGAAAATCGGGCCGAGCCCCGCAATGTTGAGCAGTTGGATCAGGAAAATGCGCCACCTCGGCAGGGGCACGTAATCCACGCCGTCGTAAAGGCGGCTGCAAGGCGTCCGGGCCGCCGGGTCGATGCCGACGAGCCGTTCCAGATAGCGTCCATACGTGAAATATGCGGTCACCAGCAACGCCAGGCACACCAGAAAAGTAATCATCGTAAAACAGTTTCGGGTCAGTTTTAGCGCGAATATAGCAAGAAAAGCGAGAATTTTCGCAAAATTGTTGCGAGAAAAAAATATTTTTCAGATATTTGCAGTCCCAAAGGGAACCTCGGTGTTCCCGAAAGGCTGAATTAGCTCAGCGGTAGAGCACTTCACTCGTAATGAAGGGGTCCCGAGTTCAAATCTCGGATTCAGCTCCAGGAGGCGTGAGAGAGAAGGAACGGATTACGCCGTCCACTGCAAAAAGTCTTATGTGTCAACGACATGTAAGACTTTTTCGTTTTCAGGCGTCAGGAGAGAGCAACTGCGCGCAGGCGTCCGCCTCCCGGCCGGCGCAGCTGTTCCGTCCCCGGAAACGACCGGAAATGACCCCCGGGCGGCGGGACCTTCGGCAGGCCGCCGGCATAAAATTCGGCCGGCGCGTCTTCTTTTTCATCTTTTTTCCATACCTTTGCTGCGCAACGGTTCGCCGAACGAGGCCCCCGGCCCCGGGCGATTAAAAGGGAATGCCGTGAAAATCGGCAACAGTTCCCTCTGCTGTAAGTTCCTGCCGCCGAAGCGGCACATCAGACCCCGACAATCTCTTGCCACTGGTTTTCACGCGACCGGGAAGGCGTCGGGACCGGAACGAGTCAGAAGACCTGCCGCTGCAATGGTTTTACAATCCAGGGGGAAATGGATCGTGATCGGCAGGAAAAACGGTTTCCGGCATATCCCCGAATGTAAAATCAGGCTACTGCGAAATTCCGGCCGGACGCATGCCGTGCGCACGGCACGAATGCGGATCTCCGGAACATCCGCAAAGATTGGTTGAACGATTTAAACGAAGAGGATATGAGCTGTTTTTTCAGTCATGCCGGACGGACGGCGATACCGGCGCTGCTCTCGGTAGCGCTGGCTGCCGCAGCCTGCAACAAGGACGGAGAGATTACGCTGCCGGACAGCAAACCCCGAATCACCCTCGACAGCGAGACAGGCGTCTACGCGGCCAAGATCGGCCGCGCGGTGACGATCACGCCGACCGTGGAAAACGAGGGAGAGGCCGCTTACAGCTGGACGATCGACGACGAGGTCGTTTCCACGGCGCGCGTGTTCGAATACGTGTTCAACGAGGAAGGCCGCGTCTATGTGACCCTGCGGGTCGAAAACCGGGCGGGATACGACGAGAAGGAGGCGCGCATCGACGTGAACCGGCTCGCTCCCCCCGTCATCTCGCTCATCGTGCCGCCGACGGGGCTATACGTGCTCACGGGACGGGAATACACGTTCGCACCGGAGGTGCAGAACGGCGAAAACGCCCGTTACGAATGGTATCTGGACGACTCGTCCGTACCGGTCTCCACCGAAAAGGACTACATCTTCATGCGCACCCAACCGGGAGACTGCTCCCTGCGGCTGACGGTGACCAACGAGGACGGCACGGCCGAGAAAACGGTTGCCGTGCACGTCGTGGACGTCATTCCGGTCCGCATCGCGTTCATCCCCTCCTCCTACCTGGCCGACCCGCTGGTGCGGAGCGTATCGCTCGGACGGACGCTGTTCCTGCGGCCGCAGGTGAGCGACGCCGTCGGGCCGGAATATGCATGGTACGTGAACGGCGTCTTGCAGGAGGACGCAACCCAACGCATGTTCGCCTTCACGCCGGAGAAAGAGGGCGAATACGAAGTCACCTTCCGGGTGACGGACACGGACGAAAGCCCGGCCGCACCCCTCTCGCGCCACATCACGCGCGCATCGTCGAAGCGAATCACCGAAAAAACGCTCCGGGTGACCTGCTACGAACGCGAATCGGAGCGCGTCATCACGACGACGGGACAGCCCGCGTCGAACCGGGTGCTCGAATTCCTGCCCGCGCCCGGACAGTTCGTCAACGAAACGGGCATGGCCGGATACACCGGCCAGAAGAGCTTCGAAGAGGCCCGTCTCTACGCCGAGAACCGGCTGAAAAAGGGTGAGTTCGTCTCGCTCGGCAACTTCGGCGGCTACGTGATCCTCGCCTTCGACCACAGCGTGGAGAACAAGGGCAAATACGACTTTTCGATCCCCGGCAACCAGTTCGAAGGGAGCAACGAGCCGGGCGTCGTGTGGGTGATGCAGGATGTCAACGGCAACGGCAAGCCCGACGACGAATGGTACGAACTCCGGGGCAGCGAAACGGGCGGCGAATGGACCGTCCAGGAGTATGCGGTGACCTATTACAGACCCGCCGGGCCTCGCCAGGGGGTGAAATGGACCGACAATCTGGGCCGGAGCGGGCAGGTAGCCTATCTGGGACAGTTCCATGCGCAGGACTACTACTATCCCCTGTGGCTCGAAGAGGAGTCCCATACCTATTACGGCACGGGCCTGCGGCAGAACACCACGCAGACCCCAGGCGGAGACTGGTCGAACAACTCGTTCGAATGGGGGTACGTCGACAACGCGGGCAGCGACAATCTGGAATCTTCGTCCAAAACCGGCAAGACCTGGTTCAAGATCAGCAACGCCATGACGCCCGACGGACAGCCCGCCGGATTGCGCTACATTGATTTCATCAAGGTGCAGAGCGCCATCAACGGCAGCGCCGGAGGACTGGGCGAACTCTCGACCGAAGTCGCCGGAATGGCCGTCGACGAGAACCTCAACCGATAACCCCATTCCCGACCGCAACGCATGAAACGATTCTTACGACAGATTCTGCCCGCGGCTTTATGCCTCTCCGCCCTCGGCGGCTGCATGAAGTGGGACTACGGCCGCACGGAGGATTTCTCGGCGACGGAACGGGGGCTGTTCATCGTCAACGAGGGCATGTTCCAGTACGGAAACGCCACGCTGTCGTATTACGACCCGGAAACGAAAACCGTCGAAAACGAAGTTTTCCACCGGGCCAACGCCTTCAAGCTGGGCGACGTGGCGCAGTCGATGACCCTGCACAACGGCGTGGGATGGATCGCGGTGAACAATTCGCATGTCGTTTTCGCCGTCGACCCCGACACCTTCCGCGAGGTGGGACGCATCACCAACCTCACCTCGCCGCGGTACATCCATTTCGTTTCGGACGAAAAGGCCTACGTCACGCAGATCTGGGACAACCGCATCTTCATCGTCAACCCCAAACGCTACGAAATCACGGGGTATATCGAGTGCCCGGACATGACGGCGGAATCCGGCTCCACGGAGCAGATGGTGCAGTACGGCAAATACGTCTTCGTGAACTGCTGGTCCTACCAGAACCGTATCCTCAAAATCGACACCGAGACCGACCGGGTCGTCGGTCAGCTGACCGTCGGCATCCAGCCCGCGTCGCTGGCGATGGACCGGAACAACAAGCTGTGGACCGTCACCGACGGCGGCTACGAGGGCAGCCCCTACGGATATGAAGCCCCGTCGCTGTACCGCATCGACGCCGAAACGTTCTCCGTGGAGAAGCAGTTCCGGTTCCGGAAGGGGGACTCCCCGTCGGAGATGCAGCTCAACGGCACGCGCGACACGCTCTACTGGATCGACCGGGACGTCTGGCGCATGCCCGTCGCCGGGGAGCAGCTTCCGGTGCGCCCGTTCCTCGAATACAGGGAGACCAAATATTACGGACTGACGGTCGATCCGGCCAACGGCGACGTGTACGTTGCCGACGCCGTCGACTACCAGCAGCAGGGAGTCGTCTACCGCTATACGGCCAAGGGCGAGCCTGTCGACGAATTTCACGTGGGCGTCGCGCCCGGAGCGTTTTGCTGGAAATAACCGGAGAGCATGAAAACAACCGCCTTGTTTCTTTGGATGCTGCTGTTTCCGGCGCTGCTGCGGGCGCAGGGCGAGCCGGCGCCGTCCGACGTGCCGGAAACCCCGCAGAACGCCGGCGCGGGGGAGTGGCGCGGAAAAGGCGCCATCGCCATCCGGGAGGTTCCGGTCTGGGGCCGGCGTCCGATGAAAAGCATCGGCGTCGAGGAGACGAAACTCGACTCGGCGATCCTCAAGGAGAACATCGCCCTCTCGATGGCCGACGCGCTGACGTTCAACACTCCGGTTTTCGTCAAGCAGTACGGCCGCGCGACCCTCTCCACGGTATCGTTCCGCGGCACAGGCCCGTCGCATACGCAGGTGACGTGGAACGGCATGCGCATCAACAACCCGATGCTGGGCATGACCGACTTTTCGATGATCCCCTCCTATTTCATCGACGACGCCTCGCTGCTCCACGGAACCTCGTCGGTCAGCGAGACAGGCGGCGGACTGGGCGGACTGGTGAAGCTCTCGACTGCGCCGGCGGCGGCCGACGGATTCGGGCTGCAATATATCCAGGGCATCGGCATGTTCCGTACTTTCGACGAATTCCTGCGCCTGACATGGGGCGACGAGCGCTGGCAGGTATCGACCCGCGCCGTCTACCAGTCCTCGGCCAACGACTACAAGTACCGCAACCGCGACAAGAAGGAGAACATCTACGACGACGAGATGAACATCGTCGGGTCGTACTATCCCACCGAACGCAACAAGAGCGGCGCGTTCGACGACGTGCACGTGTTGCAGGAGGTCTACTACAACACCGGGAAAGGCGACCGCTTCGGGCTGAACGTCTGGTACATCAATTCCAACCGGGAACTGCCCCTGCTGACGACCGACTACGCCGACGACACGCAGTTCGAAAACCGCCAGCGCGAACACACCCTGCGCAGCGTCCTCTCGTGGGACCACTACCGCCGGAACTGGAAGGCGGCGGCGAAAGCCGGATACGTGCATTCGTGGACGGCCTACGACTACCGGCGCGACAAGGGCAACGGCATCCTGGAGGCCATGACCCGTTCGCGGAGCAGGATCAACACCCTCTACGGGCAGGCCGACGGGGAGTATTCCGTCGGCGGCAAATGGTTCTTCACGGCCGGGCTGTCGGCACACCAGCACTTCGTCGAAAGCGCCGACAAGAACATCATCCGCCAGCAGGGCGACAAGGCCGTCGTCGGCTATGACAAGGGACGCATCGAACTCGACGGCTCCCTGTCGGCCAAGTGGCGTCCCACGGAGCGGCTGGGCTTGTCGGTCGTCGTGCGCGAAGCCATGTACGGAACCTCCTGGTCGCCGGTCATCCCGGCCTTCTTCGCCGACTGCCTGCTTTCCAGGCGCGGCAACGTCGTGGCGAAGGCCTCCGTCTCGCGCAACTACCGCTTCCCGACGCTCAACGACCTCTACTTCCTGCCGGGCGGCAACCCCGGCCTGAACAGCGAAAAGGGCGTCGCTTACGAAGCCGGACTGTCGTTCGCCGTGGGAAAGGAGGGCGCATACACGCTGTCGGGGTCGGCGTCGTGGTACGACCAGCACATCGACGACTGGATTCTGTGGCTGCCGACGGCAAAGGGATTTTTCTCGCCGGTGAACGTCAAAAAGGTCCACGCCTACGGCGTGGAGATCCGGGCCGACCTGGCCGCAGCGCTCACCAGGGAACTGAAAATCAACCTGAACGGCACCTTCTCATGGGCGCCGTCGATCAACGAGGGGGAACCGATGTCCCCGGCCGACCGGTCGGTCGGCAAACAGCTGCCCTACGAACCGGAATATTCGGCCACGGCGACCGGAAGGCTCTCCTGGCGCAGCTGGGGGCTGCTCTATCAGTTCTGCTATTACAGCGAACGCTACACCATGTCGAGCAACGACATCACGCTCACCGGACGCCTTACGCCCTATCTGATGAGCAACCTCTCGCTCGAAAAGGGTCTCTCGCTCCGGTGGGCGGACCTGACGCTCAAAGGCACGGTCAACAACCTGTTCAACGAGGAGTACCTCTCGGTGCTCTCCCGGCCCATGCCGCGCATGAACGCCGAATTCTTCATCGGCATAAAGCCCAAATGGGGGACGAAAAAGAGGTGATCCGGCGCGAAGGAACCTTTCTCCGCGTCTTATTTCCCTTCGGGGACCAGCTGGCCGGCATCGTTCACAAAGAGGGACTTGCGCTGTTCAGAGGGTAGAAATCCCCCCCCCTCGCGGTTCTCTCCACCGGGGTCGATACCGATGGGATGCGCGAAGACGAAACGCGTGCCGCCCGTGTAAGCGGAATCGACCCAGATGCGGCCCCCGACGATCATGGCGATCTGGCGGCAGATGGCAAGGCCCAGCCCCGTACCCTTCTTCTTGTTGCCGTCGAGCTTCTCGAAGCGGTTGAAAACCAGATCCTGCTTGTCGGGCGGAATGCCCGGTCCGGTGTCGGCCACCGAGAAAAGCACCTCGCCCCGCTCCTCGTCGATCTCCACCCCCAGCGTGATGCTGCCCTCGGAGGTGAACTTGCCGGCGTTGGTCAGCAGGTTGATCAGGATTTGCGAAAGACGGTGGGCGTCGGTGGTGAGCATGAACGATCCGACGGGACACGCGAAACGCCCCTCAACCCCTCTCTGCCGCGTATGGGCCGTGGTCATCATCACGTGCTGGCAAATCTGCACGATGTCCTCCGAAGCGTAGTTGAACCTGATCTTGCCGCACTCGAGCGACGAAATGTCGAGGATGTCGTTCAGCAGCGTGAGCAGCATCTCGGAGTTGCTGACCACGATGGCGCAGTACTCGGCGCGCTCCTCCTGCGAAAGCTCCTCGCTCTGCATCAGCGAAGAGAAGCCCACAATGGCGTTGAGCGGCGTGCGGATTTCGTGGCTCATGTTGGCCAGGAACGCCGACTTGAGCATGTCCGACTCCTCGGCCTTCTCCCGGGCGACGACCAGCTGCCCCTCGCGCTCCTCAAGCGTGAGTTTGAGCCGCCGCATGCGTAGCAGCAGCCACGTCACGAAGAGCAGCAGCAGCACCAGCAGCAGGATGCCCGCCACCAGCAGTTCGATGTAGTGGGAGTATTTCGACAGCTTGGCCGCCATCGTATCCTCGATGACGCTGCCCTTGGGCAGGGCGTATTCGGCGATTTTCCACTCCTTGAGCTTGCGCGAATCGAACAGATAGAGACTTTTGCTCGTATGGAAATGAGCGTCTTCGATGTCGTCCGTGTCGTAATATTTCCGGATCTGGTTCGCAATGATCTCCGCGCCGTTCTCGTATTTGGGCACGTAACCGCCGATCGCCGTGTCGCCGATGCCCGTACCGGTCACCGAGAAGACCGGAACGCGGGGGTTGTTCTGCACCAGGTCGTTCAGCGACCGCTGCATGAAGTATTCGCCGTCGCTGCCCACGCGCCACGTGCCGAGCATCACGGCCGAACGGGGCGGCAGCGTCGCATAGGTCCGGAACGCCGTCTCCTCCCCCTCGCGGCTGTCCACCAGCACGAGATTCAGGTCGGGGTAGTTCTCCCATTCCGCGCGCACGAGCGCCTGCAACGAAATGCCGCCGTAGGTATTGTCGGTCACCAGAGCGATGTTCTCCACCTGGGGATAAAGCGAACGGATCAGGTCGATCGCACGGGGTCTCCACGTCTGCAACGAATCGGGCGGCGCGGGCAGCATGACGCCGTTCTCGCTGGCGAAGCAGCTGAAGCACATCACCCCTTCGGGAATGCAGCCCAGCGATACGATCGGCTCCCATCTGTGCGAAAGGCTGCTCGCGGAAGGTAACGACATCATCTGCATCGACAACTATTTCACCGGTCACAAAAGCAACATCCGACACTTGTTGTCGCACCCCAATTTCGAGGTCATCCGCCACGACATCGTCTATCCCTACATGGCCGAGATCGAGGAGATCTACAACCTCGCCTGCCCCGCTTCGCCGATCTACTACCAGCACGACCCGATCAAAACCACCCAGACGTCGGTGATCGGCTCGATCAACATGCTGGGCATGGCCAAATACAACCGGGCGAAAATCCTCCAGGCCTCGACCTCGGAGGTCTACGGCGACCCGCTGATCCACCCCCAGCGCGAGGATTACTGGGGCCACGTCAACCCGCTGGGCATCCGCTCGTGCTACGACGAGGGCAAACGCTGCGCCGAGTCGCTCTTTATGAGCTACTACCGCGAACACGGCATTCCCGTGAAGATCATCCGCATATTCAACACCTACGGTCCGAAAATGGACATCAACGACGGCCGCGTGGTCTCGAATTTCATCGTCCAGGCGCTGCGGGGCGACAATATCACGATCTACGGCGACGGCGGACAGAGCCGTCCGTTCCAGTACATCGACGACCTGATCGAAGGCATGGTGCGCATGATGGACGACACGCCCGACGACTTCACCGGTCCGGTGAACATCGGCAACCCGAACGAATTCACCATCGCCGAACTGGCCCGCGAGGTGATCTCCCTGACGGGTTCGAAATCGAAGATCGTCCACCTGCCCCTGCCCGCCGACGATCCCCAGCAGCGGCAGTCCGACATCTCGCTCGCCCGCAACATGCTCGGCGGCTGGGAGCCGAAAATCCAGCTGCGGGACGGTCTCCTAAAAACCATCGCCTACTTCGAGGAGGTGCTTTCGCGGGGAGGAATCCGGCGGTGAGGCTCGACCGGCACGTGCAAAAACACGGCCACAACCTATAAGGAAAAAGCGGCAGACCGATGATTCGGTGCGGGATTAAAGCAATATAACGACTTGATTTATCGAGTTGTTACATTGCTTTAATGGAGAATAGGTAACGAGAAGGTAACGATTTATTTTCAGTTAATTGCACGAAAATACCACATGTCAAATAACCTCTTGCAAGATATGAAAAATTTTCGGGATGGCAAATTTTATTCGATCGAAGAAAAAATGGCTGAATCAACAAGCTATTGCAATAGTAACTTAGAAATTGAAGGATTTATTTTATTAAGATAAAAGGGTTCCAAACTTTTGCATCCAAAATATAATTAAACATAAATATCCGACAAACAATACAATGAGAAATTTTAGGTAATAATTTGTCAACTCTGAAGGCCATTTTCCTTGTATTTCATTTCAAATTGTCAAAGTTCCCGTTACAAAGACATGAAAGCTACATAATGTAGATAAATATTCTATGGAACAAATATAGCGTTAATTTGTGAATTTCCGCTGCCGGGCCGGGAAAACCCGCCGTTCGGCGGCGGGTTTTCCTGCGGCCTTGTTATTTCGTTTTCGGGGCGGGCAGTTCCTTGATTCGTATGTTTCGGAACTTGATTCCGGCTCCGTGTCCGAGCAGTCCGATGTGTCCCGAGGCGTTGAAGAGTCCGGGATGGTTCTTGTGGTCCACGGTGTAGGGG
>CEAI01022646.1_pt1 | contig 28920 bp, 18 predicted proteins | sample 557641 | NCBI WGS metagenome assembly CEAI01 (sample SAMEA3182100, study PRJEB8094) | gut metagenome | biome: human; feature: gut; material: Stool; isolation source: human stools | place: Canada | collected 2012-06-20
TTTCGCGGGTGATGCTCAATAATCTCACTACGAAGCATGTTGCGGTCAATGTGTGTATAGATTTCCGTTGTCGCAATAGATTCATGTCCGAGCATGCATTGAATGGCTCGCAAATTGGCTCCACCTTCCAGTAAATGAGTGGCGAAGGAATGCCGGAAAGTGTGCGGACTGATGTTTTTGGTAATGCCTGCTTTTTCCGCTAATTCTTTTATCATGTGAAAGATCATAATCCGGGAAAGGCCTTTACCTCTCCGCTGGCTGACGAAAACGAAATCCTCATGCCCTTTTTTTACTTCAATTTGATTACGGTCTGGTATGTAAAGTTTTATTTCATTAATGGCTCGTGGAGAGATGGGGACGAGGCGCTGTTTGCTTCCTTTTCCTTCTACTTTGATAAAACCTTCATCAAAATAAAGGTCGGACAGCTTGAGAGTGACAAGCTCCGATACGCGAAGTCCGCAACTGTATAATGTCTCTAAAATAGCTCTGTTTCGCTGTCCTTCAGCTTTGCTGCGATCAACGGCGGAGATGATCCGGTCAATTTCCTCCACGGTCAGTACTTCAGGAAGTTTAAAGCCTATTTTAGGTCCTTCTAATAACTCACTGGGGTCTGCTTCCAGGTAGTCTTCAATAATGAGAAAACGGAAGAATGATTTGATTCCTGATAAGATACGGGCCTGTGAACGGGGGTGAATGCCAATATCGTGTAATCCGGCTGCAAAATGTTGAAGATCAGATAAACATACGTCTAGTATCCCTACCTTTTCCTGCTCCAAAAAGTTTATCAGTTTGTACAGATCCGTAAGATAGGCATCCAGCGTATTAGGAGATAAAGACTTTTCCAGTTTGAGATACTGCTGATACTTCCTGATTATCACCTCTTGTTGTTCCTTCTTCTTCTTTTTTTCGTTGATTTCCATTTCTTTTTTCTACCTTTGCACCTTGAAATATTGTTCTTTGGATACAAAGGTATATAAAAAACAGGATTGCGCGATGAAGATACAAATTATTAATGGCCCGAATATTAATCTGTTGGGTAAGCGTGAACCTTCCATTTACGGAAGCGTTACATTTGAAGATTACTTGGTTGATCTTCGCAAAAGATACGTTGACGTGGAGATCGGCTATTTTCAATCGAATATTGAGGGTGAAATGATAGACTGCATACAGCGGGTAGGATTTGATGTGGATGGCATCATTCTGAATGCAGGTGCGTATACACATACTTCCATAGCCTTGCAGGATGCTATTCGCTCTGTGACGTCTCCGGTGATTGAGGTACATATTTCCAATGTGCATAATCGGGAGTCTTTCCGACACGTATCGATGATTGCTTGTGCCTGCAAGGGAGTGATTTGTGGCTTTGGGTTGAATTCGTACCGTTTGGCCTTGGAAGCTTTGTTAGATAGATAATAAATAAGGTAATATAATATATAATAGGTAGAAAGACTATGTTATTGAAACAGACTAAAATTGTGGCTTCCATCTCGGATAGACGTTGCGATGTGGATTTTATAAAACAGTTGTTTGAAGCTGGGATGAATGTGGTGCGTATGAATACAGCGCACGCTAGCCGTGAAGGTTTTGAAGCTTTGATTGCAAATGTACGTGCTGTGTCCAACCGTATTGCGATCTTGATGGATACAAAAGGTCCGGAAGTTCGTACGACGGCTAATGCAGAACCAATTCCATATAAGACAGGTGATAAAGTAAAGATTGTAGGTAATCCGGATTTGGAGACAACCCGTGAATGTATTGCTGTTTCATACCCGAACTTTGTGTCCGATCTGAATATCGGTGGTATGATCCTGATTGATGATGGTGATCTGGAACTGGAAGTTATTGATAAGACTAACGATTATTTGTTGTGTGAAGTCAAGAACGATGCTACTTTGGGAAGCCGTAAGAGCGTAAATGTTCCGGGTGTTCGCATTAATCTTCCGTCATTAACGGAAAAAGACCGTAACAATATTCTTTATGCTATTGAAAAGGATATTGATTTTATCGCTCATTCTTTTGTACGCAATCGTCAGGATGTGCTTGATATACGTGAAATTCTGGATGCTCATAATAGTGATATTAAGATTATTGCTAAGATTGAGAATCAGGAAGGGGTAGATAATATTGATGAAATTCTGGAAGTGGCAGATGGTGTAATGGTGGCCCGTGGTGACTTGGGTATTGAAGTTCCGCAGGAACGTATCCCGGGAATCCAGCGTGTATTGATTCGCAAATGTATTTTGGCAAAGAAGCCGGTAATCGTGGCTACTCAGATGCTCCATACGATGATAAATAACCCTCGTCCGACTCGTGCGGAAGTGACTGATATTGCTAATGCAATCTACTATCGTACAGATGCATTGATGTTGAGTGGGGAAACTGCTTATGGTAAGTATCCGGTAGAGGCAGTGAGAACAATGACTAAGATTGCTGCCCAGGCTGAAAAAGATAAATTGGAGGAAAATGATATCCGTATTCCATTGGATGAGAATAGTAATGATGTTACGGCATTCCTTGCTAAACAGGCTGTGAAGGCTACTTCTAAACTAAAAATACGTGCCATTATTACTGATAGCTATAGCGGACGTACTGCCCGCAATCTGGCAGCTTTCCGTGGAAAGTATCCGGTGTTGGCTATCTGTTATAAAGAAAAGACGATGCGCCATTTGGCATTGTCTTATGGTGTGGAAGCTATCTATATGCCGGAATTGGCTAACGGACAGGAGTATTACTTTGCAGCATTGCGCCGTTTGTTGAAAGAAGGTCGTTTACAGCCTTCTGATATGGTTGGTTATTTGAGTAGTGGTAAGGCGGGAACGAAAACATCATTCCTCGAAATTAATGTAGTGGAAGATGCTTTGAAGCATGCAGAGGAGACTGTATTACCTAACAATAACCGCTATCTGTAATTCGTAAAGATTTGTTTTATGCAGGAAACCGAATCAATAGACGAATATATTTTGCAGCATATTGATCCCGAGAGCGATTTTTTAAAGTCGCTCTACCGGGACACACATGTAAAACTGCTCCGTCCTCGTATGGCTTCCGGGCATTTGCAGGGACGGATGCTGAAAATGTTTGTAGAAATGATTCGGCCCCGTCAGATATTGGAAATAGGAACGTATAGTGGCTATTCTGCCCTTTGTCTGGCAGAAGGTCTGGCCGAAGGTGGAATGTTGCATACGTTTGAGATCAATGATGAACAAGAGGATTTTACCCGTCCATGGTTGGAAAAATCACCATTTGCCGATAAAATTCGTTTTTATATAGGTGATGCTTTAGAACTTGTTCCGTGTTTAGGTGTTACCTTTGATATGGCTTTTATTGATGGTGATAAGCGTAAGTATATTGAATATTACGAGATGACGTTGGCGCATTTATCTGCAGGCGGATATATCATTGCTGATAATACTTTGTGGGACGGGCATGTTCTCGAACAGCCTCGCAGCACGGATGCACAGACGATTGGTATTAAAGCCTTCAATGATTTGGTGGCGGAAGATGTGCGAGTGGAAAAAGTGATATTGCCTTTACGTGACGGATTAACGATTATAAGAAAAAAGTAAGATAAAAGAGTAGATTTATGGAAACAACCAGACAGAATAAGATATCTCGCCTGTTGCAGAAAGAGCTAAGTGAGATATTCCTGCTTCAAACAAAGTCCATGCCGGGCACATTGGTCTCTGTTAGTGCAGTTCGTATCAGTCCTGATATGAGTATTGCCCGTGTTTATCTCAGTGTTTTTCCTTCGGAGAAAGCGGAAGAGATGGTGAAGAATATCAATAACAATATGAAATCCATTCGCTATGAACTTGGAACTCGTGTGCGTCACCAGTTGCGCATCATTCCCGAGCTGAAATTCTTTGTGGATGATTCATTGGATTATATTGAGAAAATAGATTCATTGCTGAAGTGAAATAATTCATTGCAGAGGTGAACTTTCCTTTTTATATAGCCAGGCGTTATCTTTTCTCAAAAAAAAAGCATAACGCTATTAATATCATATCCGGTATTTCCGTATGTGGGGTAGCCCTTGCTACGCTTGCTTTGGTTTGCACTCTTTCCGTTTTTAATGGTTTTCAGGATATGGTCGCTAGCTTTTTTACGGCTTTTGACCCGCAATTGAAAATAACAGTTCGTGAAGGAAAAGTCTTTGATGCACAAGATAAACGGATTCGCGCTGTTTGTGCACTTCCTGAAGTGGAGGTGTTTACAGAAACACTTGAAGAAAATGCAATGGTGCAATACAAGGATCGGCAAGCTATGGTTGTATTGAAAGGTGTGGAGGATAACTTTGAAGAACTGACTGCTATAGACAGTATACTCTATGGCGCAGGTGAATTTGTTCTTCATGACTCTATTGTGAACTACGGGGTCATGGGAGTGGAACTGGTTGCGACTTTGGGTACAGGTTTGGAATTTGTTGATCCTCTTCAGGTTTATCTACCCAAGCGGAATGCCAAAGTGAACATGGCAAATCCCGGAGCTTCTTTTAATCGTGATTACCTGTATTCTCCGGGTGTCGTATTTGTTGTGAATCAGCAAGAATATGACGGGAAATATATTCTGACTTCTCTCGATTTCCTCCGTGAGCTTCTGGATTATACAACAGAAGTCTCTGCGATGGAATTGAAATTGAAACCTAATGTAAATACTTCGTCTGTACAATCCAAAATTGAAAGTATATTAGGGAATGATTTTGTGGTTCAAAATCGTTACCAACAGCAAGCTGATGTTTTCCGTATCATGGAGATAGAGAAGCTAATCTCTTATTTGTTTCTCACTTTTATTTTAATGATAGCCTGTTTCAATGTAATTGGTTCCCTTTCTATGCTAATTCTGGATAAGAAAGATGATGTAGTGACTTTGCGAAGTCTTGGAGCCAGCGATAAACTTATTTCCCGGATATTCCTTTTTGAAGGTCGTTTAATTTCTCTTTTCGGTGCTCTTTCCGGTATTGTTTTAGGATTAATCCTATGTTTTATCCAACAGAAATTCGGCATAATTTCATTGGGAGGCGGTGGTGGTACTTTTGTTGTAGACGCCTATCCTGTCAGTGTCCACGCTTGGGATATCGTACTAATTTTTATCACAGTTTTAGCAGTTGGTTTTCTCTCTGTATGGTATCCTGTACGCTATTTAAGTAAGCGGCTCTTGTAATCGAGTATTATAGTATTTATTGTAGAAACTTTTCTATAATTGATAACTTTTTATTCGATATTTATTTTTATATTTCCTAATATACTACTATATTTGACGCAATTTTGTTAATTAGAAATAATCTGTAAAACACTCCGTGAAACCTGAGAGTAATGACATAGACAGAATTGTAAATGGTGATGAAACGGCTTTTTGCCGTTTTATGGAACGTTATTCTTCACGTTTATATCATTATGCTTATGCTCTGATTGGTCAAAAAGAACCGGCTGAGGAGATTGTAAGTGATGTTTTCTATGAAATTTGGAAAAATAGAAGTGGTTTGGCTGAAATAGAAAACATAAATGCCTGGATACAAACAATAACTTATCGGAAGGCTATCTCTTATCTGAGGAAAGAAACTGGAAAAGCGGAGGTGTTACTTGATGGTATAGGAGATTTTATCTTTGCTCCGATTCAGTCGCCGGACGAGGAAATGATAAGTAAGGAGGAGATGGAAAAAATAAATGATGCTATCCAAAAACTACCGCCTAAATGTAAACACGTCTTTTTTTTAGCAAAGATTGAGGGCTTGCCTTATAAAGAAATTGCTAATTTATTGGATATATCTGTGAAGACTATCAATAATCATATAGCTTTTGCTTTAGAAAAAATTGCTGAGAATCTCAATATTCGTTCTCGAAGATTATAATTTTATTTTTATATTATATCTCTGATTGGCAGATGTTTGATTGGATTGTCATACTACTTCTCGTATTTTTTTTAATAAAATTGAAAAAAGTTTGTTTTAGGCTAGGAGATTTTTTTTAAGATTGCGTCTTTAATAATAGAACAACATAAAAAAAGATTATGAACTTGAAAGAATACTTTCGTCTTGCTGGATTATTAGGTAAACTGAATTCTCAAGAGAAACTTGGGGATGATTTTACTACTATGTCTGAAGGTGAAAAACTAAGATTCTTTTGGGAAAGTTGCAAACAAGAAAAAATTGATGCTTCTTCCATTATAGAGAAAACACGACTAAAGATACGAAAAGATGCAATGAGGCGTAAAAGAAACTATTTCCTGATAACTTCTGCTTCTATTGCTGCTTCTATTTTAGTTGCTATATCAACAATTCATATTTTAAATCAAACAACAACTACTGATATTGACCTGCAAGCTATTGCAGAGAGGATGGATATTCAAACTGTTGATGAAGTGACTCTTATAACTGCTAAAGAACAGTTGAATTTGGATGAAGGTGCTTTCATCAAATATTCAAAAGAGGGAAAGGTAGCGGTAAATTCTCAGGTCCTTAAAGAAAAGGAGGAGAAAGTGACGGATGAGCAGGAATATAACCAGTTGCTTGTTCCGCCTGGTAAGAGAGCACAAATAGAATTGTCGGATGGAACTCATTTGGTTGTAAATTCTCAATCAAAAGTAATTTATCCTCGTCGTTTTAAAGGTGATACCCGTAAAATATATGCTCAAGGTGAGGTGTTTTTAGAGGTTGCCCATGATAAGAAACATCCTTTTATCGTTGAGTCTGAAGATTTTAATTTGCGGGTGTTAGGTACAAAGTTTAATATCTCTAATTATAAAGGAGGAACAACTAATATTGTATTAGTGGAAGGCTCTGTGGAGGTGACTGATAAAAATGAGAGAAAAGCACAGCTGGCTCCTAATGATTTGTTAAATGTAGCTGATGGAATGATTACTTCCCAAAAGAAAGTAGATGTGGCTGAATATATTAGTTGGGTAGATGGAATTATGTTATTGAATGGTAATGAATTGTCTCAGATTATCCAAAAACTAAGTATTTACTATGGTATATCCATACAATGTGATCTTAGTGTTGGTAGTGAGAGAGTTTATGGAAAACTCGATTTAAAGGATGATATTGATGAAGTGATTGAATGCATTCGGCAGACATTACCATTTACGATAGAAAAAAGTGATACTAGTATATACTTGAATAAATAATAACTTTTTAATTAATCTTTTAAATATACTTGCCTATGAGGGACAAATAATATTATGACACACAAAAAAATCGGATAAATATTGGCGTATTTACCCGATATTAATTCCTTAGTTAAATCAATAAATCCAAAAAATGTTAACCTAAAAAGAAATTTTTATGGTAAAGAAAACTATTTTTTTATATCTAAAGAAAAGACTTAAGCTTTTTTGTATAATAAATGTCTTTTTTATGATTCCAACTTCTTCGTTCGGGACAAATTCTATTAGTTGGAACTCCGAAGAAGATTTGTTCTCTGTTCAATATGAGAATACTACAGTTAAAGATATCTTAAATTATATCGAAAAACATAGTAAATATGTTTTTATTTATTCAGAAACTGTTCGAAAGAATCTGAATAATAAAGTCTCCATTTCAGTTTCCAATAAGAAAATAGATGCTGTACTGAATGAGCTGTTTTCAAAGACAGGGTTGAATTACAAAATGTCGGGAAGGCAGATTACAATTTCAGTACCGGAACAGGCTCCTGCGATAAAGCAAGTTCGAGGTTTTAAGGTTGTGGGTAACGTCACCGATGAGAAGGGTGAACCTTTGATTGGTGTTTCAATTTTTATGAAAAGAGATTCAATGGTAAATGCGATAACAGATATGAATGGTGCATATAGCATTGTTGTGCCGGATAAATATGCTGAACTTTCTTTTCGATATATTGGCTTTGTGCCGAAAGATGAAAAGATAGATAATCGTAGAGTGCTGAATGTGATAATGATAGAAGATGTCGGTCAATTGGACGAAGTTGTTGTTGTTGCTTACGGTGCACAGAAGAAAGAGTCTGTAGTTGGTTCAATTACAACTATTGAACCTGCGAAATTGAATGTTTCTACTTCCCGTTCATTGAGTAATAATCTTGCTGGTACAGTGACAGGTGTGATTGGTGTACAGCGTTCTGGAGAACCGGGATACGATAACTCCTCGTTTTGGATTCGTGGTATCAGTACTTTTCAAGACGTGGGGAAAGACCCGTTGGTGCTGGTGGATGGTATCGAACGTAGTTTGGATAATATTGATGTGGAAGAAATCGAGTCTTTCTCTGTATTGAAAGATGCGGCTGCTAGTGCTGTTTATGGTGTGCGTGGTGCGAATGGGGTGATTTTGATTAATACCAAGCGTGGACATGTAGGTAAACCCCGGGTAGTAGTGAAATCGGAGTTTGCATTCACACAGCCGATAAAACTTCCTAATTATATTGGTGCTGCCGATTATATGCAGTTGCTGGATGATGTGCTGGCTGATACCGGACAGTCCCCGATGTATGCTGACCGAATTGCTAAAACTCGTGCGGGATATGATCCGGACCTGTATCCGGACGTAAACTGGATTGACGCTATTTCTAGAGATCACGCTGCCAACCAGCGTGTTACAGTAGATGTGTCTGGAGGTTCTGAAAATCTGCGTTATTCGTTTGTGGCTGCGGTCTATAATGAACGTGGTATTTTGACACGTGACAAGAGTTTGGATTGGGACCCTACTATCAAGCTGCAACGTTACAATGTTCGTTCCAATGTAGATTTAAAGCTTTCTCCTACTACCCAGGTTCGTTTTAACATCGGTGGTTATCTTCAAGATCGTAATTCTTCGCCTGAGAGTACCGATCAAATCTTCAGCCGTGCGTTTCGTTTCACTCCGTTTATGTTTCCTGTTCGGTATTCATCTGGTGAAATTCCCGCGTGGCAGGAAGAGGGTAACCCTTGGGCTATGGCAACTCAGAGAGGTTTTGCACGTTCTAGTGCCAGTAAGATTGAGACATTGTTCTCATTAGAACAGGATTTGAAGTTTTTGACTCCAGGTTTGAAGCTGAGAGGCACATTCTCGTTCGACCGTTATTCTACAGGTAAAGTGACTCGTTCTAAAACTGTAGAATATTGGAATGCTGCTAGCGGTAGAAATGAAGAGGGAGAATTGATTCTAGCTCAAAAACAACAAGGAAGTAATTTCTTGGGTACCTCCAAATCGGCAGAGTATGGTAACAAGAGCATCTATATGGAAGCAAGCTTAAATTATGATCGTACATTTGTCGATAAGCACGCGGTTTCAGCTATGTTGTTGTTTAACCGCCGTCATTACGATGATGGCTCTGCACTACCTTATCGTAATCAGGGGTTGGCAGGACGTGCTTCCTACACATATAATGGTAAGTATGTAGCCGAATTCAACTTTGGATACAACGGTACTGAAAATTTTGCGAAAGGAAAACGCTACGGATTCTTTCCCTCAGCAGCTGTTGGGTGGATTGTTTCGGAAGAACCGTTTATGCAACCGCTTCGTAATACAATATCTAAATTGAAGTTACGTGCTTCTTACGGTCAGGTAGGTAACGCTAATCTGCAAGGACGTCGTTTTGCTTACATCTCCACAATTCTTGATCAATGGAATGATGTTCCTTATTTGTACCGCTGGGGGCTAGATGGAGATTACGGACGCAATGGTATGGTAGAAGGTGATTTCGGAATTCCCGACTTAACTTGGGAAATTGTGAACAAGGCTAACGTTGGTTTGGAGTTGGGGTTGTTTAACGGTATGATAGATTTGCAGGTTGATTTGTTTGATGAACGCCGTAACAATATTCTTATAGAGTTGAATTCAATTCCTGCTACATCAGGTTTTTATAAAAAACCGTGGAGTAATCGTGGCAAAGTGAAAAATCAAGGAGCGGAAGTGACGCTGAACTTCAACAAACAAATTGGCAAAGATTTCTTCCTCGGTTTGATGGGAAGTTTCACTTATGCTCATAATGAAATTATTGATAAAGACGAACCTTTGGGAAAAATTGGAACGACCCGTGCTGAAACAGGTCATCCGGTGGGACAGCTCTTTGGGTATGTACACGAACGCCTGTTTACGGAGGATGATTTTATAACTAATGCTGCGGGAGAGCAAGAGCTAAGAGAGGGCATCCCTAGACAGACCTTTACGGCGAAAGTCCGTCCGGGCGACATTAAGTATGTGGATCTAGATCAGAACGGGGTTATCGACACTTATGACCAAATGGCTATCGGAGGTACTGAGAATCCGGAAATTGTTTATGGATTCGGAGTGAATTTACGTTGGAAAGATCTTGATTTTGGAGCTATGTTTCAAGGTATCGGACGTACTTGGCGTATTCTTTCTTCGAATATTATGCCAGCATCCAATAAGGGGTCTCTGTATAATATCTTCGACAACTATCAGGATCGTTGGACAGTGGATAACCAGAGTCAGGATGTCTTTTATCCACGTGCCGATTACGGACCGAATGCCAATAATAGTCAAAATTCTACTTGGTGGCTACGTAATATGAGTTTTCTGCGTCTGAAAAATGTGGAACTGGGATATTCTTGTCCGAAGAAATGGTTACAAGGATTTGTGATTTCCAATGCTCGCGTTTTCGTGCGTGGAACGAATTTGTTGACCTTTTCCAAGTTTGATCTGTGGGATCCGGAGCTGGCAACCGGTGACGGTGCTAAATATCCAGCCATGAAATCAGTGTCGGTAGGTTTTGATATTACTTTCTAAAATTAATATGATATGAAAAATAGAATTATTACATATATATTATTGGGTGTTTGGGGAATATTGCCTTTAACGTCTTGTTCTGATTATTTGGATAAGCAACCGGACGATCAGCTGACGTTGGAGAATGTATTTGCTAATAAAACTAATTTGGAGCGTTGGTTATCCTATCTCTACATTGTAATGCCTGAATTTTATATTTACGACGGGCCAGATGCTATTGGTGATGAACTGGCTCCTTCTACAGGATGGGAATCGCAGGGATTTAAAGCAATTCAGTATCAGAATGGAAACTGGACACCTATTAATCCTGGTGTGGTGACTTATTGGTCAACGTACCCAAAGGCTATTCGTCAGGCGTATACTCTCATTAAATATGCGCATCCTTTGCCTGATGTATCTGAAAAGGAAATTAATTATATGAAGGCAGAGTGTCGTTTCTTTATCGCTTACTATCACGCTGTGATGGCGATGACTTATGGTGGAGTGCCTATTATCCGTGAGGCAGCAGAGGAGATATCCGGTGAATCCTTGTTGTTGAAACAAGAGCCTTTTTATGATGTGGTGGACTGGGCTGCCAATGAGTTATTGGAAGCTTCCCGCCAGTTGCCCGCCTCTTATGATGAGGCTAATAAATACGGTCGCATCACTTCACTGATTTGTCTTGCTATGCGTGCCCGTCTATTGACATTTGCTGCCAGTGATTTGGTGAATGGCAATCCAGATCCGGAAATGCAAGCAATGACCAATGTGGATGGTGTGAAAATTTTTAGTGCAACTTTTGAAGCGAATCATTGGAAAAGGGCGAAAGATGCTAATAAATTACTGATAGAAGAAGCAGAGAAAGCAGGGCACGCTTTATATAAAGAATATCTGTCTGATGGGGTCGCCATAGATCCATTTCTTTCGTATCAGAATATGATGATGAAGACTTATAAAGAAGGTAATACGGAAATTATTTTTCCGCGTACCAAAGATAACGCAGGTTGGTTTGATGATTGTGCTCTTCCTCGTGGTGCTGGTGGTTTAGGTTCGTTAGGTGTTACTCAGTTACTGGTGGATGACTTCTTTATGAAGGATGGTAAAATGCCTATTTTAGGATACAACAATAGTGGTAATACGCAAACGGCTATCATTAATCCAGAAACCGAATACAGTGAAACTGGTTACTCTACCGAAGATGATGTACGTGCTACTAACTGGCATTATGCTGTGGCAGGTGCCAGCGCTAGTGGTGATTCTCATGTGGTTGCTCCGAAGAATACATTCAATATGTATTGCAACCGTGAGCCCCGTTTTTATATATCAGTAGTTTATAACGAACAATACCATTGGGGAAAAGGGAAAGCGACAAATTTTTTCTTTAACGGGGAAGACGGACAACCATCACACGATAATCCGTCGGCAGGTTATTTGATTCGTAAGCACGTGGACCCAACTTTTGTTCACTCAACAAATACGGGTACTTATAAGTCACGCCAGGGTATCCTTTACCGCCTCGCCGAGGCTTATTTGAGTTATGCGGAATCAGCACTCGAGTATAGTATTGCTAAAGGTACTTATAATTCAGAGAAGGAAGATATTGTAAAATGCATCAACAAGATTCGTGAAAGAGCCGGTATTCCTCAGTACGGGGCATCTGGTCTTGGAATTCCTACCGAACCGGAAGAGATGCGGAAACTGATCCGTCGCGAGAGAAGAGTTGAGATGAATTGTGAGGGAGGCTTGCGTTGGTTCGATTTACGTCGTTGGAAAGAGGCAGAAAATGTACTGAACGGTAAATTCTATGGTATGAATATGTTGGCAGAAAAAGACAATAGAGATGACTTTTATAAACGGGTATCCTATCAGACTCGTAAGTTTATCAGCTATTGGTGGCCAATACCTCAAGATGAGATAGATAAAAACCCGAACTTAAAACAGATGCCGGGCTGGATGAATTGATTAACACCATAATATCAATAATGAAGTATGAGAAACAAACTATTTTATAAACTTCTGCCATTGGTAGCTATGTTTATCCTTGGCGGATGTAAAGATGATGAAGAAGCCGATTTGACATGGCTCACTAACCCTGATGAAAAGATGGAACTGACTGTTTCGGCTACCGATATAGAACTGGATAGAGATCGGCCGAATGACGTGGCATTGAGTTTTGACTGGACACCGGCACGTGAGATGCCTGAAGAGTATGTTATTTCTTATGTGACAAAAATAGATGTTGAAGGACATGAGTTTGAGACCTGCGTGCGTGTCGATGAGGACTATGGGGTGTTCAATAAGAGCTATACTACTGAAGAACTGCAATTGTTGCTGGTGGATAAGTGGGGACAGAGCTATTCCAAAGTGGTGCCCGTGCAGTTCCGTGTCATTGCAAAGTGGGAGGGCGGTCCCCGCTATGCTATGCCCGAAGTGCGTACTGTCACTGTGAATGTACGTCCTTATCGTCCGTTGGTATGGGAAGCTGACCGTATAGTTCTCTCCGGCACTTCTACCGACAATGACAAGTTAGTAATGAGCAAGACCGTAGAGAATGAATTCCAGTATGCATTCGTACAAGATTTGGTACAGGGTGAGATGGGTATCACTTTGGAAACTGAGCAAGGTGATACTTATATCCAACTGGCGGAAGGTGTTGATAATTGGGTAGACGGTGAAGAAGTCGATGTTATATTGGGAGATGAACCAGCGATGTTGAACTTGCCTAAGGATGGAGAATATCGTGTAATCTTGAATACGGAAACCCGGAAATTGAAAATCTACTCCCCGGATAAGAAGTTGGAGCCATATAGGGCACATTTTAAGGACAAAAATGATAAATACTATGATGTGTATGTTACCAACCTTTGGGCGTATGGTGATATTACCAAGTGGGGTAATGATCTGAAGGGCGGCGGCTTCAAGCCGAGTTTGGCCGATCCGCAACTGCTTGTCGGCAAGATTTCATGGACTTCTGCCTGGGGAGGTGGTTCGGATAAGAAAGAAAATGGTAAGTTCGTTCTTGATGTTCCGCATTTCGAAGGCGGTTACCCCGGTGGCCCTCACTTCTCATGGTGTCTTGTTCCTGTAATTCCTGACGATATACTTGCACTGGATAAGAGTGACAGCCGATGGAAATACAAGCAAGAGCTGAAGCTGAACACTTGGACGCCTATCCATGCGGAAAGCGAAGCCCGTGAGCAGTATCGTGAAGCAATGTTCACATGGTACATGAGGCCGTTGCTGACCATTGTTGACCTAAGAAATATGCGAATATACATGAGCGAATATTAAAGTCATTTATTGAAGAGGGTGTGCTTGCCCTGTTTTTAGGGCGGCATACTCTTTTCTTATTTAAAAGAATAAATATATGAAGATAAATTGGAAATATGCATTAATGTCTTTAGGGGCATTGTTTTTCTACTCCATGTTGTCAATAGCCTGTTCGGACAGTGAAGAAGAGGCAGGAAATACAGGAAATGAAGATTTGCCAGCCGAGAATGTCACGGTACGCATTAATCCCAATAAGACCCGTGTTCTTCGGAATCCTTTAAGTGGCTGGGTGTTATATTTGGCACGTGAGAAAAACGAAACTTTTTGGGAAGAAAGAGGTTATGACCACATGTATGTACCCGATTTGGCAAAGTACGTAAAAGTCTCCGATTATGCTTCTTCATGCTACTTGCGTACGAATTGGAAAACACTGGAGCCACAAAAGGGAAAATATGCTTGGAATGATCCTAATTCCGATATCTCACGTATTATTAAGAGTGTGCATGACAGAGGGTTGCGTATTGCCTTGCGTGTATTGGTGGATGGGCGTGACCAAAAGCAAAATACTCCCGAGTTTGTGTTTGACGATGGCTGTAAATACTATAATACTGAAAATAACAAATGTCCGTATCCCGATGATAAGGTATTTCAGAAACACTATGAAGATTTTATCGAAGCTTTTGGACGCCAATACAACGACCCTGATAAAGTCGATTTTATTGATGGTTATGGATTGGGTAAGTGGGGAGAATCGCATGCTATGGTTTATGCTAATAATGAAAACAAGTTTCAGGTAATGGAATGGATTACTGCATTGTATGCACGTTGTTTCACGAAAGTGCCCTTAGTGATTAATTATCATCGTATGTTGGGTGATACCTATCAGGATTCATGGCAGGAAACGGTGCCGGTTGATGCGGAACCGTTACTGAACATAGCCATCAATAACGGATACATCCTGCGCCACGACGCTTTTGGTATGAGCGGTTATTATAAAGATTGGGAGAAAAATATAGCCCAGAAGTACAGGTATAAACTTCCTATTATAATGGAAGGCGGATGGGTCACCGATACTCATCGCTATTGGTACTTTGATGATGCTTATCGCTATCGGGAAGGTCATCCTGAAGATGTTCGTAAGGGAGAATTTGATGATTCTATGCTGGCATGTGTCAATACAATGGACTTCCGTTTAGGTGAAACGGAATCGTGGTTTGAAAAAGCCTTTTCTTATGTGCAACGTTTCATTGCGGAGGGAGGTTATCGTCTCTATCCGGATATGGTTTCTGTTCCTGTTTCGACAAAAGGCGGTCAGGATGTTACTGTTGTACATCGCTGGCGTAACATGGGTTGGGGATATTGTCCTACCAACATTCGGGTTTGGAATCAGAAATACAAAGTCGCTTTTGCGTTGATAGACGATAATAATGAAGTGAAAAAAGTGTTTGTGGACGAACAAACCGACCTGTCTGCTTGGTTGAAGGAAACCCCGACTACTTATACCACCAAGTTGAATCTGAAGGGTGTTTCTGTTGGCGCTTATTCATGGGCGGTAGGTTTGGTAGATGTTACTAAGGATAATGCGATCGGACTCGAAATGGCAGTGAATCAGGATGCCAATTTGCTGGATTCCGGTTGGTTGAAGCTGAAAACCATTACAGTGAATTAACTAAAAATACGTAGAAGAAAAGCATAATGAAAGGCAAAATGAAAATTGGGTTTCTAACCTCTGTACTTTTGGGCTCATTGGCGTTTCAAACTGCCGCTATGAGCGGTAGGGGAGCTGACTATATTTTGAAAGAAAACCTAGCACGGAATAACAAGATAATAAGAATAGAACCAGACAAGCAGCGCTTGTTGCGCAATCCACAGACTGGCTGGGTGCTCTATGCCACTCCCGGCGTGAAGGAAGATTTTTGGGAGAAGTGTGATAATATGCAGGTGCCCGGTATAGGAACGGTAAAGGTCTCTGATTATGCCCATACCCTTTATATCCGTACCAGTTGGAGGAAACTGAATCCTGAAGAAGACGTTTATGGCTGGAATACAGATCCCATGCTGAAAATGTTGATTGAGGGAGCGCGTGCAAGAAAAATGCGTCTTGCTTTCCGCGTGGTGGTCGATAGCCGTGATAAAGGTTACGACTTTACGCCCGACTTTGTACGAGAGGCTGGCACAAAGGGCTTTGTGTGGAGAGGAAGATGGTCACCTTATCCTGATGACCCTATTTTTCAAAAGTATTATGAAAAGTTTGTTTGGGCTTTGGCCAAAGATTTTGGCAATCCTGATGAGGTGGACTTTATTGACGGAACAGGTTTGGGAAAATGGGGTGAATATCACACTACACTCTACTCTACGGGAGATGAGAAGCCCCGTAAACCTGTACTTGACTGGTTGGCGGATTTGTATCTGAAAGCATTCAGGGACGTTCCGGTTATCATCAACTATCATCGTTTTGTCGGTGCCGGTAAGGACTGGGACGATAATAAGTACGACCTCGACAGTGAGTCCCTGCTTGATGAAGTAGTTGAAAAAGGATATTCTTTGCGTCATGACGCTTTCGGTATGGGGTTGTATTATGGTGAATGGGAACGCGACTTTGCTAAGAAATATTTCGGCGTTCGCCCCATACTAATGGAAGGCGGATGGATTACAGGCAAAATCCACAGTTTTTGGGTTGATCCCCGCAATTATCGAAAGGGACATCCCGAAGATGTGCGTCAGGGAGAATTCGATGATAGTAAAGAGGCGCGTGTCAATATGATGGACTTTCGTGTGGGTGAAACGGAATCGTGGTTTCATAACACATTCCCTCTTGTGCAGCAGTTTATTTCTGAAGGCGGTTATCGTCTCTATCCAGATATGATTTCCTTACCTACGGATGTAGCAAAGGATCAGAAGGTTCGGATTATACACCGTTGGAATAATCTAGGCTGGGGATATTGCCCCACCAATATTCCGCAATGGAATCAGAAATATAAAGTTGCTTTCTCATTGATGGATAATCAGGATAGGGTACAGAAGGTGTTTGTGGACAAGCAGACAGACTTATCCAAATGGATGCAAGGTATCCCTACAGTTTACACTTTTGATTTACGTCTTAAAGGGGTAGCTCCGGGGAGTTATTATTGGGCAGTGGGACTTGTTGATACTACTAAGGATGATGCGATCGGCTTGGAAATGGCTGTGCCGGAGAACATGTTGAATGCCGGATGGGCTAAATTACAGGAAGTAACTGTAAAATAACAGGCAATCAGCAGCTTAATGGGGTAAACGAAAAATAACAGGATTCGTCTGCCTTGAAGAAATAATAATAACGTTTTAGCCATGAAAAAACTATTGATAGTATCGGCTTTGGCCTGTACTCTGTCTTCTCTTTATGCACAGAAAACCTGCTATAGTGAGTTGAAGGGAGATACATTAGTAATTGGGAATGAGTGTATTGAACGGAAATTTATTTGGAATGGCGGTAATCTTGTCACTTATAGCTTGAGCGATAAGGTAAACCGGAAAACAACTTTCACAGTAAAGCAAATACCGGACTTCTTTATTTCCAAAGATATCCTGGAAGCTTCCAACGGAACTTTCCAGGTAGAAAAGGTTGTTGCGACCGATATTCATCCGGCTTACTTGAAAACAACAGTGGCATATTCCCTAGGGACACTGGATATACAAAGAATTTATCGTATTTATGACGATTGTCCGGCGATTGCTTGTGATACTTACCTGAGAGGAGAGGTAAACAGCGTTTTTGGAGGACGGGAGGAAAATGCAGCTGACCGGAAAAATATTGAGTTCGCTGAAGACATGAAATCCAAGTCTGTTACGGCTATTCTGGATCAGTTATATCTCAAAGGACAGCATTGGCATGCCAAGGCTGTTGAGTTTTGGGATGTGACGGACTGGAATAACAACCTGCTGGCAGAAAGAGACATTATTGCCTATCGCAAAAATAACTATCGGGGCAACCTGCTCTTTATCCGGAACGGGGAAGATGGCACCGGCTTTTTCTTTTTGAAGGAAGCTCCTTGCTCCAGTGTTCAGTTAGCTTATAAAGGAGTTGATTTTATGGCTGAATTCGGAAAGTTCATGGTCACAGGCTTGGGGATTACCGAAAAGGATATTCAGAAAGACGAATGGACAAGAACTTACAGTTGTGTTACAGGAGTATATGGTGAAGGTGAGCTGCAGGCACTGACAGCACTTCGTAGTTATCAGAAAAATATCCGTCGTCATTTTTGTGACCGCGATGAAATGATTATGATGAATACTTGGGGCGACCGTAGTCAGGATACTAAAGTCAACGAAACATTTTGTTTGCAAGAGCTGGAATGTGCCGCTAAGTTGGGAATCACTCATTTTCAGATAGATGACGGATGGCAAACCGGCAAGAGCCCTAACTCTGGCGTGGCTAAAGGTTCTTTTAAGAATATCTGGAACAATAAGAACTATTGGAAACCGGATCCTGTCAAATATCCCCGCGGATTGGCTCCGATAGTAAAGAAAGGAAAGAAACTGGGCATTGAGATTGGCTTGTGGTTTAATCCGAGTGTGCAGAATGATTTTGCCGATTGGGAGAAAGATGCCGAAACATTGATAGGATTGTTTCGTGAGTACGGCATTCGTATCTTTAAGATTGACGGATTGACTGTTCCTACCAAAAAGGCGGAGATTAATCTCCGTAACCTATTCGATAGAGTATTGGCGCAGACAGGTAATAAAGTCATGTTTAACTTGGATGCAACCGCCAGTCGGCGAGGAGGTTATCACATGTTCAATGAATATGGGAATGTCTTTTTGGAGAACCGCTACACGGATTGGCAGAATTACTATCCGTATTGGACGCTTCGTAATCTGTGGATGCTTTCCAAATATGTTCCGGCAGAAAAGCTTCAGATTGAATTCTTGAATAAATGGAGGAATATACAAAAATATGGAGATGATCCGTTTGCCCCCCATCAGTATTCTTTTGAATATTTATTTGCGACAACAATGGCAGGTCAGCCATTGGTTTGGATGGAGGCTTCCAACTTGCCGGAAGAAGCGTTTACAATAAAGGATTTGATAGAGAAATATAAGAAAGTGCAATATGATTTCCACCAAGGTACTATTTTACCGATTGGCGACGAGCCTTCAGGACGTTCCTGGACTGGATTTCAATCGATTTGCCATTCAAAAAGCGGTTATCTTCTTATTTATAGGGAAGATAATGCCCAGAAGGAGACATGGATAGAGACATGGTTGCCCGAAGGTACGGAAGTGGTATGTACTTCGATACTGGGCAATGGAAAGACGATGACAACTACTGTTGGCAGAAAAGGAGCGGTAAGAGTCTCTCTACCAAGGCATAATGACTTTGTAATGTATCGGTATGAAATAAGATAATGATCCGTTTATATATATCCACCAAGATAAATGTAAATGATTGATAATTAAATGAATAATGAATGAACCTCATAAACAGATAAATTAATGCAAATCAGAAGAAAGACAATCGTATATATGCTGTTGCTTATCCTTTTTGCGGAGAGTGCTATGGCTCAAAATTTGATTACTAATGTATATGGTCGGGATGTCCGTTCTTTAAATGGCAAATGGAATGCAATCATTGATTTGTATGAACAAGGGCGGGGAATGAAGGTATATAGAAATCAAAGTCCTAAGGGCAATACCGATTTTTATGAATATTCTTTTGCAGGCGGATTACGGCTGAACGTTCCGGGAGACTGGAATTCGCAAATGCCAGAACTTAAATATTATGAAGGAACGGTATGGTATGCTCGCCATTTCGATGCTGAACGTTTGGTAGGTAAGCGTCAGTATCTTTATTTTGGAGCTGTCAGTTACCGTTGCCGTGTTTACTTGAATGGGACTGAAATCGGTAGTCATGAAGGCGGGTTTACTCCTTTCCAGATAGAAGTGACCGACCTGCTAAATGAAGGAGATAATTTTATAGCCATCGAAGTGAACAACCGTCGTACAAAAGATGCCATACCTGCCATATCATTTGACTGGTGGAACTATGGTGGCATTACACGCGATGTATTATTGGTTACTACTCCACAAACATATCTGGAAGATTATTTCATCCAACTGGATAAGGAATCTCCTAACCGGATTATTGCCAAAGTCTCCCTTTCGGATAAGAAAGCCGGAGAGAAGATAACAGTTTCCATCCCCGAACTGAAAGCAGGCATTGATATGCTGACTGATACAGATGGAAAAGCAGAAGCGACATTGAATATAAGGAAGTTGCAGCGTTGGTCGCCGGAAAATCCCAAACTTTATGAAGTAATCGTTTCTTCCGGCAGTGATTGTGTTAAAGAACAGATTGGCTTCCGTAATATCACGGTGAAAGGAACGGATATTTACCTGAACGGAAAACCGACGTTTATGTGTAGTATTTCTTTTCATGAAGAAATCCCTCAACGTATGGGACGTGCCTTTTCCGAGTCAGATGCTGCTATGCTACTCAATGAGGCGAAAGCGATTGGGGTGAATATGATTCGTCTCGCACACTATCCGCAGAATGAATACACAGTTCGTCTGGCAGAAAAAATGGGCTTTATCCTTTGGCAGGAAATACCTATCTGGCAAGGGATTGATTTTGCTGATAATAATACTCGCAAGAAAGCTCAAAGGATGCTGACGGAGATGATTAAACGTGACCAAAACAGATGTGCTGTCGGATATTGGGGGATTGCCAATGAGACACAGCCTTCCAAAGTCAGGAATGAGTTCCTCACTTCGTTGTTGGAAACCGGAAAACAACTGGATACCACTCGTCTCTATGTGGCAGCATTTGACCTAGTGCGTTTTAACCACGAGAAAAAGCGTTTTGTGATGGACGATTCATTTACCTCACAGTTGGATGTCGTAGCAGTCAACAAATATATGGGTTGGTATCATCCTTGGCCGATAGAACCGGAAAATGCTATTTGGGAAGTGGTACCGGACAAACCGCTGATAATATCAGAGTTTGGTGGTGAGTCATTATACGGACGGCCGGGAGATGAAAATGTGGCAAGCTCATGGAGCGAAGAATACCAGGCACGGCTTTATAGAGATAATATCCGCATGTTTGACAATATCCCGAATCTTCGGGGCGTATCACCGTGGATCTTGTTTGATTTTCGTTCTCCGTTCCGCTTTCATCCGACAAATCAGGATGGCTGGAATCGGAAAGGGTTAATCTCAGATCAGGGAATGCGCAAAAAAGCATGGTACTTGATGAGGGACTATTACAAAACGAAAGCTGCAACTAGAAACTAACTATAATGAAATGGGCGCTTTGAAAAGACTTTGTAGTAAAGAATGTTTTCTTATAATCTTGAATATCCATGAAACAAAATAGCTTTCGGTTTATATGTTTGCTTTTCTTGCTTTCGTTTCTTGCTGGTGGAATGTATGTCCAACAGAAAGTTGCTGATGAAGCGGTGCTGCATCTTGAGTATACAACAGTGTTTACGGAACTGAAACAGCCTGCTGCAAAGATAAATTACGACGAGAGCAAAGTGCCTGTTTATACACTTCCTGATGTTCTGACTCTGAGGAATGGCAAGAAAGTGACAACTGAAAGAGAATGGATGAAGAAACGTCGTCCGGAACTTCTTCACCTTTTCGAAACGCAAGTATATGGCAAGGCTCCGGCACGTCCGAAAGACTTACACTTTCGGCTGTTGACCGAAGATAAAAATGCTTTGAATGGCTTGGCTACCCGTAAGGAAGTAGCCGTTTATTTCACAAAAGATGAGAAGCATTTCATGACAGTGCTTATCTATTTGCCCAATCAGAGGAAAGGGCAGGTTCCTATATTCTTTGGGATAAACTTTAAAGGCAACCATGCGATTCATCCGGATGAGGGCATCACTTTCCCGTCAAAGGAGAGGATGATTGCTTATGGCAGGAAACGCATGTTCCCGCGAGGGAGTGCAGCTTCCAGATGGCCGGTAGAAATGTTGATGGAACATGGATATGGGCTGGCAACTTTCTACCGTGGAGATATTGATCCTGATTTTGATGATGCGTTTCAGAATGGAGTTCATCCGTTATCCTACAAAAAAGGACAGGTACGCCCTGCTGAGGATGAATGGGGGACTTTGGCTGCCTGGGCATGGGGAATGAGCCGTGCAATGGATTATATTGAGACAGATAAAGACATTGATGCTAAACGTGTAGCTATCTTCGGACATTCGCGCCTCGGAAAAACTGCTTTATGGGCTGGCGCAATAGATTCGCGTTTTGCCTTGGTTATTTCCAATAACTCTGGCTGTGGCGGTGCAGCATTGTCGCGCAGAAAGTTCGGAGAGACGGTGCGTGCTGTAAATTGTCAGTTTACACATTGGTTTTGCCGGAACTTCTGGCAATACAATAATAACGAAGAAGCTCTTCCTGTCGATCAACATGAATTGATAGCCTTGATGGCTCCGCGTCCGGTTTATATTGCCAGTGCGGAAGAAGACCGTTGGGCTGATCCGAAAGGAGAGTTCCTTTCCGGTGTGCATGCTTCTCCCGTTTATGAATTATTCGGGTTGCCGGGGCTGCCGGTGAAAGACATGCCGGCTGTCAATCGCCCTGTGCTATCAGGTACTATCGGCTACCATATTCGTTCGGGAAAACATGATATTAACCTATATGACTGGATGCAGTATGTGAAGTTTGCCGACCAATATTTGAAAAAAAATAATTAATAGATATTTATATGAGAAACAAGTTTATAAAATTAGCTCTTATTGCCTTTGCGCTGATGACTCAATTATTATCCTTGGAAGCGCAGATTCAGGAAGTAGATTTATCCGGCAAGTGGGGATTTCAGACAGACGTGATGGATTTCCGGCGTGGCTCGCTGGATGTCCGTTATATGCATCGGTTGCAAGAATCAATTGTGCTGCCGGGAATTACGGATGATTATAAGATTGGTTATAAATCTCCCTATCGTCATATCGACCGTTTGACGCGTGTGTATGAATATATGGGACCCGCCTGGTATCAACGTGAGATAGCTATTCCGAAAGAGTGGAAAGGGAAACGCATTTTCATGTATTTTGAACGGACACATTGGCTAAGTTCCATTTATGTAGATACGAAAGAGGTTAGCAAGATTGATTATATCAGCGTGCCTCACAATCACGAACTGACAGACTTTGTAAAGCCTGGTAAGACACATGTTATTACGGTATGTATCGATAACCGCTACCAGTACGATACGCACAAATGGGATCATGCTCATTCCGAGTTTACACAAATCAATTGGAACGGTATTTTAGGTGAAATGAAGTTGATGGCGATAGATCCTGTGTATATTGAGGATATGCAGTTGTATCCGGATATAACAGACCGTTCGGTTAAAGTAAAGATGAAGATCTTGAACCATACTCACAAACCTGTTACAGGGAAAGCTACTTTTACAATTTCAGGCAATCAGCATGATTTGAACAAAGAGATTGCAGTTAGTGGAAATGATTCTGTTTTTTATGTGGAGGATGTCATTGCGTTAGGTCAGAATATCCGGTTATGGGATGAGTTTACTCCCAATCTTTATACCTTGCAATGCAATTTGGCTACAACTGTGGGTAATGCAGACTATCGACATCGCAAATCTACAACTTTTGGTATGCGCGAGATAACGGCGGATAAAGATAAGATTTATCTCAATGGCCACCGGATACATCTACGTGGAACAGTAGAGAATGCAGTGTTTCCCAAAACCGGGTATGCTCCGGTGGATGATGCTTCTTGGGAGCGTATTTTGACAATTTTGAAAGAGTATGGAATGAACCATATGCGTTTTCATTCCTGGTGTCCGCCTGCTGCTGCATTTAGGGTAGCCGATAAATTGGGAGTCTATCTTGAAGTAGAAATGCCGATGTGGGGGAAAGATGCTGAACCGGATGAAGCCCGTTACAACTTCTTCCGTCGCGAGCAGAAAGCAATATTGAAAGAATATGGCAATCATCCTTCTTTTGTGCTTTATTGCAATGGTAATGAGATTACTGGAAACTTTGATTTTATTGAAGAACTTACTCATTATGGGCGGACGAATGACAGCCGCAGATTATTCAGCGGCTCAACTGCCCGTACTCGTGTCAAATCCGACCAATTCTATATCACACATCAGACCACAAAGGGGCACATGGCTATTTATGAGGGAAGACCTTATACCGATTGGGATAAAAACAAAGAATTGGGTATTGATGTGCCTGTTATCTCTCATGAATCAGGACAACGCTGTATCTATCCCAACTTCAAGGAGATCTCCAATTTTACCGGACCCGTGCAGGCGCGTAATTTTGAAGTGTATCGTGACTCGTTGGAGGCACACGGGATGCTGGATCTGGCTGATGATTTCTATCAGGTTTCCGGTGCGCAAACCGTACTTGAATATAAAGACGTGATTGAAGCCCAATTGCGCACGTATTTGAAATCTGGTTTCCAGCTTCTATCAATCAATGATTTTACGGGGCAGGGATATGCGCCTGTTGGTATTCTCGATCCTTTTTGGAATTCTAAAGGCTTGATTACACCGGAGAAATTCAGGGAATTCTGTGCACCTACAGTAGCTTTACTACGTTTTCCGAAACGCTCGTATTACAATGATGAAGTGTTTACAGGAAAAGCGGAGGTCTATAATTATAGTTCCTCTGCTCTGAAAAGTGCCAAGTTTAAATGGTGGGTGACAGATGAAAGTGGCAAGATACTGAAAAGCGGAAAGCTAAACACACAAAACATAGGCAATAATGGTGTTTTCCCTGCAGGGGAGTTTAGTTATGCACTTAATGGCATCTCTGCTCCTCAAAGGTTGACTGTTCATTTGTCAGTTAATAATACAATAAATAACAGCTGGGACATTTGGGTATATCCTCGTCGGGATTTGAAAGGCTTGATGCAATCTACTGCCGATGTTCTTTATACAACCGCCTTTGATGCCAAGGCAAAACAATTCCTTGCGGAAGGAAAGAAAGTTGTGTTATGTCCGATGCCGGCAAAAGTGATAGGACGTAGCTCTAATTTCCATAATCATTTTTGGAACCCTATCATGTTCAAGTGGAAACCGATGACATTAGGATGCCTGATTCATGCAGAGCAGAAGATGTTTGACAATTTTATTACGGAAAAACACCTCGACTGGCAGTGGTGGGACATCCTTGCACATGCCAAAGTTATCGAGATGGATGAGGCGCCTCGTCAGTTGCGTCCGTTTATTCAAGTGATAGATAGTTATGAAACCAACCATAAGCTGGGAATTGGTTTTGAAGCTAAAGTAGGAAACGGAAAGTTGATGGTATTGGCGCTGGATACGAAAAAGGAGATGGAGAAACGTCCTGCTACTCAGCAACTGTTGGTTAGCATCGACCGCTATGTGAAGAGCGGTCACTTCAATCCGCAGGTAGATGTAGAAGAGTCGTTTATAGAATCGTTCTTAAGAAAATAAGGAAAGAATGAAAGGTTTTAGCTTAATTCTAGGTCTGTTGTTTATGGCATCTGTATCGGCACAGGAGATACAGATGTCAGAGACGGCTTCTTTGGAGCAAATTTATGGAGAAGCGCAGGAGGCGCAGGAATTGTTGCCGATGAATGAGTTGGGGATAGAGTTTGGATATGCCCTTTATGAAGCAACAGTTACGACGGTGGACAACAACCCGGTGTTGACAGTGGAAAATGTAAGAGACTATGCCGCCGTGTATGTAGACGGAAAATTACAAGGATGTATAACAGAAGAGAGGAAATCAATCACCTTACAGGTGTCTGCAGGCAAACACATGTTGCAACTGTATGTGGAAAACATAGGTCGTATTACTTATGGACCGGAGATTCTAGATAATTCCAAAGGACTTTTTGGTAGCATTACTTTGTCGGATATGGAAATTGGGAATTGGAGAATGATCCCTTTGTTGGTGCGCGATTGCGCAGTCGGAGAATTGGCCTTCATGCCACAGACGGGTGGCGGTCTCCCCTGTTTCTATAAAGGGATATTTACGGTAGAAACCCCAGGAGAGATTTATCTGGATGTCTCTGGTTGGGGAATGGGGGAAGTATGGGTAAACGGACACTATGCGGGCTCTTACTGGGAACAGAATGCACAGCAATCCATACAACTTCCGGTGGAAGTATTACAAAAGGGAGCAAATTCCTTGATTGTTTTTGAACTGAAAAGTAACGGAAAGTGCACTATGCACTTGTCTAATAAAGCTGTATTTAACTAAATGAAAGATTCCATGATAACAAAAAAAATTATAGTATACGGATTGTACCTTTGGGCGGCACTTTGCACACTTGAAGCGAAGAATGAGAAGTTCCCTCTATATAAGGACGCGAAAGTTCCGATGGAGAAACGCGTGGAGGATTTGCTCTCACGGATGACAATGGAAGAGAAAGTGCTTCAACTGAGTCAGTACGTTGCGGGACGGAATACGAACGCGAACAATATTGGTGAGGAGGTGAAGAATATCCCTGCGGAAATCGGTGCGCTTCTCTATTATAGTACGAGTCCTGGCCTACGTAACAACATACAGAAAAAAGCGATGGAAGAGTCACGGTTGGGGATACCTGTTCTGTTCGGGCACGATGTGATTCACGGATTTCGTACTGTTTATCCGATTTCCATTGCGCAGGCTTGTTCGTGGAATCCGACTTTGGTGGAGAAGGCGTGCGGCATGGCTGCCAGGGAAGCGCGTCTAGCTGGACTGGACTGGACGTTTTCGCCAATGATTGATGTGGCACGCGATCCTCGTTGGGGACGTGTTTCTGAAGGATATGGGGAAGATCCGTATACGAACGGGGTTTTTGCTGCAGCTTCGGTGAAAGGGTATCAAGGCGACAACTTGGCGGACGGGAAGCACATTGCCGCTTGCCTAAAGCATTATATCGGTTATGGAGCTTCCGAAGCGGGGCGCGACTATGTGTACACGGAAATCTCTCCACAGACTCTTTGGGATACTTATATGCTTCCCTATGAAATGGGAGTGAAGGCAGGTGCCGCTACCCTGATGAGTGGCTTTCATGATATCAGCGGTGTACCTGCCTCTGCCAATCATTATACTATGAGAGAGGTATTGAAAGGTCGTTGGAATCATGACGGATTTGTAGTTTCGGACTGGGGCTCCATTGTCCAGTTGATTTCCCAAGGAGCGGCGGAAGACCTGAAGGAAGCCAGCCAAAAAGCAATACTGGCAGGTGTGGATATGGATATGATGTCCCGGGGATATGACAAATACTTGAAAGAATTAGTAGAAGAGGGCAAGGTGTCGATGGAGATTGTGGACGATGCCGTTCGCCGCATTCTGCGTTTGAAGTTCCGTCTAGGCTTATTTGAGAATCCTTATATAAGAGAAACGACAGAAAAGGAGCGCTTCTTGCAGCCGGAAGATATAAAACTAGCGGAGAAATTAGCGGAAGAGTCTTTTGTATTGCTAAAGAATAAAGAAAAATGTCTGCCATTGGCAGCGGATGCAAAGGTGGCGGTCATAGGTCCGTTAGGCAAAAATCGCTGGAACTTGTTAGGTTCCTGGACGGCTCACGGCAAGGATGGTGATGTGGTAGGGATTTATGACGGTCTTAAATTGGAGCTGCAAAACTCGTCACAGCTGTCGTACGCTAAAGGATGCGACTTTGATGGTAAAGATGAATCGGGTTTTGCTGAAGCTGTCACTACGGCGGAGAAAGCAGATGTAATTTTGCTTTGTTTAGGTGAAAAACGGAACTGGAGCGGGGAGAACGCTTCGCGTGCTTCCATAGCCTTACCGAAGATACAAGAGAAATTAGCGATGGAACTGAAGAAGATCGGTAAGCCGATTGTGTTGATTCTCTCCAACGGACGTCCGTTGGAACTCTGCCGCTTGGAGCCGGTTTGTGATGCCATTATCGAAATCTGGCAACCGGGCATTGCCGGTGGCAAACCGCTTGCGGGCATTCTGACGGGAAGAATCAATCCTTCCGGTAAGTTGCCCATTACTTTTCCGTATGCTACCGGGCAGATTCCCATCTATTATAACCGGCGGCAGAGTGCCCGCCCTCATCAGGGCAAGTATCAAGACTTGACTATAGAACCGCTCTATGAGTTCGGACATGGATTAAGCTACACTACTTTTGAGTATGGTGCCCTCAAGGCCTCTGCTACTCGACTGAAGAGGGGAGATAAACTAATGGTGGAAGTAGCGGTGACCAATACAGGTGACAGGGATGGTGCGGAAACGGTTCATTGGTTCATTACAGACCCTTATTCAACAATCACCCGTCCAGTGAAAGAATTGAAACATTTTGAGAAACAGATACTTAAGGCGGGCGAATCAAAAATATTCAAATTCGAAGTGGATTTGTTGCATGATTTGGGCTTTGTGGACGGAGATGGCAGACGTTTCCTTGAATCGGGCACTTATTACATACAAGTGAAGGACAAAAAGATAAAGTTGGAATTGGTAGACTAGAAGTTTTTAAGGGCTACGGAAATGATAAACAAATAAATATATAATGAAAAAAACACTTTTATTGGGAGCGTCTCTGTTATGTTCCGTTTTTATAATGGCAACAGAGATTCCTTTTCAAAAAGCAGAAATAAAGTCTATTATGCGAAAGGTGGCGGATTGGCAGATTGCCAATCCACACCCCGCTCCTGAACATGACGACTTGAACTGGCCGCAAGGCGCTCTTTATGTCGGCATGGTGGATTGGGCGGAATTGGCTGAAAAAGAAGGCAATGATGATACATATTATAAGTGGCTGACTCGTATCGGGCGGCGGAATTGTTGGCAGCCGGACAAACGGTTTTACCATGCTGATGACATCGCTGTATCACAGTCCTTTTTGGATTTATACCGCAAGTACAAAGACGAAGCAATGATTATCCCTACGCTCGCCCGTACGGAATGGATTGTCAATCATCCGTCCGAAGGCAGTTTCAAGCTGGTGGAGGGAGACTTAAAGACCTTGGAACGTTGGACTTGGTGTGATGCTCTCTTTATGGCTCCCCCTGTATATGCCAAACTGTATATGCTGACCGGAGA
>CEAI01001211.1_pt1 | contig 28712 bp, 17 predicted proteins | sample 557641 | NCBI WGS metagenome assembly CEAI01 (sample SAMEA3182100, study PRJEB8094) | gut metagenome | biome: human; feature: gut; material: Stool; isolation source: human stools | place: Canada | collected 2012-06-20
CTCCGCAGCCAATTCTTCAATGATAGGAGCCACCATCTTGCAAGGGCCACACCAAGGAGCCCAAAAATCTACAACAACCGGTTTTCCTTCTGCAAGAACCTCTTTATAGTTGCTGTCTGTAATTTCTAAAGCCATTTTTTTAAGTATTAATTATTAAATGTTATTTCGTTAGCTTATTCTCGCCACAAATATAATCAATTTATCCTATTGTGATAGACTTTAATTGGAAGTTTTATAATAATCATTGAGAATCATCCATTTACTGGAAAAGTCTAATTTCACCCCTAAAAATGAACCTTAATAATTACATATCATGATAAACATGGAACAATCTGAATTAAGCTTGGCATTAAAGCCTATCTCAATCAATGGAATCCTGAAAGTTCGCCATTGTTAGTGCAAAACAGAATAAGTCCAATAATTATAACAGCACAATTGTAAATGATAAATTAAAACAAATTCTCCTTTCTTTGTTTATCTTTGCAAGCATATAGAATCTATATCCAATCTGTATGAATTATCAAAACAGTATATCAATCCATATATGAAATCCATATATACCAGTTCTTGTCCTTTGATTCGATAAAGCCAACTCAAAGGGCAAAGTAGAATGAAAAGTATTCATTTTATCATCCTATTTTCATTTATAATTTTATAGTTGTAACATATTCAGGTACGATTTCCACGTTATTAATTGTACAAACAGCCCCCTTCGAAAAGTCAAGAAATACATCTTTCGGTAAATCAATTAAGAAAGGAGCATCCGAACGTAACGGACAAAAATAAAAAACCAAATCTTCTTTTTTCATCTGTTGGGAAAAACGTTTCAATCCAATGGTCCATGGAACACCATGATAGAAATGGTCAAGTACTATAATACCATTCATAAATGCCATTGCCACATCACCTATATAGTCTAGACAAAGAAAATATTCCTGTACTTGAGGGACTTGTATTTTATCATCAAAATGTATTGTCAGACGACGAGTACCTACTTTTTTGTATGAAAAATCTGGTTTCACAATTTCCACTTCTTTTATTTGTGGCATCTCCATCAGTTCATCATTGAACGAAGCCACACCACCAATCATTTTTGGAGTAAAATCGCCATGATACATATAATAACCAATACATTAGCTCCGCTATCCAATGTACGTACCATTAAAGCCTCGGCAGCTTTCGCCGTAACAATAGGACGACGTTTGTAAATCATCTGAATCCCCGCTCCCATCTCCGCACAGAAAGGAGGAAATTTATCAGTATCATAACGAACCGGCGCATAATCCGTTTTTTTTGAATATCTTTAAACATACAAAAAGGAGACATATGAGGTTCAGCCCAGAATGGATAAGTGTAAGCTGCAGTCACAGAAATCGCCTCATTACCGATAACAGCAGCATTTCCCCACCCAGTAGCTGTATAGATTGGAGTGATAATACCAGCATCTTCCGCCATTTGCTTGAGCATTTTCATGTGCAAGTCACCCAGTTCGGCAGTCGTGATTTTCTTATCTTGTACACTGACACCAATCATCGTTATTGAAGAATCGTAAGTAGCAGTAGTCATATCCAATGGTTCACCTGGATAACTCACTCCCCATGGAGCAGCTGCGTGTTGATGTTCATTTTCTGTTTGTGTACCGATAATAGGACCACCGTCCTTCAAGTTGCTTCGCTATTTCTCCGTAAAGGCGTTTGGCGTAAAACAAATAATTTTCGTCATTCGAACGAACTTCCAATGGTTTGGCAAGAAGCCAATCGGGCAAAGCACCATTACGTATTTCCCCATGACCAAAAGGACCGATGCAGACAATCGCATTCATATCATGCTTTTTACAAAGTTTAAGAAACTTACGTATATCCCGATTTCTGCTCTAATTAAAAACTCCTTCCTGCTCTTCATATAAACTCCAGAATATGTAAGTCGGAAGCACGTCTATTCCCTCAGCTTTCATTTTCAGGATTTCTTCTTCCCATTGTTCATGGAGATAACGGCTATAATGGAATTCCCCCATCACCGGAATGACAGGTTTACCATCCATAGACATATAATAGCTATTCACGTCAATACTGCCACCTCCTGGACGGGTGCCACCCAACTTAAGATGACCTCTATAGATCACTTTTTCTTTTATAGGTGCTGAAAGCTCATATATTTGTTGAGCCATAACAGTTACAGCCATTGCACAAAGTGCTGATATCAATATAATACTTTTCATATCTTAAATTATATGATTCTTCATCAATCTTATTGTGCTATCAATAGAGGATATACTTTTATAATATCACTATTCCTTAACAGAGCAAAAGATTTTTCCCCTTTTATCAAGAAGAAAAATCCTTTGCCACACATTTCTTTCATTTCAACGTTCTAAAGAGAACTTATTTCTTTGCCTGAAATATATTCTGTAACACCTTTAAATCAATCTGATATTGCGGCTTAAATTTGTCTGATGCCATATATTCCAAAATACTCTGCTTAAATTGAGCCGCAGATAATCTGTTATCCAAATCAGTATCCAAATCAATACTGCAGACCATCAAATTGCCTTGACCCATTTTACCTTCAAAGAGTACACCTAATTTTCTATTTTTAAACCAGTCATCAATTACATAAACTAATGGTCTGAAATCATGGGGAAAATCATCCATAATCATGGCATTACAGCTCACAGCAAGGTCTTTCCATTGAAAATCCGAATAACCATCATTTGGGAAAGAAGCAAAAACATCATGATTAGGATCACACAAAAAACCTAAAGTTTGAGGAGGAGCATTATTAGTCCATGCCGTATTCCAAAAAATAGGAGTAAATGCCACTCTTATATCTCCCCCCTTTTCTGGCGCAATCTTTCCATAAGACAGAAATAAAACATTTTCACCCTGATTCAATTTTTCTATAGCCTTGTCATCCAATTCATAGGTAATATAAGGTATTTTTTGTATTTCCTTCTTCTTAGAAGGATATACCCATATATGCCAACTATTAGCTATCTTTGTATCTTTCACATTCACTTTCAGAGTTAACTGAATAGGTTCTAAGAAAGTATTCAAAGGACAATCAATATTACCTATTGCTATCAGATTTCCTATAGGAAGATCAGATTTAAAAGAACCAGATTTTACGACTTCACCATCTTTAGTTTCAATATTCCACAGAACAGTAACATCGTGTAACGGCTCTTCTCCATAATGAGCAAATTCTATATTTGCCTTAAATAACTCATTATTATTCCACACTAACTTGGACATTCTAGCCAAAGGCACAGTTTGATTACAAAATGTACTATACTCTTTATCATCTACATATCCTTTGCTTTCCCAAAAAGGATTCAACACCCCAACTAGAGCAGTTCCCTGACCAGGAAAATCGTGTAAGTCCAAAAGTTGGAATCCGGCAAAGCCTGGAGTTCGCAAAGCTGCTTCTATATCCATTTTATAACATAACGTCTGTAGACGACCCGAAGCATACAAATATTTCTCTGCCATATCTCCTAATCCCTTTTCATTTAAGGTTTCTTTAAAAATCTCAAAGTTTTTAGCTTTTAAGACACCTGTATATTTATCAATTTCTTTAAAATCAGGATACACACACCACTGACCAATTTCATGACTTACCACTGGTAAATCTTTAAGAAGACGTTCTCTAAAATCATAGTTGGTACAAGGAGTATAAATATTAAGTATATTTTCTATACGACCAATACCTCCAATACGTGGATGATCTGTATTAAAATAATCAGCATCTTTCACTAAAGGCCATCCGCCTGCACTTGTATACAACCTCCTGCCATCATTCTCTTTCCAATAAACAACCAAATTATTTAAATAATCTGCTTGATTATTTCCAGACGGTTCATTGCCATAGGCAAGCATACAAAAAGAAGGATGATTTCCATATTCTTTCAGGATGCGATCACTTTCTTCTTTTATCCATTGATCCTGTTTATTTCCATCACCAACCGAAGTCCACCCACCACATTCAACCTGAAGATATACCCCCATGCTATCAGCTACGTGGAATGCAGCTGCAGGAGGACACCAGGAATGGAAACGAACATGATTCAACCCATAGTTCTTACATGTAGTATAAATTTTTGTCCAATACTCATTATCCATCGCTGGATAGCCTGTCTTTGGGAAAACACAACACTCTAATGTTCCGCGAAGAAAAATAGGACGACCATTAATATCAAAATGAGTACCATTTATTTTGAGCTCACGGAATCCGAAGTTTATATTTTTCTCACAAACACCATCCTTAGAAGACAAGATAGCATGCAAATGATAAACATTAGGAGTAAATTCTGACCATAACTTTACGCTATCCTTCCATTCAATAGTTGTTTCTACATAATCTCTAGCATTCGAATCTATTTTTACTTCTTTCTCTAAGACAGATTTACCTTTGAAAAGCACATTCAATCCCAAACGAGAATCTTCAGGTTTTCCATTTAGGTAAACCTTAACGACTGCCTTCTTTGCTTTTGCATCAGGGTATATTTGTATATGATCAATAGCTAAAGAAGGGAGGGGCTCCATTTTTATCTCACCTATTACCCCATTCCAGTTTGTCTGCGTATGATCCGAAACGCTATGAGCATTGGAACCAACATCAATATGCATTCTATTATCAACTCTTAAAGATAATAAATGCTTTCCAGGGGTTAATGAACTTATTAAATACCTGTGAGGAACTTGCAAAGCATCCTGATGATCAATTTTCTTTCCATCAATATACAATGATGTTTCCCAATGAGTACGTTCAAATTCAAACAGAATTCGCTTGTTACTCCACGATTCTGGTATCTCAATCTCTCTTTGATACCATGCAACTCCCACATAATGTTTGTTCGGATTTAACCAAAAAGGAACTTTGATATTCCCAGGTTTGCGATATTTTGCATATTCTTCGGCATTATACCAAGACTTATCATTTACTGATCCTGTCCACTGGGTATTGATACCCACATCATAACCTTTTCCTTGTTCTTGCAAGGATCCTGGTAACTTAACGCGCTCTGGAAGAGGTTGCATTGCCCAGTTTTCTTTCTCACCAATATCATTGCTATCTAAAGCAAAACTCCAATCGCCTGACAAGGAATATCCCAAGCCTTTTCTCGTTTGACAAGCATATACTACACATAAAAGAGTAGCGAGAATGCCCCAGTTTATCAAAGTTCTTTTCATGTTTTTATTTATTCTATGTATTAAAAAACTAAATTACCGCACCTCACAAAACGATGTTATTTTTTCGTAAAGATATTCTGTAACAACGTTTTATCCATTTTATATTGAGGTTTAAATTGATCAGAAGCCATATACTCCAAAATACTCTGTTTAAATTGAGCTACAGACAATCTATTATCCAAATCTGTATCTAAATCAATACTACAAACCATCAGATTCCCTTTACCGACCTTACCTTCAAACAGTACCCCTAATTTCCGGTTTTTAAACCAATCATCGATTATATAAACTAAAGGCCGATACTCGTGAGGAAAATCATCCATTACCATAGCATTACATTTTACAGTAAGATCCTTCCATTGAAAATCTGCATACCCATCATTCGGAAAAGAAGTAAAAACAGGATGATTAGGGTCACACAATAGACCTAATGTATGAGGAGGATTGGTATTCCATGAAGTATTCCAAAATACAGGAGTGAATGCAACAACGATACTTCCACCTTTCTCTGGAGCTACTTTTCCATAAGAAAGAAACAGTACATTTTCGCCCTGATTCAATTCTTCAAAAGCTTTATCATCCAATTCATATGTAATATATGGCATTTTTTTAATCGTTTTTTTCTCAGCAGGATATACCCACATATTCCATTTATTTGTAATTTTGGAATTCTCTATACCCACTTTCAATGTCAACTGGGTAGGAGCTGAAAAAGTGTCCAACGGATATTCAATACTACCGACTTTAATTCCACTTCCAATAGGAAGATTACATTTGAAAGAACCAGCTTTTATGAGCTTGCCCTTTTGAGTTTCAATGCTCCATACAATAGTAGCATTATGTAAAGGCTTCTCTCCAAAATGCGAGAACTCAATATCCGCTTTTAATTGCTCGTTATTTGTTAATATAAGTTTAGGAATTCTTGCCAAAGGTACAGTCTGATTACAGAACATACTGTATTCTTCATCATTTACGTATCCCTTATCTTCCCAAAAGGCATTCAACACTCCTACTAAAGCCGTACCCTGTCCAGGGAAATCGTGTAAATCTAAAAGTTGAAAGCCACCCAATCCGGAAGTTCTCAGTGCCATTTCTATCTCTGTTTTATAACATAAAGTCTGTAAACGTCCAGATGCATACAAAAATTTATCTGCCATATCTCCCAGTCCATTCTCTATTAAAGTTTCCTTGAAGATCTCAAAATTCTTAGCTTTCAAAAAACCTGTATATTTATCAATTTCTTTCAAATCAGGGTATACGCACCATTGACCTATTTCATGACTTACCATCGGCATATCCTTGCGAATATTACTTTGATGATCATAATCTGTACGAGGAGTAGAAATATTTATTATACTGTTAGTAGCTCCTCCAATACGTGGAATATGTGTATTATAATAATCGGAGTTTTCCACAAAAGGCCATCCACCAGCACTTGTATACAGCCTTCTATTGTCCTTTTGCTTCCAATGAGCTATTAAATTATGTAAATAATTTCCCTGATTATTTCCTGCAGGTTCATTTCCATAAGCAAGCATACAGAAAGATGGATGATTTCCGTATTCTTTCAGGATACGATCACCTTCTTCTTTAAACCACTGGTCTTGCTTGTTACCATCACCTATCGATGCCCAACCACCACATTCAACCTGAAGATACATTCCTAGACTATCAGCAACATGGAATGCTGCTTTAGGAGGACACCAAGAGTGAAAGCGAATATGATTCAGTCCATATCTTTTGCATGTAGAATAAATTTTTGCCCAATACGTATTATCCATTACCGGATAGCCAGTCATTGGAAAAATACAACATTCCAAGGTACCACGAAGGAATGTTGGACGTCCATTAATTGCAAAATGTGTACCGTTTACCCCAAAATCACGAAATCCAAAACTAATTTCTTTCTCACTATTTCCATCTTGAGAAGACAAAACTGCACGCAAACTATAAACATTCGGAGTAAATTCCGACCAAAGTTTTACACTATCTTCCCATTCAATCGTTTCTTCTACACAATTTTTCGCATTCGGTTTGACCCTTACTTCTTTCTTCAATATTGTTTTACCATCAAAAATCACGTTTAACGCTAAACGCGAATTATTAGGCTGACCATCCAGATAAATTTTTATATCTGCTTTTTTACCTTTGATATCAGGATATATCTGTATGTTATCAATTGCTAAAGAAGGGAGAGCCTGCATATTTATTCCACCAATTACTCCATTCCAGTTTGTCTGTGTATGATCAGAGACACTATGTGCACTAGAGCCAATATCTATATGCATTCGATTATCCACCCGCAAAGATAGTAAATGTTTTCCGGGAGTCAGAGAACTCAAAACATATCTATGAGGGACCTGTAATGCGTTCTGATGATCGATTTTCTTTCCATCAATATACAATGAAGTTTCCCAATGGGTGCGTTCAAACTCAAACTGAATCCGTTTATTTATCCAAGATTTAGGTATTTCTATTTCTTTTTGATACCATGCAACACCTACATAATGCTTATCCGGATTTAGCCAAAACGGAACTTTAATATTACCCGGTTCACGGTATTTAGCATACTTATCTGCAGTATACCAAGACTTATCTCCTATTGAACCTGTCCATTGTGTATTGATACCAATATCATTTCCTTTGCCTTGTTCCTGTAAAGATCCCGGCAATTTGACATACTCTGTAAAAGGCCTCATAGCCCAATTATCTTTCTCACCGATATCATTACTATCCAAGGCAAATTTCCACTCTCCTTTTAAAGTATGACTCACTAAATTTTTCGTTTGGCAGGCAAATACTACCGTTAGAAAAATGACGAAAGAGCCCAATTTGATCAAACTTCTCTTCATTAAATAGACTAATTTAAATTAAATGTTATATAAATTCGAAGCAGAACCGATAATTCACAGGGGTCACCTGCTAAATTTGAGTTCATGCCTATTTACTATTTTTTCAACTTTAATGTAACAAACAATTCGACTTTACATCCCGCAGCATTCGTAAAGGTTCCGATATATTCACCTGCTTTTTCTACACTAAAGTTAGATATAATAGCTTCTCGACGATCAGAAACAAATCCAACCGGACCTTCCCAGTGCCAATCCCCATTAGAAGGATGAGGACCGAAAGATACATTATCACCAGCTTTCACCTCCATTTCAGTCACTTGTTTCCACCCCCCATAATTAATATAAGATATCAAATCAGGACAAACCACCTTTCCTTCTACCTTTACCGTAAAAGTTAGACTGCTTTGACAACCTTGGCTATCAGTACATGTAACTGTATATTCTCCCGCTTGCGCAGCTGTTATCGTCGATAAAGTGACCTCACGTGTACCTGCAAAGAACCCATCCGGCCCGCTCCAACTCCAACTTAGCTCGCCGGTAGCCTCTGTTTGCGGACCTAAAGTTATAGAACCACCCGGATTTACACGAATAAAGTTACTTTTTGACCATCTACCTTCCATATCCTTGACATTAGCAATCAGCACAGGCCCTTCCTCACCTTTGACAGATACCACAAAGTTAGCTATACTTCGAGACCCAGCATTATCTGTATAAATCGCGGTATAAATACCACCTTGTTTTACATTCTCCAGTTTTAAAACACGTCCATCAATTGCAAAATTGTCCGGTCCCTTCCAAATCCAGTTTCCATCCTCCGGTTGTGGACTAAATGTTACAGTCCCTCCTTTCTCAACGACAGCAATACTTTCTTTTTCTACGCTTCCTTTACTTACAAAAATATGAGGCTGTATCACTTGCGTCTCTTTTATTTTCTGATAAGCTATTTTTGCCATAAGTGCCGAACCTACATCATCAGGATGCACATCATCAGGAAATTCTTTATTTGCTCCCAGTAGAGGCTGATGATAATCAATTATGTAAGCTCCAATTTCCCTTGCAATCTCTTTTACAAGCGGAATCAAATCTTCCTCAACCACTTTATTCTGATCAGCTTTTGCCAGTCCAAATAACGGTGGAGCTAAACAAACATAAATAATCGGATCCTTTCCACTTTGACGAAACTCGTCTACCATTGCCAAGTAGTCTGACTTAAATTCTGCTTTTAACTTATTCCAGCGCGAAGGATGTGCATCATTCGTTCCCAATGCAATAATTAAAATTTGCGGATTAGCTTCTTTGGCCCTTATGAAATTAGAGGTAGTCCAATAAGGTGCCTCACTATTTTTAAACATGGTAGTTCCACTTACCCCACAGTTAAGTACCGCATACCTACTTCCCAACAGTCTATTAGTTTGTGCAGGCCATGCTTTTTCCTGACTTGTGTTTCCGTAGCCTTCAGTAATACTGTTACCTACGCAAACAATTCGCACTGGTGGTAATTGTCTTACCACCATTTTATCTGGTAGAGCAGTTCCTTCACCATCTACATTACCTTTCTCACTCTTACTACATGCTATAAGAGAAAGAAAAAAAGAAAAAACGAGCAAAAAACTTATTCTTTTCATTTCCAACAAAATGAGATTTAACTTCTACTTAAGAAATCTGGTTATAGCTTATTACCTTAATACCTATTTATTTCTTCATCTACCAGAAAATTGAGATAGACTAGACATTCTCTTATTTCTTAGATATTACCATTGGATTTTTTTCTGGGGTAACTTGATTCATGACCACCATACTGACCATTTCCAATGCCGACCATACTTTTCTATTACTCGGAGCATCTATCGGTACATCTGGTGTACGTATAGCCCATTCGTTACATGTAAGGTTATCTTTGTTACGCCTTTCCCAAGAAACCTTGGCATTAAGTTTCATCCAATTGTAATAAGTGATTGGTTTCCTACCCTTTGTATAAATCGTTTCATAATTCCACAAATTATTTTCATGTACAAAAAGCCCCATACCACGCGCAAATTCTGACTCCCAGCTACCATCATAACGATGAGAAGACATAATACCTTCATCTGTTACACATTCAGTCATTACATATTTAATTGACTGTTTGGCTGTCTCAGCATAAATAGGCTCTTTAGTTATTTGATACAAAGCATTACATGCTTCAATAAAAGCACCTATATTATATACATTATATGAATTTGTCAATTTTCCAGGTTCAGGTCCAGAAATATTTTCATCAACTCCTCCAGTAGGCTGATATAGATGTGTATAAAGCCATTCAAATAGTTCTTTTGCCCTTTGCAAATATATTGTTTTACCAGTTGCTTCATACAAGTAACATGCCATAGATACAGCAGGATTATTACTTAAACCTGATTTACTCTCTTTATTAACACTCCACCAGAGCCCACCTCCATAAGTATCGTCATAAGCTTGATTATAGAGATGATTCCAATCCCATTCAGCCTGCTCCAAAAATCGTTCTTCCCCGGTTATTTGATAACCACGGATAAACGCCAACCCTGCCCACAACAAATCATCAGTAAAGATATTCCATGTCCAATCATGTGTATCATTGCTACTCGGATTCTTTTCGTGCTCTAGAAAAGAATATAATAACTCCGAAATTAATGGTTTCAAGGATTCGTCACCCACACACTGATAGCGATCTTCTACCATTAATATAATTAATGCATGATTCCAAAAGTAAGACCAGTCTTTGGTTTCCTGTTGATGACGGTAGTAAATTCTTCCATCTTTACTATTCAAACGGTCAAGAAGAAAAGCCCTATTATAATAGCAGAAAGAACTATCTGCTAAGGTAGGAAGAATTTCTTCGGTCCCCCACCATTTAGGATCAGCTGTTACTGTTGGCTGTTCTGTATTTCCACTATCACCATGTTCACCACCATCAATAATAGGCTCATCGTTCCCTCCACATGATATGAATAGTAACATAACCAAACTGCAAATAACTATTTTTTTTATATTCATATGATAGATATACTTTGATGAATAAAAGGGAGCGACTTCAATAAGTGTTTTCTATTTTTTCGGACGCTCCCTATTTTTATTATTTATAAAATGATTAGTCTATACCATATAGATAAACCTCTGCAAAGGCTGCACAAGCATTTTCATTATTACTTTCAGTAATTTTAATTTTGATATAACGTCCCTCTGTTGGGGTTATACTAAACACTTGCGCGGCGTCCTGGTTTTCCATAGTAAATGTGCCTACTTCCTGCCAAGAGTCAGACTCGCCTGTATTACTTATATAGAAATGACCAAAGCGTGCATAGTTATACCCTAATCTACGTTGTAATGAGACTTGAGTGAACTTATGTGTCTTCTTTGTATCAATAATCAATTCATGCGGTAATGGAGCATAACCATTATCCCATTTAGAGTGCCAATATGTATTTATATTATCATCAAATATATTGCTAGCTGCACCATTGCCATTGCCTTCTACTGTTTGTGAGCTGGCTATAACAGTCCATTCTTCTCTATTCAACAAAGTTCCCAAAATACGTATTGTAAACGGATAAATATTTTCACCCTCTTTCGGTGAGAATAAAGAAGTGTCATTGATCTTAATAGGCAACATATAATCACCGGGTTCCAGATTAGCACCTTCAATAGTAACTACTAATGGAACCTCTGTTGTTCCTTCCGACAATGTCATCTGTTCGGCAAATGAGTAGTTAGCATCCAATAATTTATATGCAGTCTGATGTTCTGCATTGTAGGCATCTACATATGAATCATCTACTGTAAAATTACAAATAATATCCCAAGAGGTGTTCTCTACATCAAGTTTAAATGGTATTTCCTGCGTAAATGTTCCCACAAGACCATACTGTTTTGTAATGGTACTAATATTGGTATTAGAGAATAGTATAGATGGTTTGATAACCTTTTGAAATTGCAGAAAAAGGTTCTTTTTATTCTCATTAATAGAATCAATCTCACTGGTAACATATAGAGGTAATACCCAAACAGCTGTAGGAAATGCATTCATATTTGCTTGTACTACATCTGGCTTTACTGATACAGTCACCATCTGATAACGATCTTGCGATGTAAATTCCATATGAGTATTTTCTAACGAATACGCATTTTCTGTTAATATTTTATAGTTGACACCTTCCAGTTGTCCATATTGTTCATCCAATTCCTCTTGAGTTAATACTTTTACCTCCGCTGTAGCCGGTAATGTTGGTTCACTTCCGGTTTTAACAACTGCATATTTGAAGATATTATCTTCACCTGTTTCATATAGCGTCAGCTCCTGTTTACCGGTAGTCTGTAAGTACAATATCTTATTATACTGCTCCGGTATCTGATTTTCAAGGTCATATTCCGAGCTGCTGCAAGCACCTAAGGAAGTAAGACTTCCTATAAGCATTGATAAATATACTATATTTTTCATTTTTAACACTTTAAGATTATTGTTAATACTCCGGCGCTTGAATCAACTGTGGAGCGTTAGAAATCTCAGTCCATGCGATAGGCCATAAGTACATACGGTTATTCCATTGGAACGGTTGGTTAATGGTAGTCCGTTTATTAAACTCTTCAAAAGCCGGATCCTTTCCTGCATCCAACATATTTAATCCCTCCCGTGCACCAGCTTTCAGCTGTTGAGGAGCTAACATCCAGCGACGTACATCATAGTAACGATGGCCTTCACCCCAAAGTTCCACAAAACGTTCGTTACGTACCCAATCGACAATGGTCATTCCGGAGGCTGAAATTTCCTGTTCTGTCAGAGAAGGAAGTCCAGCACGTTCACGAATTGGGTTTAAATATTCTAAGGCATTTCCCACTTCTCCCTTCTCTGCGTAACACTCAGCTACATTCAGATAAAGTTCTGCTAAACGAAATAATGGCTTTGCCCAGTTTTTATTATTATGTGATCCATCTACAGAAGAGTATCGCGTATTAGGAGCTACGTATTTTTTTGTAAGATAACCGCTTGCAATGTAATTACGTCCATTCTGGTCCCATCCATAACCTTGCGATTTACTGCTAAGCATATTAATGGTCAATGGTTCACCATCTTTCATAATTGGAGAATAATCATCACCATCGAATGAGAAAGTCGCATAAAAACGTGGTTCCCTATTTATATTCATTTTAATAACATTTTCATGGCCTTTTACTAAAATACCTGCTCTTTCAAAACGTGCATCTCCTTGTGGAAAGTTCGAATCATAGTTTGGCAATTTCCCTTCTTTTGTATAAAAATGCTCTACAGAATAAAGCGTAGGATTAATAGCCCCCCAACCATCAGCCCAACTGTTATTAGCTTCATTGTAGCAAATAATACGAGGAGGGCATTGAGCAAATGTCATCCAAGCTCTACTGTCTTGCAAAAATACTCCCCAAATGGTCTCCTTGTTACCATCATCCTCATTTGAAGCAGTGATGGTGCGGAGCATCAGTACTCTTTTTGCAAATTCTTTACCTTCAACTGTTGATGTATCCACACCTGCAATATAAGGAATAGGTACATCACGCATTGTGTTGGGTAAATTATCCATATCTACCAGTTTACGTTCACCTGTACTTTCTGCAACTCTCAAGGCTTCTAAATTGGCCTGTAGCGCACGATCCCATTTACCTCTATCTTCTTGTCGGCTTACCAACTCATAACCATATCCCGGAGTTTCATAGTTAGTATTTTTCCAGTCTGGATATGGAAATTTACCGTTCCACAAGGGAGAAGCCGCATATAATAATGCACGTCCTCTCAATGCTAGTGCAGCAGATTTTGTAGCACGCCCCCAATCATCCGCCTTTCCAACATCTGGGAGAGCATTAATAGTTTCTTCGTTTAACTTCTGGTTCACAATGTAATCAATTACATAGTCGAAATGTGAACGTCCAGGGAAATCTTCAGGCAAAGTAGACTGCGGCATACGATCATCTACAATTGGAATTGGTCCGTACATCTCTAATAGTCGGAAATGATAATACGCTTTCAGAAATTCAGCTTCTGCCTTCCATCTTTTTTTATCTTCTTCAGTAGCTCCTGTAGGATTGGATTCTTTCAGCAGATTTAAAAACATATGGCAATGTCCTATATAATTATAACAAGCATCCCACCAACCGGCAGCATTCGTTGCTGAATAGAGATTCCATGATGCTTTTTGACCATTTTCACTCCATTCTCCCGAATTTACGGCTTCGTCAGCAGACCACTCATATGTTGTATATGGAAAAGGAGTTGTCGATTCTACAGCTATATAACAAGAATTAATAAAACCTACAGCATTATTTCTGTCTTTCATTGTGTCGGAGGCAGTTGCCTGTTCTGGTGGTACGACATCCAAATAATCGCATGACACAAGTACACTAAGAGATAAGGAAACTCCCAATGCGATATTTTTAATATTATATTTCATAATTTCATTTTTTACAGTGATTAGATATTAACTTGCACCCCAATATTAAACGTACGTTGCAATGGATATGAATTCCAACTCAACTCTGGGTCCCACAACTTGAAAGGACTCCATACTGCCAAATTATCACCACTAAAGTAAATACGACAATGTGGAAAAGAGTATCCCAATTCTAATGTTTTGAAACGGATAAAATTACCATTTCGTATCCAATGACTACTTGGTTGATTGTTATTGCTAATATCAGTATTTCTTAAACCAAGTCTTGGAAATTCAGCATTTGGATTTGGATTATCTACTGACCAGTGGTCGTCCGCAATCCATTTCATCACATTGTTATTCCGTTCCCCAAATGCAGTCATAGCACCGTTAATCATAATCTTGCGTTGAGCAGATCCGTTAAAAAACACACCAAAATCGAGTTTTTTATAGACTAAATTTAGCCCCAGTCCATATTGAATGCGAGGCATTCCACCAAACGGAGATAACATGATTCCATCAGAAGAGTTGATAACACCATCACCATTTATATCACGATATTTTAAATCACCAGGTTTTACTTGGCTTCCCAAACCAGTTTGATCAGGCCAATTAGCAATTTCTTCTTCACTGGTAAAGTAACCATCAGAAACATATCCCCACATATAACTTAATGGTAACCCATTCTTTCTCGTCCACACTGTTTCATATTTAGGTTCATCAAAATAAACATATTTATTCTTGTTATAAGTAAAATTACCACGGAGATCTATATACAAATCTTTAATAACCTCTTTATGCCAGTTTACGCTTAATTCAACACCCCGATTATCTACCTCACCAATATTACTCCATGGTGTTGCTCCAAAATATCCTAAAAATACAGGCCAAGAACCACGTTTCATAAATATTTTGTGGCGATGATCATAAAACCAGTCAAAAGTAATATTCAGCTGATTGAACAATTCCACATCTACACCAATATTCAATTTATTCACACGCTCCCAACAAGCATCTTCAACAGCCAATGTGTTAAATCCAGGACCTGCATAATATTTACCACCATCATAACCTGTATGGAATCCACCACCGGACAAGGTTACATTATCCACATATAAAAAGTGTCCCGCACCTTCGTCCATTTCATCATTACCTACTACACCATAAGAAGCACGGAGTTTGAAATAGTTGATAGAGTTCTGCAATGGTTCCCAGAAATCCTCACCACTAGGCACCCATCCGACAGACATAGCAGGAAAAAATTCAAAACGCTCTCCTTTTGCCAAACGTTCCGTACCATTATAACCAAAATTAAATTCAGCCAGATATTTGTGTTTGTAGTCATAAGTGAAACGTCCTGAAAAACCTTGCAAACGATTCGGGCGAACACTTTTACGGTATTCGCGTTGCATATACATCAACATACCGGATACATTATGATTACCGAATGTACGATTATAATCTAAACGTGCATCAAAATAAAAAGTCTGGTCAGAAGCATATCCATTATCTTTTTCATTAATGTAGTCTGTCCCCGAAGTTCCTACACGCTCCAAATCATATATATCTGGATTATTCGAGTCCCATGTGCTCTTTATCATACGATAATAATATGGGTCGATAGACCGAGTATAATTGGTAGTAGAGTAATTCTTAAAATTAACCATTGCAGTTGCCTTCAATCCTTTGGTAATGAAGTCTAATTGTTGTTCAATATTCAATACCGTATTCAAAGTGTTATAGTTTTCTTCTTTGAAATTACTCAACATTTTCGCATAAGGATTGGTATATAAGTCATTGTTAGAAACAACCCAGTCATTACCGAATCGAATGTGCTCGTCACCTTCTTGGGCTGGAAAAGTAGCTGGGAAAGCGGTAGGATTTGTAGCACGTGTTGCATCAAATAGCTCCGAAGTAGAATAACCCGGTCCCTTCCATTTACCAATCTGTGCATTCATCCTCAAACCAATTTTGGTAGTCGATGTTAATTCGTACGTTAGATTATTTTGAAAGATATAATTCCAACGATCAATATTATTATCATACGAATATGTTTTCGGAATATCTAGCATACCAGTATCATGGTTTGCCTGCAAACTCATATAATAAGTAATACGAGAACCACCACCAGAAATATTAATATTAGCACGTTCGTTCCATGTAGAATTTTTAAACATAACATCCTGCCAGTCAACATCTGGATAACGATATGGATACTGATGGCTACGAGTCATATCAATATCATCTTGAGAATAATACTCACTTCCGCCACGAGCAGTAGACGCTTCGTTATAAATCTCCATCCAACGTCCGCCGTCAACATAGTCTACAAATTTCATTGGTTGTTGCATGGATGCTTCAAATGTCACATTTATTTTAGCCTTTTGATTTAATTCTCCAGTCTTAGTTGTCACCAGTAATACACCATTTGCACCACGTGCACCATAAATCGCTGTAGCAGAAGCATCTTTCAATAGAGAAAAGCTTTCGATATTTTCAGACGGAATACGATCTAAATCACCGCTTGAGATTTCCACACCATCTAATAAAATCAATGGCGTTGTACGTCCAGCAAAACTCCCAATACCACGAATATAGAAACTAGAGGTAGCCCCGGGTTCACCACTATTGGTAGTAGCAATAATACCTGCCAATTTTCCTGCAATATTATTAGTTAAAGAGGAAGTCGGGGTTTTCAATCCTGCACCTTTTATAGTAGTAATAGCTCCTGTTACAGAAATTTTCTTCTGCGTACCAGCTCCTACAACTACGACTTCTTCCAGTATCTCGTTATCTGATATCATTCTTACATCAATTTCACCTTGAACAGTAATAAATACAGTCTGTGGTTTATAACCAATGTAGCTAATTTCAAGTACCGTTTCTTTTCCTCTTGGCACTTCAATACTGAAGCGTCCCTCCGTATCGCTAATTACTCCAATTTTTTCATCTTTAATCCGAATATTTGCACCGATAATAGGAGTATTATCCGAGTTGTCAACAACTGTCCCCACCACTGTACGTGTTTCTACTTTTTGTTGCGCAACTTCAAGTATCTCTGTGTTTTTCATACTTATCTGTGTTGTTACGTTATCGGCAACAATTACAGAAACAGGGCAAGTTAATAATAAACAGAATAATGGTCGTTTAAGCCAAGCTGTCCTGTCAAGTAAATAATTTTTTCCCATGTTTTCACTTTGAATTAGACATTTATTTTTGTAGGCGCCCACTTTTAATAGACGTAGTTTTTTAATCTTTTATTAGAATTAATTCAGGAAATCCAGATATTTACATTTCATGGAGGAACCATATTTACTAAATAAGCCATAAGCATTTTTATTTAATTACACATATTCTATAACCTAGCTGGATACATATTTATCAAGTTATCTAAAACAACAATTCCTTGATAATATTAATATCCACTCTTGTCTATTTCGTTCAAAAGTAGAACGGTTTTCAAATGCTTTAAAGCACATCTTATAAAGTAACAAACACACTGTGTCATTCTAAAATATTCTGTTGTCAATACTCTCTTATCTATACAAGAAAACTACTGTAAAATAAAAATCTTATCTTCAGAGACTTTTCAGCAATGAGTAATGTCAACTTTGAAGAAATTATCATGTTTTCTGATATTTAGTACCGAAAACAAAAACATTATAGTTACAATCAATAAAATGGAATTATATTCTTCTATTATAGAAGTTAAACAAATAAATTCATCAAATCTTTTCATATCATTAGAATATTGGTTAATTAATACAGCAAAAATAAAACAATCAGAAAATAGAAAAAATAGAATATTATTATATAAAGATGGACTATTTTATTTTCTTGATATTTTTTCTTAGACTATTTATAAATCTACATATTTATAAGCTATAACCTATCAAATAAGGGCTACGATAAAATCAGAAAACGTTCTTATGGAAGAAATAACGGAGATCTAAACAATTAGATACTATTTCTACTAACCTACACTTTCCCCAAAAAGTACTAATACACACAATTTCGATTAGTATCGTTCATGGACTATTTTCATTATGTTACATAGTTTTAGTATAGGGCATTTTTTAACTCTCACAGGAGAAAAGTTCCTGTGAGAGTTGAATAATGTGCTACTTTGCCATTAAAATTTCCAGCTCTGATACGGCAGCTTGTTTGCCACTGTCTGCAGCAGATAATGCCTGGAGTTTCACATAACGTGCCTGATGTGGAGTAAACTCTACCGTTTGTGCTTCTTTGGAATTCTTAAATGTTCCTGAAGCGACAGCTTTACCCCATTCTTTTCCGTCCTGACTTAGGTATATCTCATATTTAGCAATTCGTCCTTCGGCAGAATCTTGCCGGGGGGTATACTTAATACCTTTTACCTTAGCTTCCTTAGCGAGTGATACTTGTATCTCGTGTGGATACGGTGCCAGATAGAATTGATTGTGTACGGTACGCCAATAAGTGTTGATGTCTCCATCTGCTGCTAATTTCATACTATTGTCCGCATCACTGTCTACATAAACTACACGCTGTCTACCTTCGGATACTCCCGACAGGTTTCTGGTGATATTTACATTTAATTCAGCAGCCGAAGCCCAGTCTCTGCCACTTATTTCCGACAGGGCAATGAGTTTGAAATAGCGAGCTGTGATCGGTTCTTTTAGTGTAACGACTTGTGTGGAAGACGAATTGGCAAAGGCACCTTTTACTTTACCTTCCCAATTCTTTCCATCTTTACTGAAATAAAGTTCATAATCTTTGATGCGTCCGTTAGCAGAATTACGTGGAGTATAGATGAACTTATCCACTTCAAGCAGAGAAGCCATATCTACCACGATCTCATGTGGATGCTTGGCTACCGGTGACGACCAACGGCTGTGCCAGATAGTAGTTGGATCACCATCAATAGCATTACGTGCTTCTTCACCATTGTTTTCACTGCTAACCGATACAATCTTCCATGAAGAACGGTCTACATATATAGGCAATTCCACAGACGTTGTCAAGCTTTTCCCTAATTTTTCAGAGGTTGCGTATGCCTGTACTTTTCCACCTGAGATAAATTCAATAGGAGTTGTATAAGCTGTGAATTCTCCACCATTCAAGCTATAATAGATCGTAGCATCTGGGGTATTAGTCTTTAATTGCAGGTATCCGTTGTTGTCTCTATTTATCAAAACAGGTATACATACCGGCATTTGCACATGTGCCTTTTTCATCAGCTCATCTTGCATATAACTTCTTTCCAACGGCATCATGATAAAACTGAAAACTGTAGGTTGGGAGAGGAGCTCGTATTTTCTCATCGGGCCCGGGCCACAGCTACCATTCCCCAATGGACGATGTTTGGCATCCAGACAAAGAACTGTTTCTTTGCGCATTGGTATTTCATATTTATGTACCAGTTTTCTAAGGTCGGTAGAGTCTACCATGTCCTCTGCTCTTACATGCATAGCAGAAGCTGACATCTGATCTCCGGCTACAAAAACAAATCCCATACCGTCGAAGTTGGTGACTGATATCCAGCGTATATCTTCATGATTACCCATTTCCTGTGGTTTGATGTAATTTACCCACTGATTGGATACCAGGTCTTCATATACACCTACATAAGTAGCGTGTTTACGGTCTACATAGTTCTCTAATGGTCCACGGCCATACCAACGCATCCGTTCGAAACCTTCAGGCAATTCCATACGGTAACCCACACGTGGAATGATTTCTCCGTTTACAGCCGGAACAATGGTACTATTCACCAGAATAGAGCCATCAGGGGCCACAGAATATTCCATTTCTGTTTCAAAGTCGAAACCAATTTTACTTCTATATGTAGTTTTGATTTGCAGGATTACTTTGTTGTCTTCCTGTTTCACTTCCCATTTACCTGCTTCCGGAAGCATATTACATAATCCTTTGCGTTGCCAATCTCCATCTATTTGTCTGTCGTTATCGGTAGGAGCGCGGAATACGTTTAGTTCCAGTCCTTTGCTGATTAAAGATACTCCGTTGAGCGTATAGGCAGAAAGAGTTCCTGTTTTCTGTGAGAAGGTTGCCTCGAAGTTCTGGCCCTTCACGATGTACGCATCATTGGTTTCGGTCAAGCTGATTTTTCCTTTACCTGCTTCAAATATAGGTTTGGCACTGTCAGATAGTTTAAACTGTTCCGATGCTACTTCATAACCGGCTTTTTCCCATTCTGTGTCGTTCTTCAGACGGAAGCTGAAATTGATGAAATATTCGGCTCCCGGCACCTTTTTCACTTGTGCGTCGGAGATCGTGATGGTTCTACTTTCCTGTGCGTCCAGGTTCAGCTCTTCCAGATTTCCAGACAGGATCACTTTTCCGTCTTCTTTAATCTCATATCTTCCATAAAGATCATTTAAGCCTGCATGAAATCTTTTATTGGTTATTTTATAGTTTCCGTTACCTTCAGCTGTAACGCTGATTGGCTGATGTATTTTCTTTACTTCATAAGATTTGGCAGAAAGAGTACGGTCGGCAAAGATGACTCCGTTTGTACAGAAGTTACCATCATTCGGCTTGTCGCCAAAATCTCCTCCTACAGCCATATAATAACCTTTACCGTCAGGTGTTGGCATCTGGATACCCTGGTCTATCCAGTCCCAGATAAAACCACCGAGAAGTGCCGGATAACGTTCGTATGTTTCCCAATATTCCTTGAAGTTACCAATTGCATTTCCCATGGCATGGGCATATTCACAAACTACGTGCGGTTTTACAGTTTCGCCTTTCTGTGCTTTTTCAAGACGTTCTTTTCCTACGCCTTCCAACCATTGTACGTCAGAGTACATCGTACTGGTTACGTCGCAGAAAGAACTGTTTCCTTCATAGTGCGTAGGACGGGTGTTGTCCAATGCCTTGACTGCTGATACAGCCGACTGGAAGTTGATTCCGTTTCCTGACTCGTTACCCATCGACCACATTACGATGGAAGCGTGGTTCTTATATCTTTTTACCTGGTTCTCATTACGTTCCGTAAAGGATTTCTTCCAGGACGGTTCACTGGACAATTCCATCAATCCGTGGCATTCTACATTCGCTTCAGCCATAACATAGATACCATATTTATCACATAAATCATAGAAATAAGGATTGTTGGGATAATGTGAAGTACGTACGGCATTTATGTTCAATGACTTCATCAATTGCACGTCTTTCTCCATTTCTTCTTTCGAAACGGTTCGACCATTCAGAGGACTATTGTCATGTCTGTCCACTCCTTTGAATAAGGTTGATTTTCCATTAATCAGCATTTGTCCGTCTTTGGTAAATTCAATCTTACGGAAACCGACTTTTATGCTGCGGATATCAACGATTTTACCTTTTTGCTTTAATGAGAGGGTCAGATTATACAGATTGGGAGTTTCTGCCGTCCATTTCAGTGGATTGGACACTTCAAACTGCATTTTGTTTGTACCCATTTTGGCCTGCATGGATTGTGTTGTGATCTCTTTACCGTCTAAAGAGGTAATTTTTGCAAGGATTTCGCTGTTGCTCTTTTTACCGGTAATTGTAACATCCAGAGATACTGTTGCATTTTTATATGCTTGATCCAGGTCTGTACGGAAGAAGAAATCTCTGATCTGTGTTTGGGGAGCGGACCATACAAACACATCTCTGAAAATACCACTGAAACGCCAGAAATCCTGACACTCCAGATAACTACCATCTGTGAAGCGGTATACTTCCACTGCCAACACATTCTTGCCCGATTTCAGATAGGGGGTCAAGTTAAATTCGGCAGGTAGATAACTGTCTTCCGAATATCCTACCTTCTTACCGTTTACCCAGATGTAGAAACCTGCCTCTACACCGTTGAAGCGAATAAATACATCTCTTCCTTTCCAAGAATCGGGTAAAGTGAACTCCCGGCGGTAGCTACCTACCGGATTAGGCATAGAAGCAAAGGTGTAGTCTGCCGGACGGGGCTGGATAACGTTAGGCCATTGCACATGTCTCCAATCGCAGAAAGGATAAATGGTATTACAGTATAATGGCTTGTCCCAGTTCTTGTTGTTGCGTACAGCTTCGATTTGCCAGGTTGCGGGTACTTTGATATTGTCTCATTGGCTTACATCATAATCGGGTTGATAAAACTCCTGTGGCCTGTCTTTGGGATCGGCTACCCAATGAAATTTCCAGGTACCGTTTAGGGTCATGTAGTAGGGTGACTCTTCGGTTACTGATGTGGTGGCTTGCTGTTCATCGGCAAAAGGAATGGCGATTTGGCAAGCCTCTTCTTTATTAACTCCGGAGATGTATTCATTATCCCATTCAGGACGTCCTTCTTTCTGCGCATTGACAGTTAAAGGCGTGAGTAAAAATATAATTACTACACAGGAGATTATTTTTCTTCTCATAAAACAGGTATAATTATTAAATTATTCAATAACAGCAGCAAAACCACCATTGCGTGCCAGACGGATCAATATTTTATCTCCTTTTCTAAGAGTACGTTCATTTTTTCGGTAATCCATAGCTTGGCGGTTTGCATTTTTTCCATCCTCAAAAGAAGTCATACGATAAGTTTGTCCTTCTTTCAGAAAATCTGTATCCAATTCAAATTCTCTTTGTTGTTCTTGGTTATTCGTCATGCCTCCGATAAACCATTTATCTCTTTTGCGTTTGGCTACAATGGCATATTCTCCGACTTTAGCTGCCAAAGCAATGGTTTCATCCCAGGTTTGTGGTACTTGAGTGATGAAACGCGTGCATTCGTCATTGCGGTAGTACAGTGTCGGATTATCTGCCATCATTTGGATTCCACTTTCGAAAAGAACGAACAGCGCCATCTGATAGGCACGTGTACCTATACTGGCAGAGTTAGGACGTTCAGAACGATAAATTTCCGGTTGCATACTAAGCATGGCGCCCGGTGTATAATCCATCGGTCCCACTGCGTTTCTTATAAAAGGGAAATAGATACTATTGTCAGGACGGCATCCCCCCATTTGTTCCATTCCCCTTACACCTTCATAAGAGAGCACATTCGGGTACTTATATTCTAGCCCGGACGGTTTAAAGGAACCATGAAAATCGATAAACAAGTGATGCTTGGCTGCTTCTTTAGCTACTTTTTCATAATAATTCACCATCCATTGGTCGCTTCTGTCCATAAAATCAATCTTTATGCCTTTCACTCCCCATTTTTCGAATGTTTCAAACAGATCGAAGTTATTTTCTACAGCTAGCCATGTCAACCAAAGCACGATACCTACATTTTTTTCTTTACCATAGCGGATTAGTTCATGTAAATCCACTTTCGGATTGGGAGTATAGGGATCTCTTGTTGATTTAGCCCAACCTTCGTCCATGATTATATAGGGGATTCCGTAATGAGCGGCAAAGTCGATAAAATATTTATAAGTATCCAGATTACAGCCTGCTACGAAATTTACATCCTGCCCATAAGGAGTAGCACCGTTCCACCACTCCCAACTAGCTAGTCCGGGTTTAATCCAGAAGGTATCTTCCAATACGTTCTTATCGGCCAGTTTATAGGTCATGGTGTTTTCTATCAGTTGTCCGTCATCTTTGGTAATGACAAAGTAACGCCAGGGGAAGCAACGTTGTCCATTGGTTTTAGCTATATAATTTGCTTCTTTTAGAATCTTAAGGCTACGGTCTCCATCTTCTCCGAATTCAAGAGGAACTTTCGGGAAAACAGATGACATGCCATTCCGGTCATTACTTTTCAGGAAAAGCCCCGGGTAGTCGGTCAATGCTGATTCGCAGATTAGTATTTTGTAATCTTTACGTGTATCAATCAGTAAAGGGAGAAGAGCCATTGGGCCAGTAGATTTCCATTCTTGGCTTTGTACATGACGATACTCTTCCTCATAAGCTGTTTTAAATCCACCTGGTTGCTGCATATGCAGTAGATAATTATCAGGAAAATTTACCTGAAATATTTCGTTACCAACTTCAATCATTCCTTTTTTGTTGGTAATGAAACGATAAGCGATGCCATCGTCGAAGGCACGGAATTCCACAGAATAGTCTCCCTTAAATTTCAACAAGAGCTGGTTATACTTATTAGAAACAGTCGAATATTTCAGTGGTATAACTGGATTCAGTGATTCATTAACACTCTTTCTACTCGTCTTTATCAGTTTGGGATCTCTTCCTATTTTTTGCTTCTCTAATTCCATTTGAAGATTACAGTGTTTTAATAAAGTGTCTTTCTGATATAGTATATCATAATATATTTTATCAGAAATATTTATTAAAGCTTGTATATTTCCGTCTGGAGATACCAACTGGTGTGTTTTTTGCCCGTAACTATGTAAAGATATGCAAAAGAGTAGTACTAGTAATAATTGCTTTTTCATGGTTAAACAGTTTTTAAGATTTCTCATTCCATTGTCATTTTAAGTTTATAAAAATAGGAACTTTGTGACGATGCTCAAACACCGCCACAAAGTTTCCTATCCTATCAGACTCCTAAAAGCCTGAATACCCTGATGATTTATATCCAATCTTTCTACCTCACCTAATAACCGGATGGATTTCTCCTTCTGGTTCAGTCCCCAATATCCTAATGCCATCATATATTTGCAGTGAATTACATTCCTTATTGTCAAATCATCCTCCCAAATTAACAAGTCGGGTAGGGACACTGCAAAATAATCCATTTTAATCTTGTCAAACAAGTGTTTTTCTCCATAAGAAGTCAATTTATGGAAGCGACCATTAGCCTCATCCAAACGCCCGAGTTTCAATAATGCCAAACCTTGATAGAATATTTTATCGGGTTTTGCATCGTTATAGTACATGGCAGCGGCAGGTTCAGTTGGCCCGATAATTGCCTGTTCCCAACATTCCGCAGCTTTCTCATTCTGTCCTAAACCTTCATAAGCACAGCCTAAAAAGTAGTAGAAGTCGTTCTCTTGTGCACCATATAGTTTTCCTTCACCCAAATGATGCGGATATTCCAGACATTCTTCCAGCAATGCAATAGCTTCCTTATAATTACCGACAGTTAATGCCTGTTTGGCTAATTCTACGCGGGCCAGCTGATATTGGGCAGGTACTTTTCCTTCTCCCCCCTCCCATGGATGGAAGTTATGTGCATCAAGCAGTGTCTTAGCCTTCTTGTATTCTCCTGTTTGATTCAATAATGTGATCTCTTCCAATATTAAATCATCACGTTGCATTATCAACTCCGGATATTGTTGCAGGAAAGCCAGACGCTCTTTATGCAAACGGCAGACACGTTTGTACAGCTGATCCAGTTCCATTAAAATACGTGCATCAGTAGTGTCAAGCCGGAAAGCACGTTCCATACATTCGATGGCTTTTGTCTCTTCATTCTTTTTATTGAAATAGGCCAAAGCCAAATTACGCCATACGGTCGGAAAACTATCATCCAGTTTTGCCGAAGTTTCCCATGCTTCCATAGCCAAATCGTACTGCCGTTTATCGTAATAAAGATTACCTAAATAATAAGGTACTTTTGCATCATCCGAATTCTGTTCCATAGCACATTGCAGTGCTATAATTGCTTCCAGGCGATTGGGGAAACAGTAATCGGGACAAGCCATCTTTGCATCGGCAAATGCCTGATGCGCTCCGGGAAGTCCTCCCTGAAACAGACACCATCCCAAGTAATAATAAGTCATTGGAGTAACAGCAGCTCCTTCAATAGCTATCTTCCATAAAGAAGTAGCTTCCTGCCAACAACCAGCCGCACAATAATCAAGAGCAATTTCATCATAATTGTGAGCTTCACCGCGCATCATTTCTTTCAAGGTGACTAACTCTTCGGAAGTATTCATAATCAAATACTTCTCATAACGACAGCCAAAGTTGAATTGATCGATAGCTAATGAATCATCAATCAACCGCAGAGCTTCTTCTGTTTTACCCATTCGACGGAGAATGGTAGTCTTTAAGGCACGAGCTTTATGATTGTGCCAGTTACGAATAAGCGAACGGTCAACTTCATCCAATGCATCTTCCAAACGATTTTGCATAATAGAAATCTGTGCACAAGCAAAATATCCGGCATCCTGCCAAGCCGCATTCCAACAAGATTTATAGAAACGATCATAGGCCTCATTATACCGCCCCTGATACTTCAAAGCAAGACCAAGATTATAAATAGGTTCTCCATCATACGGATTTGGATTACGTTTCTGCAAGGTCTTTACGGCTGTGAGCAGATATTGTTCCGCTCTACAGAAACGACCTTTACGAATATACCACAAACCAAGTGCATTATTATTACGCACATCAATCGGATCACGACGTAATGCCTCTTCATAATATTCTACGGGATTATATGTAGCGTGCCTGTATTGTTCCAAATGTAATCCGGTCAGATAAAGCTGTTCGGTGGTTTTTATTTCTTCCGGCAACAAAGCTGCTTCGGCAGCATCAGGAATCGGTTTCACTTCTTCCGGTTCTGCATGCCAATACAGTAATTCTTTTCCGCTGGCCGTGATTTCAAGATTTAACCTGTTAAATTCTTCACCTTCTACATTTACCGTTTCATCCAGCAATTCCTCCGGAGTAATAGTTTTCTCTTTATTATAATATACCTTATCGTCTTCATTTTTCAACACCACGTTTACCATCTGTCTGGAGGTAGCGAATATTTTAAAACGTACACTGTCCTCTCCCTCCGGTTCAATGTTCATCAGTAAATCTCTACTTGCATTTTTCACTACTCCCAATTCCCGATAAGGCAGGAAATACTGCACGAAACTCTTTTCTTCATAAGGTTGCAACCAGGTAAAGTCCGGCTGATTTTCGGTATATACACCTGCCATTAATTCAATATACGGACCATCTTCATCTGTCAGATTACGATCCCATGCACGACCAAAATCGCCATTCCCCCAAGTCCACTGTTTTTTACCCGGAGAAATATGATGGTTGGCAACATGAAGCATACCGGCACGAGTGTCATTTTCATATCCCCCTTCAAAATTAAAACGGGAATTGACAGCCATATAGGAAGTAGGAACTTTGATATTCTTGTAGTTCGAGATGTCTACGCCAGCAGAATAGTCCATCTTGTAGTAAGTGCCCGTTGCAATAGGGAAACTCGATACAGCACGCTTTCCATGATCGAATACAGCATTAATATCTGGTGGGAATACGCTCTGATAATAGTCATTGACAGCTACAGCAGGGTTAGCCCACCATAAAAAGGTTTGTGGAACTTCAGTGCGGTTATAAAGCACCCCTTTTATTTCAAGAAAAGCGTGTCCCGGACGAAGGGTAAAACCTGCCATTCCTTTCTGATGAAACATACGTTCCATTTCATTCACCCACACAGTAACACTGCCATCGGCATTCTCTTCAATAGTCGTATCCACAGGCATATAAGTACTAGGACGATGATGCTGTGGCCAGTTAAACTCAATACCTCCTGATATCCATGGTCCTGTTAGTCCCACCAAAGCTGGTTTAATTACATGATTATAATAAATGAAATGACGTTCTCTAATTTTATCGTATGCCATTTGTACACGTCCGCCCAGTTCGGGCAGAATCATGACCTTAATGTATTCGTTTTCGATAAAAATAGCATTGTATTCCTTATCCACTTTCTCATCAGACATCGATTCAATCACAGGATAAGGATAGACCACCCCGCTACTGCCTTGATATACGCGTTTCTCCAAGAATATTGGATTCTTCTCCGGTTTGCCTACTTCATAAGTAGGTATAACCACCTTTTCTTTCCATGCCTTTACCATCGTATTATTGATTATAAATTTGTTTTTGTATTCGTTGACAAAGAGATCAAGAGACAAAGAGGGTCAGGGACAGGGAGATTTTACATTCTCCCTGCCTGATTGATGATGTTATCCAATACCTATTTACTTACTTGTTAATTTGCCAACCTGTTGTTTTTTTTATTTGATTAAATCCTTTTCCAATGCTTCCAGTGATTTGCCTTTCGTTTCGGGCAACGCACGGAAGAAGAGCAAATAGCCGACAGCACAAATGACTGCATAAATCCAGAATGTACCACTGCTTCCCAAGAAATTATTCAGTAACGGGAAAGTGTATGTCAGCGTGAAACTACCTACCCACAAAGCAAATGTACAGGTTGCCATTGCAACGGCACGCACCCGGTTCGGGAAGATTTCGGCAAGCAGCACCCAAGTGATAGGCCCCAGGGACATTGCATAGCAAGCGATAGCCAGCACAACAAGTACCACCATAAAGAATCCGCTTACCTCGAAGAAATAGCAAGTGCCGAGAATGAGATAAATGCCAGCCAG
>CEAI01023844.1_pt1 | contig 22887 bp, 18 predicted proteins | sample 557641 | NCBI WGS metagenome assembly CEAI01 (sample SAMEA3182100, study PRJEB8094) | gut metagenome | biome: human; feature: gut; material: Stool; isolation source: human stools | place: Canada | collected 2012-06-20
ATCACCGTCAGATCCGCAAGGTAACAAAAAACAAGGGCGTGTTCCCATCGGATACAGCCCTTGAGAAACTTGTTTATCTTGCATACCGCAATATACGTAAGAAATGGACCATGCCACTGGCCAATTGGGCTACCATCTCGCAACAACTGGCTATAAAGTTTGGAAACCGGTTTAAATTATTGTAATTTTACGCTCGTCGGGACGGGTGGTCCCGCCCCTTGGCGCGGGCCGTTCCCCGACCGATGAGTTTTCTAGAGATAAATAATGCGTGACACAGTTTATTTTACACTACCACTAAAACAGAAAAGCAAGGCTGTCCGGATATGATTCCAGACAGCCTTGCTTTTCATTTATAGGGTAAGAATCCTATTCTTTCAAGTTATAGGTAATCTGCTGTACATCATCACTACTGCCACCCACCATAAAGACGAAATCACCAGGTTCTACCATATAATTCATCTCATTGTCATAGAATCCCAGTGCATCGTCAGTTATCTGAAAAGCTACAGTTTTGCTTTCACCCACATTCAGATGAATTTTCCTGAAGCCCTTCAATTCCTTTATCGGACGCGTAACAGAGGCTACCTTATCCTGCACATACAATTGAACTACTTCCTCTCCTGCACACTTACCGGTATTAGTCACTTTTACCGACACCTCCGTATGGACGCCTGCAGCCTTGCCCGGCAGCAGTTTCAAATCAGAATATCCAAAATCCGTGTACGAAAGCCCATATCCGAAAGGATAGGCAGGCTCAGTGGAAGCATCGATATAAGATGCCTTATAGGTCTGTTTCAATGCGGTAGGGCGGCCGGTGCTCTTATTCTGATAATAAATGGGAATCTGTCCTACGTGTGCAGGAAATGTCATGGGCAATTTAGCCGAAGGATTATACTCTCCCCACAACACATTGCATATGGCATTGCCGGCCTCACTTCCCAGCCACCAAGTACACAGTACCGCATCAGCATGTTCCCTTATCTCATTGAAGATTACCGGACGCCCACACATGACAAGAGCAATGACAGGTTTTCCAGTCTTTGCCAGTTCCGACACCAGCTTCTGCTGCCCCTCGGGTATGGCTATATTCACTTTGGAAGCCTTCTCGCCACTCTGACCGAATCTCTCGCCTACCGCCACAACAATGACATCCGAAGCCTCAGCAGCCTGTAATGCTTCCTGCAATCCGGTCAACTGATTGCTCTTCATATCATAGCCTTCAGCATAGCTCACCTCCAGTCCTTTCCGGACCAATGCATCATATAAGGTCACCACTTTGTTCCGGTCCGTAGTGGCAGCCCAAGCACCTGCCATATCGTACTGGGATTTTGAGAGTCCTCCTATCAAGGCTATCTTCCTCGTCTGTGCCGTCAACGGAAGCACAGATTCCCTATTCTCCAGCAATACAACGGAACGCTCGGCCATACGGAGCGAAGCATTACGGACTTCGGGCGCATTGAGTATTCTGGCCGCTCTTTCCGGATTACAGTAGCGAAAAGGGTCCTCAAACAATCCCAACTCATATTTCTTCTCCAATATACGCCGTACTGCATCATCAAGCACACTCTCCTTTACTTTCCCTTCTTGAACAAGCTCCTTCAGATAAGTCAAGTAGCAGGTACTTACCATCTCCATGTCCAGACCAGCATTCAGCGCTTTGGCTGCGGCATCTTTCTTGTCAACAGCATAACGGTGGTTCACCAATTCCTCTACCGAATTATAATCGGACACAACAAATCCCTTAAATCCCCACTGCTCTCTCAATAGCCGGTTGAGTAAGAAATCATTGGCAGTACAAGGAATATTATTAAAATCATTGAAAGCACTCATCACGGTAGCTGCTCCTACCTTTATGGCCGCCTTATAGGGAGGCATATAAAAATTGGCAAAGTGGCCCATTGACATATCCACACTATTATACTCCTTTCCTGCTATCGGTGCACCATATCCGGCAAAATGTTTCATACATGCCATGACAGTCGTCGTGTCTGCCAAATCGTCTCCTTGCAAGCCTCTGACACGCGCCTCCGCTACCCGAGAACCATAATAAGGGTCCTCACCGGCCCCTTCCATGACGCGTCCCCAACGTGCGTCCCACGAAATATCCACCATCGGGGCAAAAACCCAGTTCAAACCATCGGCGGCACTTTCCAAAGCATTGTAGCGTGCAGCTTCCTCAATCATGGCCAAATCGAAACTTGCAGCCTCGGCAAGCGGAAGCGGAAATCCGGTACGATAGCCGTGGATAACATCCAGTCCGAAAATTAAAGGAATGCGCAAACGCGATTGCAAAGCAAGCTCTTGATAACGGCGTATATCCTTTACTCCTATCACATTCAGCATAGAGCCTATTCTGCCTTGCCGGACATACTCTTCTTTAGGAATATTTCCACCGTCGGGTCCGGTAAAATTCCCTCGGTAGGTGCATTGTGCAAGCTGGCCTATCTTTTCATCCAGCGTCATCTGCTTCATCAAGCTTGAGATGAATTTCTCCTTCTCCGTAGTTTGTGCCGAGGTAAAGGTGTTACCAAGTCCCCACAGACAAACCATCAGTATTATTATCTTTTTCATACTGCCATTCTTGTTTTGATATTTATTTTATCATAAAACAACAGTTGCCTTCAATGGTAAATCAGCTGAAGAAGGACCTGCCAGAATCTCAAAAGTCCCCTTTTCCACTACAAACCGATGTGATTCCACATCATAGTAGGCAAAGGCTTCCTCATCCAGCAATATCCGAACGCGCTTGGTTTCACCCTTCTTCAAGTAAACCTTATCGTAGCCTTTCAACTCCTTCAATGGACGCGGAACAGAACATTCCACATCCCGCACATATACCTGAGCCGCTTCCGCAGCATCCATCTTTCCGGTATTCTTGATGTCAAAGCTTACCGTAACCCGGCTTCCCCCCGTCTTCTCAACACTCAGATTACTATATTCAAAACTACTGTATGACAGTCCATACCCGAAAGGATAGAGCGGCTGCTTTCCGTTCCGGTCATATCCCCTATAACCTACGAAAACACCTTCGGCATACTGCACCCGTTTATGAGGTACATTGCGATTGTCATAATAATTACCATATACCGGATTATCTTCCCATTTTTCCTCGATGCTGACTGGTAGTTTGCCACTTGGCGAAAGCTTGCCCGTAATGATTTCGGCAAGGGCCTTTCCACCCTCCTGCCCCGGATACCATGCCATCAAAATAGCTTGTACACTCTGCCCCCAATTGCGGAAATCTATTCCACCTCCGGCATTCACCACCACAGCCACATTATCATGAAGTGAAGCCACTTTATTAATGAGATATTCCTGCCCGTATGACAATGCAAACGGACGGTCGAACCCTTCACCTTCTGTACTGCTGTTGAACCCGGCACATACAATAACATTCCTGGCATGCTTCAGTGAAGAGGCCAAACGCTCCTCATCCATCATTCCTGCCTGGAAACTGACAGTCGCCTCACCCACATTATCAAAATATTCAATACGCAACCGGTATATCTCCCCTGCACTGACCTGCATAAATGCACTGCGGGTACTGAATGAATGGTTCCCCCAATCTCCGGTAATCAGCTTATCGTTTACAAACAGACGGTATCCGTCATCGCCAGCCAGCTGGAACTTGACAGTTCCATCCTTGTCAGCCTTGTAAACTCCCGTCCAACGGGCAGAAAACTGATCTACCGGCATGCCGTCGAACGGTGCACCGTATTTCCAGGCATGGTCTATGGCAGGCTCTATGGCAGCTTGAAAGAGTTCTCCGGTAAGATTACGAGTATTATAATATTCGCCCTTAAAACCGTTTTGCGTAAAACTGCCATCCGTATAAATCTGTTGGGACATATCCTTATAAAGAATGCTGTCAGACAGCAGCTCTATCTGTCTGCCGCCCTTCAACTGAACCATACCGTCATAGAGTGACACTACCGAATAAGGGGTGACAAATCCGCTTCCTCCTCCTGTGGGAATAATATCGGCATTAGGCCCGATTACCAATGTTCTACCGTTCCGGTAAGGCAACGTACCGTTATCATTTTTCAATAAGACTACTCCTTCTCTCGCCAAGTCAAGTGCAATTTCCTTAGACTGTGCATTGTCTTTATCGATAGATTTATCTTCTCTCGGAGTATCAAGTGCTCCAAAAGCAATCAATGTCTGGAGTATATGCCGGACTTTGGCGTCAATGGTCTCTTCCTTCACGATACCATTCTCTATTGCCGGAATAAGAATTTCCCTGGTCATGAATTTACCGACGGGCATTTCCAAATCCAACCCTCCATTAGCAGCTCCCACACCGGAATATACAGATGTCCAGTCAGACATCAGGATACCTTTAAATCCCCACTGCTTGCGTAATACATCAATGTTCAGCCAGCTGTTTTCGGTGGCATGTACCCCGTTCAGCGGATTATAGCTATCCATAACCGCCCCTACTCCTGCTTCCTGCACAGCTTTTCGGAACGCGGGAAAATAAATTTCCTGCAGCGTGCGTTCATCCACATCTGAGCTGGCATGATGTCTGCTCCACTCCTGGTTATTGGCCGCAAAATGCTTCACCGTAGCCATAACTCCCTCTTCCTGCACTCCCAAGATATATTCTTTAGCAGTTTCGCCCGTCAAATAAGGGTCTTCACCAAAATACTCATAGTTTCGCCCGCATAGAGGAGAGCGGTAGATATTGACTCCAGGCCCCAACAGAATACTTACCCCACGGGCCTTTGCATCCCGGGCCAAACCATGTCCCAGCTCTCTAGCCAACTTACGGTTCCATGTCGAAGCCGACAAGATGCCACAAGGATACAAGGTACTTTGAGTATTGTTACGTATGCCTTGCGGACCATCGGCCATCCTGATTTCGGGTATGCCAAGCCGGGGTACAGCCCGGATATAAAAAGATTTGGGACCGGAAATGTAATCGATTTTTTCTTCCAGCGTCATTTGAGAAACCAACTCCCTGGCACGCTGCTCCACCTGGGGAGTAATACACACTTGTGCTTTTGCCGTGATTGCACAACAAAGCAATAGCCCGCTTAAGGCTACTTTCTTTTTAATCTTCATTTTGTCTATTTTACTACGTGTTTGTTATATTGCCGGGCATGTCCCGACCTACTTTCTTTCTTCTCAATCAATAAAAAACCGTGTCCCTTCATCCACCAACGAAGAAACACGGCCGAAAGTTATTAAGAAAATTCTGAATCTACAAGAAAGTGGACAAAAACATGTCTGTCCTGCTATCAATAAGTAAGACGTATACCGGCCTGCAACGTAAAGTTACACGGGTTCTCCTTGCGTATAGTCTGTATCGACGAACCGTCATCAAAGAAATAAGATACTCCCGGTTCCACATACAGGCCCACCCTATTGCTTATGTTATACTGGGCACCGACAGCACCCATGACAGAAAGCTGTACCGGTTTCACAGTCTCACTCTCAGTACCAATCTTGCCATACACACATTTTTCAATGGCACCCCCCGCCGAAACGTACATCGTAAAGTTCTTTGCATCCACAAAGTTCCAGTTGGCCCGTACCGGAATGCCAATATAATGCAGCTTCTGGCTTATCTTTTCCGAGCTGCCCTCATACCTTACGTCAGAAGCAAGATAGGTATACGTCAGCCCGCTTTCCACAGAGAAACCCTTCGCCAAGTTTTTCCGCACCGAAACACCGAAACTGAGCGGTTGTTTATGGTCTATATCCGCAATTTTCTTTTCGCGTCTTTGCAGATAGGGCATACCATCCTTAAAAACCAGTTCCTGCCCGTCGGGAATAGTAACAATGCCATTGGCCGTAGAGGATAAATCTACGTTACCGCCATAAATAGGACTTCCAGGCATGTAGTCCGACATCACATTCGCTTCCCCTTCATTCGCCAATGAAAAACCTCCCGTATTTCCTACGGACAAGCCAACCGCCCATCCTTTAGTATCCCTACCAGAACTGTTTCTTTCCGGAAGATGCAGTTTGTCCCGGCCTGACGGACGATAGCGGTCTTTCCTTGTTCTCTCCGGTTCCTCTGCCTGCATTGCGGTCGCATGGTCCGTATCTTCCATTACCGGCTCTTCCGCCTGCTGCCCAATACCGACAGCCTCACCTGCAGTTTCAACCGGCAACATTTCCTCCTGCCGCTCATCGTCAACCGATATTCTGATATGTTGTGCAACCAAAGGGCGACTTGCCTCCCTATTGGGTGCCGATGCATTTCCATGTGCCCGATAGGCAGGCTCTATGGGATTAGTCCGTACAGCAGGTACCGTCTGTTCCGGCAAGACATCCGGAGCCACAGCCAAAGCAGGCACTGACGTATGCCGCATTTCATTCCCTACCGGACTCTGCAACAGCCACAGACTGACGGACGATACTGCCACCAGCAGCACAGCTGCCGCAGCCACCGCCCAGCGACGGAAAGGCATCATCCTATGCGATCCGGTTATCGGAGTTCCGGAAAGGGACAATTCCTTTTCCAACCGCTCCCATCCGGCAACCGGCAACGGTTCGGAATAGTCTTCCAGCTTGTCCTTTATCTTTTTCAACCACAATTCATCTTCCATACGTTCCTTCATTTAATCATTTCTTTTCATCCACTCACGTACTTTTGCCGCTAAAGTCGCTTTAGCACGCGTCAACTGCGAGGCAGAGGATTTTTCATTAATTCCCAATAGTCGAGCAATCTCCTTATGGGATTTCTCTTCAAAAATATATAAGTTGAATACGGTACGATAGCCGGCAGGCAGTTCACTGATAAACTGCATCAGCACCTTTTGAGGAATGACATCTATCGACGAACCTTCCGGTTCCTCATAAGCTTCGGGTGCATTCTCCAAAGCCGATGACTGATTCATCACATCATTTTTCCGCAAATACTGCAATACCGTATTCACCATTACGCGTTCCATCCATGCCCGCAGAGAGCCCTCTCCCCGCCAAGTGAACTTATCGAAAGAATCAAAAAGTTTCAGAAAACCGTCATGCATCAGGTCTTGGGCAGTCTCCCGGTCACCTGCATAACGGAGGCATACGCTGAGCATGCGTCCCGCATAGCGCTCATACAGTTCTTTGCGGGCAAGGTTGTCCCCTTGCCTACAGCGTTCTGCCAATTCCTGTTCTTCCATTCTCTCTTTTAACACGTGTTTACCTTAAAAATGCAACTGGCGCAAAAATACTGCATCAGGCAGAGAAGAAAATCATACTTTCATTTCTTTAACAATATACTACGCAGTATTTAGCTTTTCACCGCATTTTTTGAATACAAAAATAAGATTTAAACAGAAAAAGAGCTAAAACCTACCACTTATGAAGAAACTGAGAATGACATTGGCAACATCCATGCTTTTATTCCTGACTGCCATTGTATTGCAATCATGCCTGGACGATTGGGATGACAAATATGACACTTTGTTCGCCGTAGGTACGGTGAAGGTCATCGAAGGAAAAGACTACTATTTCTCACTGGACGAAGGCAGTAAACTATATCCCAGTGACACAACCTATGTTCACGACTATGCCGTAACAGACGGCCAGAGGGCTTTCATCTACTTCCGCGAACTGGAAGAGAAACTTCCAGGCTACGAATACAATGCCCAAATAAAGCACATCGAAAATATTCTGACCAAAGACATCTACTCCATGCCTGCCGAAAAGGCGGACAGTATCGGAGACGACAACATCAACGCCACGGATTTATGGATTACGGGTGAGTATCTGAACATCAAGTATCAATTCTACCACAGTAACAACGAAGATAAGAAGCACATGCTGAACCTGGTCATCAACGAAGCATCCACCGGCGAGAACGACAAACCGGATTACGTCAATCTCGAATTCCGCCACAATGCCTACAATGACAGTCAGCTCACACTGGGCACCGGACTGGCCTCCTTCAAGCTGGACAATATAGCGGAACAGCTGAAAGAGAAAAAAGGACTGAACATCCGCGTCAAAAGTCTATATGACGGTGAACGGTTCATGACCATAGACATTAAAAAAGAAAACAACTAAATCTCCTGAAAACACATTTTTCAACATCTCAATGAGAAGCGGAGTAACATTTCAATATGTTGCTCCGCTTTGTTTTTCCATAACTTATCAGAATTCATTGTTCAAGCAAGTCAGCCTCAACGAAGCGTTGAACGCTTCGGCAGACAATCGCGTCCTGACCTGTACCTGCACGCTGCTCTTCGGCTGGACATCAAAATAATTGTCGCTATATACACTTTCATTGTCAGCAACGGACAAGCATACGGCACGGGCAAACTTGTCTGTTGATACCGTCACTTCATATCCGCCTTCAATGGAACGGACTTCGGTCTGCAAATCCACTTTCGGATAATTCATATTCTTCTGCTTGTCCAGACAGTAGTTGTTATGGTACACCCTGCCCGATTTGTCCGTATAGTCTACGCGGACATATACCGTTCCTCTATCTGCCCCCTCCAGCAGCTTGGCAAGCGGTGCGGAAAAACAGACACGGCTGTCATTACCGGAAATGCCGACAGATTTGTCCCAGTGATAAACCACAGTGCCGTCGAACCGGCAGACCTGGAGCTGCAGCCGGCCGGAAGTATTCTCCAAGCGGTCGGACACTGCATATACTTTCAAATCATCCCCCTCCACTACCGGAGAAATCAGGATGTCATCATAGACCTTGCGAGTATAATAGTGCTGCGCCTTCCAGCGTCCGTAATAGTCACGGCTCGCCCAGGAAGCTACGGGCCAACAGTCGTTGTGCTGCCAGAAAAGCGTCCCCATATTATACGGCATCTGGCGGCGGTGCGACTCGATGGCCGTCTTGATGGCATCTCCCTGCAGCACATGGTTCATATAAAGGAATGCCCGGAAATCACGCGGCTTTTTATATTCATTCAATAGGTAAGTCTCAATCAGCCCGTTGGCATGGTCGCCACCACGCTGATGGGACATCATCACCTCGGAACGTATATCCCAGTCTTCGGGGTAAGGAGCATAGCGCTTGACGGAGTCGAACTCTGGAAAAGACTGAAAGCCGTACTCGCTGAAAAAGCGGGATTTCTCGCTGTCATAATCGGAAATGGGTGCTTTACCATGCCAGACACTCCAATAGTGACGGTCCCCGTCAGTAGTACCGGACATCTCTCCCTCGAATGCGAACGGAGAAGAAGGCCAATAGAAGGTTCCGGGTGCATACTCCCTGACCACCCCGGGTAAGGTGACATGATACTGCTGCCGGTACTGTGCCCAAATCTTGTCGGCATATTCCTTGTTCTGCCGTTCTATCTCGCACTTCCAGCCCCAGCCCAGCCAGGCATCCTGGCATTCATTGTTTCCACACCACAAAGCAATGCAGGCATGATTGCGCAAACGTTTCACATTGTCCACCGCCTCTTGATGGATATTATCGAGCAGGGCGCCTTCTGCCGGATACATGCTGCAGGCAAACATAAAGTCCTGCCAAATCATAATTCCATGCTCATCACACAAATCATAGAAGACATCGTTCTCATAGATACCTCCGCCCCAGACACGCAACATATTCATGTTTACACCGGCGGCATCGAGAATCGTCCTTTTATAATTCTCGGGAGTGACGCGCGGCAGGAAGTTATCCGAAGGGATGTAATTGGCTCCTTTGGCAAAAACCGGACGCCCGTTCAGCTCTATATAGAAAGTATGCCCGTCCTTATCCGGCTGATGCACCACCTTCAAAGAGCGTATGCCCACCCTTTCGGTTTTAGAGTCCAACAATTCCCCGCCTGCAATGATATCCGTACGGAAACGGTAAAGGAAAGGCTCCCCCAGTCCATTACTCCACCACAGCTTCGGCTTGTGAAGGACGAAATCAACGGTCACCCGATTGGTGCCTCGCTTCAAATCCGCTTGCCACTCGCCAAGCACTCTTCCGGTAGCCTCGTCTGTTATCGTGACCAGCACTCCGTCCATATCCTTATCGGCATCCAGCTCCACATGTCCGGCAATCACGGCCCTGCCTGCACCGACTTCCTTCTGCTCGATAAACACATCGTTGATTCTCAAATCGCTCCAAGCCCTGATATACACCGGACGCCAGATGCCGGAGGTAACCAGACGTGGGCCCCAGTCCCAGCCATAATGATAACCCGCCTTACGGGCAAAAATGCTTATCTTCTTGTTGAACAAGCCTCCGTTTTCAGACTGGTCATTGGATGCCGGATACTGGTAAGGAAGTGCATCCCATTTGGGGACGTCTATCTTTACCGGCGAATGGAAGTACACCTTCAGTATATTATTCTCCTCCCTGATGTACTGCCTAACGGGGATAGACCAGCGGCGAAACATATTGTCCGCTTTCAGTATACATTCATCATTCAAATAAACGTCAGCGTAAGTATCCAGCCCCTCGAACACAAGCTCCATATTCTCTTTCCGCATCATGTCGGCAGCAAGAGTAAAGCAAGTTTCATAAACCCAGTCTTCCTTGTCAATCCATTGCAATCCCCGTTCGTTCAACCGGAAAAACGGGTCTTCAATAATCTTGTTCTGCAGTAAGTCCGTGTGGACTACTCCCGGAACTGTAGCCGGATACCAATTGGTCAGTCTCGCCTGCCGGAATTTCCAGCCTTCATGAAGGTTCTTTACCGCTGTTTTTAGTTTCATACGAGTGTGTTTCATAGTTTTCTTTGACTACTCTAAATTACAGATAGACAAAAATACGACATTCAAAGGATACTTTATAATATCTTCTTAACGAAACATGATACAATCCCGTACACACCTACCGGGTCAGCGTCGCTGCACATCTGCTGCAGTGTGACTGCAAACGTGTTGCAGCGCTACTGCATATATGCTGCAGTGACACTGCATATGTGTTGCAGCGCCACTGCAAAGCTGAATGCAGTAGCACTGCAAAAAGCATGCACTTGCTTTGCAGTGGCAATGCATTATCCCATCGCCTTATTATGAAAGGAGATGTCATCCAACTTTCATTATCTATAATTAATTTACAAAGACATAGTTTCCAAGTCTTTCAAAGCAAACGGAGTACAAGCAAAAAAGGTCTACAAATCATAGATTTGTAGACCTTTACCCGCTAGTTTTCCATCTTATTCAGAACTGTTGCGGAGAGAGGGGGATTCGAACCCCCGATACCCTTTAGGGGTATACACGCTTTCCAGGCGTGCCTCTTCAACCACTCGAGCACCTCTCCTTGTTCGGGGCGCAAAAGTAAGGGAAGTTTTTGGAATTACCAAATGTTCGGGCAAATAATATTAAAAGTCCGTTCAAGCAACCAATGCCGGAACGGACTTTCAACACTCAATAAAACATACTTATCATTACCGTGATCTGACTTCCCGTCTCATGAATATGACATACGAAAGGGCAAAACAGATAACAGTAGCTGCAATCAGTCCGGTGAGCTGCGGCCACACCACCAAAAGACTCTGTCCCAATGGCAGCGGGCTGGGAATGGCCCCCTGAACCTGCTCCATAGTGAGCGGCCCCAAACTTCTGACGGAAGGCATCAGCAGCGTTGTGGTCGCCTCATTGAACAGTTCGCTAGGTGCCAGACGCATCAGACCGAGAATAAATTTCTGGTAACTGACTATCTGATAAGGAGATGCCAGCTGCGAGGGGCTCAACGCCTTGGCAACCAGGTTGACAATCATCGTATAGAACACGCTGAAAAACAACCATACCGCCACCGAAGCCAATGCCGAGGTGGCCGCCTGACGGAAGCAAAGCGAAAACAGAATGGCCAGATTCAGCCAGAATGCCACATAGAATACACTGATTATGAGAAAGAATACAATCCTCCAAAATTCTTCTGCTGTGGGAGGAATGCCTATCGCTATCAACCCGCAGCCCATTACGAGGAATCCCAGTACAAACAGCATTATACCTATCACAATCAATGCAGCCACGAACTTGGCATTGATAATGCAATCACGATGAACGGGCTGTGACAGCATACGGCTCAACGTCCCCTTGTTCTGTTCCGAATTTATAGCATCGAATCCCAGCGCAATCCCCAACAATGGCCCCAGAAAGTTGATAAACTGCACAAAAGAAGGCAATGTGCCGTCCGAGGCTGTGAACAACTTCAAGAAAAGGAACGAACCGTCCGGGTCATTGGGCTTGATGGCGGCACCGATGTTGGTAAGCGAGGTATAGAGTGAGCCCATGCACGTAAGCAAAATGATTCCCATCAAGATAATGAACCGCCAACTTTTCACATGGTCGGATATTTCCTTGTTGACGACTACCCAAAAAGGATAATTGACTTTATTCATGCCTTTCCCCTCCTTCCTCCATATAATGGTTATAAATATCAGACAATTCCTGATGCTTGTCCTTCAAATCAGACATATCAATCAAGGTGACCAGCTTCCCGCTGTTGAACAGTCCCACGCGGTCGCAAACTTTCTGCACCTGGTCCAGGTGGTGGGAAGAGAACAAGACGGTCAGTCCCTCCTTCCGGCTCAACTGCCTAATGAGCTCGATGAACTCCTGAACACCGGCAGGGTCTATTCCCGAAGTAGGTTCATCCAGGATTATAATTTCCGGATTTTTGATAAGCACGTCCGCCAGTCCCAATCGCTGGCGCATACCGCGCGAATATTTCCCGGTCTTCTTTTTCATCTGTCCGGCAAGCCCCACATGCTCCATCAGCTCCAGCGCCCTGACTTTCGCTTCGGCATCCGAAATGCCATTGAGACGCGCAGTATATATAAGGTTTTCCGGACCGGTCATGTCATCATAAAACCCCACATCTTCGGGCAGATAGCCTATCTTCCGCTTTACCTCGATAGGATGCCTGGTAGAGTCGATACCGCAAATCTCCACAGAGCCGGAAGTGGGTTCCGTCAGTCCCAGCATCATCAGGATGGTAGTTGACTTGCCGGCGCCGTTTGGCCCCAATAATCCGAAAATCTCCCCTTTACGGATAGTCAAGCAAATGCGGTCTACGGCAGTGAAGCGCCCATACTGCTTGGTCAAGTCTGTCAATGCAATCACTCGCTCGTCCATGCTCACCTCCTTCCATATTTACGGAACAGATAGCATACGGCACCTATGGCAACGATTATTATCAAAACGCCCACCCATCCCCATATCATCGGGGTTTTCACGGCAATGCGGAATTGGGCGTCTGTATTCACTTCAGGAGTTTTGGCCGTCATGGTAGCCACATAATCTCCGGGCAATGCCTTTTTGGATGCTTTCATGGTAGCTACGACATTGGCCGTTTCCCCCGCCTTCAGCATATCAATCTTCGAAGGCTCAAAAGACACTTCCCAGTCCACGGGCTTATTGGCAGAAAGCTGGATATCTTTCAACAATGAAGAGCCGGTATTCCGGACCACCAACTCGATACGCTTCACATCTCCCGCTGTGATTTCGGTACTCAACAATCCTCTGGGCGTGGACAATTCCATCTCGTAGGAACCCGTGACAACAACTTCCAGCTCCAAGTCGGCAGAAGTCGTACCGGTAGCCGCACGTACCGGAATCTTGTAATTGCCGGCTTCCACATTGGCGGGAGGGACAATCTCTATACTCACATTCTGGCTGCTGTTCGCTTCCACCTGGGCAGAAGTGGCCTGCTTATAGTTGGGCTTGAACACGACACTCCAGCCTCTGGGGGCATTGGCCATCAGCGCATACAGCTGCTGGTCGGCCGTCTGGTTTTTCAAAGTGGCATTGAAGGTAAAGGTGGACTTGGAATTGCCCTGCATATTGGGCTGGTCGGTAGTGAACTCGGTCTGGTAAGTTCCTTTCTGGGCCACGACCACCTCCAGCGGCAGTTTGGTTTCTCCGGCAAATACTGTGAAATGATAACTTCCTTTATTTACTTTTAGAGGAACTTCCACTTTCAAATTGAACGTTTTCTTTTCCTGGGGCAGTACAGAAAGCTGGCTGAGGGTCCAGCCGCCTGACTTGATTTCATGCTTCCAACTGCCCGGCAATCCGCTGACCGAGAGATTTGCATTTGTAACCCCGTCCGTGTTGTTAATCAAATCAATGCTGTAATCAATGGACGCTCCGGGCGTCACGGAAATTTTTGTGTAAGGAGTGTACAGAATTATGCTTCCAGATTCATCGGCATGTACACTTAAGGGAAAGGCTCCCAACAAAATAACTAACAATAAAATACAATTTGTTCTCATAGTCATAAAAAAGTTCTTATGGTTATTTAATTATGAATATTTTCCCAATTTGTGCGTTGCAAAAATAAAAGATAGCTATATTAGTAGCTGTTAAAAGAAACAAAAGAATATAATTGCGGACACAATATACCCTGCGATGACCTGCTTTTCTTATCTTTGCGATTCCTATTGATACAAACGAATACCATACCGACATGAGAATCCCTGAAATACGCTTACAGAACCAGCAACTGTCCACTCCACTCTTCGGCCACCCGAAAGAGCTGGTCTCCTGGATGGGCGCCATGCAGGCACAAGACTATACAATGGTGAAATGGGCCGTAGGTATGCGGCTGAAGTCACCGGGAATTCAAGCCGTGGAAAAAGCCCTGCATCAAGGGGAAATACTGAGAACCCACATAATGCGTCCCACATGGCACCTGGTAGCAGCAGAAGACATTCGTTGGATACTGAAACTCTCTGCACAACGCATCAAATCCGCCAATGATTCTTATGCAAAAGGACATGGTCTGGAAATCACGGAACAGCAATATGACAGAAGCCATACCGTACTCGGGAATATCCTCAGCGGGAAGCGAAGCCTGACGAAACAAGAGATTGCGGAACATTTTGAACGTTCGGGACTGCTTGCAGACAACTACCACATGACCCGCTTTATGTCGCGTGCCGAAGTCGAAGGTATTGTGTGTAGCGGAGAATGCCGTGGACGACAACACACCTATGCCCTTCTGGACGAAAGAGTTCCACCTACCCCCGAACTGACGAAAGAAGAAGCGCTGGCCCGTCTGGCTACAGCCTATTTCCGCAGCCATGCCCCCGCTACCCTGCAAGACTTCTCCTGGTGGTCCGGTTTGCCTTTAACGGAAGCAAGGCAATCTATTTCTCTGATAGAACCGGAACTGATGTCCGAACAATGGAACAGCCAGACATGGTACATCCATGACTCCTGCCGGACATCTGGAAAGGCGACCGGCAACCTGCACCTTCTTCCCTCCTACGACGAATACCTGATAGGATACAAGGACCGGACGGACGTCCTACCCAAAGAGGACTATTCCAAAGCTTTCACCAACAACGGATTGTTCTTTCCGGTACTTCTCTATAAGGGGCATGTAGTAGGAAATTGGAACAAGGCGTCCAAGAAAAAAGAAATCTTCCCGGAGCATTCGCTTTTCCGGAAAGACATCTGCCTGAAAGAGGAGTTGCTGAACCAGGCTAAAGAAAAGTACGTCCGGTTCCTAACACATTAAAGGCGGTCATCGAAGATGTTCATTGAAGAATCTCTCTATTTTGCCGAATGGAATTACCTCTATATTACTCTACAAAGTTACTACAAAAAAGTGAAATGCGGAAAGATATAGTGATAGAATTGAGTTACAAGGGTTTTAGTTGAAGTGGCAAAAATTCGTGAAGCCATTACAATCCTTGCCAAAGCCAAATCCTGACGCCGCAACGTTACTTGTTCGTAACCATGCCCGAAAATGCGACAAACGGGTACGGATGACGAAACAAGACGCTAAGGAATAGTGAGTTACCCACAACTCACGTAACAAATACGGTTACGGAAAAAGATTGCGTCGTTCCTCCCCGTTTTGCGTACCGACACCGGACTCTTCGCCAACTAATTTTGAAATCAAAAAAATTAAGGACGATGAAGAGTACATTTTCAGTAATCTACTACCTCAAGCGTCAGGTAGTGAAAAAGGACGGGACGGTTCCCGTCATGGGACGTATCACGGTGGACGGCAGCCAGACGCAGTTCAGTTGCAAGCTGAGTGTTGATCCGAAGCTGTGGGATACCAAAGGAGGACGTGTCACAGGCAGAAGTACGACAGCACTCGAAACGAACCGTATGCTTGACAAGATGCGGGTACGTATCAACAGGCACTATCAGGAAATCATGGAGCGTGACAACTTCGTCACGGCGGAAAAGGTGAAAAACGCTTTTCTCGGACTGGAACACCGCTACCACACGCTGATGCAGGTGTTCCGCCAGCACAACGAGGACTATGAGAAACAGGTGGATGCAGGCATGAAAGCCAAAGGCACACTGGAAAAGTACCGTATCGTTTACAAGCACCTGCAAGAGTTCCTCGACATTCGCTACCATGTGAAGGACATCGCCCTGAAAGAGCTTACCCCGGCTTTCATCTCCGACTTCGAGATGTTCCTGCGCACGGACAAGCACTGTTGCACCAATACCGTCTGGCTGTACGTCTGCCCGCTACGGACGATGGTATTCATCGCCATCAACAACGAGTGGCTGACGCGCGACCCGTTCCGCGAGTATGAAATCAAGAAGGAGGAAACGACACGCAGTTTCCTTACCAAAGAGGAAATCCGCCTGCTGATGGAGGGCAAACTGAAAAACGCCAAACAGGAACTGTACCGTGACCTCTACCTGTTCTGCGCTTTCACCGGATTGTCATTCTCGGATATGCGCAACCTCACGGAAGAGAATATCCGCACCTATTTCGATGAACACGAGTGGATAAACATCAACCGCCAGAAAACGGGCGTGGTGTCCAACATCCGCCTGCTTGACATCGCCAACCGCATAATCGGCAAATACCGTGGACTGTGCGAGAACGGCAGGATATTTCCCGTCCCGCATTACAACACGTGCCTTGCCGGTATCCGTGCCGTCGCCAAGCGTTGCGGCATCACCAAGCATATCACGTGGCATCAGAGCCGCCACACGGCGGCCACAACGGTATTTCTCTCCAACGGCGTACCCATCGAAACGGTCAGTTCTATGCTCGGACACAAGAGCATAAAGACGACGCAGATTTACGCGAAGATAACCAAAGAAAAACTCAATCAAGACATGGAGATCCTTGCGGCAAGGTTGAACGGCATTGAGGAATTTGCAGGTTGTACCATCTAAAAAAGAGAAGCCATGAAGCGTGACATAATCATCATAGAGGACAAGGCGGTCAGCGTAACCGGTAACGAAGTGTGGATGACCGCCACCGAAATAGCCGGACTGTTCCATACGACCGTCCCGGCAGTGAACGCCGCCATCAAAGCCGTCCGCAAGTCGGACGTGCTGAACGACTACGAGGTGTGCCGCTACATGCAGCTTGAAAACGGGCTGTATGCGGACGTGTACGCCCTTGAAATCATCATTCCGGTCGCTTTCCGGGTGAATACCTACAACACCCACCTGTTCCGTACATGGCTGGTGGGAAAGGCACTCTCACAAGATAAAGGGCAAACATACGTGATGTTCATACATAACGGAAAAGCCGGGTATTGCTGATTACAGATACCCCTAAAACAAGGAAACGGGCGACACCATTCAAGATGTCGCCCGTTTTTTTCATGCCCGCCTCACTCCAGCGGCTTGCGGTAGTTCGCTTCCAGTACCTCGCGCAGCCCCGTTTCCGGGTAAAGCACCTTCCCTCCCAAAAGTATGAAAGGCAACACGCGGTTGTTGCGGTATTCCTGCAATGTGCGTCGGCTGACACGGAGCAGTTCCGCCACCTCAACGTCCGTCAGGTAACGTTCCCCGTCCAGCGGAGGACGGTAATTCTCCAGAAATGCAGACAGCCATTTCGAGCCTTTGCGCATATCCTGCATTACAGAGGCTATCGGCTCGTCTTCCATCGTAAAAACGTTGTCGTTCTCATTCATCATAACTTCGGATTCAGTGGGTGAATAAACCAAATCATTTGCCGTGCGGATAAAGTGTGCCAATAAACGGTATCAGCCGCTTCACCTCCTCCGGCTTGTAATAGAACCTGCGGTTTATCTGCGAGTAGCCGATAAGCCGCCTGTCGCGCAGCGTCTGCAACGTGCGCGGACTTATTCTCAACTGCCCGCAGACCTCCTCGCCCGTGAGCCATCTTTCCATGCGCCCCGTGTCGCTTTTGCGCCTCAGGGCGGCGACCTTCTCCGAAAGTGCGCCGAATGCCGCCACCATCATCTCGAAGGTCTTTTTCTCAATAGATACTATTTCCATATTCATGCAATTACCGGTTTGCCCGCAAAGGTAACGATGCAGCCCCGTACACGTGCCGTTTTCCGCTGAAAGGCTGCCTGTTGCGCCATTTGACCGGGTTACGGAGCCATCTTCCGTAAAAATCTTACGTGAGTCACGTAGTGAGTTGTTAAAGCCCCCTTTGTTTATTGCCGAATTTTGCCGCAGAAACAAAAAGAAAGGACTGAATATGAAAGTGATAACGATGGAAAGTTCCGTCTTCCGGTCATTGACGGAACAGATAGCGGAGATTGCGGCGCACGTCCGTGCCGTCTCCGGCGACAAGAGAGCGGCATCGCCCGACAGGTTGCTCACCACACGCGAGGCGGCGCACCTGCTTAACGTGAGTACACGCACTCTCCAGCGTATGCGCAGCGAGCAACGCATCGGCTATGTCGTGCTTCGCGGCAAATGCCGCTACCGGCTGTCTGAAATTGACCGCCTGCTTGATGAGTGTACCGTTAACGAGGACGCCGCGACACCGCAGGAGCTGAAACGCAACCACACGCTGCGCACTGGAGGCTCCCCCAAAGGAAGGAGGACATAGCTATGGAACTGCTCACACGAAACATCTTCGAGGGCTGGATGCAGAAACTGATGGAGCGGCTCGACCGTCAGGACGAACTGCTACTGGCGATGAAAACGGAGGAACGACAGCCCACACTCACGGAAAGCATCCGCCTTTTCGACAATCAGGACTTGTGCATGCTGCTCCAGATAAGCAAGCGCACACTGCAACGCTATCGCAGTGTCGGCGCATTGCCCTACAAGACACTGGGGAAGAAGACCTATTACAGCGAGGAGGACGTGCTGACATTCCTTTCCAACCATATCAAGGACTTCAAAAAGGAAGATATAGCCTTCTACAAGGCTCGTATCCATAATTTCTTTCATAAATAACCCATTAAAACATTTTTCAGATGGCAAAGAAAAAAGACGAAAAGGACGTGCTGGTAGTCCGTGACGAGAAGACGGGCGAGATCAGCGTGGTAGCCGGGCTGAACGCGGACGGCACACCCAAACGTACCCCCGCGAAAGCGGAGAACGCGCAGAGTTTCCTGCAATTCGACCGACATGGCGACGTGCTGGACAACTTCTTCAAGAACTTCTTCCGGCAGTGCAAGGAACCCAGCCGCTTCGGTTTCTACCGCATAGCGGCGGATCAAGTGGATTCCACGCTGAGTGTAATCAAAGATTTGCTTCAGCACCCGTACCAGAACAAACAAATCCTTGCACCGCACAAAATCGACACCTTTCCCTATCAACAGCAGGTGCTGGAAGAGCAAGCGGCGAAACAAGAACCTCAAAAACAGGAGAACATGGAACAACAGAAAGAACAGCAACAGGACAATTCCGAACAGACGCAGGAGAAACGGGGCTACCAGCCCATCGATGAGGGTAAAATCAACTGGCAGGAACTGGAGGACAGATGGGGCGTGAAGCGCGACGACCTTGAAAAGTCCGGCGACCTTACGAAGATGCTCAACTACGGCAAGTCCGACTTGGTGAAGGTAAAACCGACCTTTGGCGGCGAATCGTTCGAGCTGGACGCCCGCCTTTCCTTCAAGAAGGACGGCGAGGGAAACATCAGCCTCGTGCCGCACTTCATCCGCAAGGAGCAGAAACTGGACGAGTACAAAGAACACAAATTCTCCGACGACGACCGGAAGAACCTGCGCGAGACGGGCAACCTCGGCAGGGTCGTGGACATCGTGGACAGGGAAACGGGTGAGATTATCCCCTCCTACATCAGCATCGACCGCAAGACGAATGAAATCACGGACATTCCGGCAAGCAAGGTGCGCATCCCGGAGCGCATCGGCAAGACGGAAATCACCGCGCAGGAACGGGACATGCTCCGCGCCGGACTGCCCGTGCGCGACAAGCTCATCAAGCGCAACGACGGCAGGAAGTTCGTCACCACCCTGCAAGTGAACGTGGAGCAGCGCGGCGTGGAGTTCGTGCCGGGAACCGGCAAGTCGCCCCGTACCGCACAGGCGCAGGAAGCCAAAGGCGACACGTCAAAAAGTCAGGCGCAAGGCGGGGAAAATGCCGCACAGACCAAGAAGGAGCAACGCCGCAACACGTGGACGAACGAGGACGGCAGCATCCGCCCCATCAGCAAATGGAGCGACGTGAACTTCACCGACCAGCAGAAAGCCGACTATGTGGCGGGCAAAGCCGTGAAACTGGAGAACGTGACCGACAAACAGGGCTTCCATGCCACGATGTATATCAAGTTCAACCCGGAGAAGGGTCGCCCGTACCGCTACGAAACAAATCCCGACATCGGGCAGCAGGTCGCCCCGTCCAACGAGAGCCGCACGCAGGTGGCGGTGAACAACGAGGGCAAGACCAACGAGGCGACAAAGAACCTGAAAGAACCTTTGCAGAAAGGTCAGACCGCCCCGAAGGACGCCCGCCAACAACAACAGCAGCAGGACAAGCCGCAGAAGAAAACGGGCAACGGCATGAAAGTATAGACCGATGTCCGCCACTGAATCCAAAATAAAATCCAAAGTATCAACAAAAAAGCAAGGAAACATGAAGACAATCATTGCAGAAAAGCCCTCCGTGGCACGTGAAATCGCCCGCATCGTGGGCGCGACAAAGAGAGAGGAAGGATATTTCGAGGGAGGCGGCTATGCCGTGACATGGGCATTCGGACACCTCGTACAGCTTGCCATGCCAGACAGCTACGGCGTGCGCGGCTTCGTCCGTGACAACCTTCCGATTATCCCCGACACTTTCACGCTCGTCCCCCGTCAGGTCAGGACGGAGAAAGGCTACAAGCCCGACAGCGGCGTGGTGGCGCAGATAAAAGTCATCAAAAGGCTGTTCGATGCAAGCGAACAAATCATCGTGGCGACCGATGCCGGGCGCGAGGGTGAACTTATCTTCCGATACCTCTACCATTACACGGGCAGCACCACCCCGTTCGTGCGTCTGTGGATCAGTTCTCTCACCGACAAGGCTATCCGAGAGGGGTTGCGCAACCTCGAAGACGGCAGCAAATATGACAACCTATATCTCGCCGCCAAAGCGCGGAGCGAATCCGACTGGCTCGTGGGCATCAACGGCACGCAGGCACTCTCCATCGCCGCCGGACACGGCACTTACTCGGTCGGACGGGTGCAGACACCCACGTTGGCTATGGTATGTGAACGCTACTGGGAGAACCGCCGTTTCACGCCCGAAGCCTTCTGGCAACTCCATATCGTAACGGACGGTTGCGACGGCGAGGTCGTGAAGTTCTCTTCCTCCGAGAAATGGAAAGAGAAAGAGGCGGCTATGGAACTATACAATAAGGTAAAGGCGGCAGGCTGCGCAACGGTAACGAAAGCCGAGCGCAAGGAGAAGACGGAGGAAACACCGCTCCTGTACGACCTGACCACACTCCAGAAGGAAGCCAACGCCAAGCACGGTTTCACGGCGGAACAGACGCTTGAAACTGCGCAAAAACTCTACGAGAAGAAACTGATAACCTATCCGAGAACGGGTAGCCGCTACATCCCCGAAGACGTGTACGCCGAAATCCCCAAGTTGCTCGCCTTCATCGGCACGCAGCCCGAATGGAAAGACAAGGTGCGGGCGAAAGCCGCCCCGACACGCCGCAGCGTGGACAACGGCAAGGTGACGGACCACCATGCCCTGCTCGTCACGGGCGAGAAGCCGCTCTTCCTCTCCAAAGAGGACGGCATCCTCTACCACATGATTGCCGGACGCATGGTCGAGGCATTCTCCGAAAAATGTGTCAAAGACGTGACCGCTGTCACGGCGGAATGTGCCGGAGTGGAGTTCACCGTGAAAGGCAGCGTCATCAGGCAAGCCGGATGGCGTGCCGTATATGGAGAGGAAAACAAGGAGGAGACCACCATCCCCGGCTGGATGGAAGGCGACACGCTGACACTGAAAGCCTCTTCCATCACGGAAGGAAAAACCAAGCCAAAACCGCTGCATACCGAAGCTACCCTGCTGTCCGCTATGGAAACGGCGGGCAAGGAAATCGAGGACGACGCGCTGCGTCAGGCGATGAAGGACTGCGGCATCGGCCCTCCCGCCACACGCGCCTCCATCATCGAGACGCTCTTCAAGCGCGGTTACATGGAACGCTGCAAGAAATCGCTTGTCCCTACTGAAAAGGGGCTTGCCCTTAACTCCGTTGTCAAGAAGATGCGCATCGCCGATGTAGCCATGACGGGCGAATGGGAAAAGGAACTGGCACGCATCGAGCGCGGAGAACTGTCCGCCGACACCTTCCGCAAGGAGATAGAGGCGTACACACGGGAAATCACCTCCGAACTGCTCTCGTGCGACAAGCTCTTCGGCAGCCGAGACTCCGGCTGCGCGTGTCCCAAGTGCGGCACGGGCAGGATGCGGTTCTACGGCAAGGTAGTACGCTGCGACAACACGGAGTGTGGACTGCCCGTGTTCCGGCTGAAAGCGGGACGCACCATTTCCGACGATGAAATCAGGGAACTGCTCACAGAAGGACACACCAAGCTGCTCAAAGGGTTCAAGAGCAAACAGGGCAAGAGCTTCGATGCCGTCGTAGCCTTTGACGGGGAATATAACACGACTTTCGTGTTCCCGGAGGCTAAAAAGGGCAAGAAATTTTCAGGACGGAAGAAATAGTATTAACTTTGCCACTTGTTCAGAGTAATGAATTGTTCTTCGATACCGGATTACACTCATACTTTGGATTTAGTGGTGGCACTCGGAGGGATACCGAGTGCCTTTTTCTTCCTTTTCTCAACCGATTATCCCGTTAAATATCAATCC
>CEAI01002647.1_pt1 | contig 22361 bp, 15 predicted proteins | sample 557641 | NCBI WGS metagenome assembly CEAI01 (sample SAMEA3182100, study PRJEB8094) | gut metagenome | biome: human; feature: gut; material: Stool; isolation source: human stools | place: Canada | collected 2012-06-20
GCCACACTGGTGTCCTGATACTCGTCCACCAGCAGATATTTGTACTTGTTCTGGTAGAACTCCCGCACGTCCTCGTGCTCCGACAGCAGGATGACCGTCTGGTAGATGAGGTCGTCGAAGTCGAAAGCACCGGCCTCCTTGAGCTTCTTTTCATAGGCGGCGTAGACCTTGGCCGCAAGGGCGCCCTTCGTGTCCCGGGCCGGGGTCTTCAGGGCCTCTTCCGGGCTGATGAGCTGGTCTTTCCAGCGGCTCATCTGGTTGATGGCGCTTTTGACCGGGAAGAACTTGTCGTCCACGCTCAGCTCTTTGTACACAGTCTTCATGACACGCTGGGAGTCGTCGCTGTCATAGATGGTAAAGCTGCGGGGGTAGCCGATCTCCTCGGCCCAGCGGCGGAGAATGCGGACGCAGGCCGAGTGGAACGTGGAGGCGAACACCTCGTCGCCCTCTTCCCCGCCCAGCATCCGGCGCAGGCGCTCTTTCAGCTCACCGGCGGCCTTGTTGGTAAAGGTGATGGCCATGACGTTCCAGCTCCGGACGGCGTCCTTCCGCAGCATCCCGTCCAGCCACGACGGGGCATCGGTGCCGGTCATGATGGCGGTGCGCAGAGCTTTCACATCGTCCTCCGTCACCTCCCGGGGCGTCCACCTGGAGCCGTGGGCCGAGCCGAAGCGGATGAGGTTGGCGATGCGGTTGACCAGCACGGTGGTCTTTCCGCTGCCTGCACCCGCGAGGATGAGCAGAGGGCCGTTGGTGGTGAACACCGCCTCCCGCTGCATATCGTTCAGGCGTCCGAACTGCTTTTCGATATACGTATCACGCAAAGCGCAGAATTGTTGTGCGAGATCTGTTGCCATTGTTTCACCTGTTCTTTTCAATCATTTCTGGATATATCACTTAAAATATAGTATATCACATTTCAAAAAAGTTGTACATAAAAACAATGCAAACAAAAAACCGCCCCACCGCGGTCAATACCACGATGGAGCGGGGATCTCAGGAAATGCTTAGCCGAAGATGTTGATGAGGATACCAGCAGCGACGGCGGAGCCGATAACACCGGCCACGTTGGGACCCATTGCGTGCATCAGCAGGAAGTTGGAGGGGTTCTCGCTCTGGCCGACCTTCTGAGAAACACGGGCAGCCATAGGCACAGCGGAAACGCCAGCGGAACCGATCAGGGGGTTGACCTGACCGCCGGTCAGGATATACATGACCTTGCCGCAGAGAACACCGGCAGCAGTGCCGAAGGAGAATGCGATGAGGCCCAGCACGATGATGAACAGGGTGCGGCTGTTCAGGAAGGTGTTTGCAGAGGTGGTGCAGCCAACAGACAGAGCCAGGAAGATGGTGATGATGTTCATCAGCTCATTACCGGCGGTCTTCTGGATACGGTCCACGACGCCGCACTCCTTCATCAGGTTGCCCAGCATCAGCATACCGACCAGAACGGCGGCATCCGGCACGATGAGGGAGACGATGATGGTGACCATGATGGGGAAGATGACCCTCTCGGTCTTGGTCACGGTGCGCAGCTGCTTCATCACGACGGTACGCTCTTTCTTGGAGGTCAGAGCCTTCATGATAGGCGGCTGGATAACAGGCACCAGAGCCATGTAGCTGTAGGCCGCGACTGCGATGGAGCCCAGCAGCTCAGGAGCCAGACGGGAGGTGACGAAGATAGCGGTGGGGCCGTCTGCGCCGCCGATGATGGCGATGGCGGCAGACTGCTTCTGGGTGAAGTCCACCAGACCGGTAGCGGCCAGCAGACGAGCGCCCATGTAAGTGCCGAAGATACCGAACTGAGCGGCAGCGCCCAGCAGCAGGCTCTTGGGGTTGGAGATCAGGGGTGCGAAGTCGGTCATGGTGCCGATGCCGAGGAAGATCAGCGGCGGGTAGATGCCCAGCTTGACGCCCATGTAGAGCATATCGGCCAGACCGCCGTTATTCAGGATCTCGACCCACATCGGGTGCTCGAGGCCGTCACCGACGAAGTACTGCATATGGATGACGCCGCTGCCGGGGAGGTTGGCCAGGATCATGCCGAAAGCCATGGGCAGCAGGATCAGAGGCTCAAACTCTTTGACGATAGCGAGGTAGAGCAGGAAGCAGCCCACGCAGATCATCACTGCGTACAGCCAGCCGCCCGGCTCACCGAACTTGGCAAAACCGGAACTCTGGAAAATACCGACCAGAGTCTCAATAAACTGAGTCATGTTTTTCCTCCTGTGTTAAAAGGGTGCGGTGGTGTCGTTGACGCCAGCCTTGCCCCAGCCATTCTTGCCGCGGCGGACTGCCTTCAGCACATACTTGCCGTTGCCCATAGAGTAGATGGCTGCCATGATGGCTGCCACAACGTCGCCGGGGATACCGGCCTCGACCTGCGGGGCAGCAGCCTTTGCAGGAGCGGGCGCAGCGGCCTGTTTCACAGGAGCAGCCGGTTTTGCAGCAGAAGCAGCCTTGGCAGCTGCCTTCTTGCCGTTCATGGCGTCAAAGATCTTGCCCTCCAGCGTGATGATGGCCATCAGCAGGACGAGGATCAGAAACACCAGCACAATACCGGTTATGGTAACGATCACATCATAACCTAAATCCATGGTCTTCCTCCTATTTACTTTTTTCTTTGCCGCCCGGGGGGCGGGCGGCAAAAAGCGATTTGAAGATATTATACAATATTTTCCGGGTCGATTCAACAACTATGAACAAAAATCATGTTGTTTTTCACGGTTCTGTGAACAGCACTTCCCTCTCAGCGGCGGCCCATGCGGGGGGTGGCGTCCATGAAGCCGGTCTCCAGCTTGTCGCCCAGACGCAGGCTCATGGCCGTACCCAGCGCGACACAGTTGACGGGGTCAGGCGAGACGGTCACTTCCACCTTCAGCTCCTGGCTCAGGTACTCAGGCAGGCCGTGGAGCTGTGCGCCGCCGCCGGTGAGGACGACGCCGTTGCGGTAGATGTCGCCGGCCAGCTCCGGAGGAGTCTTTTCCAGCACCTGATGGGCGGCGGTGCCGATCTGCTCGCTCAGGCGCATGACCGGCTCGTAGAGGTCGGCGGTGGAGACATTGACACGCACGGGCAGGCCGGTGAGCAGGCTGCGGCCCTTGATCTCCATGGTCTCGTTGAAATCCGCCTTCTGGGGGCAGCAGGCCACGTTCTTTTTCAGGTTCTCAGCGGTGCGCTGGCCGATGGCGATGCTGAACTTGTTGCGCACGAACTTCAGGATCTCTTCGTCGTAGTGGTTGCCGGCCACGCGGACGCTGGTGGCCTTGACCTTGCCGCCGAGGCTCAGCACGGCGATGTCGGTGGTGCCGCCGCCGATGTCGATGATCATCCGGCCATCCGGCACGGTGATGTCGATGCCGGAGCCGAGAGCTGCGGCGATAGGCTCATCAATGAGGTAGACCTGACGCGCACCGGCAGCCATGACGGCCTCCACCACGGCGTCGCTCTCGATGCCGGTGATGGCGGCAGGCACGCAGACAGCCACACGGGGCTTGACCATGTGGGAGCTGTAGACCTGATTAACGAAGCGGCAGATGAGCTCCCGGGTCATGGTGTGGTCGCTGATGACGCCATCCTTCAGCGGGAAGATGGCGGAGATGTAGTTGGGCGTGCGGCCCACCATTGCAAGGGCCTTGTCGCCGGCCTCAAGCACGCAGTTCTTGCGGGTATCCACCGCCACCACGCTGGGCTGGTTGAGCACGACGCCCTGCCCCTCCTGCGCGATGATGATGGTCGTCGTACCAAGATCGATACCGATGTCATTCTGTGCCATAATCGTGATATTTCCTTTCTCTGCTGCCCATTCTCTATTTCCATCGCCCATCTCCGGGCGCGGGTCATCAAAACACATTATAGTATAACACAGGTGTATCCAAAAAGAAACCCTTAAAGGTTCTCCTGCTCCGGCGGCAGAGCCTGGGCCAGCAGGGCGGCCAGGCCGCTGTAGCGCAGGTTCTGGCGGATGTTGGACATCATCCGGTTCACCACGTCCCGCCGGCCCACCACGATGCAGAGCTTCCGCCCGCGGGTGACGCCGGTATAGAAGAGGTTGCGGTAGCACAGGCGGGGCGGCACCTGCGCCGCTGGGAGGATGACCGCCGGGAACTCGCTGCCCTGGCTTTTGTGTACCGTGATGGCATATGCAATTTCCAGCTCGTTGAGGTTCTCCGCCGGGTAGACCAGCCGCCGGTCGTCCATCCGCACCACCATGGAGCGGCTGCGCACGTCGATGGACTCCACGATGCCGATGTCGCCGTTGTAGGCGCCCACACCCTGTTCCCCGCCGATGCGCTGCCACGTTATCTCGTAGTTATTGCGCACCTGCATCACTTTATCCCCCACCCGGAAGACCCGGGCCGCGCTCTGCAGCTCCGGCTTGCCCTTCCTGGGCGGGTTGAGCATGGCCTGTAACTCCGCGTTGAGGGCCTGGGTGCCGGTGGGGCCGAGCTTCGTGGGGCAGAGCACCTGAATATCCTTCACCGGATCGAACTGGTAGCTGCGGGGCAGACGGGTGGTCACAAGGTCGCAGACCAGCTTCTGGGCTGCGTCGCCGTCGGCTTCGAGGAAGAAGAAATCGTCCGTCTTTCCGCCCTTTTTCAGCGGTTCGCCCGAGATGATGTGGTGGGCGTTCTCCACGATGAGGCTCTGAGCGGCCTGCCGGAATATCTCGTTGAGGCAGACCGTCGGCACCAGCCCGGAACGGATGATCTCGCCGAGGATATTGCCCGGGCCGACGCTGGGCAGCTGGTCGGCGTCGCCTACCATAATAATACGGCAGCTGTACCGCAGTGCCGCAATGAGGGCCTGGAACAGCTTGACGTCCACCATGCTCATCTCGTCGAGGATAACGACGTCGCACTTGAGCAGGTTCTTGTCATTGTGGATGAAGCTGACCACACCGCCGGTGTAGTCCACTTCCAGCAGACGGTGGATGGTGGAGGCTTTCCGGCCCGTCAGCTCGCTCAGACGCTTGGCGGCGCGGCCTGTGGGAGCACAGAGGGCTACCCGTTCGGCCTCGTTCTCGAGCAGCTGCAGGATGGCGTTGACCGTGGTGGTCTTGCCGGTGCCGGGGCCGCCGGTGAGGACAAGGCAGTTCTCGGTCATGGCCTTACGGATGGCTTCCTTTTGGAGCGGCGCGTAAGCAAAGCCCTGCGCCAGTTCCAGAATCTGGATGTTCTTGTCGAGGCCGTGGGCCGTCTGCTTCCCGCGCTTGGTCAGCATGGCCAGACGGTCGGCGATGTCCTGCTCTGCGGCCAGCAGATCCGGCAGATAAATATACGGTGTGCCGTCGAACATCCGCACCGCCAGTTTCCCGGTCTGGATGCAGCTGTCCAGCGCCGCCGCCAGCTTTTCGGGGGGCTGGTGGATGAAGTTCGACGCCGTTTCCAGCAGCTGCGCCCGGGGCAGACAGGTGTGGCCATTGCCTGCGTTGTGGCGCAGGGTGCGCAGGAGGGCGGCTTCCAGCCGCTGGGCGCAGTCCCCTGCCATCTGGTAATACTGGGCGATGCTGTCGGCGTGGCGGAAGTCCAGCTGCAGCGGCTCCCCGCAGAGCAGATAGGGGTTCTGCTGGATGGCCTGCATGGCCCCCGGCCCGAAGGTGCGGAAGACCTCCATCGCCCGGCGGGGGCTGATCTCGAACTGAGCCAGATAGGCGATGAGCTCCCGCATTCCGAACATCCGCTTGAACTCCTGCTGGATGCGGTCGGCCTTGTCCGCCGAGATGCCCGGGATGAGGGTGAGCTGGGCGGGGTCGTTGGCGATAACTTCCAGCGCCGCCGCGCCAAATTTGTCAATGATCTTATCCGCCGTCCGAGCCCCGATGTAGGGCAGCGACCGGCTGGCGAGGAAGGCGTAGACGGCCTCGAGGTCTTTGGGCATATCCGTCTCGCACTCCTGTGCGTGGAACTGTCGGCCATAGGTGGCGTGGTTCTCGTACCTGCCCCGGCAGACGACGCTCTCACCGGCGTGGAGCTCTCCCACCACGCCGCACACAACGGTGACGACACCGCCGCCCGACACCTCGAACACGGTGTAGCCGTTGTCCTCGTTCAGGTAGATGATGTCCTCTACCGTGCCTTCCAGCCGTTCCAGCTCCTGCTCCATCGTCCCGCCTCCTCGTTTTGACACAACTATATATAGTATAGCGGTTTTGGGGGGATTTGTAAATACAACAAAAGCTCCCCCGAAGGGGAGCTGTAGGCGAGGGTCAATCCTCCACCCGCGCTGCGGCAAGCTCCTTCGTCAGGCGCTTGCGCACTGCAAAGTAGGCCGGGATGAGGAAGAAGCAGGCGAAGAACCATGCCACAGGGCTGGCGATGCAGGCCGCAAAGTAGCCCCAGAGCGGCACGAACCAGAAGCCCACCATGGCACGGGCGACCATCTCGGCCACGCCCGCGAACATGGCAAGGCCGGAATAGCCCAAGCCCTGGATGGTGTAGCGGTAGATGATGAGGACGGCCAGCGGGATGTAGAACACGCTGTTCCAGAAGATGAAGCTGCGGGCATTCGCCATGATCTCCACCTCGCTGCTCTCGAGGAAGAGGCTGATGAGCGGCACATCCAGCACACGCAGGATGAGGAAGGATGCCACACTGTAGACGCAGCCAATGCCCAGCGCGGTATTGACGCCCCGGTCCACACGCTTGAGGTCGTGAGCGCCCATGTTCTGGCTGGCGTAGGTGGTCATGGCGGTGCCGATGCTCTCCAGCGGCACCGAGAGGAACTGGGCGGCCTTGCTGCCTGCGGTCTGCGCGGCCACGATGCTGCTGCCCAGACCGTTCACCGCGCCCTGCAGCACGACGCTGCCGATGGCGGTGATGCTGCACTGCAGGCCCATAGGGATGCCCATGTTGCAGAGCTTGAGGCAGTGGCTGGCGCTCAGACGGCCCTCTTCCCTGCTCCATTTCAGCTCCGGGTAGTGGCGGCCGATGTAGATGAGACTGCCGATGCCCGCCACCGCCTGACTGAACACGGTGGCGAAGGCCGCACCGAACGCCCCCATCCGGAAGATGAGGATACAGAGCAGGTCGAGGCCGATGTTCAGCACGCTGGCCACCAGCAGGAAATAGAGAGGCCGCTTGCTGTCGCCCAGCGCGCGCATGAGGGCGCTGGTGACGTTGTACAGCAGGGTGAAGGGGATGCCCCAGAAGATGGTGCGGATGTAGATGTCCGCGATGTCGATGATGTTGTCGGGGGTGTTGGTCCAGACCAGCACCGCCCGGGTCAGGGCCACCGTCACCACCGTGAGCACGACGGCGAAAAAGAGGCTCAGCCAGACGGTATTGGCGGTGTAGCGCCGCATCTCTCTGTAATCCTTCGCGCCGAAGGTCCACGAGATGGGGATGGAGAAGCCGCAGGCGATGCCGTTGACGAAGCCCAGCACCAGATAGTTCAGGCCGCCCACGCTGCCCACCGCCGCCAGCGCATCCACGCTCACGAAGCGGCCCACGATGATGGTATCGGCCAGATTGTAGAACTGCTGGAACAGACTGCCCAGCATCAGCGGCACCGCAAAGGCAAGGATGAGCTTGAGCGGGCTGCCCTGTGTCATGTCTTTTGTCATACAAAGCCCCTCCCCGGGCGGTCACTTAACATTTCTTTGCCGGATCTTTACCGACAAAAACGCCCTGCCGGACGAGGGGCAGGACGTTTTGCGTTTCATGAATGGTATTATACTCAGCTTATCGTGATTTTGCAAGGGGTTTTTCTCAGATTTCTTCGTACAACATTGCTATTTTCTATCAGTGGTTTTTGGTGATTGTGCGCAGAGGGGCGGCAGGTCCGCCCCTGCGCAGGACCCTCCTGCTGCACTCCCTCTCAGCCCACGCTCTCAGCCTTCATAATCGTAGTTCCGTATGGAGTCATAAAAGGAATTCCACCAAGCAAGATCCGGCGCCTGACTGACCCTTACCCATTTTCTTGTCTCCCAATATGCGGAGTCATAAAAGGGATCCCACGGACCATAGTCATGGAGCGTTACCCATTTGTTTGGTTTCCAGTCTGGCTGCTGGGCGCTCTCTTGGCCCGACCACCACACCTCCGAATCATAGTTATCGAGCGTTATCCATTTGTTTGGTTTCCAGTCTGGCTGCTGGGCGCTCTCTTGGCCCGACCGCCATACCCACTTACCCTGACTGTCCTTTACCCATCCTCTTACTTCCGGCTGCTGGGCGATTGTCTCCGGCTGCTTACCGATTGTCTCCGGCTGCTGGGCCGTGGTGAGGCTGTCCGGCGAGGGAGTCGCCAGCCCGCTGAGGTCATCGACGGAGGAGGCCGGGTCGTCCTTCTTGCTGTCCTGCTTCCCGCTCACGAGCTTCACGATGTCAGCCGAATCGTCATGCGTGACGTCCTGCTTCCCGCTCACGAGCTTCACGATGTTACCGGTAACTGTCTTCCACACCGTCGAGTCGGAGGCGGGCTTCCCGGGCAGACGAACCGTGATGGAGCCCATGTCGGTGACCTTCGGGTCTGCGATGGAGTCGGTCACGCCGCCGACGGTGCCCGTTCCCGGCTGAGTCAGCTCGGGCTGTCCGCTCAGGGAGCCTTCCAGACCGGAGAGGACCGTTCCCCATTGCTTTTTCTCCTGCTTACGGCGGGCGATCGCCTCCTCCACCCGGGCAGTCTCCTGCGCTTTCTGCTCCTCATCGCCAACGCGGTACACGAGGACCAGCTCCCTGCCGTTTATGCGCAGGGCGGTCTCATCCGAGAATGTTTTTCTATCATATCCCGTCTGCCCGACAACATGGAACCGATAAAGCCCTTCCTGGGACAGCTCGAGTTCGAACGCACCATTCACGCCGACCAGATCTTTTATCCGGACCAGCGGAATGACGGCCTCCATTTCCTGCCCTTCCCCATCAAGGAACCGGATGCGAAGCTCATGGACCTCCTTTGCAAGCTCCCGCAGCGAGTCGCCTGTCATCCGAAAGACCGAACCATGGGCATCGAAGCTCAGGACCCTGTTGACCGGGTCATACTCCGCCGTGGTCACGTCACCAAGCTCCTGTGTGCCATCCAGATGGGTGATCACGCCGACGGCCTCGTACATCTGCTTCACACGGTCCGGCACCTCGCCGGTCTGCGTGTCCGGAGCGTCGTCCTCGTCGTCTTCGTCGTCGTTCTCGGTATCATCGGGCTGTTCCGGCTGCTCTGGCTGCTCTGGCTTGTCTGGCTGTTCCGGCTTGTCTGGCTGTTCCGGCTTGTCTGGCTGCTCCGGCTTGTCCGGCTGCTCCGGCTTGTCCGGCTGCTCTGGCTGCTCCGGTTGGGAGGGCGTCCGCCGGTCGTAGCTGTAGTCCTCCATCTTCTTCCCGTCGGGGTCGTAGCGGATCAGACTACCGCCCGTCACCTTGTGGTCGTCGTCGGAGAGGGCGTCATTGGGGATCTCGCCGACTATGCCGCCGCCGATGGCCGCAGTTTTGCCGCCGGTGCTTGCGCCTGCCTTGGCCTCCACCTCGGCGTCGCCGGAGATATAGATGTGATTGGGATTGCTGGGCGGCGCATCCGGGGCTATCTCAGACCACGCACCCGCGCCGTCGCCGATGCCTGCCGCGCCGGGGCGGGGGTCTTCTTCAGGGCCGCTGTAGCTGCCGCCCGTGGCCGACACCTTGCCGCCGGAGATCTCGATGTCGCGGCCCGGGCCGTACACACCGCCGCCGATACCGGCAGCACCCTCGCCGCCCACGGCTTCTACCGTGCCGCCGGTGATCTCGATGTTTCCGGCACCGCTTTCGTAGCCGCCGCCGATGCCTGCGCCGTCTTCGCCGCCTTCGGCGGTGAGGGAGCCTTTGGTGTCGTTGTCGTCCTTGATGGTCAGCTTGCCGGAGGACTCATGGCCATTCTTCTCGAGGCCCGCATTGTGGCTGCCGCTCTTCAGCTCGTTGGCGCCGTCCAGCTCGATGGCGGCATCGTGGTCACCCTGCACGGTGACGGCGGCTTTGCCCGCATCGACTGGGCTGTCACCGCTGACGTCCCCCTCGGTCTCGTCGCTGACGTCAATTTTCAGGTCGTCGAAGGTGACGTCCACGTTGCCCTCGGAGGTGTCGATGGTGACGGTATGCTCCTTCGACTCGCCGGTGATGACGGTCTCCCCCTCATCCTTCTCGAAATCCTTTTCACCCTGCTTGACATTGTTATAGTTTCCGCTTTCATCGCTCGCACCTTTGACCGTAATGTCGCCGTCGGCGATGTTCCATGTTTTCGCATAGGCCGGGATGCCGGAGCTCACCACGATGCCCGCGATGACGGCGGCGGCTACGCCCCGCCGGAGTGCGCTCTTCAGTCTCATAGTACATCTCCTTTCGTTCTGTGTATCATGCAATGCCGTCGCTGCGGCTCAGAGGCTCTCCTTTGAGATGCTTATTTCTTTGGGCTGCCCCAAGTCCTCCGGTATCCAGAGCTTTATCTCACCCTGGGTATCCGGCAGGTCGTCCCAGTCGTCACCAAGGTCGGTATAGCTCCGCAGGTCACTCTCCAACAGATTGGTATACTTTGTGCCATCCGGGACGGTGGTTTCCAGCAGGAAAAGCCGTGGCTTATCCTCCTCGGGAGCGATGGCCTCAAATCGGGAAGCCAGCTGTTTCAGGGACTCCTCAAGCCCGATTCTCGGCGTTTCCGTTCTCGCAGGCTCGAGCCACCAATCCAAACTCGGGAGGTCGTCCCTTTTTTTCGCAAATTGGAAGCCCATCTCCCGCTCTTGTTTCAGTAATTCGTCGAGTTCACGTCTGAGCTCTTCACTCGTTTTTTGCTCTACCGTTTCCTCTCTCTCAGGCTCGAGCCACCAATCCAAACTCGGGAGGTCGTCCCTTTTTTTCGCGAGTTCGTGGGTCAATATCAGCCACTCCTGCGGCTCTGGCGTCTGCACCGGCACCCACTCCAGATAGCGCTCCGACAGGTCGTCCCGCGTTTCGCCGTCCAGCCGGAGGCTGATGTCCTCCCTGTTCTGCTTCAGCTCCACGTCAGCGTCCTCGCCCGCCGCGTCGGCCATCTTGTCCACGCTATAGTGGGTCATGGTGTCCTCATAGCGGAAGAAGATGTCCTCCACGCCGTCCTCCCGGAGACTGGAGATGTCGGTGGTGACGGTGGAGCGGGGAGCGGCGCTCTCAATAAGCACCACACCCCCCGGGGTGAGGACCTCTCCGGCGTCGCCGGCCTTTAAGCTGCCGGGCATGGGGTCGGTGCTCTCAATAATGGCCAAAGCAGAATCCCACCGCTGGATGGTGACCCGGCTGGAAAAGAAGCCGCCCACCACCATGCCGCCGGGCAGGGGTTCGGGAGCGTTCTCCTGTGCCGGGGGCGGGACGTCATCATCATCGTCGTCCTCGTCGTCGTCCGGCTGGGGCTTGGGGGTGGAGGTGTAGTCGTAGCCCATCCCCTCCATCACGGTGCCGTCCGCGTTCAGACGGGTCAGCCGTCCTCCCGTCACCTTATGTTCATCGTCAGAAAGGTTCTCCGTGGGTACTTCGCCGTAGCTGCCGCCGATGGCCGGGGCCTTGGCGTCCGTCATCTGGCTTCCCGCCTTGGCCGTCACCTCGGCGTCGCCGCAGATGTAGAGGTCTCCCGGGTTCGGGTCGTCGGTGTCGTCCGACGCGCGGCCTGCACCGTCGCCGATGCCTGCCGCGTTGCTCCCGCCCACAGCCTCGATGGTGCCGCCCCGGATGGTGATGTTGCTGCCGGTGCTCTCGATGCCGCCGCCGATGCCTGCGCCGCCGAAGCCGCCCTCAGCGGTGAGGGAGCCGTCCTTGCCCTTGTCGTCCTTGATGGTCAGCGTTCCCTCCGACTCATGGCCGTTCTTTTCGAGGCCCGCATTGTAGTCGCCGCTCTTCAGCTCGTTGTCGCCGTCCAGCTCGATGGCCGCATCGTGGTCACCCTTCACGGTGACGGCGGCTTTGCCCGCATCGACTGGGCCGTCGCCGCTGACGTCCCCCTCGGCCTTGCCGCTGACGTCGATCTTCAGGTCGTCGAAGGTGACGTCCACGTCGCCCTTGGAGGTGTCGATGGTGACGGTGTTCTTATCCGACTCGCCGGTGATGACGGTGTTGGTGTCGTCCTTGTCGATGGTCTCGCCCTGTGTGACCTTGTTCGTTCCTTCGGTGTCGCCCGCTTTCACGGTGATGTCGCCGTTGGCGATGTCCCACCGGGCCGCATAGGCCGGGATGCCGGAACTCACCACGATGCCCGCGATGACGGCGGCGGCCACGCCCCGCCGGAGTGCGCTCTTCAGTCTCATAGTCTGTCCTCCTTTGGTCTGTTCGTCTTTTGAAGAATCAGCTTCATCTGATGCAAGCTTACCAAAAAAATCGGAGAATGTAAATAAAAACTGCGCGAATCGTGGTGTTTTCGGCGTGAGTAGCCCTCTCAGGCATCGCTGCGCGATGCCACAGCCCACTTTTTGCGTCTTTCGCTCATGGGCAGCCTCGCCTTTGTCCAACCTCTCCGTCATTGCTTCGCAATGCCATCTCTCCTTGTAGGAGAGGCCTTGGCATACCGAAAAGTCTCCCTCTTCGCCAGAGGCTCCCCTACAAGGGGAGCTGGCGAGGAGCTTGCGACGAGACTGAGAGGTTGTACGAAGAGAAACCTGACCGTGCGCCGCAGGCGCAAAAAAGCCCTCCCGAGCGGGGAGGGCCATAGCCTGTCTTATTCAGAGTAGTGCGCCAAAAACTGCTTGGTGCGCTCCTCCTGGGGGTGGTCGATAAGCTGGCGGGCCGGGCCTTCCTCCACCACGACGCCGCCGTCCATGAACATAATGCGGTCGGCCACGTCGCGGGCGAAGTGCATCTCATGGGTGACGATGATCATAGTGGTCTTTCGGTCGGCGAGGTCCCGCAGGACACGGAGGACTTCGCCGGTCAGCTCCGGGTCAAGGGCGCTGGTGGGCTCATCGAAGCAGAGGATGTCCGGGTGGAGCGCCAGTGCGCGGGCGATCGCCACCCGCTGCTGCTGGCCGCCGGAAAGCTGGTGGGGGTAGTGGCCTGCCCGCTCCGACAGGCCCATCTGGGCCAGCAGGTCACGGGCCTGTGCTTCCAGCTGGGCGTGGATGGCCTTTTTGTTGGCCTTGTAGTCGGGCTGCTCCTTTGCCAGAAGCTCCCCCGCCAGCATCACGTTTTCCAGCGCGGTGTACTGGGGGAAGAGGTTGAAGTTCTGGAACACGAGGCCGAAGTGGAGGCGCTTTTTCCGCACCTCGCTCTCCCGCTGGGTGGCAGGGTCGGCGGCGTCCCACATGGTCTCGCCGTTCACCCTGATGACGCCGGTGTCGGGACGCTCAAGGAAATTCAGGCAGCGCAGCAGCGTCGTCTTGCCCGAGCCGGACGAGCCGATGATCGCCAGCGCCTCGCCCTGTTCCAGTGTGAGCGAGATGTCCTTGAGAACTTTCGTCTCGCCGAAATTCTTCCCGATGCCGGAGGCTTCGAGTAATGCCATAATTCAGTATCCTCCTTAGCAGCGGAAATAGTCCATCTTTTTCTCGGCCCAGTCCAGCAGCAGGGTGAGTGCGCCGACAAAGACGAGGAAGAAAATCGCGGTGGAGAACAGCGGCCAGATAAGGCCCTTGGCGCTGTACTCCTTCGCCATCATGATGATCTCCTTGTTGGCGATGACATTCGCCAGCGAGGTATCCTTCACCAGCGTGATGACCTCGTTGCCCATCGGGGGCAGGATGCGCTTGACGACCTGCAGGAGCGTGACCTTGAAAAAGATCTGGCTCTTGGTCATGCCAAGCACCTGACCGGCCTCGGTCTGGCCTTTCGGCACAGCCTCGATGCCGCCGCGGTAGATCTCAGAGAAGTAGCAGGCGTAGTTGATGGCGAAAGCCACCACCGCCGCCACCAGACGGCCCGAAGAGCCGGAGGGCCAGGGGTTGGTCATACCCAGCAGGCCGGGGCCAAGGTAGATGACGATGATCTGGAGCATCAGCGGCGTACCGCGGATGACCCACACGAAGGTCTTGACGACGCCCCGCAGCGGTGCGCACCGACTCATGGAGCCAAAGGCCACCACAAGGCCCAGCGGCAGCGAGAACAGCAAGGTCAGAAAGAACAGCTCACAGTTGAGCGCGAATGCGCCGGTCAGACGCTCCAAAATCACAGTCACAGAATCACTACACCTATCCGTTTTATAATGTAAGTTACTCAGCCAGAGTCAGGCCGTACTTGTCGGCCAGAGTCTGCATGGTGCCGTCAGCCTTCAGCTCGTCGAATGCATTGTCCACAGCCTCGGCCACGTCGCTGCCCTTGCGGAAGGCCACGCCGTACTCCTCGACGTTCAGCTCATCTACCATCTTGAGGTTTGCGTAGTCGGTACCCTCGCCGATCATGGCAGAAGCCAGAGTCAGGTCGAGGATGGCGGCGTCAGCAGTGCCAGCGGCGACTTCCATCAGGCAGTCGGTCTGAACAGCCTTGGAGATGAAATCAGCCTGAGACAGGTCGGCGTTCTCGGTGATGGTGGTCTCACCGGCAGAGCCGGCCTCGGCTACCACGGTCTTGCCGATGAGGTCGGCGGTGGAGGTATAATCGGTGCCGTCCTTCACCACGACGACCTGGGCGTTCTTGACGTAGGGCTTGGTGCAGGCCATGTTCTCCTCGCGGTCATCGGTCAGGGTCAGGCCGTTCCAGATGCAGTCGATGCTCTTTGCAGCCAGCTCGGTCTCCTTGGTGTCCCAGTTGATCTCCACGAACTCCGGCTCGACACCCAGCTTCTCACAGACAGCGGTGGCCAGCTCGGTATCGAAACCGGTGAAGTTGCCGTCGGCGTCGGTGTAGTTCATCGGCTCATAGACGGTGTAGCCGATGACCATCTTGCCGTTGGACTGGATGTAAGCCAGGTCACTGTCAGCGGCCGCGGAGCTTGCCGGGGCGGCAGAGGCGGCGGCAGAAGAAGCAGCCGTAGAAGTGGATGCAGAACCGCCGCAGGCGGCAAGGCTCAGTGCCATCGCACCGGCCAGAAAAGCAGATACCAGACGTTTCATATACAAATTCCTCCCTCAGTTTCAGCAGAAGCGGCGCTTCGTTTTACCGCTTTACCATGCTAAATTGTTAAACTGTGACTATAGAATAGCGCGTTTTGCCCCGTTTTGCAAGAGGAAAACCGATTTTTTCGCGTTTTGCCCGCAGACCGCCCCTTTCCGATAGGGTTTTCGGTGTATTTGTACAAAGGACAAAAAGAAAACCGCCACCTCACGGTGACGGTCAGACTTTCCGTTCAATTTATAATGACGCATTCTCAAACGCATCCCCTGCGGCCTTTTGCAGGGCGTCGATGGAGATGGTGCAGAGGGCCGCGAGGTCGGCGTCCGAGCCGTCGGCGGGGATGTCCGCCACCTCTTTCTCCGTCTTGCCCTTGAGGTAGCTGCAATAGCCCTCGCTGTGCTCGTACCACTCCTTGCCGAGGCTGGATGCGTTCCGCATCCCGTAGCTGTCGCCCAGCTCAAGCTTGGAGCGGACGGTGTCCGGGGCGGTGACGCCGCCGTCTGCCGCGATGGTCAGCGCAGGCTCTGCCATGTCGCCGATGGCGCTGGTCACACGGCCATCGGCATCCAGCGTCAGGGCCACGACGGTAAGGTCAACTTCTGCGTTCACATCCTTGTCGTCGGTGGCGGTGATGTCCGAAGAGGCATTCTCCGCCTCCACGCCGAGGCTCACCCGGTCGCCCTTCGCCGCGCCGAGGGCAGACGCATTCGTGCAGGCTTTCGCCACGGCGTCGCGGTACTGATCCACCCGGATGGTGCAGCCGGACAGCAGGTCGGCGTCCACAGCCTTGCCATCCTTATCCGTTTCCAGCATGGATGCCTGCTCGGGCGTCATGCCGGTGAGGTAGTCGGCGAAGTCATCGGCCTGCTCGGCCCAGCCCTTTTTCAGCGAAGATGCCGCTGCCAGCGGGTAGTCGTCCCCTTTCTGGCGCTTGGTGCGGTAGTCGGTGGGCATGGTGACGACGCCTTTGCCGTCGGCGGTAACTTCCACTTCCAGCTCATCCAGCATCACGTCGGCCAGCTTGCCGTCTCCGTCCAGCAGGACGGCGGCGGCGATGGTATGGATGGTGCCGGTGCGGGCCTCGTCGGAGGCCTCGGTCAGGATGCCGAGGCCGGTCTTCCAGCCGCCGGTCTGGGTGGTGCTGGCGCTGCCGGACGAGCCGGACATGGCGTTCGAACTGCTCATGCTGCCGGAATTGCTGTTGCCTTTGCGGCAGCCGGACAGCAGCAGTGCCGCCGCCACGGCACAGCTCAGAAGAGCTTTTTGTCTCTGTGTCATAAGCGTTACGCTCCCTTTCATCTCTTTGGGAATAGTATAGCCCGACACAGAGCCAATCATGCACGTTTGCTCTGAGACCGACGTGTTATCTGGCGAAGTGAGAAATTATAAACGAAACATCGTCGAGAATGTCACTCCGCCACCGTGGCGAAATGAGCACAGCTGGCGAAGTGAGCAGTTCGCCAAGTCAAAGCACTTCGCCAAGTTGGCGAAGTGATAAAATATAACGTAGATATATCATTAAGTTGTCACTTCGCCACTTATTCTACCGCAGTATCGCTCACATCAGCGGGCTCAACAGGCGGAGCACACTGTCCAGCAGCGTCCCGGCCAGCGAGGTGCGGCAGTCGGCCAGCTGCACTTCCCGGCACTCTGGCAGGGTGCGGAGCACATCGTCCCGCAGCGCAATGACCTGACTGTTATAGAGCAGCAGCGCCCCGCACTCAAAGTGGAGGAAGAGGCTGCGGTAATCCATGTTGATGCTGCCCACCACGGCGGCGCGGTCATCGCTGACGTAGCACTTGGCGTGGAGGAAGCCGGGCGTGAACTCGTAGATGCGCACCCCCGCCCGGAGCAGCGGCACATAATAGGAGCGGGTCAGCCGGAAGATGAGCTTCTTGTCCGGGATGCCCGGCAGCACCAGCCGGACGTCCACGCCCCGCTTTGCCGCCGCCTTGAGGGCTTCCAGCATGGTCTCGCCCACCGCGAAGTAGGGCGTATAGATATAGACATACCGCTGGGCCTGATTGATGATATTCAGGTAGACCGTCTCGGCCAGAGCCTCTTCGTCCAGCGGGCTGTCCCCGTAGGGCTGTATCACTCCGTCCGACTGGGCAGACAGGGACTCAGCCTGAGGCATAAAGGGCGCATAATCCTCCTCGCTGGGGCGGAAGGCGTTCCAGTGGTCAAGGAACATCACCGTAAAGTTCCAGACCGCCGCGCCCTCGGTGCGGAGGGCTGCGTCCTTCCAGTAGCCGAACCGCTCTTCTTCATTGATATACTCGTCGGCCAGATTGATGCCGCCCGTATAGGCTGTATTTCCGTCCACGACCACGATCTTCCGGTGGTCGCGGTGATTCATGACCAGCGACACCAGCGGCACCACCGGGTTGAACGGGATACAGCGGATATGCGCCCGCTCCATCTGCACCACGAAATCGGACGGCAGACCCAGCAGACTGCCGAAATCGTCGTAGATGAGCCGGACATCCACCCCCTGCGCCGCCTTGCGGACAAGGATGTCCTCTACCCCCTTCCACATCTTGCCGGTGCGGACGATGAAGAACTCGAGGAAGATGAACCGCTCTGCCTTTTCGAGGTCAGCCAGCAGGTCAGGGTACATGGCCTCACCGCAGGGGTAATATTTTGCCGTGGAGTTTTTCCATGCGGGGTATGGCCCGTACTCCGAAACATACCGGCTCAGTCCCCTGCTGGCGGGGTCGAGGGCGTCGGTCTGGCCCGGCTGCTGGGCGAGGTCGGCGGTGTGCTGGCGCTCCACCGCCTGCATCCGCTGGCGCATCCGCTTGGCGGGGGCCTTGTTGCCGAAGGCCAGATAGAGCGCACCGCCCAGCAGCGGCATCATGCCGATGAGGACGAGCCAGATGATCTTATAGTCGCTGTTTTCGTCCTTCCGCACGAGGTAGAGGGTGATGAAGAGGCTGAGGACGTTCAGCCCCGCATTCACCCACACCTTTCCGGCGGTGAGGGAGAAGAAAGCCCAGAGCAGCCAGCCGATCTGCAGCAAAACAAGGGCCACTGTAACCGCGGCCCTGTTGATGACACGATTGAAGAACCGTACGACCGGCAGCCGAAAGAACATCTGCGCCTCCCCCGCTGCCCTTCGGCAGCATTTTTATGGGAATAGTATAGCGCAGAGATGCGGAGATTTCAAGCTCAGGCGTCCGCGTCCTCGAAGCCCACCATGAGGCCGCCCAGCTCGGCGTAGTAGCTGCACAGTCCGCCGCACTCGGTCACCCGCACCTGTGCGCCCTCGAAGACAGCTTTCACCATGTGCATCAGGCGCTCGGCGGCGGCGGGGTTGCCGCAGTGGGCAATGATGACCTTGCCGTTCGTGTAGCCGTGGCCTTTGAGCTCCAGCACGATGCGCTCGAGAGCGCCGTGCTCGCCGCGGGTCTTGCAGAGGACGTCCAGTTCGCCCACATCGCTGGCCTTGCCGATGACCCGGATGTTGAGCACCCGCGCCACAGCAGCCACAGCGGGCTTCACCCGGCCATTCCGGGCCAGATTCGCCAGCGATTCCAGCGAGAACAGCAGATGGGTGTGGTGACGGTAGCGCAGCATCTCTTCGCACACCTCGTCAAAGTCCCTGCCCTCTTCGATGAGCGCACGGATATGCTCTGCCAGCAGCACCAGTTCCGGGCCGGCAGACAGGCTGTCCAGCACAAAGACCTGAGCACCCGGGTGCTCTGCCTGATACTCTTCTGCGGCCAGCTGGGCGGCGTTGCAGCTGCCCGACAGGGTGCCGGTGATGGTGATGGCATAAATTTCATCTGCGCCCTCATAAGCCTCCAGCCAGTCGCCGATGTTGGGGCAGGAGGTGCTGGTCTTGCCCTTATAGGTGCGCAGGGTAGTCGCCATTTCCACGGCGTTCAGCGTGCCGTCGTCGAGGTATTCCCTCTCGTCGGTCACGATCTTCAGAGGCACAGCAGCAAAATCCACGCCGTCCAGCTTGTACAGGCTGGCGGAAGAGTCCACAACGATTCGTTTCATCTCATCTATCTCCATTCCGGCGGGTGTCCGCCGCATTTTTTACGTTCGGTGAGTCCACTATATCAGTTTTTCAAAAACCTGTCAAGCGATTTGTAAAATTCTTAATATTGTTTTCATAAACGGTTGACCCCGACTCAAAAATGCGCTATACTACCACCATGAATCAGGAAATGAAACGCCGTGTCACGGCCTGCGCCGCCGGGTTTTCCCTGCCGCGCTACCGGGAGCTGCCCTCCGTGGGGCTGTATCTCGACCAGACCGTGCAGCTCGTCAACAGCTGCTTCCGGGGCTTCCCCGGGGTGGAGCTCACCCCCTCCATGGTGAGCAACTACGTCAAGAAAGGAGTCATCTCCCACCCCGTCAAAAAGAAGTATTCCCGCGAACAGCTGGCTTCTCTCATCTATATCGTATTGTCTAAAAATGTCCTCTCGCTGGAAAACATCGACACCCTCTTTCAGATGCAGCGGGCTCACTGCACCGCCGCCGAAGCCTACGACTACTTCTGCGACGAGGTGGAGAACTGCCTGCCCTACATTTTCGGTGCCAGCCGCACCATCTGCGACCTCGACCCGGATGCCGCCGACGAAAAGCGTCTGCTGCGCGGCACCATCGTCGCCGCCGTGAACAAGATGTACCTCGACTGCTGCTTCGTCGCCATGCGGCAGGAGGAAGCCCTCTGGCCGGGGATACTCGGCGACCTCGAATAAAAAGAAAAACGTCTGTACCTCCAAACGAAGTACAGACGTTTTATTATGCTCTGATTTTAGGTATCCTGCAGCTCACCACGGCTTGCGGCCTTGAGGTAAGCGAAAATGAAGCCGTCGAGGTCGCCGTCCATGACAGCGTCCACGTTGCCGGTCTCATAGTTGGTGCGGTGGTCCTTGACCATCGTGTAGGGCATGAAGACGTAGGAGCGGATCTGGTGGCCCCATGCGATCTCGTTCTGGACGCCCTTGATGTCGTCGATCTTATCCATGTGCTGCTGCTTGGCGATCTGGTACAGCTTTGCCTTCAGCATTTCCATCGCGTAGTCGCGGTTCTGGAACTGGCTGCGCTGGGTCTGGCAGCTGACCACGATGCCGGTGGGCTTATGGATGAGTCGGACAGCGGAAGAAGTCTTGTTGATGTGCTGGCCGCCTGCACCGGAGGAGCGGTAGACCTGCATCTCGATGTCCTCGGGGCGGATGTCCACCTGGATGGTGTTGTCCAGCTCGGGCATGACTTCCAGCGAAGCAAAGCTGGTCTGACGGCGGGCGTTGGCGTCAAAGGGAGAGACGCGCACCAGACGGTGGACGCCGTTCTCGCTCTTGAGCAGGCCGTAGGCGTTGGCACCCTTGACCATCATGGAAGCACTCTTCATGCCGGCCTCATCGCCGTCCTGATAGTCCAGGACCTCGACAGTCATGCCGTGAGCCTGCGCCCACTTGTTGTACATACGGTAGAGCATCTCGGCCCAGTCCTGTGCCTCGGTGCCGCCGGTGCCTGCGTGGAAGGTCAGGATGGCGTTGCTGTGGTCGTACTCACCGTTCAGCATGGTCATCAGCTGCAGCTCGTCCACAGCCTTGCCCACGGCGTTGACGGCCTCTTCGGCCTCCGGCACCATCTCGGGGTCGTACTCCTCGTCCAGCATGACCAGCATGGTCTCTGCGTCATCGTACAGGCCCTGCAGCTTCTCGAAGCGGGTCAGCTTGCCCTTCAGGTCGCCCACCTCGTCGAAGACCTTCTTGCTCAGCTCAGCGTCGTCGTAGAAGCCGGGGCGGGACATGGTGTGCTCCAGCTCCTGCACGCGCTTGCGGGAAGCGTCGATGGCCAGCGCTTCCTCCAAGTCCTTTACAGCGGTGTGGTATTCAGCCAGCTGTACTTTCAGTTCATCAGTGGTGATCATCGTTTTATTCCTCTCGTCTCAAAGAACAGGAGCAGCCTCTTCATCATCAGCCACGCACACGGGCAGGCCCGTCTTAGTACAACCTCTCAGTCTCGTTAGCGCTCGACAGCTCCCCTAGTAGGGGAGCCTCTGGCGAAACCGTTCACTTTGCGGGGACTGCCAAAGCCTCCCCTACCAGGGGAGGTGGCACGCCGTAGGCGTAACGGAGAGGTTGTACGAAGGAAAGCCTGCCCGAGGACTCGGCCAATGACGGAGAGATTTACTCCTAAAAGATACAGTTTATACACAGATACTTCATTAGTATACCCAGAATCCATGATAAAGTAAAGAGGAAAAAATACCATTGTGCTGGAATTTTGAAGATTTTCGCCTTTTCTTTTCCGCATTTTAAGTGTATAATACTGATAAACTACCATATTCATTGGAGGATGTTATGCCAAAATACTATGGCTGTCCGTGTGAGGGCTGCGGCAAGCCCCTCACACTTCAGGATGACATCGTGGTCTGCCCCGACTGCGGCGCGCCTTATCACCGCGTCTGCTACGAGAAGCTGGGCCAGTGCATCCACCGCCCCGCCCACGCCGCCGGCTACGAGTGGAAGTTCCCCTACGAGGAGAGCCAGCTCCGCACCTGTCCGTCCTGCGGCGAGCGCACCCTGCGGGACGAGGAAACGTGCCGCTGCTGCGGTGCTGTGCTGCCCCCCGAGGGGCAGGAGCCTCCTTCTTCCCGCGGCAGCGGTGAAGAGACTTTCGACTACTCCCAGATGTACCGTCAGTTCGGCACTTCCGCTGACCCGGAGAAGGAGTTTTTTGAGGACGCCTTCGGCAAAGAGGCCAAGATGGACGGCATCGACCGTCAGGACTGGCTGGACTATATCGGCCCTGCCGCTCCCGCTTACCTCGCCGCTTACAGCCGGATGCAGCTCCAGAAGAGCAAAGTATCCATGAGCTTTTCGGCTCTGCTGTTCGGTCCCTTCTACTTCTTCTACCGCAAGGCGTGGAAGCCGGCCTTTGGCTTTCTGGCCGCTGAACTTCTGCTGGCAGCGCCCACCTTTATCGAGATGCTCCAGCTCTCCGGCAGCGCCCTCGCCCCGGCCATGAGCGCTTCAGCTCTGACGGTATTTGCCCGCGTCTGCTCTGTCCTCAGCTTCGTGCTGATGCTGGTGCGCGGTATGTACGGCAAGTGGCTCTACCGCAAGAGCGCCGCCGACCACATCCGCCGCATCCAGTCTGAGTTCCCCGATGCCCAGCAGCGTCAGGCCGTGCTCCGCGCCCAGGGCGGCGTCAGCTTCGGCGCGGTCTTTCTCTGTGTCCTGCTCCTGAGTGTCTGCGGCAGTGCGTTCACCCTGCTGCTCGGCCCGGATCTACAGGCCATCCTCAACGCTTTCTATGGCTGATACACCCAGCCGTGACTCTATCGCAAGTCAAGAAATTAGTGCAGCATCCAAACAGTATAGTTGCGATATGCAATTCAACGCTGTTGCTGTTGCATTAAAAAGTTGAATTGCT
>CEAI01013706.1_pt1 | contig 21713 bp, 19 predicted proteins | sample 557641 | NCBI WGS metagenome assembly CEAI01 (sample SAMEA3182100, study PRJEB8094) | gut metagenome | biome: human; feature: gut; material: Stool; isolation source: human stools | place: Canada | collected 2012-06-20
AAGGTCTTTCACCCACCTATGAGCAAGCTCATGTGAGTTTAGACCTTTTGCCCCTGGCATCATATAAATAACACACATATACATATCACACCTACATAAATTAGATATTTTACATAACAATTTATGTATAGCAATTTACTGCTTTTATTGTCTTATATTTTCTCCTATTACTTTCAAAGTATATATCAGTATATATAACACATCTACAACTCATATATACATTTATTATAGTAAACAAGCGGTATAATGACAAGCATATTCTTCAATCTTTATTACAATCCATACAACACAACCTCCTATTATTAATCTGTTGTATGCTTATACCGCTTAATTTCAGATTTATACAGCTTTATATTTCCATAAGGAACTCGTCTACATATTTCCTCATATCGTCAAATTCTGCATTAACCTCAGGTACATCAGACTTAAAATCCAGCAGTTTATATACATAACCTTGTTCCTTGGCCTGTCTATAACTTTCTTTATACACAAGTTCAAAAAGCAGTGATATATGCCCTACTATATGGTCAACTGCACTCCTTCTTACACTTTTAAGTACTGTTTCCTTCTTATAAAAGCTCTCAAGTACCTCTTTGGTTATAATTCCATTCTTAAGTTCCTCTGTTGTTACATCATATATAATCTCCATAGGAATATCTGCATTCACCTTAAATATGTCAACCTTATCCGCATCACGCAGTATATCACAAAACATACGCTGTCTTTCGGTAAGGTCTTCTTTTACACGATACTTATTATGCTGTCTTATTGCCATTTCAAGAAGTCCTGTATCTTTATTATGGTGCTCATTATTTTTTATTATCTGCTCATCTTCTTGATTTTCAGGCTCCGCAAGCTCACATTCTTCATAATACCCTTCTGCAAACTTCCTTATAAGACCTTCCTTAAACAGCAGATCTGCCCCGAATTCTGCGTGGTCTACTGACTGGACATCATTAAATGTACCGAAACGCCTTATCTGCTCAAATCTTCCTATGTCGTGTAACATTCCAAGAAGCCACGCAATGTCCACATCCGGTTCACTTAAGCCTAATGATTCTGCAATTCTTTGACACAGCCCTGCTACTCTGTAGGTATGATCTATCTTAAGCTTTATCTTTTCATCTGATGGGTCGTAATTTCTTACATACTCTGCAAATGCATTGATAACATTTTCCCTGTTAATAACTGGTTTGTTAATACTTTCCACAACATCAATAAGTCCATTAAGGTCAGCACATACCATATATGTAAGCTTCCTGATATCATCATCTATTGCTATTGTATCGGGAATATGAACAACTCTCATATCTGCCGCATATCCAGCCTTAATGCCATTAATGCTGTCCTCAACTACTACTGCCTCTGACGGATTTACGCCTATTGCCTTAGCCGCACGAAGGAATATATCTGGTTCTGGCTTTCCATGTTCGACTTCATCTCCATATACAACCGCATCAAGATAATCCCACACTCCTATTTCATGAAGTGTTTTCTCAGCACTTTCACGCCTTGTTGATGTAGCAACTGCACACTTTAATCCATAATTTCTTATATATTCAAATATGTCCTTTACGCCCTTTTTAACAGGAATACCTTCTGTTTCCCTTATCTTGTATACATGCTGTGTTCTAAGCTCCTTCGCTTCCCAATAATCTATCACACCCTTGTAATAATCATCAAAGAACTTGCAGCAAAGCTCTGCCGGAGCACCCTTAAAGCTGTCTATAAGCCACATAGGCATATCCACTCCAAGCTGCCCTGCCGCCCATAGCCAGCCCTCATTAGACTGTCTTTCTGAATCTATAAGAACGCCATCCATATCAAATATAATGCCTGATACCATTTTTCTTCTCCTAGCAATCAAATGTCGTATTTTTACACTTTATATTATTTAAAGTAACTATAAAAGATATGTTTTATAATTTATAACACTGACCAGCACCTGCAATTTTCAAATTTACCAATTTAGAGATTTTAAACATCTTCTATCATTGAACTTTCATCCACAATGCCGTCATCTGCACCATCCTTATAAATACTTCTTAACATACTGTCCCGTATAAGACTTCTTAACCTTGGCAACCTCTTCTGGTGTACCCTTTGCAATAACTGTACCACCTCTGTCGCCGCCTTCTGGTCCCATATCTATAATATAATCGGCTGTTTTGATAACATCAAGATTATGCTCGATAACAACAACAGTGTTACCGCCCTCCGCAAGCTTATGAAGTATATCAACAAGCTTGTGGACATCTGCAAAATGAAGTCCTGTTGTAGGCTCATCAAGAATGTATATAGTCTTTCCTGTACTTCTTTTTGAAAGCTCTGTAGCAAGCTTTATTCTCTGTGCCTCTCCACCTGAAAGCTCTGTAGATGGCTGTCCTAACTTAATGTATGAAAGTCCAACGTCATTAAGAGTTTCTATTTTTCTTCTGACTGATGGCACATTTTCAAAGAAATCAACTGCATCCTCAACTGTCATATCAAGTACATCATATATGCTCTTTCCCTTATACTTAACTTCAAGTGTTTCCCTGTTATAACGCTTTCCGTCACACACTTCACAAGGAACATATACATCAGGCAGGAAATGCATTTCTATCTTGATAATACCATCTCCGGAACAAGCCTCACAACGTCCTCCCTTTACATTAAAGCTGAAACGTCCTTTGTTATAACCTCTTTCCTTAGCATCTGTTGTTGAAGCAAAAAGATCCCTTATCATATCAAATACACCTGTATATGTCGCAGGATTAGAACGTGGAGTTCTTCCTATTGGCGACTGGTCAATATCTATAACCTTATCAAGCTGCTCGATTCCTGTAATATCATCATGGTCACCAGCGATACATCTTGCACGGTTTAAAGACTTAGCAAGGTGCTTATACAGAATTTCATTCACTAGGGAACTCTTTCCTGAACCCGATACACCTGTTACACATGTAAATACTCCGAGTGGTATATCAACATCAATATTTTTAAGATTATTCTCCCTTGCACCCTTAACAGTTATCCAGCCTGTAGGCTTTCTTCTCTTAGCCGGCACTGGAATCTTGATTCTTCCGCTAAGATATGCACCTGTAAGTGAATCCTTGCATGCCATAATATCAGCTGCTGTTCCTGTCGCAACAACTTCTCCTCCATTACGTCCGGCACCCGGTCCTATATCAACAATATAATCTGCGGCACGCATAGTATCTTCATCGTGTTCAACCACAATAACTGAGTTACCAAGATCACGCAAATGTATAAGTGTCCCAAGCAGCTTGTCGTTATCTCTCTGATGAAGTCCGATACTTGGCTCATCAAGTATATAAGCCACACCAACAAGTCCTGAACCTATCTGTGTCGCAAGTCTTATTCTCTGTGCCTCACCACCTGAAAGCGTACCTGTTGCTCTTGATAATGAAAGATAATCAAGTCCTACATCCATAAGAAACTGTATTCTTGCCTTAATCTCCTTAAGTATATCTGCACCGATAAACTTCTGTCTGTCTGTAAGTTCAAGCTCATCTAAGAACTTCTTTAACTTAACAATAGACATATCCGTAATCTGATATATATTCTTATCTGCTATCGTAACAGCAAGAGATGATGGCTTTAATCTCTGTCCGTGGCAGGATTTACAAGGTCTTATGCGCATGAATTCCTCATACTGCTGCTTTGCACTGTCTGAGTAAGTTTCCCTGTATCTTTTCTCCATATTATGGATAAGGCCTTCAAATGCTATATCGTATTCTCCAACGCCTCTCTGGCCTTTGTAATGCACTTTAACACTCCTGCCATTAGTACCATTTATAATCATATCCTTAATATCATCTGGATAATCCTTAAATGGTGTTGATAAACTGAAGTTATATTCCTTTGCAAGTGCACTCATAATAGCCCTTGAAAAGCTGCCCTCATCCTTTACAGACTGCCATCCCATACCAACTATAGCTCCCTCATCGATGCTTAATGAATCATCTGGTATAAGAAGCTCTGCATCAAAATTCATTGTATAACCAAGTCCGTAACAATCAGGACACGCACCAAATGGATTATTGAATGAAAAGCTTCTTGGCTCTATCTCATCTATGCTTATGCCACAATCCGGACACGAAAAGCTCTGTGAAAAGTTAATTGGCTCACCGTCTATAACGTCAACTGCCATAAGTCCCTCTGCAAGCTTAAGTGCTGTTTCTATTGAGTCTGTAAGTCTTTTATTAATTCCATCTTTGACTACAAGACGATCAACAACAATTTCTATATTATGCTTCTTGTTCTTATCAAGATTTATCTCATCTGTAAGCTCATACATATTGCCATCAGCAATAACTCTTACATAACCACTCTTTTTAGCCTGTTCAAAAAGCTTCTTATGTTCACCTTTTCTTCCTCTTACAACTGGAGCTAATATCTGTATCTTTGTTCTTTCTGGAAGCTCCATAATAGTATCAACCATCTGGTCTACAGTCTGCTTGTTGATTACTTTGCCACACTTTGGACAATGTGGTGTACCTATTCTTGCATATAATAATCTGAAATAATCATATATCTCTGTAACAGTTCCAACTGTTGAACGTGGATTTCTGTTAGTTGACTTCTGGTCTATGGAAATAGCTGGTGAAAGTCCTTCTATGCTCTCTACCGCCGGCTTTTCCATCTGTCCTAAGAATTGCCTTGCATATGAAGATAATGACTCCATATATCTTCTCTGGCCTTCTGCATATATAGTGTCAAAGGCAAGACTTGACTTACCAGAACCAGACAGACCTGTAAGTACTACAAGACTGTCCCTTGGTATATCTACATCAATATTTTTAAGATTATGCTCACTTGCACCTCTTATTCTTATATAATTCCTGTAATCGCCTTTTTCCATATTCTATTTTCTCCGTTATTTCTTCTTTCTTAATCCTTAATCGTCTCAGGTACATAAAGCTTTTTCTGTAAACAGCAACTGCTTTTTATAATTCTGGCTGCGTAATATTGCTTTTGAACTTATAGCTTCACCTGGTATAATAGCTATTAATTCTATCTGCCTGACTTCTTATCCTCATAAATATACTTATTAATCTCGATCATCTTATCACGAAGCATAGCCGCCTGTTCAAAGTCAAGCTCTGCTGCAGCCTTACGCATATTTTTCTCAATCTGCTTCTTAACCTTTTCAAGATCTTTAATGCTCATAGATTCATAATCTACATCAAGCCTTCCATTTGAATTATCTGCTTCTGCTGCCTTAGATATACTTATAAGATCTCTTACTGCCTTCTTTATAGTCTGAGGGGTTATTCCGTGTGCCTCATTGTACTCCTGCTGTATCTTTCTACGTCTTTCCGTCTCAGATATAGCCTTTTCCATAGACTCTGTTATAGTATCTGCATACATAATAACGTGTCCCTCTGCATTTCTGGCAGCTCGTCCTATCGTCTGGATAAGTGAAGTCTCTGTTCTTAAGAAGCCCTCTTTATCAGCATCAAGAATAGCCACAAGACTTATCTCTGGAATATCAAGTCCCTCTCTAAGCAGATTGATACCAACAAGCACATCGAATCCGTCAAGTCGCATATCCCTTATAATCTTCTGTCGCTCTAGTGTATCAATATCAGCATGAAGATACTTGACTCTTATGCCGACTTCCTTAAGATAATCTGTGAGATCCTCTGCCATACGCTTGGTAAGTGTAGTTACAAGTATCTTGTTCTTTTTCTCAACTTCCTTATTAATCTCACTTATAAGATCATCTATCTGACCCTCTATTGGTCTTACTGTTATCTCTGGATCAAGAAGCCCTGTAGGCCTTATAATCTGCTCTGCCCTCATAAGTTCGTGTTCTTCCTCATACCTGCTAGGCGTAGCAGATACAAAAAGCATCTGTGATATCTTGCTCTCAAACTCCTGAAAATTAAGCGGTCTGTTATCCTTCGCTGAAGGAAGCCTGAAGCCATAGTCTACAAGTGTCGTCTTTCTTGCCTGATCGCCTGCATACATTCCCCTTATCTGTGGAATAGTAATATGTGACTCATCGACAATAATCATAAAATCATCTGGAAAATAGTCCATAAGCGTATATGGTGGACACCCTGCCGGAAGCCCTGCTAAATGTCTTGAATAATTCTCAATACCTGAACAGAAGCCTGTTTCCTGCATCATCTCTATATCAAAGTTCGTTCGTTCTTCTATTCTCTGTGCCTCAAGAAGCTTATCCTCACTCTTAAAATACTCTATTCTCTCTGAAAGCTCTTTCTTTATATTCTCAATCGCCTTTTCCATCTTCTCTTTTTCAACAACATAATGTGAATTAGGAAATATAGCAACATGGTCAAGGTTACATTTAACCTCACCGGTAAGAGAATCAATCTCGCTTATCCTGTCTATCTCATCACCAAAGAACTCGACTCTCACAGCATCTCCACTGGAAGCTGACGGATATATCTCTACAACATCTCCCCTTACCCTGAATGTTCCTCGCTTAAAATCCTGGTCATTGCGCATATACTGTATATCTATAAGCTTTCTTATCATTTCATCCCTGTCTTTTTCCATACCTGGACGAAGTGAGATAACCATATTCTTATAATCAATAGGTGCACCTAATCCATATATACATGAAACTGAAGCAACTATGATTACATCATTTCTTTCAGACAGTGCCGCTGTTGCTGAATGTCTTAACTTATCTATCTCGTCATTAATCGAAGAATCCTTGGCTATATAAGTATCGCTCTGTGGCACATAAGCCTCCGGCTGATAATAATCATAATAAGAAACAAAATACTCTACTGCATTCTCAGGAAAGAACTCTTTCATCTCAGAGTACAGCTGTGCTGCTAATGTTTTATTATGACTGATTATAAGAGTAGGCTTCTGTACATGCTGGATAATGTTTGCCATAGTAAATGTCTTACCAGAGCCTGTAACACCGACAAGTGTCTCGAACTGATTACCCTCTTCAAATCCCTGCACAAGCTTCTCTATTGCACGGGGCTGATCTCCTGTCGGTTTATAAGGAGCGTGTAACTTGAATTCCATAACAATTCTCCCTTCGTTAATCTATAGTAAAATAGTCAACAACAATATTATTTAATAGTATTTACCTTATATATTGATTTTACTACAAATAAATGCCTTTGTCTATTAAAAATAGAACATTTGTTTTATTTTGTAATAAAAATTACCTGACTGCTGATACACAACAGATTTCAACAAACTGCCAATCTGCATATCAGCCATCAGGCTTACTGTAATTTATATATTTTCCATTTGCATATATTTAATTAATCTGTGCTTCCACATTCTTAATTGCCGCATCAAGCTGGGTATCAACATCTGCATCAGTATCATATTCCACTACCATATCTGGAGTAACACCTTTTCCGTGTATATCCTGACCCTTTGGTGTAAAATACTTGGCAATTGTGAACTTTATTGCACTTCCATCTGTAAGTGGTTTAACTGTCTGCACAATTCCTTTGCCATATGTCTGGGTTCCAATTATCGTTCCTTTGCCATAATCCTGTATAGCACCCGCAAATATCTCTGAGGCACTGGCACTGTTGCCATTTACAATGACTGCCAGTGGCAGATTGAACTCATCATTATCCTGACCTTTATACTCTTTTCTATTGCCCTGCTTATCCTCTGTATACACAATAAGTCCGTCAGGAAGCATATATTTAAGCATACCTACAACCGTATCAAGCAATCCACCTGGATTGTTTCTTATATCAATTACAAGTCCTTTCATACCCTGTGACTGCAAATCTTCAACAGCCGCCTTGAACTGCTTTGTTGTTACCTCCTCAAACTGTGATATCGAAAGATAACCTATATTATTATCAAGAAGTGTATATGACACTGTCTTTGCTTCAACAGCATCTCTTACCGCAGAAAATGTCAGTCGCTCAGTTCCACGAATGACCTCCAGCGTGACAGATGTACCCTTGTCGCCTTTAATAAGTGCAACGGCTGATGAAAGCTCCATATCTGTTATGTCCCTGCCATCAACATTTACAACCCTGTCGCCACTCCTGAGTCCAGCCTGATAACCTGCCCCATTATCATATACATCTACAAGAAGAACACCACCTTCACCGCTAAGCTGGCAGACTGCTCCTATGCCATAGAACTTGCCATTTGTTGACTCCTTTAAGGCTTTATATTCATCCGCTGTATAATACATGGTATACTTGTCACCATATGAACTAAGATACGCCTTGTAAATGTTATCTTTGGCGGTTTCATCATCTACATCACCAAAATAAAAGGATTCAAGCACAGAATCAATTGCATTAAGCTTGCCTTCTACCTCACTTCCAATTCCGTCTGAATCTGTGACTGCATCAGATTGTATATATACATCTCCATTAACACCTATATGAATGTAGCCTTTAGCTATACACACTGCTGCCACACTTAATATTAGAAGTATAACAGCCATAAATGCTGATACAGCACCGATAATCATTCCACTTGCAAAGCCTTGTGATTTCTTCTTTCTTGGCGGCTGTGCATTTCTTCTTAAATCATTCATTCCATACAAATCACCAATATTTCCACGATTATCCGAAGCACTATTATTAATTCTGTTTCCGGCATTATTGTCACTATCTGCATTAACATTATTAATTACATTAATGTTATCACCAGCATTAAAATCACCAGCATTAAAATCATCACTATTGACATTATCATTTGAATAAATGTTGTTATTTTGATTGTCCATACCTATATGCCTCTGCATTTATTAATATTTATTTGCTTAAGTAGTTCCAAGGTGAAACATAACTTCCGTTATATCTTACATCAAAATGTAGATGAACTCCGTCAGAATCACCAGTTGTTCCCATAAGTGCTATCTTCTGTCCCTTAGTTACATGTGTTCCTGCACTGACAAGAAGCTTTGAAGCATGCAGATATCTTGTATACAATCCACCACCATGATTAATCATAATATAATTACCCGCTGATGAACTAAATGTCGCAATTACCACATCACCATCATACGCCGCATATATAGCATCACCCGCAACGCCTCTGTTAAGTGCACCGATATCAATTCCCTTATGCGGAGAGCTTCTGCCCTCTGTATCACCATAAGGTGAGGTTATCCTTGTTGACTCTGTAGGCCACTTGAACTTTCCACCATCATATTTTACAACATTGGCACTTCCACTATTCTCCTTGGCCTTAATCTCTGCCTCTATCTTGGCAATATATTCGTCCTGAGCCTTTATATCAGCTTCTATCTTAGCTTTATAATTCTCCTGCTGCTGCTTATTCTTCTGTAATGAAGCCATTTCACTCTTCTTGGTTGACTCAAGCAGTGAAAGTGAAGCTCTCTTATCTTCAAGCTCCTCCTGCTTGGTTACAAGTGTCTCCCTGTCCGTTTCTAACTGTGCTTTGGCGACAGTTATATAAGTAACAGTAGCATTATATTTTTCAAGCATTTCCCTGTCATACTGTGAGATTTTTGTAATATATTCCGCCTTATTAAGCATATCACCCATACTCTGGGAATTCATAAGCAATGCAAAATATGTTTCATCATTATGTTCATACATAAACTGAATTCTAAGCTTCATTGAACTATACTGTTCTTCTGCCTCTATCTCTGCCTGTGCAAGCTTTTCTTCTGTATCCGCTATCTCAGCCTCTATCTGCTCAACCTGCTCATTAACCTCATTAAGCTCACCGTCAACACTGGACATCTGTGCATCAAGCTGGGCAATATAAGCTATCATATCATCGTTCTGTGCCTTTAAGTCTTCAATTATTTTCTCTGTCTGTTCATACTGGCTCTGCAAATCTTTTTTCTTGCTGTTAGCATCATTGAGATTCTGCTTATCATCTCCATATACATCATAATATGACACTGCAAAATATGGTATTACAAGCACAAGTACCATCAACAATGGAATAAGCCTTTTTGCTAATGCTCTCCTCATACAACTCCTCCATTCAGTCAGACCATTTATAAAATGCATACAAACAGCCGCTTAACAATAGCATAACAATCTATACTGTCGGATACCATTTTTATTTTTAAATAGGACTTCCACATATCATATACAATCACATAATATAATCTTCATATATAATACATAATCATATAATTCAATGCAGCAGTCCTATGTCTGGCTAATATTATCTGCTATACATTAGCGTGCTTTCTTACAGCAAAGAAGCTTCCTAATGCACCTATTCCGATACCAAGAAGAATTCCTACTGGAACCAGTATTCTGAATACATCATTAACCGGCATAAATGCAAGAATATTCTGAAGTATCGAGAACTTATTCATAACAAAATTAATAATATTCTCATATACAAATCTAAGAATAACTATTGGAATAATTGAACCAACAAGTCCAATTACAATACCTTCTACGAAGAATGGTGCATTAACAAATGCATCTGTAGCACCTATATACTTCATAATAGAAATCTCTTCTTTACGGACAGTAATACCTATTACAATTGTGTTAGTAATAAGGAATATAGATACTGCAAGAAGAATAACTATAATTGCTATTGTTATGTAACTAACAAGTCTTGCGGCACTGGCAAGTCCACTTGCTGTTGCCTCTGAACGGTTAACCTGTCTTATACCATCAAGATTTTCAAGGTATGTTACAAGTGTAGCCTGACTTGAAGCTTCATTAAGATATATCTCATATGATGAAGAATTAGCAAGAGGATTATCATCCTTGAAACCTTCTGCAAGTTCTGGGTAATCTTTAAAATACTCAGCCTTGTAATTCTCCCACGCTTCATCAGCTGATGTATAATGAATTCTTGACACTTCATTACGCTGGCTTATCGTATCGCCAAGCTTCTTAATATCTGCGTCTGTAAGTCCTTCATCGAAAAATACTGTTACGCATACTTCATTCTCAGCCTTATGAATCATATACTGAAAATTGGATACAAGTGCATAGAATACACCAAAAAGGAATATACACGCTGTAATTGTTGCTATAGACGCAAGAGAGAACAATCTATTACGATAGATGTTCTTTAATCCGTCTTTAATATGATAAAATAACGATCTAATCTTCATAGAAATAACCACCTTTTTCCAAATCACTGATAATCTTGCCTTCGCTCATAGTAATAGTTCTCTTCTTCATCTGCTGAACTATCTCCATATTATGAGTAACAACAAGTACTGTTGTTCCCTGCTTGTTAACCTGATCTAATATCTTCATAATCTCATTAGAATTAGCTGGGTCAAGGTTACCTGTAGGCTCATCGCACAATAATATAGCTGGCTTATTAACCAGTGCTCTGGCTATGGCAACTCTCTGCTGTTCACCACCTGATAACTCATTAGGAAATGACTTATACTTATCAAGAAGTCCTACCATTGAAAGCATAGCAAGAACCCTGCTCTTAATCTTCTTATTAGGAGCTTCGACAACTTTCTGTGCAAATGCAATATTATCGTATATATTACGATCTGGTAAAAGTCTGAAATCCTGAAATACAACACCGATATCTCTTCTAAGATATGGTAACTTCTTTCTTGTAAGTTTATTAAGGTACTTTTTATTAACGTATATCTTACCCGATGTTGGGTCAAGTTCCTTAAGAAGAAGCTTTATAAGAGTTGACTTACCTGAACCACTCTTACCTACTATAAACACGAATTCTCCTTTCTGAACGTGAAGATTAATTCCGTTCAAAGCAGGAACTCCAGATGTATACGTTTTGGTAACATCTTCCATTATAATCATTATTAATATTCCTCCAAATTAGTATGTATCTTTACTTTCCATATATTTCATATATTTAACTACCATAAGTGCAATCTTAAATGTTATGGCATCATCAAACACTCTCAAATCAAGGCCTGTAGTCTTCTGAAGCTTATCTAGTCTGTATACAAGAGTATTTCTGTGGATATATAACTGTCTTGATGTCTCTGATACATTAAGGCTGTTATCAAAGAACTTGTTAATTGTTGATAATGTCTCCTCATCTAAATCATCAGGTGACTTTCCGTCAAATATCTCTCTTATGAACATCTGACAAAGTGGAAGTGGAAGCTGATATATTAAACGTCCAATACCAAGTCTGTTATATGCAACAACATTCTTGTCACTATAGAATATCTTGCCTACATCAAGAGCCATATTAGCTTCCTTGTAAGAACGTGATACTTCTCTTATATCATTAACAATAGTACCATAAGCAATATGAGCAGAACTCATAGCCTCTGTATTTAACATATCTATAATAACTTCTGCTGTCTTATCAAGGTCTTCGTAAGTTTCATTACTCTTAACCTCTCTGACAAGTATTATACTCTTCTCGTCAACTGCTGTGATAAAATCCCTTGTTCTTGAAGCAAATAAAGTTCTTATTGTCTCTAATGCATTAATATCTTTCTCGTGCTTAGTCTCAATAATATATACAACTCTCTTTACATCCGTATCAATATGAAGCTTCTCAGCTCTTGTATACATATCAACCCTTAGAAGATTATCAAGAAGAAGATTCTTTATAAAGTTATCCTTATCAAATCTTTCCTTATAAGCAACTAAAAGATTCTGTATCTGAAATGCTGCAAGCTTTCCTAACATAAATACATCATCAGTTGTTCCCTTAGCCAATATTATATACTCAAGATTGCCATCTTCAACAACCTTAAAGAACTGATATCCATTAACCACCTGACTATCTGCTGGTGAATCTATAAATACAAGTGCATCTGCTGTACATTCAGCAACATTATCAAATGTCTTAGCTACAACCTTGCCCTCTGCATCAATAACACATAAATCAACTCGTGATATTTCTTTTAACCCATCAACGGTTGTCTGTAAAATCTGATTTGAAATCATATTATACTCCATTCCTTCGCATCTTTTTGACATTTACTATATCATTGTAAAGCAAAATGACAAAAAAAAAAAGAGGAAATGTATAGAAATTATACACTTCCTCTAAATTTTATAAAATAATTATATTTGAATAATACAAATATCTAATTATGTATAGTAATTAGTGAGTAATTACCATTTCTGTTTCCTTATCAAATACATGAAGTCTTGCAACATCCATAGCGAATTCAACTTCATCACCTGGACGAGCTGTTGTTCTAGGATTAACCTTAGCTGTACATGTAACATCACCAATTTCATAGTGAAGGTTAACTTCAGCACCAAGTAATTCATATACTCTGATTGTTGACTTAAACTTAGTATCCTGATGAGCAGCGATAAATTCTGGATCATCTTTAACGTCTTCTGGACGGATACCAACTACAACTGTCTTTCCAACATAACCTTCATCGATAAGCTTCTTGCTCTTTTCAGCTGGAAGTTTGATAATAACTTCTTCGCTCATCTTAAGAACTGCCTGTGAACCTTCCTGAGCTACTGTAGCATCGATAAGATTCATCTGAGGTGAACCAATGAAACCAGCAACGAAGATGTTGTTAGGTGTATTGTAAAGGTTCTGAGGTGTATCTACCTGCTGGATAATACCATCCTTAAGAACTACGATTCTTGTACCAAGTGTCATAGCTTCTGTCTGGTCATGTGTAACGTAGATGATTGTTGTCTGTAATCTCTTATGAAGCTTAGAAATCTCAACACGCATCTGAACTCTTAACTTAGCATCAAGATTTGAAAGAGGCTCATCCATAAGGAATACCTTAGGACTACGAACGATAGCACGTCCCATAGCAACTCTCTGTCTCTGACCACCTGAAAGAGCCTTTGGCTTACGATCAAGTAAATGCTCGATATCAAGAATCTTAGCAGCTTCGTGAACTGACTTATCTATTTCATCCTTAGGTACCTTTCTTAACTTAAGACCAAATGCCATATTGTCATATACTGACATATGTGGATATAACGCATAATTCTGGAATACCATAGCGATATCTCTATCCTTAGGCTCTACATCATTAACGAGCTTGTCTCCGATCCATAATTCACCAGAACTGATTTCTTCAAGACCAGCGATCATACGAAGAGTTGTAGACTTACCACAACCAGATGGTCCTACGAAGATAATAAATTCCTGATCTGCGATTTCAAGGTTGAAATCTTTAACAGCTACAAAGCCGTTAGGATATACTTTACAAACATTTTTAAGTGATAAACTTGCCATTGAAAACTTTCCTCCTAAAATATAAAAAGCGTATGCACGCTTTCTGATATTGCTTATTCTACACTAAATGCCTGTACTTGGCTATATGGTAATTAGCCAAATATCGCAGTTGCTTTTTTATCACTTTTACCATAATTATTAAATTGATGTGTATTTTGCACAAATTTACACAATTAATCTTCACTAACATCACCAAAACTCTTGACTTTCATATGCCATCTTATAATAAATTCAGCTATAAAAGTTGTTATAACAATCGCCAGAATTGCATACATCGTAACCCTTATTCCAAATGTAAATGCTCCTGCTATTATTATAAGAGCATCAATTATATTCATAATTACAACCACACTTAAATATCTGCTTCTTTCAACAATCAGACCAGCAAGCAGATCCGTTCCCCCCGTCGTAATCTCAGTCCTTAATACCATTCCAATACCAACACCTGCCATTATGCCTCCAATTATGGCAGTCTTTAAATAACTTACATCTACTCTTGTATCTGCTGGAAGTACTGCCATAAAAAATGTAAGCAGTGCATCAGCAGCAAGCGTATCTTTAATATAATCTATGCCTTTTTTGCAGTATGCCCATATGAATAAAGGAATATCAAGAATAATATTAGTGAACCATATCGGTATGCCAGATTGCGGAAGCCACCCCGACTTCCAGCTTTCCTTTGCAATTAATGACAATCTTCTTATTATGATACTTATTCCTGATATTCCGCCTGTAACCATTCCAGCAGAATCATATATGCTTTTATATGCAATTGCCATAAGAAATGTTCCTGTAATTATATATATCCATTTTAAATTAATATTTTTGACATTCTCTTTTATCTTCATTCTCAATATTTCCTGGTCTATGTCTTATTATCTTTATTATCCAGCCTCCCTGCTTATTGTCCTGTTACTATTTTTTGCAGTATCTTTATATATATTCAGCTATTTACCCTTGCATTATGGCTGTTATGTGCTTATAATTATATTAATCTATTAATTATTCCAAAGAAGAGAGGATTTATATATGGACATAGCTGGATTATCTACTAACTTAAGTACAATCAATGTAGTGAATGATGTTCAGGTTGCTGTGCTCAGACAATCTCTTGACACTCTTGAGACATCAGGAGATAGTCTTACTAAGATGATGGAAGCATCTGTTAATCCTGAATTAGGACAGAATATTGATATTCGTATATAACGGAATATTTCTTACTCCTTTTATCTGATACATTAAACCAATAATACGCCGTCAATTATCTTTATTGATAACTGACGGCGTATTATTCTGCATACGAATTATGCTCATTATTAATTATCTTAACTCATTGAATTTCTCAATTAAAATATTTCACTTGCAATCATATATATAACAACTGCAATAACTGTAATGATTGCCGGAACTGTCATAATCCTCTGCTGCGGAACTGACTGTTCTGACGCAGCATTTTCTTGCACTCTGAAAGATTTCACATCATTAACGATATATTCCCATCTTCCATTATGCTGTGCCATTTTCTTAATGCACAGATACACAAGCGACATAAATCCAATCGATACTCCAAGAAGCATAGCAAGTGTCAGTAACATAGGAATTGACGAACTCTGTACTACCGTTTCACCAGCCGCTTCCTGCATTGTATCATAAGTACCTGTAATCTTAAGAAGCTGTATAATTGTAATTGAATAAGTATTAATCGCAAAATGTGCAAGCACTGATGACCATATAGAACCTGTAGCCTCTACCATAAACGCAAATACAACGCCAATGACAAACGCATAACAGAACTGGTTAATATTAAGGTGGAATAGCCCAAACACAAGGCCACTCATAAGAGCTCCCTTTAATACTCCGCATTTTCTATACGTTCCATAAAACAAGCCTCTGAATATGAATTCTTCAACAAGTGCTGGTATAACTGCCATAAGTATAATCTGTACCACAAATGGATATGTAAGCAATGTCTGTGATGCCGCTTCAAGATAATTCTTTGAAAAAAGCATTGAAACGTTGTTAATAAACAGCACCATAGGTATCATCATATAACCCGCAAGTACAGAAACAATTACATCTTTAAATGCAATTATATGATATTGCATATCACGTTTTATGCTTATTCCCATAACAGCAATATATATAAGCCCTATTACAATAATGACTGTCTCGCTGATAACGTAAGACACCCAGCCTGGTATATGAATACCCAGCTGATTAATTGCCACAACCATCAGCAATGATACTAATGATGAAAGAAATACATACGAAACAATCAATACCGGCATAAAACAATTAATCTTTTTTACTTCCATGCGATAGCTTCCACTTCAAGTAATACATCTTTAGGAAGTCTTGCAACTTCTACACAAGAACGAGCTGGAAATGGTTCTTTGAAGTACTTCTTATAGATTTCATTAATCTTTCCAAAATCATTCATTTCTTTAATAAATACTGTTGTCTTTACAATATTCTCAACCTTTGAACCTGACTCTTCTACAAGATTGCAAAGATTTTTAAAAGCCTGTTCTGCCTGAGTCTCTACTCCGCCTTCAGCAACTTCTCCTGTTGCTGGAATAACCGGAATAACACCTGATGTATACACCATTCCATTAATCTCAACAGCCTGTGAGTATGGTCCAATTGCACTTGGAGCTTTGTCTGTACTAATAACTTTCTGCATATTATCCTCCTTCTAATGCCTTCGCATATATAAAAGTTGATGTGTAACTGTGCATATCTAATCTGAATGTACACATATATTGTTCACATCAGGTTAAATTGTATAACAATAATTATCTTTATTCAAGAAATATTGTTTTAGAACTATTATTATTTTAAAACTATTGAATTCTCTGTAATAACAACCTTTTCCTGCTTCAAAAGCCTTCCTACTGCTCTCTTAAAAGCATTCTTGCTCATATTAAAATACTTCTTTATAACCTCCGGATCTGCCTTATCTGTAAATCCAAGGCTTCCACCAAGCTCAACTATCTTATTATAGATAAGTGTTGAATCTTCGTCCATCTGTATATAAGCTTTCTGATGTATACTTATTGTTATTTTATTATCTTCCCTTACCTTTATAACTCTTCCGTGGACTACATCTCCGATTTTGATATCATCTGACATTTCATTTCTTGTTATAAATCCGTAGTATTTATCATCAATAGCCACATATATTCCGTGTTCTGGCTTAATTCCAATAACAGTTCCTGATACAGCACTATCCTTTACATACTTATCTGTAGTCTGAAGATATCTGCTTACCTTCATTGTTGCGGCAAGTCTGTTGCTCCTGTCTATATATAAAGCTACAAGGTATTCATCACCCGTATTAACGTGTGTTGTCTGTTCCCTGTAAGGAAGCAGTAAATTCTTCTCAAGTCCCCAGTCAAGAAATGCACCTATACTGCTTACCTCTGACACTTTAAGTCTTGCAAGTCCGCCTAACTCAATCTTAGGTGTGTTAGTTGTAGCTATAAGCCTGTCGCTTGAATCCCTGTATACAAATACCGTAAGTGCATCTCCTATCTCTATATCTTCAGGCACCTGCTTCTTTGGAAGAAGCACCTTATCATCTTCTGTCCCAAGATATACACCGAAATCAGTCTTCTTTATTATATTAAGACATTGTGTTTTACCCAATTGTATCATAACTGCCTCCTTTAATTATTATAACCCCCGATGAATACTTTTCTGACAGCCGCAGTGCAAACCTGCCCGAAAGTATATTCAATAAAAAATTCTATAGGAATTTCCTGTTAAACAAAAAACCCTCGCAATAAATGCGAGGGTACAAGCTGGGCTTGAGGGATTCGAACCCCCGAAATGCTGGAATCAGAATCCAGTGCCTTACCACTTGGCGAAAGCCCATTGTCGTGACAACAAAATGAATTATATACTATCATTTTACAAAATGCAAGTGTTTTTTTGAATTTTTTTAAAAATTTTGAATTTTTTTATCTGTGATTAAATTAAGTGCTTTAAAAAGCATATAATACCGCCTTTAACGCCTTACAATCCGTACCGTTCCATCTGTGTCAGTTCCAAGATTTGGAGAATCTACAAAGAACTTATATTGTTCAAGAACTTCATCTTTCTTCATATCTGTAAGCGCTTTACTAACATTAATATCTTCATAATCCCTAGTCGCACCCTCAAGATTGAATTCATTCCCTTTCTTGAAGTCAAATGTAAAATTCTTAGGATCAGAATGTCTTGGTGTTTTATCAGCTTCCTTAACCTGTTCGTCATCTGCATATACATCATCTACAGACTTATCACTGGCAGCTTCTGCATTATCAAGCTTTGAATTAATGCCGGATGACGAAACATTAGTGTCTGTATCCTGATTATCTTTTATAACAGTTATGTCATTATTATAATTAACACTTTTAATACTATAACTTCCTGCTCCTATAACAGTCATAACCAGACCCCTTTCCTAATCATTTTTTACTACATACGATTGATATATCGGGCAAGCTTTATACTTTGTTAACCCATGATTATAGGAAATCCCTCTTTATATTCTTTAATAATAAATGGATTTTCCTTTGCATAATTATATATAACCTCACCTAAGCCGTTATTCACAAGCTCTTTTAACTCCTCTGACGGCTCTCTTCCTATCGAAGGACAAGTTGGTGTAAGTGCTATTACAAGCCTGTCGCCTTTTCTCATTATTCTAAGAGGCCATATCTTACAATCAAATGGTTTGTCCTCTTGTGAAAGAATACATCCCTTATGTTCATCAAGGTAATCACAAGCTGCTTCTTCCTCACTATCCTGTGTACAATATTTGTGTAAAAGCTTCATCTGCCCATACTCTCCCTGCATCTGAAAATCTGATTTGACACCATATTCATTATCCTTTGATAATTTTTCACACTCATTTTTAGGAAATAAAGGTGTTTCCCAAAGACTGCACCTTCTAAACGAACAGCAAAAACGGCATTTTGCACAAGTTTCTTTTGATAATACCTTTGACAGCATATTGTATATTACTCCTTATTCTTACGCATATATTATTCTACACGCATTTTATTTCACTCTCATACCATATTTTTTAAGCATAAACTTAGGATGATATGACTCCTTCGCCTTTCTTAAACCTGGTATGTTAATATCTTCTTCCCTGTTAATATATTTAACATCTTTAAGCGTTGAAGCATACATCTGGTTAATCGCGGCAAATCCACCATTAACAGCATATTCCCCGACTGCCTTCTCAAAATGTATATCGACCGCAGCATCATTAATATATGATGCTATTGTCATAGCCACAGGAACATTATTCGCATAAATAATTCCACCAGAAAGCGACAATTCTTCAAAATTATCAACTGCTTCCCTTATTGCCTCATATTCCTTCATTGCAGAAGTGTCGTCCTGCTGTAAGCGGTCATAATACCACTCATCTTCTATAAGCATAACATCATCAAGATTACCATTTCCTATTTCACAGAACATATAATCCTCATATGTCCTTTTAAATTTTGAAACGTGGTTCTTCTTCTTATGATATGTTCTTCCACTAAGCAGTGAAAGTTCTGGCTGTCCATATATATAATCGTAATCGCCTGCATCTGATGAACTCTCTGTCCTGCCTGCAAATGTATTCTCTAATATTTCTTTCTGTTCCTCTGTCACAAAACAGAACTCCAATGGTCTGTTCATTTCCTTAGCGTCCTGCTCTATTGCATAAAGCGCGGATAACACATCTTTTCTTCCCAATGGAAAGGTATACCCTTTTCTATTGCCAAGCCCCTCATAATATCTTATGAGTAAATCCTTATAATATGTCACCTTTATATTATATTTGCTTCTTAACAGGTATATATTGGCAAATGCCGCGTCACTCCCTATATATTGTGACTCTTTTACGCACTTTTCTATCCATTCTTTATCACTAAGCTTTGGAGTATTCCAATCTAACATACACATCTCCATTTCTAAAGCACATAGGGCTTATGATAATTATCTGACATTCTAGCACACACATTTATAATAAACAACTATTCCCCATATAAATTATGTGTTAAACCTCTGTAAAATCCCCCTAAAATTAACTTTTCTTTTTTATTTGACATATAGCTTATTGTATATCATACTATACTTATAGTATATAAGATAGTATATTTCCTGCTATATTACATACCATTAGATAGTACAGTTTAGTGTCATATCAACAACCAATTTTTGATAATAACGGAAAGCTTACTTTGCCAAGCTTTCCATTATCTGTTATTTAATACAATTTTTATTGAAATAATCTACCTAAAATATTATATTGTATTGAAAGACTATATCGAAAGGAGATGTCTTTTCCTTAAAGACACAGAATATGAACAAAAAAAATATTATTTTAATTCTTGTAGGAATATTAATTATTTCTATGCGTTTCAACGTAACATTTGGTCATATTAATATTGATGTAACTAATGACTGCGTTGGTTTTCTCTTAATTATAATTGGCGTACTTCCAATGATTAACCGTAACTCCAGATTCAAGAAATCCGGCATTGTTGCTATTGTCGGCTTTATTGCTTCTGTCATCGCACAGATCATCAACTTTATTGACTGGCAGGAAGCCGCTGGCTCAATGCTTACTATTTCACTTGGAATAACTGTAATATTTGCAATCTATTTTACTTATTATTTTACAGAAGCACTTATTATGGAATCTAATATTCAGGAGAAATCTGCTGTAACACGTAATTATCAAATGACCTGGCTTATTTTATCGGCTGCTGTATTTGCACATTTTATGATATTTGGTTCAACAATTTCTTTATATTCAATACTTGTTGAAGCTCTCGTTGGAATATGTGCTTTATACTACTGCTTCACAGTTTACAGCTCAAGCAAACAGCTTTATGAAGATTAATTTTATGAAGATTAATAATGCATTTTTAACAAATTCACTATGCACTAGAAGCGTGCGCAGAAATGAGGCTTAATTATGAAAAAACTCGAAATAATTATACGTCCAGAAAGACTTGACGATTTAAAGGTAATTCTTAACAATAACAACGCTCACGGGCTTATGATTACTAATATAATGGGTTACGGAAGCCAGAAAGGACATAAGCAGGTATACAACGGCGTTGACTTCGGCGGCAACCTGCTGCCTAAAGTAAAGGTTGAATCTATTGTATCTGATGAAACCTACGAACAAATCATTGACCAGATTATCGAAGAAATCAACACTGGTGTATATGGCGATGGCAAAATCTTCGTCTATGAAGTAACTGATGCCATTCGTATTCGTACTGGCGAACGTGGGGAAGATGCTCTTTAAGATTATCCTGACTATACAGTAATCATCACGAATAATATAAACAAGGGACAGGAAATCTTCGTAATATCTATCTAAAGATTTCCTGACTATAATAAATAAGAGCTGGAAGCATACCTCCAGCTCTTATTTATTATAGAAGTTTGAATTTACAGACTTTTTTCATAATCTCGAAAGTTCACTATTTACTTTCTTTATCATTCCCTACTATGCCTTCCGTTACCTTATCCATAAAATCGTCAAGCATTGTGTCTATCTTATCTTTAATATAGTCATAATTGATTGTATCTGATAATTT
>CEAI01014757.1_pt1 | contig 21451 bp, 18 predicted proteins | sample 557641 | NCBI WGS metagenome assembly CEAI01 (sample SAMEA3182100, study PRJEB8094) | gut metagenome | biome: human; feature: gut; material: Stool; isolation source: human stools | place: Canada | collected 2012-06-20
CACGGCCACGGCACCGGCGACCTGCTGGACGCTGTCTGCGCCCACCTCGATTTCAGCGAGACCGTCGTGGAGGAAGACCGCATCCCCGTCGCCATCATCGGCCGCCCCAACGTGGGCAAGTCCAGCCTGACCAACCGCATCCTCGGTGAGAACCGCATGATCGTGGCCAACGAGGCCGGCACTACCCGCGACGCCATCGATACCCCCGTGGACAACGCTTACGGCAAGTTCATCTTCACCGATACCGCCGGTCTGCGCAAGCGCAGCAACATCACCGACGGCCTTGAGCGCTACATGGTCGTCCGCGCACTGGCCGCCGTCGAGCGCAGCCGCGTGGCCCTCATCCTCGTGGACGCCACCGTCGGCTTCACCGAGCAGGACAGCAAGGTGGCCGGCTACGCCCACGACCAGGGCAAGGCCTGCATCATCGTCGTCAACAAGTGGGACGCCGTGGAGGGCAAGGAGACCAACACCATGGAACTGCAGCGCCGGGGCTATGCCGAGTGCTTCAGCTTCATGGGCTACGCTCCCATCATCTTCATCTCGGCCCAGACCGGCTACAACGTCAACAAGCTGATGCAGCTCATCCGCGACGTGGACAGCCAGAACGGTGCCCGCGTACCCACCGGTGTGCTGAATGAGATGCTGGCCCGTGCCACCGCTCGGATGCAGCCGCCCAGCGACAAGGGCCGCCGCCTGAAGATCTTCTACCTGACTCAGGCTTCCACCCGTCCGCCGACATTCGTGGCCTTCGTCAACGCAAAGCACCTGTTCCACTTCAGCTATCAGCGGTATATCATCAACCAGATCCGCGAGAACTTCGGTCTGGAGCACACCCCCATCCGCCTTGTCGTGCGTGAGCGCGGCTCCGGCGAAGTGGGCGCGAAGGACGTATAAGGAAGGGAGACTGGTTCTATGACCGCATTTCTCATTGTGCTGGCGGTCGCTGCCGAAGCCTATCTGCTGGGCAGCGTGGACACCGGCATCCTCGTCAGCAAGTATCTGTACCATGACGACGTCCGCACTCACGGCTCGGGCGCTGCCGGTATGACCAACATGCTGCGCACCTTCGGCAAGAAGGCCGCTGCCCTCACGGCGGTGGGCGATGTGCTCAAGGGCGTCGTGGCCGTCTGCCTTGGCCGGTGGCTGTTCGGCCATCTGCCCGCCGACGCTGCCGTCTCGCCCTATCTGGGCGTCTACCTCGCCGCCATCCTCGCCGTGGTGGGCCACTCCAAGCCCATCTACTTCGGCTTCAAGGGCGGCAAGGGTGTGCTGGTGGCTGCCGGTGCCATTCTGGCAGTCCAGCCGGTGCTGCTGCCGGTGCTGGCACTCATCTTCCTCGTCTGCCTGGTCCCCACCGGCATGGTGTCGCTGGGCAGCATCACCATGGCCGCGGCCTACCCGGTCCTGACGCTGGTGTACAGCCTCATGCGCGGCCTGCCGACTCAGGACGTGGTGGTCTGCACCGTCGGCGCTGCCATCATGGGCGGCATGGTCATCTGGATGCACCGTTCCAACATCCAGCGCATCCGGGACGGCAAGGAGTACCGTTTCGGCCAGAAGCACAAGAGCAACTAAGCATAAAAAATGCCCCGCAGGCAGCTCTCGACGAGCGTCCTGCGGGGCATTTTACTTGTCAGGATCATTCCGGGTCTGCTTCCAGCAGCGTGTCGGTGTTGTCCTCGTACTTGGGGTCTTCGATGGCGACTTCAAGCTCCGTGTTGGTATCGTCATGATGCAGGTGCTTGCGCAGCCGGGCGGCGAATTCCTCTGACGGGATGCCGCTCTGGCTGGGGGAAAGGTCGGGTGCGGGGTGGCCGTCGGGCAGATGAGCGCCGAAGGCCGGCACGAAGAAGAACCTCCGCACGATGAAGATGAGGGCGATGGCGCTCACGCTCAGCAGGTTCTCCATGGCGGATTCGTGCCCCACCACCATGTGGCGGGCGATGGCGTAGAGCAGCACTTCGAGGCTGGAACCGGGGCTGTGCTTGGCCAGCATCTTGATGAACTCGATGCCGATGACGATGTCCAGCGCCCGCTGTAAGAAGGTGCTCACCTCGACGTCGTTGCCGTCGAACAGCAGGCCGGGCATCCACTGCAGCAGCGGCACCATCGACAGCAGCAGGCCGATGAGGACGAGGCCGGACAACAGGATCTCGAGCAGGGTGGCTGCGCTGATGATCTTGTTGCGCAATTCGGCGCGGCTGTGGCTTTCAACACGGGAATTGGACATGGGCAGGGACCTCTCTTTCAAATTTGACCGGAAATCTTTTACAACAGTTCGATTCTATTGTAACAAAAGCAAAAAACGAAGTCAATTTCTTCGGCTGGGAAAGTTAGCCAGCATGAAAAACTGGAATCGAAGGCAGACAAAAGGGGCCGTCCGCACCCGGAATGGAGTGCAGACGGCCCCTCTTTGTGCTGAAAAGGCGGCTTAGGCCTCAGCGATGGCTTCGATCTCACAGAGCACGCCCTTGGGCAGGTCTTTCACGGCCACGCAGCTGCGGGCGGGCTTGGAGGTGAAATACCTGGCGTACACCTCGTTGAAAGCGGCAAAGTCGGCGATGTCGGCCAGGAAGCAGGTGGTCTTGACCACCTTGTCAAAGCCCACGCCGGCAGCTTCGAGGATAGCGCCCACATTGCGGCAGCTCTGGTCAGCCTGTGCGGCGATGCCCTCGGCGACTGCGCCGGTGGCGGGGTCTACCGGGATCTGGCCGGAGGTGAAGACGAGACCGCCCACGGTGTAGCCCTGAGAGTAGGGGCCGATGGCGCCGGGAGCTTTTTCGGTGCTGATGATGTTCATATCGATTACCTCACATATCATAAATAGGGGAGTCTCCCGCCAAAAGGGGAGCCGATGAAAAAAGTCTACCACCAACTGTCCCCGCCGTCAACGGCCAGCAGGGAACGGTCCCGGAATTTCCGGAAAAAGGGAATGTAAAATTATTTGGAAAAATCTGTGCAAATCATCTTGACAAGAAATAAACTTTTATGATAAAAATAGAGCATGAAAGTAACATTTTTGCAGGAAAAACGCGGGCGCAGCGCAGGCAGGAAAGCCAGCTTTGCGCAGGCGCGTTTCTTTTTTGCAGAAAAAGCGAATTTCTGAACCCTCGGAAGGGGCAGAAAGGATAAGATATGTCGATTTTGGTAGATGATTCAAATAAAACAGCCTGCCGTGCAGCGGAGGCTGGACTGCAACAGAAAAACTGTGCTGCGCTGGTGCGTCCGGCGGGTACGGGCAAAGGCTGCATCGTGTGGGAGCTGCTGGACGCCCACCCCGAGATGCGCGTGCTCTGGGTGGTGTCCTGCGCTGCCCGTCTGGAACTGCGCCGCGCCCTGACAAAGCGGCTGGGCCGGACGCTGGGCGGCCGGGTGCGGCTGATGAGCTGTGAGCAGCTGGCCGTGCAGAATGCGCTGGGCTGGGTGGCGCTGGCTGAGTTCCGGCCCGGCCTGCTGGTACTGGACGGCTGGAGGGAGATAAGCGCAAAGGACTGGACCGACTGTGTCCAGCCTCTGTTCCGCCTCTGCCCGGGGGCAAAGCTGCTGGCTCTGGGGGAGCCGGACGCCCCGGGCGACAGCTGCCGCGCCGCCGAGGAGATGCTGGCCGACGCCATCGTGGAGCCGCTGGCGCTGGGCGGGGCGATGGCCGAGGGCCTGCTGCCCATGCCGGCCTCCTATACGGCCCTGCTCTGGCCGCTGGAAGATGCGATGGCCCGCCTCCGTGCTGAGGTGAAGAACCTCCATCTGCCGGGCTGCCCTGACCCCAACGCCGAGAAATATCAGGCTCTGAGCCTTGCCATAGAAAAGCTTCCGCCGGTGGAACAGCTGCTGGCGCAGTGGCTCCCGGATGCTGCCGGGCGCTGCCTCGTCCTCTGCGAGGATGATGCAGCGGCGGCGCAGACCGCAGAGCAGGCCGAGAAGCTGTTTGGTGCAGGAACACATATTTATAAGGATGCAGAAGGCTTTGCGGCCGATGAAGCGGCCACCCTCCGGCTGCTGGTCTGTGCCAACGGCCCGGCGGTGCAGGCTCCTCTGGCCGGGATCTCGGGCGTGGTGCTGGCGCGCCGCAGCGCTGAACCGACCGCATACCGGCAGATGCTGGCCCGCGCCCTTGCAGCCTGCGGCAGTGTGCCGGTGGCAGAGCTGAGCGCGGCCTTTGAGGCGCTGACCTGTGTGCAGCAGCTGCGGAAGGAGTGCAGCGCGGCGGGGGCAGAAACCTTCCCGCTGGAAGAGCCCCTCTCTGCCTGCCGCCGGGCTTACCGGCAGCTCCGCCGCGCGCTGGACTCCGACTGGGAGCGCTATTATGCCGCCGCAAAGCAGATGACGGCAGAGGGAAAGACGCTGGACGTGCCTCGCTCCTACAGCTTCGGGGGCGTGGCCGTGGGCCGCTGGCTGGAAAACCAGCGCCTTGTCCGGGCCGGAAAGAAAAAGGGACGCCTCACCGCCGCGCAGGCTGCCCGGCTGGACAAAATCGGCATGAACTGGCAAAAGCGGCTCGAGCTGGCGTGGGAGAACGGCTGTGCTTCGGCCCGGCGGTACCGCGACAGCCACAGCGACCTGATGGTGCCGGTCCATTATAAGGATAAGGACGGCTTTGCGCTGGGCGAGTGGATCGTCTATAACCGCCAGCGCTATCTGGGCGGGAACCTGCCGTCAGACCGCGTCGAGCGCCTCGAGGCACTGGGCATGGTGTGGGACACCGGCAGCATCCTCTGGGAGAAGAGCTATGCCGCCGCCGTCCAGTATTATCTGGAAAATCACACGCTGGAAATTCCCGTCAAGTATGTCACGCCGGACGGCATGGCGCTGGGCGTCTGGCTGGGCAGTCAGCGTGCCGCTTATAAAGAAGGTGTGCTGACCGACGCCCAGATCGAAAAGTTGGAAGCGCTGGGAGTGGACTGGACGAACCGGAACGACCGCAAGTGGCAGACCGCCTACGAGGCCGCCGTGAAGTACCACGCCGCCCACGGGAACCTCGACGTTCCCACCGAGTACATCGACGAAGACGGCATCCTGCTGGGCAAGTGGGTGTCCCGCCAGCGGTACGCATGGCAGAACCCCGAGCGCAGCAGCGCCCGGGTGACGCCGGAGCGGAAAGCTCTGCTGGACGAGCTGGGCATGAACTGGGAAAAGACCGACTCGTGGCAGCACCGCTACGAGCTGGCCGTGGAATACAAAAAGGAGCACGGCAGTCTGGCCGTTCCGGCCCAGTACCGGACGGAGGACGGCATCTGGCTGGGCAGCTGGCTGTCCCGTCAGAAGCAGATGCTGCGGGAGGGCAAAAAGCTCTCCGCCGCGCGCCGCGCGGCCCTGAAAGAGCTGTTCAAGGGCGAAAAAGGCCGACGCCTCAGCGCCCCGGTGCCGCCCGCGTGCAGCGTGCGGGAGCAGAACTGGCTGGATAACTACCAGAGCGCCAGGCTCTACGCCGAGAAGAAGGGCAGCCTCCTTGTGCCTGCCGGATATGTGGACGAGAACGGCTTCCGTCTGGGCGTCTGGATCTCGAACCTCCGGGCTGCCCGCAAGGCCCGGCCCGGCTCGTTTCAGGTGACGCCGGAGCATATCGCTCTGCTGGACGCCATCGGGATGCAGTGGGACGCCCGGGAGGCCAAGTGGGCCGGGGCGTTCCGCCGCGCCGAAGAGTACTGCGCCGCCCACGGCAATCTGCTGGTGCCGGTGAACTATAAGACCGAAGACGGCTTCTGCCTCGGCGACTGGGTCCGCCGGATGCGCGAAAACTACGCCTGTGCCGAGAAAAAGCTGACGGCGGAGCGCATCGCAAAGCTCGAAGCGCTGGGCATGGTCTGGACCGTGCCGCAGGAGGGCTGAGATATTGCATTTTAGGGCGGAGTGTGGTATACTTCACCTCGTCTGAATAGAAAACAGCAGGTGCCTGCTGCCGGGGCTTCGTCCCTGGTCGGGAGGGTAAAAGGGAAGCGGGTGCGAGTCCCGCGCGATCTCGTCACTGTGATAAGGGAGTCCGCTGCCTTGGCGCTCAGCGCCGGTCACTGGAGGCTTTGCCTCTGGGAAGGCGGCAGCGGGCGGTGAGCTTTCAGTCAGGAAACCTGCCCGCTGTTGGTACAGGAGCGTCCGGCTCCGGATCACGAGGAATTGGTCGTACCAAAAAGCCCGAAAGTTCAAAGGGTCTTTTTGCTGTGCCTTCCGCGCGGTGAAAAGGCTCTTTTTTCGTTTGAGCTGGCCCCCGTTTCGTACCCTTTCTATCGGAAACGTACATTCCACACAACAGAAAGGACTCAAACAATGCGTAAGGCAACCAACAAGAACTGGCAGCGCGTCACCGCCGCTGCCGCCGCACTGGCCCTGTGTGCCGGTGTGCTCACCGGCTGCGGTGCATCTTCTTCTACTGCTGCCAGCAGCGCCGCAGCAAGCTCTGCCGCCGCCAGCGAAGTGAGCAGCGAGGAGGCCGATGAAATGGCAGCAAAGAATGTGGCAGATCTCATCGACGCCATCTATGTGCAGGAGCGCAACGAGAACACCGACGCCCAGTGCGAGGCCGCCAAGGCCGCATGGGACGCCCTGACCGACGCCCAGAAGGAGCTGGTCGAGGGTGAAGAGGCTGACCCCGATTACTTTGGCCGCGACACCGGCGACGCCTCCAAGGACGACCCCCGCAATGAGGACAATATCGGCGACAACGAGATCCTGGTCGTCAGCTTCGGCACCTCCTTCAACAACAGCCGCGCAGCGGACATCAAGGGCATCGAGGACGCCATCCAGGCCGCATACCCCGACTGGTCTGTCCGCCGCGCCTTCACCGCACAGATCATCATCAACCATGTTCAGGCTCGTGACGGCGAAAAGATCGACAACATGGAGCAGGCCATGGAGCGCGCTGTTGCCAACGGCGTGAAGAATCTGGTCGTCCAGCCCACCCATCTGATGCATGGCGCTGAGTACGACGAGATGATGGAGATGGTGGACAGCTACCGCGATAAGTTCGAGTCCGTCGCCATCGCCGAGCCTCTGCTGGGCGAGGTGGGCAGCGATGCCACCGTCATCAACGCCGACAAGGAAGCTGTCGCCAAGGCCATCACCGCCGAGGCCGTCAAGACCGCCGGTTTCGACAGTCTGGACGCCGCTGCTGAGGACGGCACCGCTTTTGTCTTTATGGGCCACGGCACCTCTCACACCGCAAAGGTAAGCTACACCCAGATGCAGTCTCAGATGGAGGCTCTGGGCTACAAGAATGTCTTCATCGGCACCGTCGAGGGCGAGCCTGAGGAGACTGCCTGCGAGAACGTCATCGAGGCTGTCAAGGCCGCCGGTTACACCAAGGTCGTCCTGCGTCCCTTGATGGTCGTTGCAGGTGACCACGCCAACAACGATATGGCTGGCGACGACGAGGATTCCTGGAAGAGCCAGTTCGAGGCCTCCGGTGAATTCGATTCTGTCGATTGCCAGATCGCCGGTCTGGGCGAGGTTGCTGACATCCAGCAGCTCTACGTCGCACACACCAAGGCCGCTGTCGATTCCCTGAACGGCTGAGCATAAGTTTATGATTGCCCGGAAAGGAGTGCCTTTTCGGGCAATTTCTTTTTCGGCCTGCTTTGAATTCGGGCCATTGCGTGTTATAATCTTTTCTGTAAAATAGATACTTCGAGGTATATCATCATGAAACTGAACCATAAATTTGCTCTTCTGCTGGCCGGCGCTGTGCTGGCTGGTTCTCTCACCGGCTGCGGCGCATCCGGCACCCCGGCCAGCTCTGCCGCTTCCTCCGAGGCTGCGGCCTCCTCCGCCGTGAGCGAGGCAGCTTCCGAACCGGCGGCAGAGGCCGCTCTGCCCGACGGCGTCTACACCGCCGACTTTGACACCGACAGCTCCATGTTCCATGCCAACGAGGCCAACGACGGCAAGGGGACCCTGACCGTGAAGGACGGTCAGATGACCTTCCACGTCAGTCTCGTCTCCAAGAAGATCGTCAACCTCTACGTCGGCACGGCAGAGGACGCAGCCTCCCACGAGGGCGACTGGCTCCAGCCCACCACCGACACCGTCACCTACTCCGACGGCCTGTCCGATGAGGTCTACGGCTTCGACATCCCGGTGAAGGCTCTGGACGAGGACTTCCAGCTGGCCATCCTCGGCACCAAGGGCAAGTGGTACGACCATACTGTCCGTGTCGCCAACGCCCAGCCTGCTGCGGCGGAAGCACCTGCCGACGGCACCTACACCTGCGACGTGACCCTCGAGGGCGGCTCCGGCCGTGCCACCGTGGACAGCCCTGCTGCTCTGACCGTGGCCGACGGCAGGATGACCGCCACCATCGTCTGGTCCAGCCCCAACTACGACTATATGCTGGTGAAAGGCGAAAAGTATTTGCCCACCAACACCGAGGGCAACTCTACCTTCGAGATCCCCGTCGCGGCTCTCGACACCCCGCTGGATGTGGTGGGCGATACCGTCGCCATGAGCACCCCGCATGAGATCGAGTATACGCTGACCTTCGCCTCTGCATCCCTGATCGAGGCAAAGTAACGATGAAACGCCGCAATTTCCTGAAAGCCCTGCCTGCCGCCGCCCTCACCCTTGCGGGCTGCGGGCAGAACAAGACTGCCCCGGCCAATACAGCATCCCTCGTGTTCGACCACAGCTATCCGCTGGACTATGCCGCCCAATTTTCCGCCGACTGCTATGAGGGCGGCTATGTGATGATCGACATCCCGGACGCCGGGCGGTTCCTCGTCGTCCCCGAGGGGGCCGCCGAGGTGGACGACCTGCCCGAGGACGTCGTGGTGCTGCGCCAGCCGCTGGATCATATTTATCTCGTCTCCACTTCGGTGATGGACCTCTTCGTTCATCTGGACGCCCTGGACAGCATCGCCCTCTCCGGCACGAAGGCCGAGGGCTGGTATGTGGAAGAGGCCAAACAGGCCATGCAGGAGGGCCGCATCGCCTACGCGGGCAAGTACAGCGCCCCGGACTATGAACGCATCCTTGCCGCCGGCTGCACCCTCGCCATCGAGAACACCATGGTGCTCCACGACCCCGAGGTCAAGGAGCAGCTGGAAAAGTTCGGCGTGCCGGTCCTCGTGGAGCGCTCGAGCTACGAGAGCGGCCCGCTGGCCCGGATGGAGTGGCTCAAGCTCTACGGCATCCTGCTGAATAAGACTGAGATGGCGGAAGAGGTCTTTCGCCAGAAGGTCGAGCAGGTGGCCCCTATCCTCGAGCAGGAGAACACCGGCAAGACTGCGGCCTTCTTCTCCATCACCACAAATAACCTCATCACCGTCCGCCGCACCAGCGACTATGTGGCCCAGATGGTGGGGATGGCCGGCGGCGTCTACATCTTCGACGACCTCGAGGGGGAGACGTCGGCCCAGTCCACCATCAAACTGCCGCTGGAGACCTTCTACGCCCGGGCCAAAGACGCCGACGTCCTCATCTACAACAGTACCATCGAGGGCGTGATGGAGACCCGTGACCAGCTCATCGAAAAATGCCCGATGCTGGCGGATTTCAAGGCCGTCCAGTCCGGCGACTGCTGGTGTACGGCCCAGAGCCTCTTCCAGCAGAGTATGGAGCTGGCCGACCTCATCTCGGATATGAACCTCGTCTTCACCGAGGGCTCGCCCGACCCGGCGTCCCTCCGTTTCTTACAGCGCATCGTATAAAAGGAGCTTTGTCATGACCACTACCCGCCGCCTCAGCCTCGCGTACCTCGCCCTCACGGCGGGGGTCGCGGTGCTGTTTGCACTCAACCTGTTCTGGGGCAGTGTGTCCCTGACGCCTGGCGCGGTGGCGGCGGCTCTGCTGGGCCGGGGCGAAGATGCGCTGGCCATGGGCATCGTGCTCCAGCTCCGTCTGCCCCGGGCGGTCATGGTCGTGCTGCTGGGCGCGGCCCTCTCGGTTGCAGGCTACCTCCTGCAGACCTTCTTCGCCAACCCCATCGCCGGCCCCTTCGTCATGGGCGTGTCCAGCGGCGCAAAGCTGGCGGTGGCCCTGACGATGGTGGTGTTTTTACAGCAGGGGCTGCTCACCGGCTCGGCCACCCTCATCATCGCCGCCTTTGTAGGCTCGATGGCGGCTATGGCCTTTGTGCTGGTGGTGGCCCGGCGGGTGCCGCGGATGAGCATCCTCGTCATCTGCGGCATCATGATCGGTTATATCTGCTCGGCTGTCACCGACATCGTGGTGACCTTTGCTCAGGACTCCAACATCGTCAATCTCCACAACTGGTCGATGGGCAGCTTTTCCGGCATGACCTGGGCCAACGTGGGTGCAGCGGCCTGCGTGGTGCTGCCCGCGCTGGCGGCGGCGTTCCTGCTCTCGAAGCCCATGGCGGCCTACCAGATGGGCGAGAGCTACGCCAGGAGCGTCGGCGTACCGGTGCGGGCTTTCTCGACGGCCCTCGTGCTGCTTTCCAGCCTGCTTTCCGCCTGCGTGACGGCCTTTGCAGGCCCCATCTCCTTTGTGGGCATCGCGGTGCCGCATCTGGTCAAGAACCTGCTGGGCAGCGCAAAGCCCCTTTATGTCCTGCCGGGCTGCTGTCTGGGCGGGGCAGCGTTTTGCCTGCTCTGCGACCTCATCGCCCGCAGCCTGTTCGCGCCCACTGAGCTGTCCATCAGCTCGGTGACGGCGGTTTTCGGTGCGCCGGTGGTCATCTGGCTGTTGGTGCGCCGCCAGACACAGGAGGGCCGGGAATGAGCGATCCGAAATTCTACTGCCGCGCCGAGGACCTTGCCATCGGCTACGGCAAAACGCCCCTGATGGAGCACATTGGACTCGGCGTCGGGAAGGGGACCATCCTCACCCTCATCGGCCCCAACGGCGCGGGAAAATCCACCCTGCTCAAGACGCTGGCAGCGCAGCTGGCCCCCCAGGGGGGCGCTGTGCTGCTGGACGGCAAAAATCTCGCGGACTACTCCGGCCCGGAGCGCGCCCGCAAAATGGCTCTGATGGTGCCTCACACCCGCCGCACCGAGCTGACCACCTGCTTCGAGATGGCGTCCGCCGGGCGCTACCCCTACACGGGGCGGCTGGGTGTCCTCTCGGCAGAAGATAAGCGCCAGGTCCATGCCGCGCTGGCCCTCGTGGGGGCCGAGGCGCTGGCGGGCCGGGACTTCAACCGCATCAGCGACGGCCAGCGCCAGCGCGTCCTGCTGGCCCGGGCCATCTGCCAGCAGCCGGAGCTGATATTATTGGACGAGCCTACGTCTTTCCTCGACATCAAGGGCAAGGCCGAATTGCTGGCCATCCTGAAAAGCCTCGCCCGCGACAAGAAGATGGCCGTCATCCTGAGCCTCCACGAGCTGGAGCTGGCGCAGAAAGTTTCCGACAAGGTCGTCTGCGTCTCGGCGGCGGGCGTCTCGGACGTCATGACGCCGGAAAAGGCCTTTGCCCGGGAAAACATCTGCAAAATTTATGCTCTGACCGATGAGCAGTACGCATTCCTCTACGACGAAGAAAAAGCGCCGGAGGAAAAGCGCCCGCTCTTTGAGCACTACGTCCGCAGCGGCCAGAAGCTTCTGCGCTGCGGCTATACCACCGGTACCTGTGCGGCGCTGGGCGCGGCGGGCGCGGCACGGTTGCTGCTCACCGGCCGCACCCCCGAGACGGTGGCCCTCCGCACCCCGAAGGGCATCGTGGTGGAGGTAGAGCCTATCTTCTGCCGCCTGTCCGGCGAGGGGGCTGAGTGCGCCATCCGGAAGGACGGCGGCGACGATGTGGACGTGACCACCGGTCTGCCGGTCATCGCCAGTGTCGCCCTCCGGCCCGAACTGGCCGGCGAGGTGCGCATCCACGGCGGTGAGGGCGTGGGCCGGGTGACAAAGCCCGGTCTCGACCAGCCCGTGGGCGAAGCTGCCATCAACCACGTCCCCCGGGCCATGATAAAGGAAGCGCTGGAAAAGGAGGCCGAATCTGCCGGGTACGCGGGCGGCTTTGACGTCACCATCTCCATCGAGGGCGGGGCCGAAACGGCGAAGCGCACCTTCAACCCCCACATGGGCGTGGAAGGGGGCCTCAGCGTCCTCGGCACCAGCGGCATCGTCGAGCCCATGAGCCAGCAGGCCATCCTCGACACCATCCAGCTGGAAATGGGGCAGGCGGCGCTTCGGGCCGGAAGCCCCCGGCGGCTCATCCTCGCCCCGGGCAACTACGGCCTCGACTATCTCCACGAGAAGATGCCCGCCCTAAAGAATATCCCGGTGGTCAAGACCTCGAACTTCATCGGGGATACGATGGATATGGCGGCGGCATCCCACTTCGAAGAGGTGGTGCTGGTGGGCCACATCGGCAAGCTGGTCAAACTGGCGGGCGGCGTCATGAACACCCACTCCCGCACAGCCGACTGCCGCACCGAGCTGCTCTGCGCCCACGCCGCCCTCTGCGGTGCGTCCCGGGACGTCTGCGCGGCCCTGATGAACGCGGCCACCACCGACGCCTGCATGGAGATCTTAGACGGAGCAGAGATGAGAGAGCCGGTGCTGTCCAGTCTGCTGGACGCCATCCAGCTCCACCTCGACCGCCGCGCCGCCGGGGCGTTCCGGGTGGGCGCGGTGCTCTTCTCGAACCAATATGGCCCGCTGGGCCAGACCAGAACTGCAAAGGAGCTGCTGGACGAATGGAAAAACGGATAGGCACTTTTTACGGCGTCAGCGTCGGCCCGGGCGACCCGGAGCTCATGACCCTGCAGGCTGTCCGCCGCCTCGAAAACTGTCCGGTCATCGCCGCGCCCCAGACCCCGAAGGGCGGGATGCTGGCGCTGGACATCGCAAAAGGTGCGGTGGAGCTGAGCGGCAAGACCATCCTGCCGCTGCGCTTCGCCATGAGTCTTGACCCGGCGGTGCAGAAAGCCGCCCACATCGAGGCGGCCCGGGCCGTGAAAGAATATCTCGACGCCGGGCAGGATGTCGCCATGCTCAACCTCGGCGACGTGTCCGTCTACGCCACCTTCGGCTACCTGCAGGAGATCTTGGAGGCCGAGGGCTGCAAGACCGTGATGCTCCCCGGCGTGACGAGCTTCTGCGCCGCTGCGGCCCGGCTGGGCCAGTCCCTGACGGGCGGCATGGAGCAGCCGCTGACCATCGCCCCGGGGCGCTGCGCCGCTGAGGTGCTGGCCGCACCGGGCGCGAAAGTGCTGATGAAATCGGGCCGTCAGCTGCCCGAGACGCTGGCCGCGCTGGCCGACGCCGGGCTCCTGAGCCGGAGCGCGATGGTCTGTAACTGCGGCCTGCCGAACGAGGAGGTCTGGCCCGACCTGGCCGATTATGACCCGGCCCGGTCGGCGGGCTATTTCGCAACGATTTTGGTGAAGGAGGGGTAAGATATGGTCCATTTTGTAGGAGCCGGGCCGGGTGCGCCCGACCTCATCACCCGGCGGGGCGCGGCCCTGCTGGCCGATGCCGACTGCATCATCTACGCGGGCAGTCTCGTCAACCCGGCCCTGCTGGGGCTGGCGAAGCCCGGCTGTGCCATCTATAACAGCGCCGAGATGACGCTGGAACAGGTGCTGGACACCATCCGTGCCGCCGAAAAGGCCGGCGGAACCACGGTCCGCCTCCACACCGGCGACCCCTGCCTCTACGGGGCCATCCGGGAGCAGATGGACGCACTGGACGCCGACGGCATCCCCTATGACGACACCCCGGGCGTGTCCAGCTTCTGCGGCGCGGCGGCAGCACTCTGTGCCGAGTACACCCTGCCCAATGTGAGCCAGACCGTCATCATCACCCGGATGGAGGGCCGCACTCCTGTCCCTGAGGCCGAGCAGCTGGAAAAGCTGGCCGCTCACGGGGCTACCATGGTCATCTTCCTCTCCATCGGGCTGGTGGACAAAGTCCAGCAGGCCCTTCTCGAGAGCGGCGGCTACCGCCTCGATACCCCTGCCGCTGTGGTCTATAAGGCCACCTGGCCCGAGCAGAAGGTGGTGCGCTGCACCGTCTCCACACTGGCCGAGGAGACCCGCAAAAACGGCATCACCAAGACCGCCCTCATCGTCGTAGGCGACTTTCTGGGCGAAAATTACGAGCGCAGCAAGCTCTATGACCCCGCCTTTACCACCGAGTTCCGGCAGGGGACGGAGGCCGGGCAGTGAGCCGGGCATATCTGGCCTTCACCGCAAAAGGCGAAGCGCTGGCCCATCGGCTGGCGGAAGCTCTGCCCGGCAGCGTGAGCCGCTGCGGCGGAGACGTGACCCTGAAAGGCTGGACGGCGGAGCATTTTGCACAGGATGAGGCCCTGATTTTTGTAGGAGCTGTGGGCATCGCGGTGCGGGCCATCGCGCCCCACTGCAGGAGCAAGGCCGCCGACCCGGCGGTGGTGGCCGTGGACGAGGGCGGGAACTTCGCCGTGCCGCTCCTGTCGGGCCATCTGGGCGGTGCCAACGCGCTGGCTCGGGCGCTGGCAAAAGCGTGCGGCGCGGTGCCGGTCATTACGACGGCCACCGACGTCAACGGTCTCTTCGCCGTGGACCTCTGGGCCAAGGCCCAGAACTGCGCTGTCCTTGAACCGGAGCGCATCAAGCGCGTCAGCGGCGCCCTGCTGGCCGGGCAGACTGTCCGGTACTGGTCGCCGTGGCCGGTGGCGGGGGAGACCCCCGCCGGAGTGAAAAAGGCTGACGCACCCGAAGCCGCCGACTTCGCCCTGACCCTCACGCCGCAGGGCGAGGCGCTCCACCTCGTCCCCCGCATCGGGGTGCTGGGGGTGGGGTGCCGCCGCGGCACGACGGCCCAGCAGCTGGAAGAAGCCTTTGCAGCGTTCTGTGCCGCGTCCGGTCTCAGCCCGGCGGCGGTCTGCGCAGCTGCCAGCATCGACCTGAAAAAAGATGAGCCGGGGCTTGCAGAGTTCTGCAAAGTCCACGGCTGGCCCATCACGTTCTATCCGGCCGACGAACTGCGGGCCGTGCCGGGACAGTTCACCCCGTCGGCCTTTGTGGCAAGTGTCACCGGCGTGGACAACGTCTGTGAGCGCTCGGCGGTAAAAGCCTCGGGCGGGATGCTCCTTCTGCCCAAAACGGCAGGCGGCGGCGTGACGCTGGCGCTGGCCGTCCGCCCCTTTGCACCCGATTGGAGGACAGAGCAATGAGTGAGAGTAAAAAGACCGTGTTCGTCGTGGGGCTTGGCCCCGGCGGCGGACAGTTTCTGACCGTGCAGGCGCAGAGCGCCTTGCAGCAGGCCGAGGTGTTGTGCGGCTATACGGTCTACATCGACCTTGTGCGCCCCCTCTACCCGGAAAAAGAGTGCTACACCACCGGCATGACCCGGGAGATCGACCGCTGCCGCTGGGCGCTGGATACCGCCCGGGCGGGTCGGGACGTGGCGCTGGTCTGCTCCGGCGACGCCGGGGTCTACGGCATGGCCAGCCCGCTGCTGGAGCTGGCCGAAGAGTACCCGGACGTCAACGTGGAGGTCGTCCCCGGCCTGACCGCCGCCCTCAGCGGCGGGGCGGTGCTGGGTGCGCCGCTGGCCCACGATTTCTGCGTCATCTCGCTGTCGGACCGTCTCACGCCGTGGGAGGTCATCGAAAAGCGGCTGGTCTGCGCCGCTCAGGGCGATTTCGCACTGGCGCTGTACAATCCCTCGTCCAAGGGCCGCCCGGACTATCTGCGCCGGGCCGTGGACGTCCTGCTGGCGAACGGCAAAGCCCCGGACACCCTCTGCGGCTATGTGCGGAACATTGGCCGGGAAGGGCAGGAAAAGCACATCCTGCCTCTCAGCCAGCTCCGGGACACCGAGGTAGATATGTTCACCACCGTCTTTGTGGGCAGCGCCGCCACCCGCGCGCTGAGCGGGCGGATGGTCACGCCGCGGGGGTACCGCCGATGAACGTCGTCGTTTTCAGCGGCACCACCGAGGGGCGGGAGCTTTCCCGTCAGCTGGCGGCGCTGGGCATCGAAGTCACCGTCAGCGTGGCCACCCCGCTGGGACAGGAAGAGCAGGGGAGCACCCCCGGCGTCACCGTCCGGTGCGGGCGGCTTCTGCCCGATGAGATGGCCGCGCTCTTGGGGGATGCCGCCCTCTGCATCGACGCCACCCACCCCTACGCGGTGGAGGCAACCAAAAACATCAAAGCAGCGGCAGAGAAGGCCGGGGTGGAATACCTCCGCCTGCTGCGCCCGGCCAGTCCGCTGCCGGAAAACTGTCTCATCTTTGAGAGAGCAAAGCAGGCAGCCGAGGCGCTGGCCGCAAAAGAGGGCAACCTTCTATTGGCCACCGGAGCCAAGGAGCTGGCGCAGTTTGCGGCCATCCCGCCCGAGCGGCTCTACCCCCGTGTCCTGCCCACGCTGGAAAGCATCACAGCCTGTGAGGCGGCGAACATCCCCCACCGCAACATCATCGCCATGCAGGGCCCCTTCAGCTTTGCCCTCAATCAGGCCATGATGGAGCAGTTCCATATCCGCTGGCTCGTCACCAAGGACGGCGGCGCAGCCGGAGGCTTCGACGAAAAAGCCGCCGCCGCCTCTGCCGCCGGGGCGCAGCTGGTGGTCATCCGCCGCCCGCCCGAGCAGGGCGAGACGGCTTCCGAGGTGTTGAAACGCTGCAAGGAGATGATAAGATGAACGTGACACTTATCGGCATGGGCTCCGGCCAGCCGGAGAACCTGACCCTTCAAGGCCTGGCCGCACTGCGGCAGGCCGACCTCATCCTGGGCGCACGGCGTCTGCTGGCAGTTCTGCCTGCCGGCTGCACCGAGAATCGCGCCGCCGCCTACCGCCCCGACGAGGTGGCAGAGCTGCTGCAGACTTCCGGCGCAGAGAACGCCGTGCTGGTCTACAGCGGCGACACCGGCTTTTACTCCGGCGCGTCTGCCATGATAGAAAAGCTGGAGGCCCTCGGCGTCCGCGCCCGGGTGCTGCCCGGCCTTTCCAGCATCCAGCTGCTGGCGGCGGCGCTGGGCCGTCCGTGGCAGGGGTGGAACCTTGTTTCGGCCCATGGCCGCATCTGTGACCCAGTGGCCGAGTGTATGCAGGGCAGACCCACCTTCTTCCTCACCGGCGGCAGCGAAGACCCCGCCACCCTCTGCGCCCAGCTGGCGGCAGAGGGCTTCGGGGACGTGCAGGCTGTTGTGGGCCAGTGCCTCGGCACGCCGGAAGAGAAGATCTTCCGCGGCAGCGTCAAAGAGCTGGCCGCAGGCCGGTTCAACAGCCTGAGCGTCCTTCTCGTGGAGGCGGCGGAGGTGCTGCCCCGCCGCGCCCCGGGCCTGCCGGACGAAGCCTTCGAGAGGGGCGACGTCCCCATGACCAAGCAGGAAGTCCGGGCCGCTGTGCTGGCGAAGCTGGCCGTCCGCCCGGAAGACATCCTGTGGGACGTGGGGGCCGGGACGGGCAGCGTCAGCGTGGAGCTGGCATTGGCCGCGCCCCGAGGCCGGGTCTACGCAGTGGAGTGCAGGCCGGAGGGCTGTGCGCTCATCAAAGCCAACCGCGAAAAATTCAGGACCCGGAACCTCGTCCTCGTGGAGGGGCTTGCCCCCGCCGCGCTTTCGGACCTGCCCGCGCCGGACGCTGTTTTCATCGGCGGCAGCAAGGGCAGCCTTGCCGCCATCGTGGACGCCGCGCTGGATAAGAACCCCGACGCCCGCATCTGCGTGTCGGCCATCGCCCTTGAGAGCCTTTCGGCGGCAGTGGCCGCGCTGACGGCCAAAGGCCGGACCGTGCAGGTGAGCCAGATCGCCGTCAGCCGGGCCAGGGCCGTGGGCGGGCTGCACCTCATGATGGCCCAGAACCCCATCTACCTCATCACAGGAGAATGACATGATACAGTTTCTGCTGGCGGCGCCCCGCTCGGGCAGCGGCAAGACCACCATGACCTGCGCCCTGCTCATGGCGCTGAAGCGGCGGGGCCATGCGCCCTGCGCCTTCAAAAACGGGCCGGACTACATCGACCCCATGTTCCACCGGGCCGTGCTGGGGGTGGAGAGCCGCAACCTCGACCTCTTTTTCTCTGCACCCGAGACGGTGCGCACCCTCTACGCGAAGGGGGCCGCCGGCCACGGTGCGGCGGTGTGCGAGGGGGCTATGGGCTTTTACGACGGCCTCGGGGGCGTCAGCGACAGGGCCAGTGCGTGGCATCTGGCCGACACGCTGGGTCTGCCGGTACTGCTGGTGGCAGAGCCGAAAGGTCAGAGCCTGACGCTGGCTGCAGAGTTGAACGGGCTCGTAAACTTCCGCACTCCCAGTCACATCGCAGGCATCCTGCTGAACAACTGCACGGCACGGATGCACGCTCTGCTGGCCCCGATGCTGGAAGAAGAGACGGGTCTGCCGGTGCTGGGCTTTCTGCCGAAACTCCCGGAGGCCGTCATCGGTTCCCGCCATCTGGGCCTCTACACGGCGGCGGAAGTGGAAAATTTACAGCAGAAGCTGGCCCTTCTGGCCGACGCGGTGGAGGAGCACATCGACTGGCCCCGCCTGCTGGCCCTCTGCGAAAAGGAGCCGCCCGTCCTGCCGGTGCAGCCGGAGACGCCTCCGGCCCGCGTCCGCATCGCCGTGGCGCAGGACGAGGCGTTCTGCTTCGCCTACGCTGAGACGCTGGAAGCCTTCCGGGACGCCGGGGCAGAGGTGGTCTTTTTCAGCCCCCTCCGCGACACGGCTCTGCCGGAAAACATCGGCGGGCTGTATCTGCCCGGCGGCTACCCGGAACTTCACGCAAGAGAATTGGGTGAAAATACCTCGCTTCTGCGCGAGATAAAGCAAAAAATCGAGTCCGGTCTGCCCACAGCGGCCGAGTGCGGAGGCTTCCTCTATCTGGGGCAGAGCCTCACGGACGCCGAGGGGCAGAGCTGGCCGATGGTGGGCGTTCTGCCGGGCGAAGCAAAAGATGCCGGACGTCTCGTCCGTTTCGGCTACGCCGCGCTGAGCGCAGACTCGGACAGTATGCTCTTCCGGGCCGGGGAGAGCTTTCCCATCCACGAATTCCACCATTGGGATTCCACCGTCAACGGCGTGGCTCTCGCGGCAAAAAAGCCGGTGGGCGGCGCAGAGTGGCGGTGCGGATCTGTAAACGAGCATTTCTATGCGGGCTTCCCGCATTTGTACTGGGCGGGTACGCCCCTGCCGCAGCGCTTTGCCGCCGCGGCTGAAAATTACAGGAGAGACCATGACTGAGAAAGAACTCGCCGCCCTCTGTGCGGCCGTCACGCCGCCGGACGAAGCCGCCCGGGCGGCGGCGCACGCCCACTGGGCCAGCCTTGCAAAGCCGCTGGGCGGGCTGGGTAGATTGGAAACGACCATCGAGGACGCCGCCGCCCTCACCGGCAGCGCAAAGCTGGATATTTCCCGCCGGGCGGTGCTGGTGCTCTGCGCCGATAACGGTGTGGTGGCCCAGGGCGTCAGCCAGACCGACAGCAGCGTGACCCGCGCTGTGGCTGAGAACCTCGCCGCCCGCCGCACCAGCGTCTGCCGGATGGCACAGACCGCCCGGTGCGAGGTGGTGCCGGTGGATATGGGCATCGCGGGCGACCCGGTCCCGGGCGTCCTCGACTGCCGCATCGCCCCCGGCACAGCGGATTTCACCCTCCGCCCGGCTATGAGCCGGGAGCAGGCCGTGGAGGCCATCGGCAGGGGCATCCGGCTGGTGCAGGAGCAGAAGAAAGCGGGCGTCGGCCTGCTGGCCACCGGTGAGATGGGCATCGGCAACACCACGACATCCAGCGCCGTGGCCGCTGTGCTGCTGGGCCAGCCCGTCGAAGTGATGACAGGCCGGGGCGCGGGCCTTTCGGACGAGGGACTTGCCCGGAAGATCGACGCCATCCATCGTGGCATCGCAAAAAATCAGCCCGACTCTGCCGATGCACTGGACGTGCTGGCAAAGCTGGGCGGTTTCGATATTGCCGGACTCTGCGGCGTCTTCCTCGGCGGTGCGCTGGAAGGTGTGCCGGTGCTGGCCGACGGTTTCATCAGCTGTGTGGCGGCGCTCTGCGCTGTCCGGCTCTGCCCGGCAGCGGCCAAGGCTGTTTTTGCAAGCCATTGCTCCACCGAACCAGCCGCAAAGCTGGTGCTGGACGCTCTGAACAAAAAAGCCCTCATCACGGCGGGTCTGCATCTGGGCGAAGGCACCGGCGCGGTGGCCGCCATCCCGCTGTGGGACATGGCGCTGGCCGTCTACGATGGCTGTTATTCCTTTGAAGAGGGCGGCATCGAAGCCTACACGCCGCAGGGGGGTGCGGGATGCTGACGCTGGTGCTCGGCGGCGCGGCCAGCGGCAAGAGCGCCTACGCCGAGAGCCTTGTGCTCAAGACCGGCCTGCCCCGCTATTACCTCGCCACCATGCAGGTCTGGGATGCCGAGTGCGCCGCCCGGGTGGAAAAGCACCGGAAAATGCGGGCGCAAAAGCAGTTCGAAACGCTGGAATGCCCGCTCCACCTCGACCGTCTGTCCCTGCCCGGCCGGGGGACCGTCCTGCTGGAAGATCTCGGCAACCTCGTCGCCAACGAGCTCTACAGCCCCGGCGGGGCAGGAAAGCACACCGCCGAGGCCGTTTTGGCCGGGCTGGAACGCCTCGCCGCCGGATGTGATAACCTTATCGTCGTATCGAACGAGGTGTTCAGCGGCGGTGCCGACTACGCAGGCGACACCGACCAGTATCTGCTGGCGCTGGCGCAGGTGAACAACGCCTTCGCCGCCCGGGCGGACAACGTCTGCCGGGTGGTCTGCGGCCTGCCGGTGTACTACAAAGGGGGAGAAAAGCTGTGACTGTTTTGCAGACCATCGCGGTGGCCTTTGCGATGTTTTCGGCCCTGCCGGTGCCGCAGTTCGAGTGGAACGAAAAAAATATGCGGTACGCCATGTGTGCCCTCCCCCTCATCGGGCTGGTGTGTGGCGGGCTGTGGTGTCTCTGCGGCGTCCTGCCCCTGCCGGAGCTGGCCCGGGCGGCGGCGTTCTGCCTCGTGCCGGTGGCCATCACCGGCGGCATCCATCTCGACGGCTACGCCGACACTTCGGACGCCCTCTCGAGCTACGGCGACCGCGAAAAAAAGCTTGAAATCCTGAAAGACTCCCACTGTGGGGCCTTCGCTGTCATCCGGCTGTGCTGCTACTTTGTGGCCTACTTCGGACTCTGCGGCAGTGTGCGGTTCACACCCCGGGCGGGCCTGTGCTGGACGCTGGCGCTGGTGCTGGAGCGGGCGCTGTCGGGCTTTGCCGTGGCGGCGTTCCCGCTGGCGAAAGACACCGGCCTCGCCCATACTTTTGCCACAGCGGCCGACAAGCAGGCCGTCTGCCGCTTCCTCTGCGGCCTGTCGGCTCTGCTCATCCTGGCGCTGACGGCGCTGGGCGGCGGCGGGCTGGCGGCGGCGGCGCTTCTGGCGCTGTGGCGCTATTATTTCGTGGCAAAAAAGCAGTTTGGCGGCATCACCGGCGACCTGGCCGGGTGGTTTTTACAGCGGGCCGAGCTGTGGATGCTGGCGGCGCTGGCCGTCAGTCAGTGGGGAGGAGTGCTGTAAATGATGTTCATCACAGGGCCGCTCTACAGCGGCAAGCGCACCTTTGCGC
>CEAI01018278.1_pt1 | contig 17999 bp, 17 predicted proteins | sample 557641 | NCBI WGS metagenome assembly CEAI01 (sample SAMEA3182100, study PRJEB8094) | gut metagenome | biome: human; feature: gut; material: Stool; isolation source: human stools | place: Canada | collected 2012-06-20
TCTGTATATGCCTGATAAAGCTCCATAAGTGTGAACTCTGGGTTGTGTCTTGTATCAACACCTTCGTTACGGTATACACGTCCTATTTCGTATACTCTCTCAAGACCACCAACGATAAGTCTTTTAAGGTAAAGCTCTAATGAAATACGAAGCTTAACATCCTCATCAAGTGCATTGTAGTGAGTTTCAAATGGTCTTGCGGCAGCACCACCTGCATTAGATACAAGTGTTGGAGTCTCAACTTCCATAAAATCCCTGCCGTCAAGGAACTTTCTGATTTCCTTGATAATCTGTGATCTCTTTACAAATGTATCCTTAACCTCAGGATTCATTATTAAATCAACATATCTCTGACGGTATCTCATATCAGTATCTGTAATTCCATGGAACTTCTCTGGAAGTACCTGTAAGCTCTTAGAAAGAAGTGTAATCTCCTCTGCGTGAACTGATATTTCACCTGTCTTAGTTCTGAATATAAATCCCTTGATACCAAATATATCACCTATGTCAGACTTCTTGAAATCTGCATATGCATCATCACCTATGGCATCTCTTGAAATATAAGCCTGCATTCTACCCTTAAGATCTGCAATATTACAGAAAGATGCCTTTCCCATTACTCTCTTGAACATCATTCTTCCTGCAAAGCTTACCTCAATAGGAGAAGCATCCATGATAGCTCTTCTCTCATTATAATCAGCATTAACGGCTTCTCTTGCCTGCTGCTCATCCATACCATCAGTATTAACTGCTGGTCTGTCGCCAAGAAGTTCCTTTTCGTGTGCTTCATAGATGGCTCTTATTTCATCTGTATGATGTGTAACATCATACTTTGTTATCTGAAATGGATCCTTGCCAGCTTCCTGTAATGCAGCGAGCTTGTCCATTCTTACTTTAATCTGTTCATTAACATCTGGCTGTGAATTATTCTTATCTGCCACTTTCTTATCTCCTTTATATATAATTAGTCATTCTGTACTGAGATAATCTTATATTCAATAACTCCTGCTGGTGCTTCAACCTTAACTGTATCTCCAACCTTCTTGCCAAGCATAGCTGCTCCAAGTGGTGATTCATTTGATATCTTGTTATTAAGACTATCTGCTTCTGAAGAACCTACGATTACATATTCAATATCTTCATCATATTCTACATCGTGAAGCTTAACAACGCTTTCCATCTTGATAGCGTCCTTATCTGTATTGTTATCCTGAACAACTTCTGCGTTCTTAAGAATTTCTTCAAGTTCTGCAATCTGTGTTTCAATATCTCTCTGCTCATCTTTAGCTGCATCGTACTCAGCATTTTCTGATAAATCGCCCTGTTCTCTTGCTTCCTTTAACTTCTGGGCAACTTCCTTTCTTCTATCAACCTTTAAGTGCTCAAGTAAAGCTACTCTTTCTTCATATCCTTTTTTTGTAAGTAACTGTTTCTCTGCCATAGCTCGTCACCTTTCCATAAATAATATTTATATAGTATTATTACTATTGCTTAATAAAATGTTCAAGATATTATATCTCAACTAATACTTTATGTCAATCCACGCATCTGCTGTACAAATTCATTAAACTCGTCCTGCTTTGTTATATGATTAACTTCATTTCTTAATGCCGCCGCGTGCTTTATTCCTGCTGTATACCACGCAAAATGTTTACGCATCTCGCGCACTGCTGTAAATTCGCCCTTTACATCGCATAACATCTGGCAGTGCCTGATAATCATATCAACTATCTCATCTATTGACGGAGGTGCTGTAATATTTCCTGTTTCAAGATAGTCCTTGACCTGTCTGAATATCCACGGATTACCCTGTGCCCCGCGTCCTATCATAACGGCATCACAGCCTGTCTCCTTAAACATTCTTACTGCATCTTCACCACTTCTTATATCGCCATTGCCTATTACCGGAATATGAACCTTTTCTTTAACACGCCTTATTACATCCCAGTCAGCCTTTCCAGAATAATACTGGCTTCTTGTCCTTCCGTGAACCGCAACCGCGGCCCCACCTGACTCCTGTATAATATATGCTATTTCTTCAGCGTTAATGCAGGTTTCGTCAAATCCTGTCCTTATCTTTACGGTGACAGGCTTATCAACTGCATTTGCCATAGCCTCCACTATATTTCCTACAAGCAGGGGATTTTTAAGCAGTGCCGACCCCTCTCCGTTATTAACCACCTTAGGAACTGGACATCCCATATTGACATCTATTATATCAAAATCTCTTTCCGCAAGCCTTTTGGCGATGTCTGCCATTATCTGTGGTTCTGAACCAAATAACTGTACAGCTATCGGACTTTCTTTCTTATCTGTCTTTAATAATTCTTCTGTATTTTTATTATTATACAATACCGCCTTGGCACTCACCATCTCTGTATACAAAAGTCCACAGCCCTGTTCCTTGCATAAAAGACGAAATGGCAGGTCTGTTACTCCTGCCATCGGTCCTAATGCGACATTTGTTTTAATATCAACATTACCTATTCTCATCTTAACTCCGTTGTTATAATATTTTACTCATCCAAACCTAAGAAGAATACTTTATAGAACATCTCTAACGATTCCAGCAGGTCTCTTTTTTCATACTGATTCTTCTTAACAAGAAGTCCGCACGCTATATCATCATACAGCAGATCTTCTTCATCTGCTGTGGATTTGAATAACAGGTTGCCCTCCTCGTCAAATTCCATATCAAGTATTCCGCCGACTTCCTCTGTAAAAAGAACACACATTATCTTTAATTCGTTCTTTATATCTTCTGGAAGCCTGTCAAAATCCGGGTTAAAATAATATTTCTTCTCATAAGAATTAGATGCACAAAGCACCACATTTTCATCACTATACATATCCATATAATCCTCTCACTGAAACTTCGCCAGCTCTTATTGCAATCTCTTTTCCTGCTTCATCTTTTACAATAAGCTCGCCTTCTTTATTAATTCCAATAGCTGTTGCTATAAGCTCCTCTTTCTCATATATAGCACGGACTGTCCTGTCCTTATTAATAAGAAGTTTATTATACTTATCGACAAGCAGTGACAAATCGTTAGTCTTAAGGAATTCGTGATAATATTTATCAAAGCTTCTTGAAAATGCAGCAATTATATTACTTCTCTTAATCTTTCTATGTGTTTCAAGATATAAAGATGTAGCCATATCCCTTATTGCCTCATCAAATTCTGTTGTATTGACATTAATTCCTATGCCTATTACAACATAATGTATAAGATCCATCTCTGCACTCATCTCAGTAAGTATGCCTGTTATCTTCTTACCATTCACAACGATATCATTAGGCCATTTGATATAACAATCTATATCCTTGACTTCTTCCCTTATAGCCTCTACCATTGCTATCGCAAGAACAAGTGTAAGCATTGAAGCACTCTCCGGGCTCATATCCGGACGAAGCAGAAGGCTCATCCATATTCCTGTTCCCGCAGGTGACTCCCAGCTTCTTCCTCTTCGTCCCCTTCCGCCTGTCTGACATTCCGCAACAAATAATGTTCCGTCAGGAGCATTGCTTTCTGCCGCAAGCTTTGCCTGGTTATTAGTCGAATCTGTCTTCTCAAAATATCTGATATGCTGGAATATTCCCTCAAGCTTATTATCATCAGAGCTATTATCTTTAAGCTTGTTATAAGCCTCTTTGTCTGTGCTTACATTTCTATCCTTATTGCCAGCTTCCCTGTCCTGTTCTTTATCAGCCCTGGATTTTAATATTGCACTGTCTTTTATAAGAAGGCTTCTTATCTCTGTATCTGTTATTATATCAGGATATTCTGTAATTCTGTAGCCTTTGTTCTGCACAGAATCTATAACATAGCCTTCCTCTTTTAACTGGTTAATAGCTTTCCATACAGCAGTCCTTGATACGCCAAATGCCTCACACAACTGCTGTCCTGATATGTATCCATCTGCATTTCTTAACAAATGTAATATCTCTGATTTCATATTCGTACCGTCCTATAATTATTACAATACCACAAGTGCAGTAAATACAGTCATTATTCCTAGAAGAAGTGCCACCACTGCAACTATAACACCAGATACCTTATTGCCATTTATAAAATGCTTCACAGCCGTAAGTGTATTAACAACTGTTCCAAGAAGAAACTCTATCGGAAAAAGCACTCCGCTTCTGCTTCTTAAGAACATTATTATAATAAATATAACTGTTGCTGCAATAGTAAGAACTATATTAGTGTAATCTATAATCATTTTGGTCTTTTTATAAGAACCACTTGTTGTATAATACATACCAATCCTCATTTCTATGCAATTAATAGTTACGTTACTTATAGGTTTAATATGCTCCAAGTGTAGCTGCCATTACAGCCTTGATTGTGTGCATACGGTTCTCTGCCTCATCAAATACAACTGACTGCTCTGACTCGAATACCTCATCTGTAACTTCCATTTCATCAAGTCCGAACTTATCGTGAATTTCCTTGCCTATTGTTGTCTTTAAGTCATGGAAAGCTGGAAGGCAATGCATAAATATAGCGTTCTTATCAGCATTGTCCATTACCTTCTTATTAACCTGATATGGAAGAAGTGCGTTAATTCTCTCTGTCCATACCTCATCAGGCTCACCCATTGATACCCATACATCTGTGTAAAGAACTTCTGCACCCTTAGTGCTTTCTGTAACATCTTCTGTTAATGTTACAGAACCGCCACTTTCTTTAGCCCATTCCCTGCACTGGTTTACAAGATCTTCATTAGGGAAATATTCCTTAGCTGTACAAGCTGTAAAATGTAATCCAAGCTTAGCACATACTATCATAAGTGAATTACCCATATTATATCTTGCATCTCCCATATATACGAACTTAACACCTTTTAATCTTCCAAGCTTTTCTTTTATTGTAAGCATATCAGCAAGCATCTGTGTTGGGTGGTACTCGTTAGTAAGTCCATTCCATACTGGAACTGATGAATACTTTGCAAGGTCTTCTACTATCTCCTGTCCAAAGCCTCTGTATTCAATACCCTCAAACATTGTACAAAGAACTCTTGCTGTATCTGCTATGCTCTCTTTCTTTCCTATCTGCGAACCCTTAGGGTCTAAGTAAGTTACGCCCATACCAAGGTCGTGTGCTGCAACTTCAAATGAACAACGTGTTCTTGTACTTGTCTTTTCAAATATAAGAGCAACATTCTTTCCAAGTAATGGCTGTTCAACAACTCCGTCCTTCTTCATCTTTTTAAGCTTTGCAGCCAATTCTATAAGATATTCTATTTCCTCTGGTGTATAGTCTTTTAATGTTAAAAAATCTCTTCCTTTAAGATTCATAATGTTCCTCCATTCTTTAGCATAAATCATATGTAAACAATCTCTGCTCTAAGGCTATAGCATATTATCCTGCTAATAATACCCGATTTATAAATTTAGATAACATTTTATCGCAAACAGCTCATAAATGCAACTTCTTACATATTCAAATAACACTTACCTGCTTACATCACTGTTTATTAATTATAAAAATACCAGCGTGGTAACATTCATCTATTTTCTAATCATAAAAAATACCAGCACAGTGACTTTTATCTGTTCACTGGCTGGTATTCTTATTTAGTGGAATACGTGTCCACCGATTATTACATAGTCTGGCATTGCTGAAAGATTGGTTATTGAAACCATTCTGAATGATGTATATCCGCCGATATTGTTCTTTCCTGACAATGCCTCAAGTGCTGCATCCATACATTCCTGTGTACGGATACCACTGTTAAGTCTGTTCTGGAACTTAGCTGATGGGCCGCCTGCTCCATCTGATGCTCCTGAGAACTGTGACTTCTGATATATAACCCCTGTTATTGAATTAGGATAGTTAGAGCTTCTAACTCTGTTTAATACAACATTAGCAACTGCAAGCTTCCCCTCATATGGCTCATAAGCTGCTTCCCAGTCAATAATGCAGGCAAGAAGATATATTTCTTCATTACTTACGCTCATTGTTGAGTTATACGATATATCTGTTCCAGATATTGTTCTTGATATAACTGCCTGTATTCTTTCTTCTTCAGCTATCCTTGCAGCTTCCTGTTCTGCTGCAATTCTTTCTTCTTCGGCAATTCTGGCAGCTTCTTCCTCTGCCTCTTTTGCTTCTGCCTCTTCAATTGTATATCCTGTAAGGATATCTTTTTCATCAAGAGTCTGGGCTATAACCTCTGCCTCCTGATTGAATAATAAAGCGGCTGTCTTAGTATATCCTTCGCAATTACCTGAGCTTATCTTAGTCATACTGCCATTAACTTCCAACACATCTACCACTGTGTTCTTATAAAGTCTTCCATTAACTGATGAATTCTCATCATCAGCTGAATATACATCAAGATAAGGTTCTGTAATCGCAAGCGCTTTATTTTGCATCTGCCCCTGCTGTTCTTCATAACCTGTTAAGATTACTTCCTCAACATTGGCTGCGTATGATGCAACTCTGACCTCGGTATCAGTAATTGTACTTTCGTGTTGCTCATAGGTAGGTTTGGCGTCTGTTACCTTTGGAAGAACCGGCATCATCATCACTACCAGCGTAGCTCCCAAACAACAAGCAGCTTTGCTACTTCTAAGTTTCATAAAGTTTTTCCCTTTCCGGCACAAGTTGTTAAATGCGCCTACAAAATGTTACAGAATTGTTACATTTTGTTACGAAAGTATAATAGCAAAGTTAATCAAATTTGTCAAATTTGTTACAAAAAGCCACGGAACACAGTGTTTCCGTGGCTTTGCGCTTATATTACTAATTTAACATTTATTAAATATTTATGAAAATACACCCTTAAAAAGAGAGCTTCGACACATTTCTGCCTGTTATTACAACCTCTGCCTTACTGCTTCGTATGTAAGAATTGTACACGCAATAGCAGCATTAAGTGACTCAACCTCACCCTGCATTGGAATTCTTACATATTCATCAGCCTTATCTGCTAACTTATCTGTAAGTCCATTGCCCTCATTGCCAATCATAAATGCAGTAGGGTTTGTATAATCTTTCTTATTATAATTATCTGTACCCTTAAGGTGTGCCGCATATACTGTCACGCCCTTAGACTTACATACATCAGCCGCCTCGCATATATCATCTACATATATAACCGGCACACGGTAAAGTGAACCCATAGTCGAACGGATTGTCTTAGGATTGTATATATCAACTGTGTTACTGCTCATAATAATTCCTGTAACACCTGCACCCTCAGCCATTCTTACAATAGTTCCAAGATTACCGGGATCCTGAAGATTTTCAATAATAAGAAGTAATGGGTTGTGCTTGTCTGAAAGTATGCCTTCCAAATCTGTATCTGACATTCTGACAACTGCCATAATTCCCTGTGGTGTCTGTGTATCTGCCATACGCATAAACACGTTGTCTGTCACAATCTCCAGCACGTCTTTTCCTATGCTGTCATAATTCATTCTTTCAAGGAATTCCTCATTATCAGCCTTAAAAGTCTCTGATACATATACCTTTACAAGTCTGTCTGCCGGTGCTTCTGACACCATTTTCACGCCCTCAACAACAAACTGCTTCTCCTCTTTTCTTAACTTTGCTTTTTTCTGCAGATTCACTACGTGCTTAACCTGCGAACTGCTTGTACTTGTTATCATTCTATTTTACCAGCCAGTATTTATATCCAATAATTAATTCAATAAATTACCAGCCCTTCCTTTCCTAAATTCTAAAAATGTAATTCCATAATACTAAACTAATAACAATCCAGCAAGCAATAGTTATTGTAATTTTCATCTATTGCATAAGTACCCTGATTATTATAAATACACAGGTTATTATAAATGCTGTCACACACCTTTTAACAGAAAATACTGCAAGCCTTTGCGGGTTATTTTTATAATATTTCACTTTTACCATATCCCCTTCTTTGGCATATATCGATACCTGAAGCGTATTATCAGACACAATATTTCTGCCATCTGCCTTATATGCAACAACTGCCCATTGTGAATTTCTGAAATTTGTTCCATTCTTATTAGCATATCTTGTCTTTATAATCTCTGCATCAGCTTCCTCTACCCTGCTGCCCATAAATATAAGCTGAATTCCCTGTATGAGCGAATACAAAAGCGTCATTACAATTATAACATTTATAAATAAGACATCATTTCTCATATATATACCGCCTTTCTGTCCATTTTCCCAGCCTATATCTATTCCCAGAACAGCTCATCAAGTGTCTTGTCCAATGCCTTGCATATTGCTATGCAAAGATTAATTGTAGGGTTATAGTCGCCCTTTTCAATGGCACTTATTGTCTGCCTTGAAACATTACATAACTTTGCTAATTCATCCTGTGACAAGTCCTTCGCCGCCCTTGCAGCCTTTAATTTAAGATTCTTCATAGCCTTTTCTCTCTTTGATATATTTATGGATAAATGCCGCGAACATTACCAGAAAACCTATTGTCAGCACAACATTGCTTCCACCATTGCTAAACATAATACTGCCATCATTCTTAAAAGTTCCATCTATAATACGTCCCACTGCTGACACTCCATTACATACTGTAACTATTCCAACCATAACTATATAATACAGACCTTTGTCATTAATAGAAAAAAATGCACCATTCTCAATAGTATGTATCGCATACACATCAACGCCTAACATAATAACTGCAAATAAGAAAAAGTTATTATCAAATGGCATTTTTATTCCAGCTTCATTAATTAGAACAAGAATAAATATCATTACAAGCATTGTAAAAAAGCCTCTCTTATATCCCTCTGCCCTTATAATAAGCTGTCTTTCATCATATTCCTGCTTATTACTCCTGCACTTAAACAACAGCATTAAAACCACAAATAAAATGGCAAAAATTAATAATAATATAATACCTTCCATAACATTGCCTCCTCATAATTATCTATACATCAGAATTACTCATAACTGATTATTAACTACAGCATAAATATAAGATATTCATTACATAATGTCAAGTATATTTTACATTTTGTATTATATATTATCACATTGCATATTATCAAACTATATTATATATCATTAAATTACATTATATATCATCATAATAATATATTATTAACCTCATTATATCAGCCCAATAAAAGAACAGCTAAATTACAAAAAAGCGGTTATCAATACCGATGTCCCCCCTAAACCAGACCTTTAATCCGATTTATTATTACTGGTACATACAGCACTGATACCCGCCTGTTTTACTTATATTTGATTGTATCATAATTTTTGTGCAGCTTTTCAGCACATATAAAATTCCACAAGGAACTTTTAAGATGAGCACTTATGTGCTCATTGTATCATAATTACATTTTATTACTTATAATTACATCCTATTACAGTAAAACTGTCTGCTTCACATCAGATATTTCCGCCTGATTAGTTAGAAAGCATAGCACTTATATTAAACTCATAATCACTAATATCCTTAGTCATGGCAAGTGCCTCATCAATATCATAATCAACGAACCTTCCGTCCTTATAAGCTACAAGTCTGTTGCTCTTTCCTGCAACTAAAAGATCAACTGCATAAGAACCCATAATAGAAGCATACATTCTGTCCTTACATGTAGGTGAGCCGCCTCTCTGCATATAACCAAGAATAGTAGCTCTTGTCTCTATTCCTGTAGCAGCTTCTATTCTTCTTGCCATTCCTGTTGAATGTCCGATTCCTTCAGCATTAATTATAAGGTGATGCTTCTTGCCTTTCTTTCTTCCGTCAATAATGTGATTAATTATTGCCTGTTCATCACCATTATATCTCTCTGGAAGAAGAATATCCTCTGCACCATTAGCGATACCACACCAAAGTGCAATATAGCCTGCATTACGTCCCATTACTTCAATAATACTACATCTTTCGTGAGATGTTGATGTATCTCTTATCTTATCAATAGCCTCCATAGCAGTGTTAACCGCTGTATCAAAACCAATTGTATAGTCTGTACAGGCAATATCAAGGTCAATTGTTCCTGGAAGACCTATTGTATTAACTCCAGTCTCAGCAAGCTTCTGTGCTCCACGGAAAGACCCGTCACCACCTATGACAACAATACCATCAATCCCGTGCTTTTTACATACCTCAGCAGCCTTCTTCTGTCCTTCTTCTGTCATAAACTCAAGACATCTAGCAGTATAAAGAATTGTACCACCTCTCTGTATAATATCAGAAACACTCTTCTTATCCATATCGATAATCTCATCATTAATAAGACCGTTGTAGCCCTTCTGAATTCCTTTTACTTTAAGACCCTTGTTAATAGCTGTTCTTACTACAGCTCTGATTGCAGGATTCATACCAGGGGCATCTCCACCGCTTGTTAATACACCGATTGTTTTAATTTCTTTAGCCATAAATAATTTCCCCTTTCATCTAAAGTCTATGACATTCACCATATAAATATCTTATAAGTAACAAAGTATTCTCTGTCAACAGATACAACTTTTATAACACTTACAGCTTTATAATTGCCTAAATAGTTTAACCTTTTTTAATAGTACCACAAATCTTTAAAAAGATATATTATTTTAGATAATTTTTATCTAAATTTTTATACAATTATTTTATGTTGTCGTAACATTTTTATCTCCATACAGACCCTTAAGCTTCATAAGAAGCTCTGAATTAACCTGTACAGTTCTGCTTGCAGGAAGAGCAATCCTTTTATTCTCTTTAGTGCAGTATATAATAACAGAATCTTTTCCATCTGAATTGTAAATAATATCATTAAGCTCACTCTGCTTTGACTGGTATTCTTCTTCACTCTCAAATCTTATCCAGAGCTTTCTTGGAACAGTGTTAAAATCTATAACCTTATCACATATAAGCCTTGCATTCTCATCTGCATTTGCCTGAACCCTTCCTGTAACAAACACCTTATCTGCTGTATCTATAACTGGCCGGTTAATAAGAAAGTTCCTCGGAAATACGATTACCTCAACAGTTCCAACAAGATCCTCAATTGTAAGATATGCCATAAGCTGTCCGTTCTTGGTTGTCTTAACGCTCTTATTCATTATCATTCCGCCAATCGTAGCAGTATTGCCATCTCTTACCTTAGTTTCGCCTGTCTCATCATCTATCTCAAAATCTGTTGTGACATTGGTTATATATTTCTTCACCATTCCAGTATATTCATCAAGAGGGTGTCCGCTTACATATACACCAAGAATTTCTTTCTCGTAACCAAGCAGTTCTTCCTTAGTGTATTCCGTAACATCCGGAACTTTTATCTCATAATCTTTCTTTTCTTCCTCGCCGACAAAATCAAACAGTGACATCTGTCCAGACATCGAATCTTTCTTCTGCTTAACCGCATTATCAAGCATACTATCTGCCACAAGCATCATCGCGCGCCTCTTGTTACCAAAGGTATCAAATGCTCCCGCCTTAATAAAGTTCTCTACTGCCCTTTTATTAAGTGCATCTGACATACGATTAATAAAATCCTGCATTGATGTGAAAGTACCATTACTTGTTCTTTCATTTATAATTGCATTGATTGTCGGTCTTCCAAGTGACTTAATTCCTGCCATTGCAAAACGTATGCCACCATTATCTACTGAGAATTCCATCTGCGACTCGTTAACATCTGGTGGAAGAATATTGATATTCATCTGCTTACAGGCGTATATATATCCCGCTACCTTTGATGTATTATCAATTACTGATGTCATAAGTGCCGCCATAAATTCTACTGGATAATATGTCTTTAAAAATGCTGTCTGGAACGATACAACTGCATAGCAGGCAGCGTGGGATTTATTGAAGGCATACTTTGCAAAATCAATCATATCATCATATATCTTTCCTGCAACCGTCTCATCTATACCATTATTAACACAGCCCTTAACGCCTTCTTCTGGATTGCCATATATGAAATTCTTACGCTCCTGCTCCATAACATATGCTTTTTTCTTAGACATCGCTCTACGGACAAGGTCACTTCGTCCCCACGAATATCCAGCAAGATCTCGTACAATCTGCATAACCTGTTCCTGATACACAATACAGCCATAGGTTGGTTTAAGAATTGGTTCTAACTGTGGGCAGGCATAAGTAACATTTTGCTGGTTATTCTTACCTTCTATATACTGTGGAATAAAGTCCATAGGACCTGGTCTGTATAATGATATACCCGCTATCAGATCTTCCAGATTGCTAGGTTTTAATTCCTTCATAAATGACTTCATTCCTGCACTTTCAAGCTGGAATATACCATCACATCTTCCTGTACTTATCGCATCAAATACCCCTTTATCAGTATAGTCAATCTTATCTATAGAGAAGTCCTTATTGTGCTTTTTAATAAGATTTTCTGCATCTTTAATAACTGTAAGTGTTCTAAGACCAAGGAAATCCATTTTTAGAAGTCCTAATTCTTCAAGCGTTGTCATTACAAATTGGGCAACTACTGCACCGTCAGATCCAGTTGATAACGGAACATAATCTTCTACTGGCTTTCCACATATAAGAACTCCTGCGGCGTGCATAGATGCGTGCCGTGGAAGTCCCTCAAGCCTTTTACTCTTATCAATTAAATCTCTTACAGCCTCATTGTTCTCATATTCATTTCTAAGGTCTGGATTTTCATTAATTGCTTTATCTATTGTAATTCCAATCTCTCTTGGAACCATCTTGGCAATATTATCAACCATAGCATATGGAAGGTCTAACACTCTTCCAACGTCCTTTATAACAGCCCTAGCTGCCATAGTACCAAATGTAACAATCTGTGATACACAATCCTTACCATACTTGGCAACTACATAATCTATTACTTCCTGTCTTCTCTCATAACAGAAATCCACGTCAATATCGGGCATAGATACACGTTCAGGATTTAAGAAACGCTCAAAGATAAGGCTGTATTTAATAGGGTCAAGGTCTGTAATCTCAAGGCAGTAAGATACTATGCTTCCTGCCGCTGAACCTCTTCCCGGACCGACCGGTATATCGTGCCTTTTAGCATAATTAATGTAGTCCCATACAATAAGGAAATAATCTACATATCCCATTGAATATATGACTGAAAGTTCATATGCCAATCTTTCAAATATATTATTAGTATCCCTGGCAATCTTAATAACTACATCTTTTCTATCCTCAACTGCTTCCTCTTCTGCCTTTCTGACAAAATCCTCAACAGATATATCTGCCGCCTGATTTGGATATCTTTTCTTAAGTCCCTCGTAACACAGATAATTAAGATATGTCCAGGATGTATAGCCATCTGGCACTGCAAATTTAGGGAGCTTGGTAACTCCAAATTCTATCTCTACATTACATCTTTGTGCGATCTTTTCTGTATTGGCTATTGCCTGAGGTGCATATTTGAATAAATCGGACATTTCTTCCGGTGATTTAAGATAATACTGTCCACCTGTATATCTCATTCTGTTCTCATCTGTAACTTTCTTTCCTGTCTGTATACAGAGCAGTATATCGTGTGCCTCAGCATCATCTGCATATGTATAATGCACATCATTAGTACATATAAGTTCAATTCCTGTCTCCTCAGACATTCTTAAAAGCTGTGGATTAACATAATGCTGTTCTGCAATTCCGTGATCCTGTAATTCAAGGAAGAAATTGCCCTTGCCAAATATGTCCTGATATTCCAGTGCTACCTTCTTAGCTTCTTCATACATTCCTCTTGTGAGGTATCTTTGAACTTCACCTGCAAGGCAGGCACTTGATGCGATTATGCCCTCACTGAATTCCCTTAATACTTCTTTATCAACTCTTGGCTTATAATAAAAACCTTCTGTAAAGCCCCTTGATACAATCTTCATCAGGTTCTGGTAACCCTTGTTATTCTCTGCTAACAGAACAAGGTGGTTATATTTATCATCACCTGTTCCTGCTTCCTTATCAAATCTTGAACCCGGAGCAACATACACCTCACAACCAAGAATAGGCTTTATTCCTGCATCCTTTGCAGCCCTGTAGAAATCAATAACTCCGTACATAACACCATGGTCTGTTATCGCAAGACTATCCATTCCAAGCTCTGCCGCTCTTTTAGTTATCTCTTTTATTTTACTTGAACCGTCCAGAAGTGAATACTCTGTATGGACGTGTAAATGTGTAAATGGCATATGCTCCCTCCATAACAATTATTATTAACAGCATACCATAATTCATGGTAAAAAGAAACCGTATCAGCCATATGACCAATACGGTTTCCATACATAATATTAGGAAAAAAGTTTATATAAATGTGGTGTATATCCACATTTTATCGTTATTAATAGTGCTGTTCTTTCTTAAGTTAATAGCACATTTTCTTTATCTATATACCTTTATTTATACAAGTCCAAGTACCTTAGGAAGGAACATTGAAAGCATTGGTATATAAGTTACAAGCAAGAGGGCAATAAGTATTATTGCAAAGTATGGAAGCAATGTCTTTATTACGCTTTCGATTGTAGTTCCACCAACTCGGCAGCCTGTAAAGAGAATTGTTCCTACAGGTGGTGTTATTGTACCAATTGATAAGTTGAAGCAGAGTAAGATACCAAAGTGAATTGGATCCATTCCGAATGACTTACAGATTGGTAATAAAATTGGTGTGAAGATAAGTATCGCTGGTGTTACGTCCATAAATGTACCAACTACAAGTAATAATACATTGATAAGAAGTAATATAAGATACTTATTAGTTGTAAGACCAAGGATTGCATTTGCTATCATATCTGGAATTCCTGTAAATGCCATAGCCCATGACATAATTGATGAAAGTCCGATCATAAATGTAATGATACCTGTTGTCTTAGCTGCTTCAAGGACAATTCTTGGAATGTCTTTAATCTTGAAAGCCTTATATATAAGTGATAATACGGTTGCATATACTACTGCGATAGCAGAACCTTCTGTTGCTGTGAAGATACCACCAAGGATACCTCCGATTACGATTACGATAAGTAAAAGGCTTGGGATTGCCTGCCAGAATGTCTTAAGAGCAACCTTAACTGGAACTCTCTGCTCTGCCTGATAACCACGCTTCTTAGCCATAATTCCTGCAAGTATCATAACTGCACCACCCCAGAGAAGACCTGGAATATAACCTGCCATAAAGAGTGCTGCGATTGATACGCTTCCTGCAACACTTGAATATACGATCATTGTGTTACTTGGTGGAATTAACATACCTACTGGAGCAGATGCTACGTTTACTGCTGTACTGTAGTTCTTGTCATATCCTTCTTTTTCTTCAAGTGGTCCGATTGTACCACCCATAGCAGCGGCTGCTGCTGCACCAGAACCTGATATAGCTCCGAATAACATATTAGCTACTACATTTGACTGTGCAAGTGCACCTGGCATACGTCCACTGATTACCTTGGCACAATTAACAAGTCTTGTTGCTATACCACCATTATTCATTATATTACCTGCAAGAATGAAGAATGGAATTGCTATAAGCGAGAATGAATTAGAACCCGCAAATATTCTCTGAGCAGAAGTTGCAAATGAAACATCTGCTGGAATCATACATATCATTGATACTGCTGATGACATACCAATTGCTACACCGATTGGAGCGCCGATAACAAGCAGTACAACCAGTATTGTAACCATTACTAAGGCTACCTGTAATGCTATACTCATATATACCTCTCATTTCTATGCACTTATGTGCATTGCGTACCTTTATGCTTCATCTTTTTTAAGTTCAAGTCCGATATTGTATATGCTGTAAAAGATAATTATTACGCCGCATATTGGAATAATTGAATATATAATACCTGTTGGAATATGCAAGATTGAGTCAAACTGTACGAAGTTCATATGTGTAATCTTAAAACCACCAAATACCATTATAAGACCAGCAAATGCGATTGTTACACATTCAATTATTATATTGACGATTCTCTTAGCTTTCTTAGGAAGCTTATCTTTTACTACTGCAATATTAATGTGCTCTCTCTGTCCAAACATATATGTTGCAGATATGATTATTAACCATACAAATGAATATCTTGTAAGTATTTCTGTTACACTGCTTGGAGCTGAGAAAATGTATCTGGCAACAACCTGATAAGTTACCATAAGTACCATCATTATAAATATGAATACACTTGCATACGAAGTTACTTTATCTAATATATTTTTTACTGTCTTCATATTAATTCTCCTCTCTTAAAGCTTCTACTTTATTATAAATATCCTTTGTCATATCTGACTGGTTAGCAATACTATCAAGTAATGGCTGGCATTTTTCCCTGAATTCGTTAGTATCCGGATATACAAAGATTGCACCGTGTTCTTCTGCTTCTTTCTTACCTGCCTCAACAGCTTCCTTAAATGTATCAAATTCATATTCTGTTGATTCCATTACAAGCTTATCAAATATTGCTCTGTCTTCTTCTGACATGCTGTCAAGGAAATTAGTACTTGCTACAACTACATCAGGGTGAACAATATGTCTTGTATATGAGTAATATTTAGCTACTTCATAATGCTTGAAATCTGAATATACAAGCTCACTGTTCTCACCTGCATCAATTACACCCTGCTGAAGTGCTGTATACACTTCTGACTGTGACATTGCTGTACCTGTACCACCCATATACTTAACCATATTAAGATATGTTGTACTATCATTTACTCTTACAATCATACCCTTAAGATCATCTGCTGAGTTGATAGGCTTGTCAGCATATATATTTCTTTCACCTGCTGTATATATTGTAAGGACTTCAAAATTGTACTTTCTTGTTGACTTGAAAAGGTCTGTAAATACCCCTGATTCTGTTGCTCTTCTTAAATGATCCATATCCTGATAAAGATAAGGTGCACCGACAATAGCAAAGTTAGAATCATATCCTTCTGGAACTGAACATGGTACTATAGCCATATCAAGTGCACCAGTTCTGATGAATTCTGCCATAGAACCCTGCTCACCAAGTACACCGTTAGCATATATAGTCATTTTGTATCTGCCATTAGTAGCTTTCTCGAACTTCTCACCAAGCTCCTTCATAGCTTTATACTGTGGGTGATTTTCATTCTGGTTAAATGCTACTCTGATAATCTTAACTTCCTGACCATCTGCACTTTTACTTCCGCATCCTGTAAGTGTAAAGCTGGCCATTAAACATACGCATAATAATAATGCCATCAATTTTTTACCCATAAAATCCTCCATTCTTATGCTTTTGCATACAAGTGAATTACTTTAAAAGTTCTACACTTACTTTAACTACAACTTTTCTTACCTTCATAGGCTCTCCATCTGCAACCTGTGGTCTGTGAATATCTGTAGGGAAGAATACACAGAAACAGCCAGGTGTTGATGTGATAAAGCCTTCATTTTCTACATCTTTAACAAATATAAGATCTCTCTCATCATATCTTTCTGCCACTTCGTAGTTACCTGTATCTGGTGTGAAGCCTAACTTTTCCCTTCCTGTTACAAGAAACTGTACATCAAGATATTTCTCGTGATATTCCGGCTTTCTTGCCTCTAATGGTTCTGTCTCAGCATCGAATACCTGTGCATACATAAGCTTTCCTTCTATCTCATATACGCCGGTTTCCATTTTAGTAAAATCATTGTTCTTTAAATATTCTATTGCTCTTTGTACTGCTGCTGGATAATTCTTAAAATCATCCTTTGTATGAATTGATGAAAATATCATAACAAAACTCCCTTCTATTATAAATATGAAATTCTATAATATATACATTTATATTCTATTCTACATTATTCTTGCTTTTGTTCTCCATTGCATGAACCATATTAACAATCATCTTATGTGATGGAACTGGAACTCCCAATCTGTCACCAGCCTTAACTACCGCACCGCTGATTGTATTAACCTCCGTAAGCCTTCCTGCCTTAAGGTCTGCATATATAGATGTTCTTCCTTCTGGAGAATTAAGAGATGTATTTCTTACCCGTTCAATCATCTCTTCTTCATTAAACTCAAGCCCCATAGCTTTAGCTACCTGCATTGCCTCTTTTATAAGAATAACTGTCATATTCC
>CEAI01017003.1_pt1 | contig 17936 bp, 24 predicted proteins | sample 557641 | NCBI WGS metagenome assembly CEAI01 (sample SAMEA3182100, study PRJEB8094) | gut metagenome | biome: human; feature: gut; material: Stool; isolation source: human stools | place: Canada | collected 2012-06-20
CCCATGTACCTCCCCAGCGCCGCAGTCTGGTACGGTCTAGGGAGTACATGAGGAACGGAGGGAACAAAGTACAACATTATCGCCGTAGACGGCGACTAGCGCTGATTATAACCGGCTCAGCCATCAGTAATACCTCCCCAACTGTTTCATGTACTTGATGAACTGTCGAAGATGGTACTGAGCTTCTTTTCCAACTTCCGGGTCTGATACTTCCAGCTGCTTCTTCCCGGTGTCGCATATTCTTATCTGTACAGTGGCGGATATACACATATCAGTTTCAACCGTGTATTTAACATCTTCGATTTTATAAACATTATCCTCGATGATCTGAATAGTATCTACCATGTCGCCATTCTTAGTCGTGATGATCATAATCCCATCCTAACAATATCCCGAAACCAGTTGTTGAGCTTCATGGACTCGTACCGCACGCACCCCATCTACGGCGCCCATTGAACAACGCTTTTACGTACAGGAACAACTTTGAAGATTGTGTGCAAGGATGTGGGTGCTTGTTTGCATCGTTTCTTGTAGTGGTTTATAGCCTTGTTCTTATCTTTGAACGAAACAATAAGTTCACCGTCGCACCAGTATTCGTACTTAACATCCTCATGCGCAGATAGCATAGATGCTCCTTTCGTATTTGAATCAGTACATTCTACAAAATCATAGAAGCCACGCTTGCGCATATTCCAATCATCCCCATCGTCATACCGATAACCGCAAGTTTTAAGTTCCTTTCTGTTCTTGTCATCATTTCAACATCAACCCGTCCAATTCGTGTGTACAAATCATCACAAGTCTTTGAAATGGAATCGAACTGCTCACGACGTGTTACAATCTCGTCCTGCAAATCATCGTTCAAATCAAGCATCATGCTGTTGTACTTGTCCTGAATGGAACTCACTGTACCCATCTGTGGCTCGTTCGGTGTCTCAAACTCCATGAACTCTGCAACCATCTTACCCCCAATACGCGAACTGATAACAAACCAACAGGCATCCGATAATGACGATGCCCACACCTGCACGTGCTGCGCGTATGTTCTCGCGCTCACGTCTCCAACACGTGTTGCAATCCGTGCTTGTCAACGAACAATAGACTAGCGCGGTACCGAACAGAATCACGGCTATGCAGACTAGCATTTCTTCCCCATCACCGTTGAAACGTGCTCGAAGAACTCGTTCACATCCCTGTCCATGTCGAACATGATCCCGCTCAACGGTTCGCTGGTTTTCGGCTTAACCCTAGTGGTGAACCCGCTCTCCTTCCCGTCCATGTACTCGATAATCTCGAACAGTTCCTTGCTGGCGTACATCAGCAGCCCGTCACCACCAGCTTGCTCTTCCATGAGAAGTTCCAACGGGCAACACTTGTGGAGTATGTACACCTCTCCGTCACGGTAGGAATAGAACAACTTACCCATAGCACAGTCCTTTCAATCGGTTTTGCCTGCAATAGTATAGTATCAAAAACCACTTGCCTTGTCAAGAAGAAAAGCAGCCCTCTTTCGAGGGCTGCAAGCTAGATGCCGTAATACACACGGTTCACATAGTCCTGCACGGTCTGATAGTCATAACCAGCAGCCGTAAGGCGGTCGTACCTGTCCTGACCGTTTCCGTAGTTGCCAAGGTACACGTCGTATGCAACGTCGGCAATCCAATCGGAACCAGTTGAACCGCCGCCGATGCCGTAATACACACGGTTCACATAGTCCTGCACGGTCTGATAGTCATAACCAGCAGCCGTAAGGCGGTCGTACCTGTCCTGACCGTTTCCGTAGTTGCCAAGGTACACGTCGTATGCAACGTCGGCAATCCAATCGGAACCAGTTGAACCGCCGCCGATGCCGTAATACACACGGTTCACATAGTCCTGCACGGTCTGATAGTCATAACCAGCAGCTTCAAGATTGTACTGTCGCTCTGGCTGGTTTCCGTACCATCCCTGCAACACACCGTATGCGGCTTCCTCGATGCTGCCAGGAACAGGCGCTTCTGGCGTATCGGGTGCGCAACCCTCGCCATCGTCATAGGTCATAGCAGACGGGTTGTCGAGGTAATACTGAACAAGGTTCTCGAAATCGCCCCAAGTCTTGCCCCACTTTGCGAAGTACGGAATAGGGTCAACGTGGTCTGTGCCGCCCCACACGTAACGCGCTTCGTTGTGGGAAACCATTCGGTCGATGCCCCAACCCTGCTGGTTGAGGTACACGGCGCACCATTGCGCCGCCGTGTCGAATCCAACCTCGAAGTCGTGCTGGTTGGTGGCTTCGCAAATCTCGATGCCGACGCTGTACCAGTTTCCGTTGCCAACGTGCCACGCAACGGCGTTTCCGCTCATGGTCTGGTACACCGTGCCGCCGTCAGTCCAGTCAGCAACCCATTGCGCCATAGGCGCATCATTGCCCATTCGCTGCCAGTATTGGACGTGATTCCATGCGGTCGCACCCTCGTTAGCAGTGGAATGCACTACAAGGTTCTGCGGTTGGAACCAGCCGTGACCGTCTGCGATGAAGTTGTCATGTTCCGTCCATGCGTATGCGGGCGCGGCTGTGCCGACCAGCATAGCGAACACGGCAAGCGCCGTGATTGCGCCGATTCTAAGACGCTTCATAAAAGTGCCGATCATTCTAACCCTCCATCTTGTCCACATGGTCATCGAACTTCGTGGTGAGCGCGGTAATGGCAAGCGTGAGGTCTTTCAGCGTGTCGTTTATCTTGACGTAAAGCCACCCCATGAAGCAGCAAGCCACGATAGGGAACCCCACGCTGCCGATAGCCGTGATCACCATATCGAACGTAGTAGTGTCCATTTCAACCTCCTTCCTAAAATCCCAGATAGTCGAACACGTTGTTGAAGAACTCTCGCGTCTCGATAGTGTCGAAGAACACGCTTCCCTGCATGTACAGCTTGCGCACGCTCCGCAACACCACGTTAGACTTCTCTATCATAAGCAGGTTAGGCTGCATATCCGATTTTGTCAAGACGTAAACCAGAGCATCTTTCGGGTACCTGCGCGACACGTAGTAAACACCCTCCGTGTAGTCAACCCAAACACCGACCGTCCTGTTGTCGAACCGCAACGCGAAGTAGAATCGCGCTTCCTCCGACTTCTTGGCGATGAACTTGTCATTGTCATCGTAGAACATGTTTCCCACTGCGTAATCGTAATATGACGTTCCACGTATCATCTGACCGAATCTTGTCGTATCCACGTGCGCCCTGAACCGCTCGCTCTGCACAATCTCTACACACATATACCCTTTGTGCGCCATGAGAAAGCGCTTTCCCTTCCTCGGCTTCAACCTCCATCCGATGAAGTACGGATTGGTGAGCGCCACGGCGTTAGCCATGAACATAACCTTAACCCTGTCCTGAAATCGGTCAACCGTGTTGTAGAAGTCTTGGAACTGCTTCAACTCGTTTTGCAAGTAATGCAGCGAACCCTTGTCAATGATGAACTCGTCAAATCCTATCATATCAACGTCGGGATAGGGTACAGACTTTTTGGTCAGCGCGTTTGCCAACGTGATGAAGAAACATAGCACGCGCCATTTCTCTGGCTTTTCATCACCTATCGCAACCTTTCTGATGTACCCTTTCATTCCCTCAACTTTGAACTCCCACGATGGGAAGCGGTCAACAATATCCTGAAAGAACTCCTGCTTGTCATCGAACTCCGACTTGTATCTGCGCAAGTATATGAACTGCTTACCAGTCTTTATGAAATGCCTGATTCGTTTGTACTTGAAATCATACGTCTTGCCAGTGCCACGCCCGCCGATAACGAAATTGAACATAGCGTTGCGCGTCATAATGTCGTGAGAATCGTAATACATGCTGTCGCTCATAGGTACCGTCTCACCTCCCAATAATACATGTACCGTGGATAGTTCCTAGCATCGGTTGTGGTTTGGTCTGGTCCGTAATCGGGTCCACCATGTCCCCAAAGTTCATTGTTGCCCATGTACAGTTCAACGTGGTCAAATGAGCTGTTCCAACCATTCCACATAATCAGCACCAAATCGGCTGGCTTCATATCCTCGATGGGTAGGTTGTCACCAGAATAGCCGCTTGCTATCTTCGTCCCCTTGCCCGCCATAGCGCCCGTCCACGTGCCAACGTCGATTCCAGCAACCTGCTGGTACGCGAACCACACCGTAGAAGAACAGTCACCATATCCGCTGCTTATGGGGTCAAGCCGTCCAGCACCCTGCGAGTACGCGAACCTGTCAAGCCATGAGCGGTACAATTCGCATATGGCGTTCTGCGCTTCGCTTCCGCTCTCCGAACCGCCGCCCTCGTTGCCGCCGCCAATGTCAGTTCCGTTCGCGTTGTACCCGTTAATCCAAATCTGTCCAGATGCGGGATAGAATATAACGCCTTTTTCGTACTCGTCTTTGCCGTAAAGAATGAGTGTATCACCATTCTGAATGATGTACCCTAGCTTGCTTGCTTCTGTGTCAATGCCTGGCTCGTTGCCGCCGGGCGTGCTGTCAACGTCTCCGCTCTGACCGAAATCAGGCGGGTTGCTCTCACCGTCCCAATCCTTCAATCTCTGGTACACGGTGTTGTAGCGATTCCTGTACTGCCCAAGAACCCCGTGGTTCATGCAAACGCCGTATATCCTATCGAGGTCGGCGCTGCCGCCCGCCGTTGCAATGACCTGTCCAGCGCTTGCTGGCGATTGATGGTACATGCTCATTGCGAAAATCAACGGTTTAGGATAGGACTTACTCATGCCCCAATTTTCAAGCGTTGTGATGTATCCCTCGAAATCGGCGATAGCCTGATTCTCCTGAATCACATGGTTTTCCTCGTCTTGGAAAACAGTTATGATGCTGTTCCCCTCGTCCCTGTTCAGGTAACGGCTAGTCCACCACGCACTACCAGCATCATGCGATTCAATATCAGAACGCAACGAAGCAGCCAACTGCCCGTAGGCAGTTGGCATTTCGTTTTTGACACGGTTAAGCAGTGCAGCAGCCCGTGTACCATACCATTGCATCATGCCAATGGTGATTGGGTCATTATAGTTCACGGCAGTCCAATTCCAGTTGGATTCTACCTCGCCGATAACGTACATGGCATAATAGCATATGGTTCTGGTACTTGGCATGGTGCATCCTTACTTTGATCCAAAGTACACAAGTGAGCAACCATTACTATCTCCCGCACTGTGCGAAACATCGTTACTAACTTCGAGTCGAACCTGCCCGTTCTCATCAACGTAAAGGAAGCCCCATCCGCTGAAACAGCTTTGCGTTAAAAGTCGAGTGGGTCGGTACCCTGTAGGGATGGTGCCAAGCACGGTGGACTTCCAACCGCCGCCGCCAGAAGTAGTGAGCGACTTGTTGTCAAGCTGCACGCTGACAACCTTGGTGATGCTGTTAGCATAAACAGAGAACGTGCCAGAACCAGAGATACCGCCACTGTAGTTAACGGTCTTAGCTGTAATAAGAGCCGTGGGAGCAAGCGCACTTTTAAGGGCGTTAATCTGGTCAGTCACCATTTTCGGCGATGCCGCCGTACCAGATGATGCCGCTGCGCTTCCGCTGTCTGCCACCTTCAAATGCCCGAAGTTCGTAGAAGAACCCTGACCGTAGGTGCTCGCAGTGCTCGCATGATTGGTCGGTGCTTTCCCGTCCACGGCAGTCTGCAATCCGTCAATGTCGTTCTGCGCTTCCGTGATGTTGCCCTCTGCAACTCCAACGCGCGTATCAATAGACGCAATATCGGTCTTGTTCTGATTGGCTGTTCCCTCGACTGCGACAACACGTGAAGTCAACGAAGTAACGGTGCCTTGCGTGGTCCCAATTTTGCTCTTATTCGTCTGCGCAAGCGAAAGCGCGTCATTAGCCGTCTTTTGAACGTTCGTAATCTCCGTTCCATGCTTATCAACCGTGGATTCAAGCTCGGCAATATCCTTCTTCGCTTCGGTCATCTGCGTTTGCAGCGTGAGAACGTTGGCGTTGGCGTTGGTAACGTCATCCGCGCTCTTCTTCATCTGCGTGTCAATCTTGCCCATAGCGGCGTTGTACTGGTCGCGCAGGTTAGGCTTGTCAGCCGAAGCGTACAGGTCAAGATTGTAGTTAGGCGTGTATTCCGTAGCCATCATTCACTCCCTTCTACGATGCGGGCTTGAAGTACACAATGCCCGCTTTGGTCACTTTTGCTTCCGACAACTGATGCACAGTCAGAGTTGCGTCGTTATCTTGCGGCTTAAACGCACCTCCTTCCAAATTGGCCACCCTGCCCTTGAGCGCGGTGATTGCCGCTTTGTTCGCGTTAGCCGTTTCCAACGCGCTGTCTGCGGCGGACTTAGCCGTACCTGCCGCCGACGTTGCGGATGCCGCTTTGTCGGAATTGGTTTTCATCTGCGTGTCGATTTTCTTCATCGCCTGATTGTACGCACCCGTAAGATCTGGCGCGTCCGTGTCGGCGTAAGTCGGCAACTGATAGTTAGTCGTTGGCGTTCCTGCCATCATTCACTCCCTTCTACGAAGTACCCGTCCCGCACCTTACCGTTAGCGAGAATCGAGCATGTCAGCTTCCCATCGAGCGGCGGTGCGCCGTCGTATGTGATGCCCTCTGGCACGAAATCGTTCCCCATGAGGTACCCGCTGAAAACCGCCAATCCGCGAACGTTCAACCCGCATTCCGCAAGCTTGTCAACGGTCAAGTCAAGCTGCGCGAGCGTGTCAACGGTGATTGCATGTACCGTAACGTCGTTGAAGAAATCTCGCATTGCGCGAACGTTGCCCGTGTACCTGCCAACCGTGACGTTCCAGATAAGCAAGCCAACCTGCGAACCTGCAATCAGGTCGCGCAACTCCTTGTCCAGCTTGGCAATCTCCGAATCCGTGTACCCTTCAAGCTGTTCAGTCTGCGCTACCTGCTCCGCATGAATCTGGCTCTTGAAGTCATCGAACTCAACCGTGGTCACAAAATCGCTGTCGATGTTGGCAATCTTGCCGAACAGACAAGCGATCTGCTGCTCCACGGATAGCGATTCGTCGTACACTAGCGGGGTTGTAATCTGGTTGCACGTTCGCCCGCCGCCAAGAAACGGATAGTAGATTCCCATAAATCTCACCTCCCTAAAGCGCGTTCCAATAATCAGTGTATATACCCATGAAAAGCTCGTTCAAATCGCCTATAACCATCATGTCGATGTTCAGGAACGTCTCACGGAACTGCATGAGGGCTTGTGCCTTGGTGATACCCGATATGCCGCTCACGTGCGTGACGTAATCCTCCAACGTCTTTGAACTCGCCTTCGTGGTGTCGCTTGCTTCGCTTTCCGCATTGCTGTCCTGCGCACTCGTTCCCTTCGCAATCGTGTTGCTCGTGCTGTCAGTGAGGTTGGTCGCGTAGTCCTCGTTCCCGGAAAGCTGCATCTGCGGTGTCGTGCTTACCACGGTTCGCGCCGTGCTGTCGGTGTCGTTCACCGTCTCGCTCGTTGCCTTGGTAGCCGTGTTCTCGGTACGCGAATAGTCCCTAGACTGGTCAGACGTTCCGCTCGTGCTTCCCTCCGTGCGCATGTCATAGTTGCTGAACGGGTCGAAATCCTGCAACGCGCTCTTGTACAGTTGATTGTAGAACGGCATAATCTCGTTCATCTTGCGGTTCAGAAAACGCCTGAAAAGCGCGGGAGTCTCCTGCCCAATCTCTCGAAAGAAGAAATGCTCAACAATCTTCGCGTTCAGCGGCGCACGGTATTCTTCATCAAAAATGGGGTATTTGTCAAGCCCCAAATCGAATCCGTTTTCGACAAGCGAACCCAACTCCACCGTGAAGATCGCCCCACGATGATAGGGAACGCCGCACTCTCCGTCCTCGTACAAACTCATAACCCAGCACCTCCATCCGTCTGAACCTCGGGGTCAGCCATGAGAAGCACGTTCATGTTCTGGCTAGAAACGTCCTTGTTCATGTCGCACCAAACCTCAAGCCCATACTTGCGGTTAATCTGCCTGCACGCTTCGCGTCTGCAATTCAGGCGAATAAGGCGGTTCGCTTCAATCTGACCGTTGTTCGCTTCAACCTCGGCGCTCTGAACTCGCTCCGCTTTGCTGATGTTCGTGTTCTCGATGCCGAAGTACGTCATAATCTCTGCCCAAACCGTCTGCTTTGCTTTGAGCAGTTCGGGCGTGATGAACGGCGCACCAGAACTAAGGTAGGTAATCTGCGACGGGTCGAACATTCCGTCAGCGCCCACGATGATAGGCTCGTTGCCCACATACTGCTTCATAAGGTTCTGAATGGTCAACCGCTGCGATTCAGGGACAACCGCGAATATCGGCATCTTCTGGCTCATAAGGTTCACGTCCACGGTTCTGTCAATGTCCGCAAGCCTACGCGCGTAGATTCGCATTGCGTTAATGTCTGGTCTGCGCAGATAGTTGTTCCAGATGGGTACACATTCGGTAGACTTCAACCGACGATGAAAGCCGTTAGTGCCGTATGCGATATACGCAAGCGGATTCTGGTACATGTTAATCTGCCCAGACGGTGCGCCCATAGTGGAGAAATAAGCATCGTACTCGTCATCCCAGAAAAACACGCTCATTCCGCGATTGAAAAGTGTCAGTTCGAGAAAGCGCTGGTCAATCTCCGTCGGCAATCCCTCCCAACGGTATATCGCGCAAGCCATCTGCTCCAACATTTCATAGTACATGCGGTACTGCAAGTTGTTCATTTCAGCAGACTGCCACGTGTTGCGCTTGCCCTTGCGATTCCTTCCCATCAGTAACGCACCCCCTTCACAGGCTCGTTGTCGGCTAGGTCAATCTTGTACATTTTATCAGGGTCGCTCCAAACTGTCACGCCCTTTTCAAAAATGCCCCTGATGCTCTCCTTGAACAGTTCGGGAACCTCGCTTGTCGAAAGCGAAACGCTCTGCATCTTCCAATACGTGAAGTTCTCCATGCACTTCAAGTCGGCGGGCGGCACAATCCAGCGGTTCACGTAGTAGCCGTAGCGCAGCCAGAAATCGCCAACCTGACGCAGGAAGTTCAGCTTCAACCTCTTGAACTTCAACCGCACGCCCATGTACCCCTTGCAGAAGTTGAACGCATCGCCGCCGTTCTGTCCCGAAGTGGACGGCTGCGTGAGCCGCGCATCCTGAACCTTTGCCTGAATGCCCTGAATAGCCGTCTCGTAGTCCCCGTTCGCGGCGTACACGGCATAGTCATAGTTCGTGTCCCTCATGTACCCCTGCAAGCCGATGTTGTTCTGCGTGGTCGCGGTAGCCGCGCCAACCTGCGTCGCGGTAGTCCTGTTAATCCAGTCGGCGTTCAGCGCGGTGTTCGCACCAGCGAGCGCCATGTTGGCAACGTCCGCGGCGGCACCGCCGAAGTTGCCAGATGCAAGGCTGCCAACAGCGCCAACGCCAGACGAAATCATGGACGAAGCGCCGTTCCACAGGTTCTTCTCCTGCGATATTCCGCTCAATGCCCAGTTCGCCTGATTGGCTACCTGCTGGTTCGCCCATGCGTTCTGCATGTTCGCCCCGCTCTGGTTGAACGAAAGCTGCGCTGCCGTAAGCGACTTCTGCTGTGACCAATCTGCTGCGGCGAACTGGTACGCAAGCCTGTTTCGGTTCGATGCCATATAATATATGTACTGATTGTTCACAAGCGAGAACTGCGGAAAGTTGCTGAACTGAATGGCTATGTCCAAACCCTCTTGGTTGGACTCCGAATGCGGGAACGATTCGCCGCTAGGAAGATAGTAGTCACCATCAACGCTGCCGCCAACCCCGTTGGCTGTGTTGTACCCCGTCACATACGAATAGCCTCGAATGTCGGGCGGTGCCATAACCGTCTCCGTGACAATAAGTATGCTGTCCTGACCTTGGTACGAGTTAATCTGCAAGCATTCGGGCTTCAGCACAATCTCTCCGCCGTTGTACGCCGTCATTTCAATAACGCAGTACGGTGACGTGTAGAACTTCAAAAGGTTCTTGTACCGCTCGGGAATATGGAACATGTCCATAACGTGCATCAGGTGCAACGATGTGATGTTCTCGGCTGGTGTCTCTGGCATACGAAGCATAGCGATTCCCGCAACGGTCGTTTCCGTGGCGTTCTGAACGAAACGTGCAGGAACCACCGTAACCATGCTGATGCACTGCGAAACCCACGGCGCATCTTGCAGCTTCTTCATCAACTCCAAGAAGTTCCCGCTGTTGCAAGCGTACACCGCCGAACCAGACGGCATACCGTCGTTGACGGAACCAGTAGCCGTTTTGAGCGTCGGGTTTGACACGCTGCCGAACCCAGCAGTTAAATCAGCGGTGCACATGATAACGATGTACGGCGGTTCATTGAGAAAGTTGTCGATTGCGAGGTCTGTAATCTCGTACTCGTCACCTATGTTCAAACCCTCCGCATCTGTCATGTACTCCGAAAGGTTGTAGATGGTGCTGTTCTCGTTGGCGATTCCGATGTGACCCTTGTTCACGTAGCAAAGGTCGAAGCTGATTCTGTCGTAGTATGTCATCCACACGTCAAGCTGCACATTCACCTGCGTGGTGTTCGGCGCTATGTACTTCGCGTCGTTCACGAAGTAGTAGAAAACGTCTGGCTGTCTGCCGCCAGACGGAGGTACGGGTTGCAGCGGGTTCTTCACAACCATGTAGTTGCAACGTGTAACCATGTCAAAGGGCGCGTTCACACGGATAGGCTCGCCGTATCGAAGATATACAAGCCCGTTCAGCGTGAACGCATACCCGTCAACGGAGCGGGACGCGAAATAAGCGTCCCGCTCCTTGTCGGAATCAAAGCGCACCACGTCACGGTACGAAGAATCCCACGGCACGTTGCACATGAGAATAGACGTGTTCGGTGTCCATACCGAATAGTTAAACCTATTCTCGTACTCATAGATGTTCTCTGGCAACCCAGGGAAATCTTGTGCCATGACTTACTCCTTAGCCTGCGGACGTGTACGCCTTGTCAATGCCGATAATCAAATCCTTGTGCTGGTACACCTGCGAACCCATCGCAACGGTCGGGTCAATGTAAGTGCTGGTCGCAGTAACGGTAACGTTCTCCGCAACCTCGTCCTCGGCAACGTGAAGAACGCCCTCGGCATCCACGAACGTGCCCAGCTTCAACCGAACGCCGCCGCTCTCAACACCCGTGTTGTTCGCGGTGATTGCGAACGTGCAGCCCTGCGGAACCGTGTACCCCTCCGTCTCGGGCGTTACGGTGCCCTGAACCGTGGCGATAAGGCGCGTCTTTCCACCGCGCTCTGCGTAAGTGGGTTTCACTCCGTCAACCTCCGCATAGTCGAGCGTCACGCCAGTGGCCTTAATGGACGGAACGGTGACGCTGGTGCCAGCTTCCGTGGTGAACATGACTGCGTTCACGAAACGGGACACGGAATAGATGCCGTGGTGATGCAGCCAGTAGTTCCACGAAATCGCCTTGGGATTGCGGATGCTCTCGAAGTCGATAAGCGTGTCCGCACACATGAAGAAATCGCGGTCGCACAGAATGGCTTGGCAACCGTCGATGCCGAAATCGTCAATCTCGATAACGCGCATCTTGAAGTCGGCTGCGGATGCGTTGAACGCGAACGCGATAACGTTAACGTCGAGCATAGCCACGAACTCGGGAGTTGCGAACAGAACAAGGTCGTTGTTGTTCGTGAACGTCGGCGCACCTGCGGCGTTGTACTGTCCAGAAAGAAAGCGCATCTTGCCCGCCATCGAGCGCACGGCTTCCGTAATCGCCATAGCATCGTCCTGCTTCTCCGAACGGGTTTCAGCAGCCGACGCATCGGGAACCTGCACCTTGTAGAAGCCGTCGATTCGCGCGTACTCTGCGAAAAGGTTGCGCATGATAAGGTACTCGTCCCAGTAGTCGGACGTGTACGGCGTTTCCATGATGCGCCCCACGAGGTCTTGCAGCCCGTAGTCGTTCAAAAACGCACGGCGCAGAAGCATGTCGTTGACGGTCAACTCGTAGTAGTCCTGACGGTTGATGCTGTGAAAGTTGCTCATAACGTCGGGCGCGTGGCAAGCGAACACGTCATCATAGCACTTGTTCGGGTCGTAGCGCTTAGCCTGGATCAGCGTGGTGGCAAGTTCCTCGATAGTCTCGCCGTACTGCATCATGCCGCGCTTGAACTGCGCGAGCGGGTTAGTCCAAACCTTGCTCTTGATTACAACGTCTCCGATGCGGTTCACAAGCGCGTCGATGAACTCGTTCATCATCGGGCGGTATTCGAGCAGGTTGTTCACCGTCTCGGTAATGTCACCCTGCGTCGCAGCAGGAATGCGCTGCTGGTACGCGAACGAAGCATCGGTGCGAATCGCGTTCAAAATCTGCGCGTTCGTCGCGTTCAGCGTCTTGATAGTCTTAGTTGCCATTGTTGCTGTCCTCCTTGTCATCGGTGAAAAGGTTGTCGATGTGGCACACGGTGCCGTCCTCGTCCACGTCCTCAACGACAACACCGTCACCGTCGTTGTCCCCGCTGTTGTCGGCGGGAATCTGCATCAGCAGGTCATAGTTGCGAGCCTTCAAACTCTGAATGTCAGCCTTCATGGCTTCCTCGTTCGACGCATACTCGCTCATGCGGGCTTCCGCAGAACTTCGGTACTCGTCGGCATCCGCTCCCCGCTTAGCCATGTCCGTGAGGAACGTCTCTGCGGTCGCGTACTCGCCATCCTCCATCCTCTCACGGAGGCAAGCGAGCAAATCCTCTAGGTTCATGTTCTTCTCCTTCCAACAAAATAGCCCCCGCCATCTGGTTGTGACCGTGGCGAGGGCTGACTGTGCTGGTGATATTGCCATTCCCGAAACGCCGCCGCTGCTAATGCGGCTCGCACTCGTGCGGGCGGTATCACCCGTAGCAACCCCGCATCGGTCATCGTCCAGACGGATTGGGTATCACCATAGCCAACATAACCCACTTCGCAAGCACTGTCAAGCACTCGCGTTCATTTTCACCAGATCGATCGAATCGGAGTAGGCGTTCAAAAACTGCGCGATCGCGACGCGCACCAGATACGATATGGGCAGGTTCTCCCTCTCGCCAATCTCCTTCAACTGCTCGTACATGGATTCGTCAATCCTGAAACTGCGCTCAATCATTGCTGTACCTCCTATCAGGTGAGCGTGAACGTTATGGGTTCGAGCACTATACCGCCCCTAACGTGCCTTGGCTTCAACTTCCCGTGAAGCTGCAAGCCCCTCTTGAAACTGTCGAACGTCACCATGCGCTTCAACTCCTCTGGCATACCAGCGCACTTAACGTCATCGAACGGCTGAACGTCAACCATCCTGTATTCGCCATCAACCATCTTGCCAACCTGATAGATTCTCTCCATGTACGTCTTAGCCCTGATATATTTAGCCATGCTGAAATTGCTCTCATGCTTCCACGCGCCCAAACGTGTAGGATGCACCTCCAAACCCTCGGGAATGTCTGTGCCGCAAATGTGTATGCTGTCCGTGTCACAATACATGAACCTATCGTATACGCTTTGCGCTGCATTGATGGTCTTGTACCTAGCCCATGCGGTAATGAAGCAACCCATAGGCGTGTACACGGGGTCGCGCGTCTCTTTCTCTCCCAATCTGTACCCAACTGAACCGTCCTCTTTCAAGTAAGGCAGTTTCGGCGTAACGTCGGGGTTCGTGGCGAACTTGCCATAAAGTGAATTCAACATGAGCTTCGCAAGCTGTCGCAAACCGCCCGTGGTAGTTTCTTTAATGTGCATCCAATAGTCTATGTAATCTTTGAACAGTCCAGTGGCTTGCTCGAACATGTACCCGCCGTTGTACGAAAACACCGTCACGTCGTACTGCTGCATGAGTATTTCCAAGTCTATGTTGGTCAAAGCCAACTCAACTGTTCCCTCCGTGTCATGGATGTACTCCGTTTCGGAGTAGTACGGGTTGTTCTTAATCTGCAACGTGGGGAGGTGGTCGGGCTTCAACTTGCAATGGCAGGTGAGGAATTGAATGTACAGGGGATATTGGGGGTTGTCCTTGTACTCTCCGTGGAAATATATCGGCTGCCCGATTGGCAACGGTCTGTTGTACATAACGTCGGGGTACAACGAGTTAACGTCAAACACAGCCCCGTAGCCCTGCAGCCTGTCCTCGTGTTCCTCGTCAGCCTGAAACCTAGGGTTCGCGTATGTGTAGCCGCCGCGATACGCCTTGCGTATCATCGCGTCCATTTCCAGATGAATCTTAGGGAACCAGTCATCCCACTTCGAGCCTATTATGTCCTTGTACCCGTTGAGCGCGTCGCTTCCGATGGTAAGTCTGTCAAGCCCCTTGCCGAACTGCTGATGCAGCGCCCTAGCGACGATCTGAACGTCGTTCCTGATGTAGTCTCGTTCCTGCGCTGTCAACTCGTGACCCATGGGGCGGTACTCCGTATAGTCAATCTCCAACTTGGATATGGGGAGGTCGAAAGCCTTTGCAATCTGCGATACCTTCATGGGGAGTTTCTTCAAGCTGTCTTTGAATGTGCAGGTTAGCGCTTTCTTCTTGCCCTTCTTCTCAAAGCAAACCTTCATCTGATAGAACTTGCCCATGTTTGATATGAGCGTTTTGAAAGTCTTTGTCCTCGCCTTTTCGCTGTACTCAAATCCGTTGGTCAGCAGGTACCATATAATGAACTCACAATCGAATGCAGCATTGTGGAAATAATATGTACCGCCGTGAACCATGCAGAAATCAAGAAACGTGGCAATGTCCGTGCCATAGCTTAGTGCGTCTGGGTTGTCAATCTCGCACACGCACCACGCCCAAACGCGACAATCATTTATATCTGTGGTTGTCTCGAAGTCTGCGGCGTACTCCATAGCTACCTACGTTTTTTGCTTTCACGCTTGCGTTTCCCGGTGTGCTTCTTGGGGTACTGGTTCTGAACCTGTTGAATGGTCAGTATCATATGATCTTTCTGCGCTTCATCGTCCATAGCGTCAGCCTGTGCGCCCATAACGTTATCGCGGTCGGTGTTTATGTACCTGTAATAAAGTGGGACGAAGTTTGTGAAGTTCTGCAACGCAAACAGTTGTTCGTTGCTCAACTTCCTAATCATGTTGGGTATTCGCGGGTCGTTGAACGTCGCGGCGTGTTCCAAAAGGTTCTTGCGAAGCTGCGTTATCCGCTTGCGCTGGTACGTCGGGGATAGTTCGCGCTTCAAAATCTGCGCTCGCTTCCGCAAATCCGCTTCGCTGCGTATCTGTTCGGGGAGTAGTTGGCGCTGATAGTCTATGTTGCCGAACGGCAATCCCTTAACATGAGCCATAGCCGAACGCATCCCCAATGTTGTATCGCTCTCTCCGTAGGCGGTTAGGAACGGATGCGCGGCGAACTTCTGCCAATATCTGTTATGTTCCCTGTTCCATTGCCTTTCAAGCCGTTTGTAATCCCTATAAGCCGTGTACGGTATCGGGGTGCCGTCGCGCCCCGCAACGAAACGGGTCGAACGTGAAATGAACTTTTCCAACTGGTTGGCGTATGAGTTTAGCGCCCTCGTGTTCGACGGGTCAACCGTCCTGAACGGCTCTACGCTGCCCGTCCTTACGCCCTTGTTCTGCAATCTCTTGATTTTGCGCCGCGCCCTCCGTTCTGCATCCGCAACACGGGCGCGGGCGTTCTCGTTAGCCTTGGTCATCGACTCACCTCCTTAACAGAAAGGGCGGGCATTTCGCCCGCCCTCGCGTTCCGCTCTGCTTCGGGGTGTTTACTTGTGGCGCTGCAAGCTGGTGAACTTGTACCCGTTGCGCCCCTGCTTCTTCACAACTTCGAACTTGATTGCGGGATTCCACGGCGGGCAACCTACGATGCTGAAAAGGTTCTTCATCGAGGTTTCAACGCCCGTGCTAGTGCATCCGTAGGCATCGCCCTTCGGGGTGATAAGCACGATGCGATTGCGCTGCATAATCTCACCCGTCGCAGTGTCGGTCATTTCCACGGGCTGAATAATGACGTTCTCAACCTCCACGACCTTCCCCACCATGTCATCGAGGGAGAGGGAGTTAGAAACAGCCTCGTAAATGTCCAGCCTGTCCTCTTGCGTCTCCGCATGGATCGAGCAGTACATGCCCTTAACCATGTCGGGCGCGTCGTTCGTGATGGTCGTAAGTTCGGTGTTCTCCATGTCTTTTTCCTTTCGTTCATGGGCGGCGTTTTCGCCGCCCGCTCTACCGTGTTAGTCCTCGTCCGCTTCTGTCGCGTCGCAAGGGGTGCCGTACTTTTTGAAGTCCTCAAAAGTCATCTTGTAAAGCTGCTCATGCTCCACAACGTCAACGGCTGCAAAACTAGGCTCCTGCTTGCGAATGAGTGCCTGCGCGGTGTTCAGTCCGCACTTCTTGTCAAGCTGATAGGCAACCTGCACGGGCTGACCATCCTTGATAACGTACCCGCGCACCTCCGTGGTGGTGAACTTCTTCTGAATCGTGTTGCGTGCCATGATAAAATCCTTTCCGTTGTGTACCTTAATGGCAACTCATATATTACGCCTTGCAGTGCGGCTTGTCAAGTATTAAAACCCACTTGCAAGCCGCTCCACAAAACCTACATAATTGGGGAGCTAGTCCGCATCATCAATCTTGATGACCGCATACCATACCTGCTTCGCACGGCGGTACGCGCATCCCCCGTACCCCGCCCCGGTGGCGATGCAATAACCTTTCAACTGGTAAAATGACCCGAACGTACTCTCAACCAATTCGGCATCAGGATGGTGTTTAATCCACATAGCCAAATTGTTACGCTCATACTCGTCGCAAATCAAACGCCCCTCGACTAGACCGTCACAGTTGCTCCAATTGCCGCCCGTTACGCCGCGCTGCACAACCGTGCCGCCATGATGGGCGATGATCTCGCGCACGTTCTTGTCAAGTTTCGTAGTCATTTCGAAACCCTTTCACAATCAAAACACCATTAGTATCGCTCCACATATTCCGAAAGCCCGCACACCCCGACACACGGGAAATTGACGCAACCCTCGCAATTGCAGTATTCGGGCGCGATTCCCTCAACAATGCCCGCAGCAAACCAATACGGGCTATCATCGTCCGCACCTTTCGCCGTCGCGCGAATATCGGCGGCGCTCATGTCGGGCACGCAGTCGCAAAAATCATTGATGAACGCATGTACATGCTTCCACGTGGTTACGCTGTAGTCATAGCGCGGAAGCAGATAGCAACGCATCTTGCAGAACACAGCCACACGCGACGCATACGAGGTGAGAACATAGGCATTTTCAAGTTGCAAGTTCTCGCCATTCTCAAGCCTTAGCGTGATGGATGCCACATGATCAACGGTGGCGCTCATGTTGCGGAGTTTCATTTTCGTTCCTTTCTGTTGTATTCTAGCGCCGTCCCTTTGGCGCAATTACAATATACGCCACTATGTACCACTTTGCAATAGCTGTTTATGTTCTCCATATTTCCTACATAAAGCCGCATAATCCACTTGAAAATATGTACTTGACAACTGTACACGATTGCTATATTATAATAGTACACCAACCGAAAGGAGTAACAATGTACAGCACCAGCGAACAGGTATACACAGCGGCTAACAACCTCACGGACAATATAGGCGGCTTCTTTAGCGAACTTCTGCGGCTGCTTTTTGCTCTGATTGATACGCTTATAGAGTGCGCTATGTATGTCTTTGATTGCGTCACAAGTAACCCCGTTCTACTGCTTGCGTTCGTCGTGTGCTTCATGTACTATTTACGCCGCAAGTATTATGTGCATAGTGTGAAGCCTAAGCGTGTACGTAAGCAATAACATAATATGTACTTGCATATGCTCACCACCTATGCTATAATGTAGTCATAAAGAAAGGAGATATACATATGAATGATGTTGTTCTTGTTCCTCATGTACTCCCTAGACCGTACCAGACTGCGGCGCTGGGGAGGTACATGGGAAACGGGGGGCC
>CEAI01013676.1_pt1 | contig 17834 bp, 10 predicted proteins | sample 557641 | NCBI WGS metagenome assembly CEAI01 (sample SAMEA3182100, study PRJEB8094) | gut metagenome | biome: human; feature: gut; material: Stool; isolation source: human stools | place: Canada | collected 2012-06-20
CATTGGAAAGGAAGCAATAAAAAGTATGCAAACAGTGTTTCGCCCTTACTCGTCGGACCGCAAGGAACACGTAAATCCACCTTTTGCCGGAGCATAATGCCTCCTTCCGAGCGTTCCTACTATACCGACAGTATTGATTTTTCCCGAAAGAAAGATGCCGAACTTTACCTCAATCGTTTTGCGCTTATCAATATCGATGAATTTGACCAGGTGAGTTCGACACAACAAGGCTTTCTGAAACATATTCTGCAAAAGCCAGTATTGAATGTGAAGAAACCTCATGGCAGTGCCGTGCTTGAAATGCGTCGTTACGCCTCATTCATAGCCACAAGTAATCAGAAAGACTTGTTGACCGACCCTTCCGGCAGCCGTCGTTTTATTTGCATCGAAGTGACCGGAGTGATTGATACCAACCGTCCGATAGACTATGTGCAGCTTTACGCACAAGCTATGTACGAACTGGAGCATGGTGAACGTTACTGGTTCGACCAGGAGGAAGAAAAGATTATGGTGGAAAACAACCGTGAATTTGAACTAGTTCCGCCGGAAGAGCAACTTTTCTTCCGTTATTTTCGTGCCGCACAGCCTGAAGAAGGGGAGTGGTTGTCTCCAGCGGAGATTATGGAAGATATTCAAAAAGGCAGTTCAATCCCGATGTCTGTCAAGAGGGTTAATTCCTTCGGAAGAATACTGAAAAAGCAAGAAATCCCTTCCAAACATACGCGTAGCGGTACACTCTATCATGTCGTAAGACTGATAACCAGGTGACGGCAAAAATGCCATCACCCTGCCGTCACCTCTTGCTGTCACAGTCTTATCGGTTCATTACTAAACTATTAACTCCTAATCTGTGACAGATGACAGCAACTCACCAAATATATTCTTCTGTGTAACGTTGGTAAGTTGGTTCTTCTTTTATCCCTTTATTACGGAATAGCTGTTTTATGTAGGCTTGGTCTTTAGGCATAAGCCCCCGTTCTCCGCGATAAAACCTGTAATATCCTGTTTTTCCATAGTGCCCCACCAATTGTATTCTGATACTGACCGCATCTTCATAAGGGATTCTGTCGAGCAACCGTTTAAGTCCCCACGCCACATGAACTTTGACGGCAGTCTTGAAACATTCGCATTGGTTTCCATCCGCAGGATAACGTGCAGGATTAACGATGGAGATATAGAGGTAATCGGCTGTTTCATTTTGTGCAGCTATGTAGCGCAAACATTCCGAGGCTTGCGGGCATTGGTCGTTGAAACAACGGGAGAAATTGTAGGGGACAGACGGGCTGTCGGATTCTTCTTTCATTTTGTAGGGTTTATTTTATTTGTGAGATACTGTTGTAAATATAGCAAACAGAATTCTTCACAAAAGTAGGACTTTATTTTGGGAATAGGAAGCGTTGGAATTGCTTTATTTGTATACAATGGGATTTTTTTATGTCCCTGGTGTGTTATTGGCATTTCTAATTCTCCTTCTTATATCTTCACGTAATTCTTTGTTTATTCTTATTAATCGTTCATTTTCAATATTTAAAAAGTCATTTTCTTTTTTTAGTTCATAGGCTTTTTTTATTGTTAAAGCAAAACGTTGTTGCATAGGGGATACCTCTAGTAATAAGCGGTCTATATGGTTGAGCCTTTTAATATATTCAGTGAAGCCTTTTTCATTATTGACAGCATCGGATTGTTCATAAAATTGAATTACTTCACAATTAATCTCTTGAAACTCTTTATATTCGATTTTATTGGTGTAATGTTCAATATTATTAATATCTATTTTGCACCAATATTGTAGTTCACTACTTCTGTGGCTTTTCGGTATAGGTTCACGATGTCGATTAAAAAATGCGATTCTTTTTTCTTTCCTATCCAATAAGCCGTAATAGGGGTAATGATACTCTATCTCAACAGCGATAGGGTGAATGTATTGATATATAAATTTATTATCAAAAAGCTCTTTGTCCCACTTCTTTTCTGTAGTAGTGGAGGAATGAGGAAAATATGGAAACTTGTCTTTCATAACGAATGTGTTTAATGATTCATAAAAGTAGAATGATTTCTTTTCTTTGAATGAGTATTAGAAGAAAAAGCTCATAACTACTTTAATCTGTTATCTGAACTATCTTGTTTAAATACTATGATTTGAATCGTCTATTGAGATTGTTTTATATGTTTTTTTATCGTTCTCGATTGTTTCTATCGTTTTTGCGATAGATTCTACATGTTCTTGATCATGCCGAATTTTACATTCGTCTAGTATATCTTTTAGCCAATTTAGGCAAGGGACATCTTGGTTGATATCCTTGATTGTTTCAACAAAGAGGAATGCATTCAGAGGTTTATCCTTCCCATTCGATAAGTTGTATTTATGGGCGTTCTCAAAATTAGCGTTGTGGACATACCTGTTTGATAATCCGCTTTCAATAGTATTGGCAGCTTCCACTTTCTTCCATATCTTTTCATTAAGACTCCATGCTGCACTTGTTTTTTGTCCATTAACTGTATTGATTAGCTTAGAATCCACATCATGGATTGGATAATGTTTGATATGAAATGCAGTTAAAATGTCTTGAAAAAATGGGATGTTCATTTTGGAGCCTGTGTTTAAGACAAAGATCTCTTTCTCTGGAAAGAACTTGTTTAACAATTCTCTATATACAATAGTTTCAGTATCTCCTTCTACCAATAAAACCTTGTCTGCATAAAAGACTTCGCATATATGAGGATTAAATCTGTTTATCATTTGTACTCTTTCTTTCGAATACCTTGCTGTATAAACTTCGGTTTGCACTTGGTATGTGATAGTCTCTTCATCCTGATTTTTGACAACTCTAATAAGCGAAGAATGATCTTTCGATATGTCAATCATCATAGGTGAATGTGTGGCGCACAATATTTGATATGGTTTGCCGGGAGCTGCTAGATTATATAATTCTTCGCGCAACTTAAAAGTGATTTTGGGATGTAGAAAAAGTTCAGGTTCTTCGTATAAAATAATGTACTCTTTTCGATGCGATTCTTCTTGCATATTTAATAAAAAGGTAATGAAATTGAAGAGCGCCTGCCGTATGATACCATGACCGCTTCTTTGAAAAGAGTCTTTTCTTTCTATTCCATCTTTTTGTATGGTGATTGTATGATTCTTTTTTAATAAATCTTCTACTTTAATATTTTCAGAGGTATTGGCCTCTATGCTAAGCTTTAATCCGTCAAATACATGTTGGAAAGATTGGTTGAGTAATTCATCTTGTTGTTGGATAGTGGCACAACCAATAACGCAGTTCTGTAGATTACGTATTTCTTGAAGAACTTTTTCATATTGTTCCTGATGGTTATCTTTCAAAGATTTTAAATATTGATCTTGGATTAGCTTGTTCACTTTCTCCCCTAAAGAAGCTTCATCTTCCATGGCATTTATTGAGATTGGAGTAGGGGCTGCTTTGCCGAATAAACTATCAAATCCCCCGAATCCGTTAAGAACCCAGTGTCCTTCATTAGGAGAAAATGTATATTTCTTGAAATCTTGATTAATATTGTTCCATTCTTTCTTTATTTTAATATATCCATCACTATTCACCCACTTAGTAGCCCAGTCAGGATCTGATTTGGAATAGTAGGATTTATCTTTATCATCATCTTTCTCTAATTCGAACCAGCCTTCCATTTTTATTGTATTGGTGATATCCTGATTATAGAAATCATCTAAAGTTGCTTTTTGCTTGGAATTAGTGAAGAATTCGTAGGCTCTTAAAAATGTGGATTTACCAGTATTGTTTTGTCCTATAAGAAATATAATATCAGACTTTTTGAACTGAATTTCATTATGCTCTCCTTTTAAACCTCTGAAATTTTGAACCTTAAATTTTACTAGCTTCATGTTTTGATTATTTGTGGTTTATAATTTGTGACAATGTCTCGATTTAAGAGATTAACCCTTTTGTTGTAAAATAAATGATTGATAAATAGTAGTTTGCAAACTCCAGGAATTTATCAGTATTAGCATTACGAAACAAAAAACATAAATACTCTTTCAATTGTACAAAAGTAGCAATAAAATTTAGCAATATCATTCCTTTTGAGGATATTTATCTTGTAAAGGATATTTTTCGTATAGAACTCGATAATCTAAAAAGAGAGAATTCGATATTGCGGATTTGAAACTTTTGAAAAAATATTGGTATGTACAGCAATTTGAAATAACAATTTCCTATCTTTGCAATCATCATGTAGATATTTTATATCTTGACTTTTTCTTTTTATATATTAGGTAGCATGGAATTACCCAAACTGATAAATAACATAAATGAACGTGTGATAGACGATCTAAGAGTCAGATTGTCTGCTAAATCGAAAGTGTCCATAGCTGCTGCTTCATTTTCTATTTATGCCTTTGAGGCATTAAAAAAAGAATTGGAGAATGTAGAAGAGCTGCGTTTTATTTTCACATCACCTACTTTTGTTAAAGATAAAGCAGAAAAGGAGAAGCGTGAATTCTATATTCCTAAGCTAAATCGCGAGCGGAATCTTTATGGTTCTGATTTTGAAATAAAACTTCGTAATCAATTATCTCAAAAAGCCATAGCCAGAGAATGTGCAGATTGGATACGTAAGAAAGTCCGTTTTAAATCTAATTCTTCATCGGAAGTAATGGGTGGTTTCTTGCAAGTGTCTGATGTTGAATCACGTTCTTATGCACCTTTTAATGAGTTCACTACAACAGAACTTGGTTTGGATAGAGGGAACAGTGTCTATTCTATGGTACATAGCTCGCCATCGCCTTTTGCAGAAGAATACCTGAAGATATTCAATGCACAATGGAGTAATAGCGAAAAGTTTGTAGATGTAACAGACCGGATTTTGGAATATATTGAAACGGTTTATAAGGAAAACTCACCGGATTACATATACTTTATCACACTCTATAATATCTTCAGCGAGTTTCTTGATGATATATCCGAAGATGTATTGCCCAATGAAGCTACAGGGTTCAAAAATAGTGTGATTTGGAACAAACTATATAATTTTCAGAAAGATGCAGCTCTTGCTATCATCAATAAATTAGAGAAATACAATGGCTGTATTTTGGCGGATAGCGTTGGGTTAGGTAAGACTTTCACGGCACTTTCTGTGATTAAGTATTATGAAAACCGAAATAAATCCGTTTTGGTTCTGTGCCCTAAAAAACTGAATGATAACTGGATTACGTTTCGCAGTAATTATAAGAATAATCCTATCGCAGCAGACAGGTTACGCTATGATATCTTATTTCATTCAGACTTATCTCGTGAATACGGGACGTCTAATGGATTAGACCTCTCTCATATCAATTGGGGAAACTATGACCTTATCGTCATAGACGAAAGTCACAATTTTCGTAATGGTGGCAAGATTACAACTGACGAGGAAGATGAGAATCCCAGAGAAAACCGTTATTTACGTTTGTTGAATCAGGTGATTCGTGCCGGAGTGAAGACAAAAGTACTAATGCTTTCTGCTACTCCTGTCAACAATGGCTTCAAGGATTTAAAGAATCAATTGCAGTTGGCTTATGAGGGTGAAGTTGAAAAGATTGATTCTTTATTGGATACTAAAAGTAGCATTGATGATATATTCCGTCAGGCACAAACTGCATATAATAGATGGGTGAAGTTTGAACCGACGGAACGTACTACGGCTAAGTTGTTGGGAATGTTAAGCTTTGATTTTTTTGAGGTGTTAGATTCGGTGACAATTGCCCGTAGTCGAAAACATATTGAGCGATATTATGATACTACAGATATCGGTAAATTTCCTACCCGTCTGAAACCAATATCCCGCCGTCCATGCTTAACGGATTTGAGTGCAGCTATCAATTATAATGAAATTTACACCCAGTTGCAAACGTTGAATCTTGCTATATATACTCCTTCTGATTTTATATTGGCGAGCAGAATAAGTAAGTATGTAGACTTGGACGAGTCTGGCAGTGAAAGTGGGTTATCCATGCATGGACGTGAAAAGGGTATTCGTCAATTGATGGCAATCAATATGCTAAAACGTTTGGAAAGTTCAGTTAATTCATTTCGCTTGACTATTCAACGTATACAGGAACTTATCCAAAATACGATAAACAGGATAGATAACTTCTCGCGTGACAGATATGGACATACCTCTTTGGAAGTGGACGATTATTACCCATCAATGGTAGCTGAAGATGAAGAATATTATGGCTCTGCTTTTGTTGGTGGAAAAAAGACAAAGATTGATTTAGCTGATATGGATTTTATATCTTGGCGGCAGTATCTGGAATGGGATAATGAGATTCTTAACCTTCTTTTAGTAATGCTTCAAGATATTACTCCTCGTCACGACAGTAAGTTGCAACAACTTATTGAAGATTTGGAATCTAAATTCAGCCATCCTATCAATGATGAAAATAAAAAGGTCTTGATCTTCACAGCTTTTTCTGATACGGCTGAATATTTATATTCGGAACTGGCTGACCGTATTCATGATGAATATGGTTTGAATGTTGCTATGGTAACAGGTTCGGTGGACGGAATGTGTACTATCAAAAAATTAAAGCCTGACTTTAATACGATTCTTACACTCTTTTCGCCTCGTTCAAAAGAACGTGATGTCTTGTTTCCCGGTTCGAATACTGAAATAGATGTACTTATTGCTACAGATTGTATATCAGAAGGTCAGAACCTGCAGGATTGCGATTATTTGATAAACTATGATATACATTGGAATCCCGTTCGTATTATTCAGCGATTTGGACGTATAGACCGTATTGGCTCCAAGAATGAGGTGATTCAACTGGTAAACTACTGGCCTGATGTAGAGTTGGATGATTATATCAAGTTGAAAGGTCGTGTAGAGGCTCGTATGAAGGTGACTGTTATGACTGCTACCGGTGATGATAATCTTCTTTCTGACGAAGAAAAAGGGGATTTGCAATACCGGAAGGAGCAGTTGAAGCGTCTACAAGAAGAAGTTGTTGATATTGAAGATATGGATACGGGTATCAATATCATGGATTTGGGACTTAATGAGTTCAGACTAGACCTTTTGGCTTACATGAAGGATAATCCGGATATTGCTCATACTCCTTTTGGGATGAGTGCTGTTGTTGGAAGTTCAGATTTTGTGCAGCCGGGAGTTATCTATGTGCTGAAGAACCGGAACAATGGAGTAAATATCAATAATCAGAATTTGCTTCATCCATTCTATATGGTTTATATAAGCCATGAGGGAGAAGTGCTTTGTGATCACTTGTCCCCTAAAACTATGCTTGACAATATGCGTGCAGCCTGTCGGGGAAAACATGAACCAGATAAAAAATTATGTTCTGTATTCAATAAAGAAACGAAAGACGGACGTGAGATGAGTCATTATTCTGACTTGTTGCAGGAAGCTATTCATAGCATTATTGAAGTGAAAGAAGAATCGGATATTATGAGCCTTTTCTCGGCAGGTGAAACTACTGCGCTTCGAAATAAAATATCAGGGCTTGATGATTTTGAGTTAATCTGTTTTTTGGTGATTAAATAGTGAAACGTTATGTACAATCTTCCACAATCAACCATCGTAAACAGAGTTATCCCCAAGAAAACGTTTGTAAATCAATTGGGAGCTAATACTCGCATGAAAGACCACTTCACAAATGATGTGGTTCGAGTGGAATGGCTGGCTAAGTTAGCACCAAGTACTATTAATGTGGCAGATGGAAAAGAAGTACATGAAATCACTATCTTCCTTGTGCCTATTAAGGATGAAAATTGTCCGGATGATATTTTTTCTTTTATTGATGGTATGATACCACGACATACGCTCTTTATTTTGCGTTGGGGAGATATGACTTGTTTGCATCTCAATTACAAAGAATGGATGGAAAGCAGTACGAATACGAATAAAACTTTTCGTATTGCGAAGACGTATCGTTCTCAATGGATAAAAGATACAGAAATAAGTCTTTCTATAGATGGATTGACAATGGATGCTATCTATGAAGCACTTGTTCGTCAAGTGGCAGGGGAGCGCATTATCGCACAGAGCGAAAGTTTACGTGAGGATGTCGAGAAATCGACTCAACGTGAAATGTTGCTTAAGGAAATAGAGATTCTAAAGCGCAAAGAGGCTAAAGAGAGGCAGCCTCAAAAAAAGTTTGTGTTACATCAACAACGCATAGCATTGGAATTGGAGATAAGTAAAGAATAAAATTAGATAATATATGGATAAACTTAGGATGCAAACGCTTGACGGCGTTCAGGACAATATAGATAAAATAGCTACACTCTTTCCTAACTGTATTACAGAACGAAAAGATGCCGGAGGCAAAGTTACTTTAGCGATAGATTTTGATAAGTTGCGGCAGGAACTTTCTTCGGAGATAGTGGAAGGGCGTGAGGAACGTTATCAGTTTACATGGCCGGACAAGAAGAAGGCGATACTTCTTGCTAATTCACCTATCAATGCAACGCTTCGCCCTTGTCGTGAAGAGAGTGTTGATTTTGATAATACACAGAATCTTTATATTGAAGGTGATAATCTTGATGTGTTGAAATGTTTGAAAGAGACATATCTTGGTAAGGTGAAGATGATTTATATTGATCCACCTTATAACACGGGTAATGATTTTGTGTATGAAGATGACTTTGCCGAATCTACTGCAGAATATTTGGCTAATAGTGGGCAGTATGATGAACAAGGGAATCGGCTTGTTGCTAATTCGGAAAGTAATGGTCGTTTTCATACGGATTGGTTGAATATGATTTATCCGAGACTGAAGGTGGCGAGGGATTTGCTGACGGAGGATGGGGTGATATTTATTTCAATTGATGATAATGAGGTAGAAAATTTGCGAAAAGTGTGTGATGAGCTGTTTGGGGAAGATAATTTTGTTGCACAATTGGTTTGGGAAAGAGCTTATTCTCCTAAAAATGACGCTAAATATATATCAAATAGTCACGATTATATTATAATGTATGCTCGACAAATTAATGAATTTGTAGTTGGACGCTTAGATAGAACAGAAGAGGCAAATGCTAGATATTCTAATCCAGATAATGATCCACGAGGCGTATGGAAGCCAAGTGATATGTCTGTTAAAACTTATACCGCAGCTTGTGATTATCCAATAACGACCCCTTCGGGGAAAATAGTAGAGCCTCCAGCAGGACGCTGCTGGAGGCTCTCATCGAAAGCTTTCGATGAGAGACTTCAAGATAACAGAATTTGGTTTGGTGCTGATGGTAATAGCGTTCCATGTATAAAACGTTTTTTGTCAGAATTAAAATTTGAAGGAATGGCTCCTACTTCTATACTATTTTACAAAGAAGTGGGACATAGTCAAGAAGGTGCAAAAGAGGTTGTTTCCTTATTTGGTGACAAAGGTGTCTTTGATGGACCAAAACCCGTAAGATTGCTACAGCGTTTGATTACACTTGCAAATTTAGGGGATAATTCTATTGTGCTGGACTTTTTTTCGGGTTCGGCTTCAACTGCGCATGCTTTAATGAAAATGAATGCAGAAAAAGACAAATCATGTAAATTCATATTGGTTCAACTACCAGAAGAAGTTAACGACAAAAAGAAAAATGTAGGTTATAGTACCATCTGTGAAATTGGCAAAGAACGTATCCGCCGTGCCGGAAAGAAAATCAAAGAAGAATTAGCCGTCAAGCAACAAGAAAGCGGACTATTCATCAAACAAGAAGAAAAACAAATACTAGATACTGGTTTCCGTGTTCTTAAATTGGATAACAGTAATATGGAAGACATCTATTACTCCCCGACCGAATACAATCAAAACGACCTCTTTTCAAAAACAGAGAGTGTTAAGTCTGACCGTACAAGTGAAGACCTGCTCTTCCAAGTAATGCTTGAATTAGGAGCCACGCTTGATAGTAAGATTGAGCAAATAGGAATAAAAGGTAAGACTATCTATAATGTAGCCACCAATTATCTTGTTGCTTGTTTTGATAATGAAATAGATGGTAGTGTTGTTACTGCTATTGCCAAAATGCAGCCCCAATATGCTGTATTCCGTGATAGCTCAATGGCAGACGACAGTACTGCCACCAACTTTGAACAAATATTTAAAACTTATTCTCCAAATACGGTAACAAAAGTACTATAAGAAACAATGAAACTGGAATAATCAGAAGTAAATGATGGATAATATAATTAAACGGCTGATTGGCGAGAATACCACTTGTGATTTCAAAGAATTTTTGGAACGCAAACAATTCAAAAGTTGGTTGAAAAGTGTCAGTGCTTTTGCTAATGGGCTTGGTGGTTCCTTAGTCTTTGGTGTAAATGATGATGGTGAAGTAGTAGGTTTGAACAATGTTAAATCAGATACAGAGTTTATTAGTGACAAAATAAAGACTATAATAGATCCTATACCAGACTTTGAACTGAAAACATTCCAAACAGAAGACGGAAAAAATATTCTCGAACTTCGTGTGCTATCGGGAAGTATGACTCCTTATTATTTCGTGAATAGCGGAAGCCGTATCGCTTTTGTAAGGATGGGGGATGAAAGCGTTGTAGCCAACGCCCATCAGCTAAGCGGTTTAGTACTCAAAGGTAGAAATGTAACGTATGATTCATTATCTACGGAATACACCTTGAAAGAAATGAGTTTTGATGTATTGGCAAAAGCTTATGAGAAACAAACCGGTTCTCCCTTTCAAGAAAAGTTGTTACGTTCATTCTCTCTGATTACTGACAAAGGCTTCTTAACAAATGCGGGTGTGCTTTTTTCAGACCAATGTCCTTATAGACATTCAAGTCTTTATTGCACCAGATGGACAGGTATTCATAAAGATGATGCCAAAGACTCTCGTGAATATCAGGGAAACTTATTGTCGTTGCTTGATGCGGGAGAACAATTTGTGGATTTACACAATTTGAAAGGATGGATAAAATTGCCGAACCGTCGTTTGAACACCCCTGATTACTCACGCCGTGCAGTGTTTGAAGCATTGGTTAATGCGTTTATCCATCGTGATTATTCAGAGTTGGGAAGTGAAGTTCATATTGATATTTACGATGATCGATTGGTTATTTATTCTCCGGGAGGAATGTTTGATGGAACACTTATTCAAGACCGGGACTTGGATGATGTTTCATCCAAACGTCGTAATCCTATATTAGCTGATGTGTTTGCACAGTTGGATTTCATGGAAAAGAGAGGAAGTGGATTACGAAAGATATATAATGAAACGGCAAAACTTCCGGGTTTTACTGAAGCAAAAGAACCTAGATTCCGTTCACAAGCTACTTCCTTTTATACTGAACTGCTGAATAATAATTATAGAAGTCAAACGAATGACCCTGTAAATGACCCTGTAAATGACCCTGTAAATGACCCTGTAAAATCATTTACTTTACTGCAAAAGGACTTAATCTCATTGTTAAAAGAAACCCCGACTATAACTCGGCCTGAATTATGTGAACGTTTAAACGTAAGTCTGGCAACAATCAGAAGGGCTATAGCTCAATTAAAAGAGTTAAACATTATAGAACGAATAGGTTCAGACAAAACAGGATACTGGAAAGTAAAATCGGGAGTGGACAAATTAATAAAAGGAAGATGATGAAACTTAAATTCAAGATACAACAATACCAAACAGATGCTGTCGAAAATGTAGTGAAGGTATTTAACGGACAACCTAACAAGGGCTTGGCAGAGTATGTAGTGGATAAAGGAAAAACGTATGTAAAGGATAATGGTAAGCTGACAGAAGTCAAGAATATACATTTTGAAGAAGACTCTACCGGATATAAAAACGGAGATATAGTCTTGACTAAAGATGAATTATTGAAAAACATTCATCAGGTTCAGACTGAAAATAATATTCGTTTATCAAATGATGTGGTAGACAAGCTTGGGCATTGTCAGCTTGATGTTGAGATGGAAACCGGTACAGGTAAAACATACGTCTATATTAAAAGTATGTTTGAACTCAACAAACTGTATGGATGGACTAAGTTTATTGTGGTCGTACCAAGTGTCGCTATTCGTGAAGGTGTAAAGAAAAGCTTTGATATAACGGTCGATCACTTTATGGAGCATTATGGGAAGAAAGCACGTTATTTTATTTATAACAGTAATAATCTGAATCAAATAGATACGTTTTCTCAAAGTGGTGACATCTCTGTAATGATTATTAATACACAGGCTTTTAACACCTCTTTGAAAGAGGGTGCGAAAAATGCTGCTGCCCGTATCATTTACTCCGTACGTGATGAGTTTGGCAGCCGTCGACCAATTGATGTTATATCCGCTAATCATCCGATCATCATTCTTGATGAACCGCAAAAGATGGGCGGAGCAGCGACGCAAACTGCTTTAGCTCGCTTTAACCCTCTCTTTACGTTGAACTATTCAGCTACTCATAAAGAAACGCACAATCCAGTTTATGTGTTGGATGCATTGGATGCTTACAATCAAAAACTGGTGAAGAAGATTGAAGTAGTAGGTTTTGAATTGAAACATCTTAAAGGTACGGATAGTTACATGTATCTGGAAGATATTGTTTTGTCTAAGACAGAAGCCCCTAAAGCTCGTCTTGAAATAGAAGTGAAACACGCCAATAACATTAAAAGAGAGGTAAAGAATCTCGGTGTCGGAGATGATTTGTTTTACGTGTCTAATGAATTGGAGCAATATCGTGGTTATACTATTTCTGATATCCATATTGATACAATGGATAGTAGTCATAGTACTGTTTCATTCTCCAACGGAAAAATGATGTATATTAAAGATGTGTATGGGGATATTTCGGCTGATCACAAAGCACGTATTCAAATCAGGGAAACTATAAAGGCACATTTTCGCAAGGAAGCTTCTCTGTTTAAACGTGGAATCAAAACGCTTTCGCTTTTTTTCTTGGATGAAGTTGCCAACTATAGGAAATATGATGAAGACGGACAGCAAATGCTTGGACGTTATGGTGAAATATTCGAGCAAGAATATAGAGCGGAATTGAATAATAATCAGAATATGTTTGATGCTGATTACATGTCTTATCTAGGAAGTATTTCTACGCATGAAACTCATGCGGGTTATTTCAGCATTGATAAGAAAGGGAGAAGTGTCAATAGTGATATAAAACGTGGTTCAGACCAATCAGACGATATTTCGGCTTACGACTTGATTTTAAAGAACAAGGAACGTCTGCTTAGCTTTGACGAACCGGTTCGTTTTATCTTTTCTCATTCAGCCTTACGTGAAGGGTGGGATAATCCGAATGTATTTCAAATCTGTTCACTTCGCCAATCTAATAGTGTAAGTCAGAAGAGACAGGAAGTTGGTCGTGGTCTGCGACTTTGTGTTGACCAGTATGGTGTCCGCATGGATGCGGAAATACTGCCAGATGAAGTTCATAGTGTGAACAAACTGACCGTTATAGCCTCTGAAGGATATGCTTCTTTTGTGGCAGATTTGCAGAAGGACATCAAGGCAGACCTCTACGATCGTCCTACCAAGGCTGATATTGATTTCTTTATTGGTAAGATTCTCTTTTCCAATGAAGGGAAGAAATATACTGTTTCCAAAGAAGACGCACAAGAAATTGTATTCCAGTTGCGTATGAACGGTTATATTACGAAAGGTGGTGAGGTTACAGATACATTCCGTGAGGACTTGAAGAATAATAATTTGAAACAACTTCCTGATGAACTGGAACCACTGACAGATGCTGTTTATAAACGTGTTCAGTCTATCTTCGATAGTAAGGCCCTTGATGATATGATTGGCAATGGTAGCAAACCACAAACACCGCCTAATACACTCAACGATAATTTTTCAAAGAAGGAATTTCAGGAGTTGTGGAAGCGTATCAACCATAAATACGCTTATAAAGTTCAATTTGACAGTAACGAGTTGATTGAAAAAGCTGTGGAAGCTATTAATAGAGAGTTGGAAGTCACTCAACTGACTTATGTGATAACGAAAGGTGTTCAGAAGGATGAACTAAAGAAAGATGATGTCGTTTCAGGTGAGATGCTTCAAAAAAAGGCGTCGCAGACGGACAGATTGACTACAGATGTGGTTAGCCATGTGAAGTATGATCTTATCGGTAAAATAGCATCCGGCACGACACTCACCCGTAAAACCGTAGCCACAATACTGACAAAAATCCGTCCGGTTAAGTTTGATATGTTTAAGGCAAACCCGGAAGAGTTTATTACTAAGGTTACTCGGCTTATTCTTGAACAAAAAGCGACTATGATTGTGGAGCATATTTCATATAATCAAGTGGATGGTGAATATGACAGCAGTATCTTTACACAGGAAAAACATACTTCTATGGATAAGGCTTTTAAAGCTCAAAAGAGTATTCTAGACTATGTATTCACTGATGGTATAGCGGAAAAGAGTAATGAACGTAAATTTGTAGAAAGTCTTGATATTTCTGATGAAGTGGCAGTATATGCGAAACTACCAAAGGGATTCCACATTCCGACTCCTGTAGGAAATTATTCACCGGACTGGGCTATTGCTTTTGAAAAAGATAAAGTGAAGCATATCTATTTCATTGCTGAAACCAAGGGTTCAATGAGCTCCATGGAGTTGCGGGAAATTGAGAAAAACAAGATTGCTTGTGCAGAGAAACTTTTTGAGCAGTTAAGCAATTCAGGGGTTAAGTATGGTAAAATTGATAGTTATGATACGTTAATGAGTTTGGTAAAATAGTGACAGTTATGGGAAAAGAATTATTTGATAACATACCAAGTAAAGTTGGAGATTTACTTAATGATGTAAAAAATGGGCGTATTGGTTTGCCTGATTTGCAAAGACCTTTTGTTTGGAAAGATAATAAAGTTCGTGATTTGTTGGATTCTATGTTGAAAGGGTATCCAATTGGATATGTAATGCTTTGGGAATCACCTGCTGATTTTGAAAACAAAGGGCAGATTGGAATTAATGATAAAACCTTCAATACGGCTCGTGATTTAGTGATTGATGGACAACAGCGTCTTACAGCTTTGTTAGGAGCAATTAAAGGTATAAAAATTAAAAATGTAAACTATAAGGAACGGAATATTAAAATATCATTTAATCCTCTGAAAAGAGAATTTGCAGTTTGGTCTCAAGCTTATGAGCGTAATCCGGAATGGATTAGTGCTGTAAGTCAAGTCTTTGCTGCCCATGAAGAACAATTAAATGTTACTAAATTCCGGAAAGCATATATTAGTCAACTTAATGAAAGTCGTGTAAGAAACGAGTTGCCAAGACTTTCTGATGATGAAGAAATAGTTATAGAGGAAAATATTAATGCTCTTTTGAATTTAAATATTTATCTTCTGCCAACATTAAGAATTAGTGCAACAGCATCTGAACAAGATGTGGCGGATATTTTTGTTCGTGTGAATTCTGGCGGGCAAAAACTGACTGAAAAGAACTTTATAGAAACGTTATTAGCTGTCTATGACAATGAAATTCATGATAAAATAAATGATTTTTGCCGGACTTCACGTATTCCGGAAGCTGGAACTTCATATAATCATATTCTTGAAGTAAATCCAGTGCACTTGATACGTGCTACTGTAGGTATAGCTTTCAAACGTGCAAGATTGAAATACGCCTATATGCTTTTGAGAGGTAAAGATCTTCAGACCGGGCAATTTGCAGAAGAAATAAGAACGGATAATTTATTGAAGTTTAGAGAAGCGCTAACTTTGGTTGTTAATCTTAATCATTGGCATGCGTTTATGAATATTGTAGCAGAAGCCGGTTATCTTAATGGTTCGCTGGTTTCATCAGAAAATGCAATTGTGTTTTCATATATGCTATATCTTATCGGAAAAACAGAATATAATGTCCAGCCTATGGAGTTGAAGAAAATCATGCAACGATGGTTCTTTATGACTACGATAAAAGGATTTTATACAAACTCTCCTGAATCAGCTGTTGAAAAGCAATTTGCAGATTTACGTAAAGTTCATACATCAAGAGACTTTGTAGACTATTTGGATAATGAAATAAAATCTCAATTTACTGATGACTATTTTAAATATAATTTGCCAAATGACCTTGTCACATCCTCAACTCAATCGCCAGCATGGTATGGCTATGTGGCATCGCTTAATGTACTTGGCTATCCCATGTTATTTAGTAATACACCAACATCTAAATACTTTATCGTAGGGGCTAGTGGGGGAAAATCTTCTATTGATATTCATCATATATTCCCAAAGAATTATCTTTCCCAAATTGGTATTGAAGATGATCGTGAAAGGAACCAAATAGCTAATTATACATTTCTTGACTATTCTACGAATATTGATATTTCAGATAATCCTCCTTCTGAATATGTTCTAGCTTATAAGAGTAGGTTAGGTGTCGAAGGGTATAAAATTACATGTTTCCAAAATGCATTACCTGAAAATTTTGAGAATCTTGAATATCATGATTTCTTAACTAAGCGTCGTGTGTTAATGGCAGAATTAATTTTTAGAGCGTATAGAAAGTTATCAGAATAATATGTATGGCTTTTAGTAATATTGGGAATAGTCTTGATGTAAAATTCAATGTGTATCGTATATCATACCAACAAATAATCAGAGCTTCGAATAATTAAAATATTTCTTTTGGGAAATTAGTGTACCAAGCTGCTGCCACTCCATATATAATACTTTGGGGTGGCGGTAATATTAAAGAATACGTTTTTCTAGTAACATATAGGTATTAATATAGAAATATTAGTTGTTGGAATATGCAGAAACTCCTATTCTAAAAAAAATATGATTTGCAATGAACATTCTAATGCAAGTTTAATACTTCGCTTAACTTATCTCCAATAATTTTCTTCTCATTACTACCGATAGTGGACAATCTCACCAATGAAATTCCGTACAACTCTAAAATACGATCCTTTTTAATATCACGTTCTGATTGACTTGTCCCCGATTTATGGAATGTATAACCATCCGTTTCAATAGCCAATACCGGTTGTTTACTCACACGATTATAAATTAGAAAATCAATATGAGTATTTATATTTGCAGCATATTTGCTTTCCTCTTCATTCAATAGAGAATAATCCTGAATCAACATATAGAGTGGTAAATGGCAAATGATATTCAAATGACGCATATTGATATTCTCTTTCAGGATATCCTCGAGTAAGGCGAATGTAAGATTCTCGGAATCGTATTCGGATATTTTTTTGTGCTTCTTCAAATAGGCAATTCGGGCATCTGTATATTGTTCATATAGATAATCGAATATAGAATGAATTTTACTGGTGGAAACAGTGCCATTGTTATATTCGATATAAGCGATCAAATCGCTGATATTGCAGTCTTTGGGTTGTTCGTTTCCCGATACGACCAAGTAGAATTGTGACTTAGCCCGCGAAACAGCAACATTGAGCAGGTTTGGATCGTCGGAAAAGGAAGTGATGACATCGTCGACAGTGGTCATAATGATAGCATCCTTTTCTCTTCCCTGAAACTTATGGACTGTTGCAACATCAATATCCTCTCCAAGTGCGGATTTTACTGCATCTACTTGTTTGTTATATGGAGCTATGACGCCAATTTCATCTGTTTCATAAGATAGACTTGGTAGTACTTCCTCTTTGATAACATCTATTTCCCGTTGATTCATGTGACTGCGGGAGTGGTTACCTTTGGCTGTCCGTATGGCACAAATGACATCCTCTTCTCCTTTATCACGTGTCATGATGACAAGATCTCCACCATAAAATTTCTGATTACAGAAGTTGATAATTCGGGGATGGCATCGATAATGTTCCCGTAACAAGGTCTGCGGTATATTCGGAATAACTTTGCAGATGGATTGCAAAAAACTCATATTGGCACAATCATATTCC
>CEAI01010460.1_pt1 | contig 17783 bp, 25 predicted proteins | sample 557641 | NCBI WGS metagenome assembly CEAI01 (sample SAMEA3182100, study PRJEB8094) | gut metagenome | biome: human; feature: gut; material: Stool; isolation source: human stools | place: Canada | collected 2012-06-20
GGCATTCCATTCCCGAAAGAATTTTTCTGCGAGGCTCCTTCGGGTTCTGCATGCCGGGTTCATATGCGGTATATGTCCGTGCTGCCGGCTTACAACTCCAGATTCCACTGCCGTCTGTGCTCCAAGAACGCTTCCCGGGTTCTGTCGTCGAATTCCGAGAGATCCTTCTCCGTAAGGATTCCGTTATAGAAAAGGCTGAATACCGTCAAAGCATAGCGGGAGCCGTTCAGACCGTCATACTGACGACTTATATCTTTGTCGAATGTCTGTATGCTCTTATATATTTCCAAATATTTCTCATGGCAGGACTGCGCTTTTTCATCCTGCAGGAGTCGTTTGAGTTTCGCCAGAAAGGTACAGCATTCACGCTCCAAGGCCCGGCTTATGAGTGTTCGGGCAATTTTCTTTTGGCTTTTATCCAATTCTACCATACAGCTTACGGAGATTATGTTTTTCAGGACTCCAAAATAATTATTTTCGGTCTATTAAAATATACAAACCGAATATCGGCCCGCGGGAAAAATTGCTAAAACGGGCGGCGATATAAGAAACGCAAATTCTCGAGGATGAACCGCCGGAAGCTGAAAAACCGGGGCACGGCTTGCTGCTTTCGAAAAGAATCCGTATTTTTATCCTGTGCAAAATACCGCAAGCACAATTTTGTCAGCTCCGGATACTGTTGGGAAACGGTGTCCGGAGTGTTTATACCGTCATATGGGAATACCGAAAACTCCCTCCAAAGACACTTTTCATCTACCCGTACAGGCCGTTGTGTGAGATCACGACAGCTCTCTTCAAAACATAAAAAATTCCGTCGTGAACAACGGAACGCGTCAGCATATCGGTACATCGTAAATTTCCATCTTTAGGATTCTCCGAAAGAACAGAGCCGTCCGGAGCGATATTTATCGTATATGCATCGGGGCGACACGTATAAAAAACGAATTTCGAGCGCGAGACAGCCGGGCATTTTATTCCCCCGAAAACAGGACATACAACTTTCCCGTTTTCCGGACATTCCATGTTTTTACCCGGCCTTTGCGAGTCTTCTTGCCATATGGCTAAATAATGAGCCGGTGCAGGCGATAGACGTAATAGTCTACGGCATGTAGGCCGGCCACGAAACCTTTTCCGTGTACCCTTGCTGCGAGTCCTGCGACGCCCGAAATCCCGTATGTGACGCAACACATTGATAAAACCGTGGCACGCAAGCGCCCATGGGCTCCGTGCCGGAACATGGATACGGTCGAGCGTGTCTTTTTGGCCTCCGGCAAGACACTGGTGAAACTTAAATCGGAATAGATATATTCACATTGCCATTGCCTGGCAAGTAAATTCTCCTCCTCACGGTTTAGGAATGTTTCATCCATGAATTTCCGAGAGGTGCCCGGCATATTCTCCGACTCCTTGCAGAGCAGGCAGGCCGTGAAAACCGTTAGCAGTATGAATACCGATTTACGCATTCCGATAAACTGAATCTATTACAAAATTAACTGTTCGTATGGAACCGGCAAATTTTCCGGAGATATATACCGGAAACGGAGATGAATCCGACCGAATGCAGGATATTGCCGGATGCTTCGATCCGATTATACCCAGAAATGACGGGTTTCAATATGACATCGAAGCTGCTGCTTCCGATGTTTGTCACGGCAAAGATAAATGGAAATTACCTATCCTGCCGGTTGCCCCGGGAAAGATAATCCCGGGCCGGTCGGCCGTGCCTCCCTCTCCGGCTCCGGGACGGAAAAATCATCCTCGCCGGGGCTGCGGTATTTTTCCGTCCCTGCGCCTGCGCCGCGGGCTTATGACTCTTCCCGAGGCAACCGATCCGTTCGGGATATAAAGCCTCATAACATATTATTCATTGCTTGCGCGATAAAAACAATAAAATTCGTGCGAGCAGAAAACACGTGAGACACACGGTAAAAACTGTTACATGTTATGCAGACTGCGAAAGCAAATTCGAAATCGAAGCAGAGCGGTAAGACCGCAGTTCGGACGCCGGCCGTTTCCGAGGCCGTTGCGGCGCAAGCGCAAGACCCGGTTGCAGCCGGGAGTCCCGACATGAAACCCGCCGAACCGCAGGCAACGGATATCGGAGCTGTGAATCCTGTCGCAGAAACCAGTCCTGCCGAACAACCGGCAGCCCATCCCGAGACGGATGTCCGGCTGCTGGATCTGAACAAGATCGTCAATTCGACCTACAATCCCCGCAAGAACTTCCGTGAGGATACGCTGCTGGAACTTGCCGAGAGCATCAAACAGTCGGGCGTACTGCAGCCTATCTGCGTGCGTCCGAAGGACGAGGGCTTCGAGATCGTCTACGGCGAGCGCCGCTACTGGGCCGCGGCCATGGCGAATCTGAAATTCATCCCGGCCTTGGTACGGGATTTGTCGGACGCCGAGGCCGAGGATGCCGCCATCACGGAGAACCTGCAGCGCGAGGACGTGCGGCCGCGCGAGGAGGCCGCCGCCTACAAGCGGGCCCTGCAGTCGGGACGGCATACGATCGAGAGCCTCGTGGGCAAGTTCGGCAAGTCGGAAGCCTACATCCGCTCGCGACTGAAACTCTGCGAACTGATCGACGCTTTGGCCGGGATGCTCGACCGGGAGGATATCTCGGTGGGTGTCGCCACGGAGATCGCCAAATATCCGGCCGACATCCAGCAGGAGGTCTACGACGATCATTTCGCCGAGGGGTGCTACAACTCGTGGAAGACGGCGCGGATCAAGGAGATCGCCCGGCGTCTCTACGAGCGTTACATGACCAAGCTGGAAAGTTATAACTTCGATAAGACGGAGTGCCTTTCCTGCCAGCACAACACGGCCAATCAGGTGCTGTTCAAGGACGAATGTTCGGGCGGCTGCGCGGGCTGCCAGAACCGTGAGTGCATGCTCCGCAAGAACAACGAGTTTTTGGTACAGAAGGCCGTGAAACTCCTCAAGGACGATCCGCGTACGACGCTGGCTACGGACGGCGAAACGCCTGCCGCAGTGCTCGAAGCGCTCGAACAGGAGGGTTATCACGTCGAAGAACTGGAATACGATGCCGGTTACTACGACAAAGCTCCGCAAATGCCCGACGTTCCGCAGGCCGAAAATTACGTGTCGGAAGAGGAGTTCTCCGAGGCTCAGGTGGAGTACGAAGCCGAAATGGCGGCATTCGCCGAAGAGACGCAGCAGTTGGAGTTCGACATCTCGGAAGGACGGGTGCGCAAATACGCCATCATCGGCAACCTCGATATTGAAATCCGCTACGAAGAGATCGAGGACGAGGAGCGGGAAGTGACGGTAAACGAGGGGCAGGACGATGAGCATAAGGTCTTCGTCACCGTCGTCCCGCCTTCTCCGCTGGAAGGGCTGATGCAGCAGGATCGCCGCAACCGGGAAATCTGCTACGAGCATATCACGACCGATATGAAGCGTGTCTTTCTCGATGTGAAGGTTGCGAACAAGCCCTTGCAGAAAGAGGAGCAGCAGATGTTCTACTACGCCGTGATGCAGCGCGTAATGAGCGACTCGAAACTCCGTCAGTGCGGTTTCCGACCCAAGGACGGCTCTTACCTGACCGACCGGGAGCAGTTCGCCGCGGCGGGTCGTATCACGGCCAAGCAACAGGCGGCGCTGGTTCGCGCGTATCTGGTGGACTATTTCCGCTCGGCGGCTCCGGAGTATGGATGTACGGACGAAACGCTCCTGACGGGAATGATGTGCCGCTTTGCGGATCTGAACTTCTCGGAGCAGAGCCAGAAGGTGCAGCAGGAGTATCTGAAAGTCTACGAGCGTCGCAAAGCCCGTCTTCAGGAACAGATCGACGCTTTGCAGGCAAAAGCCGAGGCCGAGGAGATGGCGGTTTCGATGCAGGAGGCACCGGATGCCGAACCGGAGATGCCCGAGCTGCTGCCGGACGAGACGCCCGCTATAGAACCCACCCCGGAGCCGCTGATTATTCCTATGGACCCGGATATCGAACCCGATATCCGGATGCCTGAGGAGATGAAAACGGCGGCATAGTAACAACATGAACTAAATGTCCAAACCGACGGAGCAGGTTATGCCTGCTCCGTCTTTGCATTACTACTGTTATGAATAAGATTTCAGAGATTCCGGAACAGACACCTATTGCAGAAAAACCGACAGTAGAGATGCCCGCCGATCCGTGGCGCTGCGGGGCGTGCGGTTCGCTGCGGGTATCCTGCCAAGTCTGGGTGGACAGCAACACGTACGAAGTACAGTCTATGGCGGAAGACAAAGATGACTTATGGTGCGACGACTGTGCAGAACACACCCGTCAGGTACGCGAGAGCGAATTGATGTCCGATACGGTCGAGCCGTGGTGGAATGACGGAACGACAGAAGAAGACCGGGAAATTATCACCGGACTGAATCCGGAAAATTTCAGCCCGAAGGATGATCGCAAGGCTTTCCGCGATGCCTGCGACATGTGGTGGAACGGCAGGACGAACGACGAGAAGATCCGTCTCTGGCGGCAAGCTACCGCTCCGGAGGAAGAATAACGTAAAGATAAGAGCCATGAATAAGAATCTGATTGAAAAGATCGCTCCGCAGTTGACGGAGCTGATGATAAAGAAAATGGAGACGCTCACCGAGGAGTGGCGCAAGCCGTGGATCGCCGACCTTGCGCACGGTCTTCCGCGCAATCTGCGCGGCACGCCCTACCGGGGCGGGAATATCCTGATGCTGCTGTTCCTCTCGGAGATCGCAGGCTACAGTACGCCGCTTTTTATGACGTTCAAGCAGGCCAAGGAGGAGGGTCTGAACATCCTCAAAGGCTCCGGTTCGTTCCCGGTCTTCTTCTGGAAGCTGTATATCCGCCATAAGGAGACCCGCAAGAAGATTGAGTTGGCGGACTATTACCGCCTGCCGCAGGAGCAGCGGCGGCAATACGACGTGCTGCCCGTGATGCGCTATTACCCGGTCTTCAACATCGACCAGACGGATATGTCGGAACAGCAGCCGGAGCGCTACGCTTCGCTTACGACACCGGCCGAACAGAAAGACTACTCGGACGGCCTGACATGCGAACCCCTCGATCGGATGCTGGCGGAGCAGTCGTGGCTCTGTCCCATCCTGCTCAGATCCGGCAACAGGGCGTCCTATTCGCCGACGCTCGACCGGATCGTCTGCCCCGAAAAACGGCAGTTCCCGGAGGGCGCGGCATTCTACACGACACTTCTCCACGAAGTCACGCACAGTACGGGGCATGCGAAGCGTCTGAACCGTCCTTTTGGCGCTTGCTACGGAGATGCCGACTACATCCGCGAAGAGTTGGTCGCCGAACTTACGGCGGCTTTGTGCGGTGCGATGCTGGGCTTCGCTACGACGCCTCGTGAGGAGAGCGCCGCCTATATCAAGGACTGGCTGGCGGAGTTCCATAAAGAGCCGACCTACCTGTTCGACATCCTCACGGACGTGAACCGTGCCGCGCGGATGATCTCCGAACGGCTGGCTGTAGAGCAGGAGCCGGCACCCCCGGGAGCGATTCCGGCCGAAGCCGCCTGATCCAAAAACCGAATATAAACGATTGTTCAACCTGTGCCGCGGCCGAAAGACTGCGGCGCTTTCATTATCAGCAATATGCAACAACCCAAAACCGAAGATCGGTACAGCCGCGAAACGCTGCTGCCGATGAATACGCTTTACGACCATGAACACCACCTGACACAAGAGGACGTGGACATGGCCAATAAGCTGGTGCGGCATATCGAACATACCCGTAATCCGCTTGTCCCGCAGGTCGGCGACCGGGTGCGTTATACCACGCGCCACGGCGACTTCCACGGCAATGCCTTGATCGAGGCTGTTCGTGACGACGGAATGCGTTTGATCTGCCTGTGCCCATACGTTCCCTTCGTGTGGATGACAGCCGGCGGCATCGGCTGTGCGGTCAGCGGAGGGCCTTTTACAGCCGTGATGCCGCAAGAGCTGAAGCCTTCCGGTGCTGTGCCGGGGGATTTCTGTGCTTGGGGCCATTGCGGCGCCTGCGGCAACGGAGTCGTCCGATTCTGCGCCGGGGTGCCGCTGTGGGAATACCGGGAGCCGGAGTTGCTCTATGGTGATTTTTCCACTGAGAAATGGCGTAAGATCAGCCTTTACAAGGATACGGAGTGCCGAAGCGGCGATCTGTACCGGGGCGAGTGCATCTCGTTCGACTCGGAGGAGGAGTTCCGACGGTTTCTCTCCGATTACGAAGGAACCGTATTCGCGGCTCCCGACCCGAAATCCGTCATCGTCTGGTGCTATCGGGACGAGCAGAGCGCCGTATTGCAGCAGGAGTGGGATGCGCTCGATGCTCCCGTTACAGAGCGTCGCCTCTATAATACGCCCCAACCCGTGAAACTCGTCAAGGATCACGGGCGGCATACCACGGTCTGCTATTTCGTCAGACCGGAATTTTCTTATAAATAACTTGATTCTCTATGACTATGAAAAACAAAGAAACACTCGAAAAACTGCGCACTTATCAGATCGGCGTCATCCGTTCGGTCATCGCCAGCCGGCAAGGGCGCCTGAAAACCTATTTGGCAGATGCGACAGACCGCGAGAGGCTGGCAGATACGGACGGCCTCGCCTACGAGGAGTATTACGAGTCGCCCCTTACAATCAGATACGACGGTCTTTGTCGCAATGTACTCTCCCTCGAATTTTGTGAGGACGGGCTGACGCCCGTCTGCCTGATGGACGGCTGGGATGGAGATGATTTCCCGCTTCCGCTTGAAAATCTGTCCTGCGATACCCTGCAAGGCATCGTCGAATGGCTGGAAGAATACGATTTCATCCCGTCCGCCGAAGCTGCGCCGCAGACGACAAACGACCTTACGGAAGATTTCGTGGAACGCTGCCTGCCGGAATACCATACGCGCTACGACGTTTTCCGGCTGGGCGAGTTGCAGAACTTCCTCGATGGCCATGAATCCCCGGAATTCGGGCTGAACCGCGACGAAGCCGCCGCGGAGCGCGACCGTTTGCAGCTTCGGATCTATGCCGAGGCCATTACTGCCTTTATGAAAAGGCAGTCCGCAGCGCTTCCGGGCAATGTGTCCCTGCGCGACTATGCCGAGGCGCTGGTCGATATCGCCTATGAAGCTGGGCGCAGGAAATTCCGGCCCTCGGACAACTCCCGCGATACGGCCGCGACGCTCATTGCCTGGGGCGACGAGTTCTCCCGGCAGCATGAGGATACGGACTGGACGGAGAAGGAATACCTCGACGAGATTTACCGATTCACCGACGAGAAACTGCGAAGCGTTCCGAGTAAGGATGATCCGAATGCGGAGTTCGACATCGCCTTTCTGAACCGTGCAGCACTTGAAAGACACGGATACGATACTGCGACGATTACGGACAGCGATCTGCAGGAGTTGGCCGGACGGATGGGTGATTATTATTGCGAGAGCAGCAAGTTCAGCGAAGATCTGCGTACGGCCTGCGGCGATTTCGGATTGAAGCTCCGGGACACGACCAATCCGAAATAACACGACACTTCACGTATTGTCAAATCAGGCCGCAGCCCTAAAGTTGCGGTCTTTTAATTGCATATCATTATGAGCTATCAGATTATAACACGTATCACCATTACTTCGGACCCACGGGTGATGGTGCGCATGGCGGCGAACAACATCCGCCCGCTCGACTTCCGTTACGACGAGGTCGTATCCCTGACAGAAACGCTGCGCACGAAAGGCCGTCCGACGCTCGAACTGGAACTGCTGTCGCTTTTTTTCAAGGGCCTTTGGCAGGGCCGAACCCGCTTATGACCGGGCTGTCGGTTACACGCTGCTGACCGACGGCATCGACAAATACGAGGCGTGGGAACGCTGCCGCGGGGACAAGGAGTACGAACGTGGCCTGCTGCTGCGCATGCGGGGCTTCCTGCACTACCGTCCCGTTCCGTGCCGCTGCCATCTCGAATATCAAAGAAGCCCTGTGCGGCGTATTTATGTCGGATACATCTCTTTTTCGCGGCAGAGGCGCCGCATCTTTCCGAGCGTCCTCGACGCGCAGGCTGCACTGGTCGCAAAGGGCTGGAATCCCGGAGAGTTCCAAACCGTAGAAGAAGATACCAAAAATCTTAAATCTCAGAAACAATGAAAACCTATCGCATCAACAAATATGCCGAGCGGCTCGCTCAAGGGACGGGCTTCGCTCCCGAATTGATCTATAACATCTCGCTTGTCCGGTTTCAGGGCCGTAACGGCCGCTGTATCGCGGCATGGACACCGGGGATGAAGCGCCCCCCCCCGGTATGTCTACAAGGCCCACACACCGGAAGAATACGACAAGGCTATGGAGCGTATCCGGCAGGAGGCCGAGCGCTTCCGCCGCCATGACGAAGCCGTAGCGCGGTCGAGTGAGGAGTTTCGACGTTCGCTGCGCGTCGGCGACATCCTCTACTCGTCGTGGGGCTGGGAGCAGACCAATATCGACTTCTATCAGGTCGTGGCGATCCGCGGCAGCGCGGTAGACCTGCGGCAGCTCGACCAGCGAACTACCGAAGACGGCTATATGTGCGGAACGACCGTCCCGCTGCCCGATGTTTTCAAGGGCAAGACCCATACGCACCGTCTGTCGAAAAATTATATCCGCATCGACTCATACCGTACTGCGTGGAAATGGGACGGGCAGCCCCTGCGGTGCAGTTGGTATGCATAATATAATGCTATTGAGAATATCATTACGCGCTACCGCCTGCATAAAACGCAGTGCGACAAGCGCCGCAAGGAGATCGATCGGGAGATTGAACATCTGAAGCAAGAACGGGAGCGGTTGAATGATCCGCATTGGACGGAAGGGCTGCTCCGTCCGGTCATGGCGGAGATCGTCCGCCTGACTCCTGAGATCGACTGGGAGAATAACGACGAGTTTTATCCGATAGACCTGCGTGGTGCTATCACGGTTTTCGGCAGAACAAAGCGGGGAAGACCTGTCTGCATCACCTTTACCGAGTCCGGACACGATTTGCAGTTCGATTCGGGGCAGATACACAACTCTTTCTCATTGAAAGTGCTGAAGGATATTGGCGGAACGAACAACATTATGGAATCTGTCGGCGACGGAGAACCGCTGCTGCATTATATCCGGCAGCGGATGCTCTTTCTGGAACAACACCCCGAAATAGGGAAATAAACTAAAATTCAAGCTATATGAAAATCATGTGTCAGGAGCACTACGATAAGGTAGTGCAATACGCCAAAAGCATCGGTGACAGCACGCTTCGGGAATGTTTGGAGCGACTCGAACGCCTTGAGCAAAATCCCCATCATCCGTGCCAGATCGAACTTTACAGGGACTTTGCGCCCTATTCGTTCCTTTTCAAAGAGCGCTATCCCGATGGCCGTCTGGGCGTTGTCGGCGGACTGGTCTATCACGGCCGTCCGGATCAATCGCATTGTTTCATCGACGGGCCGTTTCACGGCTGGGCGACCCACACCTGAAAAACCGGTTATTTATGCGTATGAAAATCTTGCGGTATGCCGCAGACAGGGACAATCGGTTCGGAGATGTCCGTACCACCGTATCCGACCTTCGTCGGGGAGTGTATATCCGATTTGTCCCATGTTTGCTGCGGCGAATGACGAGCGATAAGACACAACTCTTGAAGGCGTATGCCGGACAAAGCACGGAAATTGCATATCATCAGGATAATTCGTATATTTGTAAAGCGAAACGAACTCCGGCCCATGACCATATTCGATGACTATATCCGAAATAAAGGCTGCTGCAAGGTCTCAAAGACATTACTTTGGGACTATGACTTGACGCAGTTCGACTGGCAGCGTTCGCGTAAGGTCGTCGTGCAGCGCATCATAGAACGGGGATGGCTCCGGGACTACTTCGCGGCGTTCGACCTCTACGGAGGCATCGAAGGCTTCCGGGAAATTATCAAAGAGGTTCCGACACTCTCGGCGCAGGATATGAATTTCGTATGTACGGCTTTCGGCCTTAAAAAAGAGGAATTGAGATGTTACACACGCAGACAGTTGCGCCGCAGACACTTGGGTTGTTGAAACAGTTGGAGGCCGAGCCCCGGCTTGCGGCGTTCAATCTGGCCGGAGGTACGGCTTTGGCCTTATATCTGGGGCATCGTGTGAGTGTCGATCTGGATCTGTTCACTCCGGAGTCGTTCGACGCCGGGGAACTCGAAGCGTTTCTTTCGCAGCGATACGGATTCCAAACGGCCTTCAGGCGCCCCGACACGCTGAAAGGCATGATCGACGGCGTTAAGATCGACTGCATAGCTCACAAATATGCATATCTCCGGCAGCCCTATGCGGAATCCGGAATCCGTTTATACAGCATCGAGGATATCGTCGCCATGAAGCTGTCTGCGATAGCCGACGACGGTTCGCGGCTCAAAGATTTCGTGGATATCGCCTGTCTGTCCACCCGCATCCCGTTTTATGAGATGCTCAAATGCTACGAACGAAAATTTCCGCAGGCAAATGTCATCCGCCCGTTCAAGGCACTCACATATTTCGATGACATCGATTTCGGTGAGGATATCGTCATGCTGAATTTCGAATACGACTGGAAACAGATCGCCCGACGACTGAAAGAGATGACAGTCCGCCAAGAGCATATTTTTTCGCAGTGGCCGTTAAAAGAACAGAAACGTCCCGTAGCGGAGGACAAGGATATGACCTCTATGAAACGGGATCGGAAGAGATGAATCCGTATCCATGTTAAAAATGTCCGAACCCGGATTTTTATTTTCTAATATCACGATGCGCCGTTCTGCGGCAATACAATAAACCTGTTGGTATAATCATCGGATTGTCGATGGGCTTTTTTCAGTTCGGAAGTTTGTTTATCTTTGTCGGACAAAAACTTACAAAAAAGACCAAAGCAGATATCGTAAAGCAACTCGCCCAGGAAACGGGCGTCGAAGCCGTGACCGTTTTAGCCGTCGTGGAAGGTTTCATGGAAGAGGTGCGAGCCGCACAGATCCGCAAGGAAAACGTTTTCCTCCGCGGTTTTGGTACGTTCCTGATTAAGCATCGCAAAGAAAAGACGGCGCGTAACATTACGAAGAATACGACGATCAAAATTCCGGCACACGACATTCCTGCATTTAAGCCTTCTCCCGCCTTCCAGCGGCTTTTGGAAAAGAAATGATTGCCACAACGCCCCGATTCGGATGTTCGAATCGGGGCGTTGCCGTTTTATCGCTGCCGGTGACCCGTCAGGCATTCAGGCGTGCATGGTCTGCGAGGAACTTCTCCAGCCCGCTGTCCGTCAGCGGATGTCTGAGCAGCCCTTCGATTGCCGCAAGGGGGCATGTCGCCACATCGGCACCCGCATCGAGACACTGGATAATATGCTGCGTATGACGGATCGAAGCGGCCAGCACCTGCGTTTTGTAACCATAGGTGCGGTAGACCTTCACGATGTGGGCTACCAATGCCACGCCGTCTTCGGAGATGTCGTCGAGACGTCCCACGAACGGAGACACATAGGTCGCTCCGGCCTTTGCCGCCAACAGCGCCTGCCCCACGGAGAATACCAGCGTGCAGTTCGTCCGGATATTCTTCGCCGCGAAGTATTTTACGGCCCGTATTCCTGCGGCCGTGCAGGGCAGTTTCACGACGATGCGGGGATGCAGTGCCGCCAGCGCCTCACCCTCTCGCACCATTCCTTCGAAGTCGGTGGCTATGACCTCGGCGCTCACGTCCCCTTCGACGATGTTGCAGATTTCAACGTAATGACGGTTGCAGTTCTCCGTACCCCGGATGTTCTCTTTGGCCATCAGAGAAGGATTGGTCGTTACGCCGTCCAGAACGCCCAGTTCATGCGCCTTGCGAATCTGCTCCAAATTGGCTGTGTCGATGAAGAATTTCATGGTTCGATAGGTTTTAGGTTTCCATAAAGATACGAAAATTCCATATAGGTTATACCGGATAATATCCGATTTTACATTGCGGAAATTCTTTACGACGCTGTCAGTGTCTGGAAAAAGTCCGTCGGCGGCTGTACGGCGGCATGCTGTCTTCCCGGATACCTCGGGCGGCGACATATCTCCGGTTCGGATTCACGAACCTTTGCGGGGATCGGAATTCTCGTTGCGATTTTCGGTTCTTCTCCCCGGGATACCGCATAGTCCTATACGCCGGACACATCCGTAGAAATCGGATGTTAGGACATTCGAACGTCCGGAATGTAGGCCGTGGGGATCGTTCCGTTTGCGGGCATCGTTTTTTTGCTTTACCTTTGCATCCCTGTAAGGAAAAGCCTTGTTTTTCCGGAAAATTCAGAGAGATAAAACTTTACCGAATCATGTATTGGACACTTGAACTGGCTTCTAAGCTCGAAGACGCCCCCTGGCCTGCCACCAAAGAGGAGTTGATCGACTACGCGGTGCGTTCGGGAGCGCCGCTCGAGGTGCTCGAGAACTTGCAGGAGATAGAAGACGAAGGCGAGATCTACGAATCCATCGAAGACATCTGGCCTGACTATCCTTCGAAAGACGACTTTTTCTTCAATGAGGAAGAATATTAACAGCCTTTATTTAGGTTAGATAGCTGAATATCAGAGCGATGAACAATGAGAATTTGTTTGTCGCGCTGGTGTTATATGGCCTCATACGGTGCGGTTTGTTTGTCTAAATTGTGGTTTTTACGGCAAAAATCGGAGTTTGTTTGTCTAAAATTCCATATCTTTGCTTCTCCTCAGGAATATCGCAAAAGGAGGATAATATATGGGAAGACCGAAAAGACTATATCCGTTGGGCAAGTATCGCCTTCGTACACCGAAGGAGGTTGATAAAGAGAAAGCCTATCCTGTCGAGTTGGAATATACATGGAACAGGCAGATAATACGCAAGACGACGAATGTGTTTGCAAAGGTTGCCGACTGGAATCAGAACGGCAATCAAGGACGTGGCGAGTTACGCGCAAGCTATGGCAGCGAATACAAACGGCTCAACCAACTGTTGCTGGCGCGTGTAGAGCGTATAGATTCGCAGCTTGCCGAGTATAACGAGAAGCATCCCAATCAGATTACTGCTGATGTAGTGTCAGGTTTTCTTGCTGACAAGCCTCTTGCCCGTCGGGATCAGGGCAAAGACTTCGTGGAGTTTACATTGGAACGCCTTTCATCGGACTATTCGAGGAACAGGATCGGGAGAAGCCGGTATGAGAACGGAAAGAGTTGTATGAATATTTTCCAGACCTTTTTACGGGCTACCAAACAAGCAAGGAACATATAAACCGGATGCAATCTATGTCGGAGAAATGACTCCGGAACTTCTGGACAGCTATATCGAATGGCGTAGGGAAATAAAGCAGAACAGCGATGCCACCATCAACCATGCACTGACTCCGATATTGAAGGCGTGTGCATATGCCAGTGAAATGAGCATGATAGATTCTGCTGTCAATGCACGGATTCAGGATATGCGCATCGTGACGAAAGTTTCGCTTTCGGAAGAAGAGGCTGAATTTGACGGTAAGAGTTTGACCAAAGAGCAGATGATTGCCCTGCTTGAATATTACAGAAACTGTGTTGAACCGCGTAGGAAAGAGTTTCTGGAGATGTTTTTCTTTGCGTTCCATGCCTGTGGACTCCGTGTGGTGGATGTTATGACCTTGCAATGGAAGCATATTGACTTTACCAGACGAGAATTACGGAAAATCATGATAAAGACAAACAAACGTCATGTGATTCCGCTTACCGAACCGGCTCTGCATATCTTGCGGCAATGGCAGGAAAAACGTGAGGGTTGCCGGTATGTATTCAATTTGGTAAAGGAAAGTCTGGATCTTGATGATGCAGAAGCACTCTACAAAGCTCGTAACAACGCGACGAAATGTATCAACCAGTCGCTTGTCGTGGCAGGAGAACAGATAGGGCTTCCGTTCAGCTTGTCAATGCACGCAGCCCGGCATTCGTTCGCGGTTTTCGCATTGAACCAAGGGTTGTCCATGTCGGTTGTCAGCCGTCTGCTCGGTCATGGAAGTACGGACGTGACGGAGAAAGTCTATGCACGGTTCCTGCCGGAAACCCTGTCTGCAGAAGTAGCCCGGCTGAAAAACGACCTCGCTTCGCTTGAAATAATTTAATTTTCAGGTTTTATAGTATTGAGATAAATAGTTTTGTTCGAAAATAATGTGAAATATTTATGTTACAAATAATATTTTTGGTTATAGGTCTTTGTATCATCGTACTTACATTATCCTTTGTCTTTAAGAGATATGCAAGGACAATTCTGTGGTCAAGTGCAATTGCCTTGTTTGCCGGTACTCTATTGCTTGTCGGAATCGGCGTAATAAATCCTGTCGATGAAGACTATACGGGTTCTACGACATTTTGGGGGACAATCATGACATTGATTTCAGGCGCAGCCCTCGCCTTTTGTGCAGAAATACTAAAAGAGAAAAATAAGGGAAAAACAAATAAAAATGGTAATATCATTGAAACTCCAGTTTCGGAAGAACAGGTAGCAGGTATTGACGCTGCTGTTGTTTTATCAGGAACATTGAAAACGGAACTTGCGGAGAAAGTCTTTGCCAAAGCGATAGAGGCTGGTTATATAAAGGAAGAAGGCTCCCATTATAAGTGGACAGAATCAAAAGTTCTGTTGGCGTATATGTGTGGTCGGATTTATTGTGGCGATTATCCTGAGCGTCTTAAAATGGAAACCAAGACATATTGGAAATTCGGAACGGAACTTTTCCCCGACACCGAATTATGTGCACTTTTTGCTACTTCTGATATAGGGCAGTCCCGTCAAAACAGAAAGGACCTGACTGTACCGAAAAATTTTCAGAAAATCGACATCTTTTTTGAGTAGCCAAACGGCTGCTCTTTTTGTTTATAATCAGACGATTAAGTGCGTATCCTAATATTAGTCTAACATTAGGAATTACCTGTTATATAATCTATGCTAACTTCTTAGGTTCTAAGGACTCTCTACCTTCGCCGCAGTCGTGGGACGATGTGCACAGTCGTGTCACGGCAAGATAACCCGGCTTTAAGTCCGAGTGTACATCAGGATTGGAAAGCCATAATATGATTTACTATGGCAAAGAAATTAAAGGTAGAGAGTATATGCGAAAGAGAATTGTTAGAAAAGATTCTCCGCATAGTGGAGCGGCAGGAACATCAACCGTCGCAAAATGCGGCGACCGGACACTGCCTGTATGACAATAAGGCTTTGATGGAAAAACTTCACATCAAAGATAAGTATCTGAAAAAGTTGCGCGACAACGGTTATCTCGGCTATTCGCGCGAGGGTGACAAATATTGGTATACGCAGGAAGATGTAGACAGGTTTCTGCGTCACTTTCATTACGAGGCATTTGCCTCCGGTATAGCTCCGTCAGAACGGGAAGGAGATTACCATGTATAGCAGGCTGCAACTGACCAATATGCTCCGTGTGCAGGTAGAGCGTATTCCTGAAACAGGCTTGCCGTTGGAGGTCTTTCCGGAGAAGGTTCAGGAACTTATCATGAATCTTGCCCGTTATGAAAACTTCAATATCGAATACGCGGCTTCCATTATCCTTTCGGCAGTGGCAGCGGCAATCGGGAACTCCTGTCAGATTAGGATAAAGGGGGAATGGAAGACAAGTCCGTCTGTCTATATGATGCTGATAGGTCGTCCCGGTCTCGGTAAAACTCCACCGTTGGGATTTATCTACAGACCTATACGCGAGCATGACGACCGGATGTATGAGAAATACAACGAAGAATGGAACGAATATGAAAAGGCGGTTGCTTTATCTGGAAACAAACGTAACAGCAGAGATGCGGAAGATTGTACCATCATGAAAAAGCCGCAGTTGGTAACGACTGTTATATCGGACTTCACTCCGGAGGCGATGATGAGCATACATCAACATAATCCGCGAGGAATCGCATTGGTCGTCGATGAGATACTGGCTTTGTTCAATTCCGTAAGGCGGTACAGTAACCGGAATAATCTTATCGAAGATTTGCTAACGGCTTATAGTGGCCAACCGTTGAAGGTGATCCGCAAGTCGGAAGCCAGACCGATTCTTATCAAAAATCCGTGTATCAATATCATCGGTTCAGTACAGACCAATTTGCTGACGGAGATATTCAAGACTGAACTGGTTGCAAACGGTCTGCTTGACCGTTTCCTGTTCGTCTATCCGAAAGACCGGAGAATTTCCAGTTGGAAACGGAGTGATGGCAATATCCCAAAGCCGGATATTGTCGAACAATGGAGGACGATAATGAACAGGATATTGGATATACCGTGTCAGTGTGCCGACAAAGGGAATACGGTGAATCCGTTTGTCTTGAATATGAGTGATGAGGCGGAGGAATACTTTTATAATTGGTATAACGACATCATAGAGGAGATTAATGCCATCGAAGATGATGCGGAGGTGGAAAGCCGCAAAATGAAACTTAACGGCAATGCCGCCCGTCTGTCTTTGGTATTTCAGATTTTGAAATGGGCAACAGATGAGGGTACTATGCAGCGCATCGAGTTTGAATCCGTTCAGGCTGCTATTCGGATGATCGGTTATTACGAAGATACCTATCGCAGGATTCAGGAACTGATTGTTGCAAACAATATCGGTGAAACCAAAGAGGCTTGGCTATCGTTGTTGGACGATGTGTTCACGGCCGGAGATGCGATTGTTGCCGGAAAGAAAGTCGAACTGTCGAGGCGTTCCGTCTATTATGCGTTGAAGCAATTGTGCCGGCAGCCGAATCCGGTTTTAGAGAAAACCAGTCACGGTACATACCACAAGATCAATCAGGAAAAACAATCTGCACTTTGCACTGTTGCACTTCTTTCTAATGAATCGGTGGAACAAATACCGCAAAGTGCAAAAGTGCAGGATGCAAACGACAAAAATCCGAACGGCTATGAGTGAGTATCGTTTTCATCTTCAGAAATACAGTTACGGGAGCAAGATAGCCTGTCCTAACTGCGGTGGAAGCAGATGCTTTGTCAGATATGTCGATGAGGAAGGTGTTGTCGTGTTTCCGGATAGGGTCGGCAAATGTGACCATGAGCATAAATGCGGCTATCATTATACACCTCGTGAGTATTTTAGGGACAATCCTAATATGATGAATAAAACGAATTGCTGTCGGTTTGACCGACAGAGATCTTTTGAGCGGAAAATCACCCAGTCAGTTCCCTCTTTTATCTCTCCTGATATTGTCGGACGGAGTCTGTCGCACTATGATATGAATCCCTTGTACCATTATCTCTGCAATGTATTCAGTACCGAAGAAACCTTGCGTTTGTTCAATATGTACCGGATCGGGACATCCGCCAAATGGGGAGGTGCTACAATTTTCTGGCAGACAGATATTTCAGGCAATGTGAGAACCGGGAAGATTATGCTATACGATACACAAACGGGACATCGGATAAAAGAGCCGCAGGCGTATGTCAGTTGGGCGCACTCCGAACTCCGCTTGCCTGACTTCAATCTGCAGCAGTGCCTGTTCGGAGAGCATTTGCTGAAAACATCGGCTTCCGTACCTATTATGTTGGTTGAGAGCGAGAAGACGGCTGTTATAATGGCTCACTTTATCCCCGACTATCTTTGGCTTGCTACCGGAGGTAAGAACGGATGTTTCAACAAAGAGGCGATGTCGGTTCTTCGGGGCAGAGATATAACCCTTGTTCCTGATTTGGGAGCGACGGAATTACGAACTATATTAAAAAATGCGGAAAAAGAGTAATAATATCGGAGAATGGTTCCTGCTAAGGTCTGTTGGAGACGAATCCGTCGACATATTCTTTATCGTGCGCAACAACAGCAAAAGCC
>CEAI01024635.1_pt1 | contig 17703 bp, 17 predicted proteins | sample 557641 | NCBI WGS metagenome assembly CEAI01 (sample SAMEA3182100, study PRJEB8094) | gut metagenome | biome: human; feature: gut; material: Stool; isolation source: human stools | place: Canada | collected 2012-06-20
CGAGCCGTTCACGGGCAGCGGCCAGGTGGTCATCTGCACCGGATAGGCGATCAGCAGGAACACGCGTCCCACCAGCGCGGGGTTGAAGGGGTTCTTGCCCAGGCCGCCGAAGGTCATTTTGGCGACGGCGATGGCCACGAAGGCGCCCATCACGACGATCCACCAGGGAATCGACGCCGGGAGGTTGAAGGCAAGCAGCACGCCCGTCACCACGGCCGACCAGTTGCCGACGGTAGTCGCACCGCGGACCATGAATTTCTGAATCAGGTACTCGATCACCACGCACGACACCACGGAAAGGGCCGTAACGCGCAGCACGTCCAGTCCGAAGACCACCGTCGACACGACCAGCGCGGGCATCAGCGCGATCACGACGTCGCGCATGATCCGGGTCGTCGACTGGGCCGTCTGCACGTGGGGTGCGGGAGCCACAATGAGTTTATTAGCCATATCTATACTGTTTTTTCATTTACTTTTTAGGTGCAGCCGCTGCGCGTGCGCGGATCAGGCCCATCACGGTCTGCTTGCCGAGGCGCACCCAGTCCAGCAGCGGCAGATAGGCCGGACACGTCGACTGGCAGCAGCCGCACTCGATGCACGAGGTGATCATCAGCGCTTCCAGTTCGTCCCAGCCCTTCTTCTGGGTCATCTTCGAGAGGTAATAGGGTTCCAGTCCCATCGGACAGGCGGAGACGCACTTGGCGCACTTGATGCACTGCGTCGCCTCGCGGCGCTGTGCGTCGCGGCCCGACATGACGGTGATGCCCGAGCAGCCCTTCGTCACGGGCGAGTCGAGGTTCACCATCGCCCGGCCCATCATCGGACCGCCGTTGATCACCTTGCCCGCATCCCCGGGAAGGCCGCCCGCGGCCTCGATCAGCGCCGAGATCGGCGTACCCATGCGGGTCAGCAGGTTCTTCGGCTCCTTCACGCTCTTGCCCGTGACGGTCACCACCCGCTCGATCAGCGGTTTGTTCTTCAGCACGGCCTGATAGACGGCAACGGTCGTCGAGGCGTTGCACACCACGGCCCCCACGTCGATCGGCAGCGCGGGCGGAGGCGGAACCTGACGGCCCATGACGGCTGCGATCAGCTGCTTCTCACCCCCCTGCGGGTACATCACCTTCAGGGGTACGACCTCGATGCCCTTGTATCCGGCGGCGATCTTCGTCAGATGCGCGATCGCGTCGGGTTTGTTGTTCTCGATGCCGATATAGGCTTTCCCGACGCCCACGGCCTTCATCAGAATCGTGACGCCGACGACCAGTTCCTCGCCGTGCTCCAGCATCGTGCGGTGGTCCGACGTAAGATAGGGTTCGCACTCCACGCCGTTGATGATGACGCACTCGGCCTTCTTTCCGGGTGGAACCGAGAGTTTCACGTGCGTGGGGAACGTCGCTCCGCCCATGCCGACGATGCCGGCGTCCTTGATCTTGGCGATGATCTCCTGCGCCGAGAAGGAGCAGACCTTCACCAGCGCCTCCGAACGGTCGATGCCCTCGGCCCAGTCGTCGCCCTCGCGCTTGATGGTGATCATCATCTGGCGCAGGCCCTGGCCGTTGACGACCATATCGACAGCCGTCACCGTACCCGAAATCGGGGAGTGGATGTTCGCCGACATGAAACTGCCGGCTTCGGCGATGAGCTGGCCCGTGAGCACCCGATCGCCTTTGGCGACCTTGGCCACCGCCGGGGCGCCGATGTGCTGTGCGAGGGGAATCGTCACCACATCGGGCAGCGGCAGCACCTCGATCGGTTTGGCGCAGCTCAACTTATTTTCCGACGGATGGACTCCGCCCATTGGAAATGTCTTCATAGTTGGAATTCCTTTTTTACGATTCTTTGTTAGCGGCGGGCGCTGCCGGAGCCTTCGGGGCTTTGGGCAGCGGGTCCATGCCGACGAGCCGGATGGCTCCCGTAGGACATTCGTTCACACACTTGCGGCACAGTTTACACTTCTGCGGGTCGATGTAGGCGAGGTTGTTCTCCACGGTGATGGCATCGAAGGCGCATACTTTCACACACTTGCCACAGCCGATACATCCGGCCTTGCAGGCCTTCATCACCACGGCGCCCTTGTCCTTCGACACGCACGACACGTACACCGCACGGTTCTTGGGCCATTTCTTCCGCAGTTCGATGATCATTTTCGGACATGCCTTCACGCAGGCGCCGCAGGCCGTGCACTTGTCGGCGTCGACCTCCGGAAGTCCCGTTTCCGGGTTGATGTGAATGGCGTCGAAGGCGCAGACCGCGACGCAGTCACCGAAGCCCAGACAGCCGAACGCGCAGCCCGTCTCGCCCACATAGAGCGACGAAGCCACGGCACACGACTTGGCCCCGTTGTACTCGTTGGTGCGGGGACGCTTCTCGCACGTGCCGCCGCAGCGGACGGTCGCCACCTCGGGCTGCTTTTCGGCAGCGGCCTTTCCGAGGTATGCAGCCACGGCTTTCATACAGTCGCCGCCGCCCACGGGGCAGAAGAGCGCCGAGATGTCGTCGCGCTTCACGAGCGCGTCGGCCATGCCCCGGCATCCTGCGAATCCGCAGCCGCCGCAGTTGGCCCCGGGGAGCATCTTCTCCACCTCGTCGATCCGCGGGTCCTCCTCGACCCGGAATTTCCGGGCCACGAAATAGAGGATTACCGCCGAGAACACTCCCAGCGCACACAGCGTCAGGATCGTGTAAAGTAATACTTCCATCAGATTTTTGTTATTGTAAATTGAATTGTGTGTTCGATTTTCCGCCGAAAGAGCCACAGCGCGAAATAATAAACGCCCACGCCCGCAATAGCGGCGAGGGCGCCCGCACCTTCGCTCCATCCGGCGACGGCGATCGTCCCGACCAGAACGGCCAGCAGGACGGCCAGCGCACCGACATAGGCCAGCACGACGGCGCGTACGCCGGCACTCCGCCGCACGCCGACCATCACCTCCCTGCCGGCGGCATACTGCCCGGCCTCGGGGGTCGCCACGGCGACGATCTTGTCCTGCGCCTCGGCCAGGCCGCACGCCTGGCGGGCCTTGCAGGTTCCGCAGGCGCTCCGGGAGGTGATCCTCACATAGACCGTGTCGCGCTCCGTACGTTCCACCACGCCGCAGTGTTCGATCAAATCCGCCACGCCCTAATCTCCGTATTTGTTGGTGAGGGGCATCAGCCGCTCATGTCCGAACGTGCACGACGAGAGCCGCAGCACGGGCGGAAACTGGTAGCGTTTCTTCTCGTTGCGCATGATCATGCCGTGGATTTTCTCCACCACCTCCGAGTCGAAGCCCGCGTTGACGATCTCCTCGCGGTGCTGCCCCTCCTCGATCATGCGGAACAGGATGGCGTCCACCACCTCGTAGGGCGGCAGAATGTCGCTGTCCTTCTGTCCGGGATGCAGTTCCGACGAAGGTTCCTTGGTCAGGATGCTTTCGGGGATCGGGTTGCCCTGCGTCCGGTTGATATAGCGTGCCACGTCGTACATTTCGCTCTTGTAAAGGTCGCCCGTGGGGCTGAAAGCGCCTGCCGTGTCGCCGTACAGGGTGCAGAGCCCCAGTGCGTTCTCGCTCTTGTTCGAGGAGTTCAGCAGGATGTAGTCCGTTTTGTTCTGGAGGGCCATCAGCAGCACCGTGCGGATACGCGTCTGGATATTCTCCTCCGTGGCGTCGAACTCCGTGCCGCCGATGACCGGCTTGAGGGGGTTCACCACGCTGGTATAGATTTCCGAGATCGGAATGACGTTGTATTCGATGCCGAGGTTGCGCGCCAGCTCCTTGGCGTCCTCCACCGACTCGAGGGACGAGAAGGGCGAGGGCATCAGCAGCGCGCGGACATTCTCCGCCCCCAGCGCATCGGCGGCGATCGAGGCCACCACGGCCGAGTCGATGCCGCCCGAAAGGCCGATCGAAGCCTTCCGGTAGCCGTTCTTGCGGAAGAAGTCCCGCAGTCCGCAGCGTGCCGCCTCGTAGACCAGACGCGTGCGGTCGTTGTAGGTCGAGGGGATCGTGATCGGCCGGGCGGACGCCTTCGTATCGAAAATCTGGAAATCCTCCTCGAAATTCTTCATCATCAGCACCAGTTCGCCGCGGCTGTTCAGCGCGCCCGACGTGCCGTCGTAGACGATGTCGGTCGAACCGCCCACCTGATTGACCAGCACGAGATTCTTGCTCTCGACGAAAGCCAGGTTGCGCATCATCTCGTAACGGTAGGTCATGGTTCCCTTGCCGTATTTGCGGGCGTTGATCGAGATGACCGTTTCGACCGACTGGTCGAAGTCGCGCTCGCGGCTCAAATCGTCGCCCACGATGATCGCGCACTTATGGCCCTTGATCGTGGCGTATTCATAGCCTTTCGAAGGGACCAGGAAACCCATTTCACGGCGCGCCGTGATGTATTTCTTGCCGATGTAGCGCAGCACCTTGCGATCCTGGATCAGCGCCGCGGCGCTGATCGTGCCGTCCGCCGTGAGGATCGGAAGACCGACGATGGCGGCGATGCCGTCGCAGCACGAGGCTATTTCGACCAGAGCGTCCTCGCAGAGTTCGAGAAAGGTCGTCTTGCGCAGCAGGTCGAAGGCGGGGGTTCCGCTCACGGCCTGTTCGGCGAAAATCACCAGGTCGGCATGCTGCGCTTTCGCCTTGTGAATGGAGTCGATGATCTTCGAGGCATTGCCGTCCACGTCTCCGATCGTGTAATTCAGCTGAGCTATGGCTATTTTCATGCGAATAATTTAAGTCCGGAAATTACAACTTTGCAAAGTTAAGGATTATTTGCAAAAGTCGGAAAGATTTTCGATGTTAATAAATTAACATTCCCGCATTTACAAAAATATTTAAAAACAAAAAAGGCTCCCGGTTTTCCGGAAGCCTTTTCGCTGTTCGTATCGTCTCTATTCCTGCGTTTCGTCGGGATCGGCGACGAGAATGCGGCCGCAGTATTCGCAGATAATGATCTTCTTGCCCTGGCGGATGTCCACCTGACGCTGGGGCGGGATGCGGTTGAAGCAGCCTCCGCAGGCGTCGCGCTTGACGGTCACCACCGCCAGTCCGTTGCGGACGTTGCGGCGGATACGGTCGTAAGCCGCCAGCAGACGCTCGTCGATCTTCTCCTTGACACGCTCGCCCTGTGCGGCGTATTCCGCCACCAGCGGAGCCGTCTCGGCCTCGATGCCCTCCAGTTCGGCCTTCTTGGCCGCGAGGTCGGCAGCGCGCTCTACGGAGAGGTTCTCGGCCTCCTCCAGCTGGAGTTTCTTGGCCTTCACGCCGGCGGAATACTCCTTCAGGCGCTTCTCGGCCAGCTCGATTTCAAGCTCCTGATACTCGATCTCCTTGGTGATGGCGTCGAACTCGCGGTTGTTGCGCACGTTGTTCTGCTGCTCCTTGTAGTTGCCGATCATAATTTTAGCCTGGTCCACCTCGCGCTTGCGCTGCTTGGTCAGCGTGTTCAGCTCCTCGATCTCGGCGTTGATGTGTTCGATGCGGGTCTTCATCCCGGCCATCTCATCCTCGAGGTCCTGAACCTCGAGAGGCAGTTCGCCTTTCACCTTGTTGATTTCGTCGATCTTGCTGTCGATCTTCTGCAGCTCATAGAGCGCCATGATCTTCTCCTGCATCGAATAATCGACGTCGGCCGTCTTCTTTTGCGTTGCCATATGTTGTCTTTATAGTTTAGACTTAAACCAGATAGTTTACCGGATTGCGCGAGCGTTCACTCTTGCGAACCGCAAAGGTACATAAATTTTTCGATAAAATATCAAATATTAATTGAATTGCGCAATATTCGCTTTCGAAATGACCTATATCCGCCACCGTGAGGGCCTTGTCGGGCGCCATGAAGTCGTTGTACTTCATGTCGGCGGTGATGTAGATGTCGGCCCCGGCACGGCGCGCTTCGCCGATCAGCGAGGCCCCGGCCCCGGTGCAGACCGCCACGCGGCGCACCCCGGATGTCGCTATGTCACTGTACCGTACGACGCTCACCTCAAGCCGCCGTTGGATGATCCGCATAAACTCCACGGTGTCAACAGCTTCCGGCAGTTCGCCCACGACGCCGAACCCCGCGCCGTCCCCGGTCTCCGAAGGCTGGAGAACCCGAAGGTTCCCCACGCCCAGCATTTCGGCCAGCCGCCAGCTCATGCCCCCGGGGGCGCTGTCGAGGTTGGTGTGGCAGGCGTAGAGCGCGATCCGGCTGCGGATGGCCCGCTCGACGCACCGCTCGACGGGATCAGCCGAGTTGAACCGCTTGAGCGCGCGGAAGACGATCGGATGATGCGTGATCACCAGATCGCACCCTTCGGCTTCGGCCTCGTCCAGCACCTCTTCGGTAACATCCACGGCCAGCAGGGCCTTGTGCACCTCGTCGTCGGGGCGGCCGACGATAAGTCCCGCATTGTCATACGATTCCTGCCACTCAAGTGGGGCAAAGCGTTCGATAATGTCGGTTATTTGTTTGATTAACATAGCGTTTAATTTATACCATATTCTTCATCGCGGCGCCCCACGGTCATCTCTTCACACCTTTTAGTGGCAAAAGGTGTCCAAAACCATCCGCATGTCGTTCTCCGCGGGACCAGCTCACGCCCCTCGTTGAGCGGGCGCAGTAAGATCGAGCCTTTACAGCCTCCCGCTCCGGACACTCGGAGCTCAACCGGTCTATTTCCGCTCCGAACGATAACGCGGAATCCCGAACAGGCAATGCTCAAAATAAGGATTGTTCGTAAAACGCGAACAGCTCTTTGGTTTCGGCCTCCTCCTTCTTGCGGCGGGGCCTGCGGACGCTGCGTTTGACGGCAGGCTGCGCCGAGGAATCCCCGGCGGCTTTCCCGGCGGCATCGTCCGACGGTTCGTCGATCTTCACCACGGCCTTGGCCCGGCGACGGCGCACGGGCGTTTCGGCGGCGGCAGCGGTATCAGCGGCGGCAGCAGCGGAGGCATCGGCATCGGTCATGTCGGCATCCGAAGCAGTCACGATCTCACCCTCCCCGGCTTTCAGGTCCTCGCGAACCTCGACCAGCAGGGCGCGGATACGCTGCAACCGCTCCATCAGTTCGGCATCACGATCCACGCCGCTCTCGGAGGGCGCCTTCCGGAGCGCCTTCTTGGCCCCTTCGAGCGTCATGCCGCGCTCCTTGACCAGGTGGTAGATCATCTTGAGGTTCTCGACGTCCTCCGGCGAGAAGAGGCGGTTGCCTTTCTTGTTGCGCTTGGGGCGGAGAATGCTGAACTGCGACTCCCAGTGGCGGATCAACGACGTGTTGACGTCGAACATCTCGGCCACCTCGCCCATCGAATAAAAAAGTTTATCGGCCATATCTATTGTTTTATAATTCGCAATGAGTTGGGATACAGGTTATTCACCCGTGCGCCGATCCGTTTGGCGAATCCCAGCGCACGCCCCCGCGAGCAGACGAGGTTCATCCCCTCGGCCAGCCCTCCGGCAGCGATGTCCTGCCGGCGCAGGAAGCGCAGCGTCTCTTCGTCGTCCAGTTCCGCCGCAGGCAGCGCCCCGCGGTTCAGCCCGTCGAAAAAAGCCAGCGCGGGATCGGGTTTCAGCACTCCCTTGAACACCTGCCCCAGCGCCACGCCCGAATAGATCACGGGCAACGCCTCGGAGAGCGTCCGCACGGCGTCGACCTGCGCGGCGTACCATGCATAGCAGGTGTCGGCCACCGCTGCGAAGCGCATACCGCCGGGATTCCGCACCCAGCGGGCCAGTTCGCCGGCGGTCTTCCGGTCCACGGCCGCAAATACCGTGCGACGCGCCTTCGGCGCGCGCACGCGCCCCCCGGCGTCGAACGATTTGCGGGCCACGGCGGCGAAGAACCCTTCGCCGCAGGTCCGGTGGGGATAGAACCGGAACGTGCGGAACGCTCCGACACGCCCGCAAACGATGCCCCACGCATCTTCCACAGCCGTTTCTTCCGACTCGGCGATCTCGTCGCCGGCCCACGCCGCCATCCGCTCCAGCGCGCCTTCGTCCTCGTCGCGGTTGAACGTGCAGGTGCTGTACACGAGCGTGCCGCCCGGCCGCAGCGCCCGCCACGCCTCGCGCAGGATTTCATCCTGCCGCGCGGCGCACTGTTTCACGTTGCCTTCGCTCCATTCGCCGCGGGCGTCGGGGTCCTTGCGGAACATCCCCTCGCCCGAGCAGGGGGCATCGACGGCCACCACGTCGAACCACGCCTCGAAATCGCCCAGCGCACGCGGCTCGCAGGTCGTGACGGCCACGTTGCCCGTGCCCCACTTGCGCACGTTGTCCGCCAGCACCGAGGCGCGGCGGCGGTCGATCTCGTTGGCGACGACCAGCCCGTCGGGTCCGGCCAGCGAGGCGTAGAGCGTCGTCTTGCCGCCCGGAGCCGCACACAGGTCGAGAATGCGCGCCCCTTCGGTGCGGACCGCAGCGAGCAGGTGTCCCACGAACTGCGACGAAGCCTCCTGGACATAGTAGGCCCCGGCATGGAAGTCGGGATCGAGCGTGAAGGAGGGACGCACGGCGAGGTAACGCCCGTCGCGGCTCCACGGCACGCGCCCGGCGATCGCCAGGGCGGGAAGCCCCGCAGCCTCCGGAACGGGAAGCCCGGCGTCAGGTCCGGCGGAAACCGTTTCCGCCCCGGTCTTGGCAGGGTTCAGCCGCACCGATACCGGCGGCTCCGCGTCGAGCGCCGCGCAGAGGGCCGCGCCCTCCGTCCCGCCGAGGTCGCGCAGGACCCGCTCCACGAATTTCGCAGGCAGCGTCATGCGCTATTTCTTCGCTTTGAGCGCGTCGAGGCGCGCGCAGATCCGTTCCAGCACCGCAGGGTTCGAGACGAAATCCTCGTGGTCCTTGTCCACGACGAGCACCTCGCCCTCGTAAATGGTGTCGATCCAGTGGTTGTATTTGTTGTTCAGCCGCTTGAGGTACAGTTCGTCGATGTTCATCTCGTACTCGCGGCCGCGCTTGCGGATCTGCGAAATGAGCGTCGGGACGCTCGCCTTGAGGTAGATCAGCAGGTCAGGTTTGGGAATGAGCGTCGTCACCAGCCGGAAAATCTTCATGTAGGTCTCGATGTCGCGCGTGGCCATCAGCCCCATTTCATGCAGGTTGTCGGCGAAGATGTGCGCATCCTCGTAGATCGTGCGGTCCTGGAAGATCACCCCCGACTTGCAGTCGGAGATCATGCCCATCGTCTGCTGGATGCGGCTCCCGAGGAACGAAATCTGAAGATTGAACGCCCAGCGGTTCATATCCTCGTAGAAGTCGCCGATATAGGGATTGTCGCACTCCTCGAGGTAGCACTTGGCGTCGTAGCGCTTCGTAAGGATCTGGGTAAGCGTCGTCTTGCCGCTCCCGATGTTTCCGGCTATGGCTATGTACATGGCAGTATAGGTGTTATTTTACGTTTCTCATTCGTTTTCCGGTCTCCGAAGCGCATATCCCGCCGCCTTCGGCCTCGTTTTACAAGCCTGACTCCACCCGGCTAAAAGCCGGGATTCAGGGGCGATGCAAAGTCACTGCATCCGGACTCAATTCCACGCTTCCATTCCCAAAAGCCGTTTCTTAAACGGCCCTCGGGTGGGGCTTCTCGCAGCGCGGCCAAAATGCGGACAGACAGCCTCAAAGGGTCTGTTCGGTCTGAAAAGCCAGTATCTCGTCGGCCACGCGGCGGTCGTTCACCAGCCGCGGAACCTTGTTTTTACCCCGCGCGCGCATCCACGCGAGGAACCGCCCCCGCTCCACAACCGTCAGACGCTGGCGTTCGAGCGTGGTCCGCCGCTTGGCGTCGTAGTCCGAATTGACGGCCCGCAACTCCCCGTCGAGCGCCTCGGCGAAACGTTCGAGGCTGTCCGGCTCGCGTTCGAACTCCACGATCCACTCGTGCGCGCCCCGTTCGCGGAGCGACATGTAGCACGGCGCGACGCTGTATTCGCTCACGACGGCCCCCGTCTTCCGGCAGGCGGCCAGCAGCGCATGCTCGGCGTTGTCGACGATCAGCTCCTCGCCGAAAACGTTGATATACTGCCGCGTGCGGCCCGCGAAGCGGATGCGGTAGGGATTCGTCGAGGTGAATTCCAGCGTGTCGCCGATCTCGTAACGCCACAGGCCGTTGTTCGAGGTGATCAGCACGGCGTAGACCTTGCCGCACTCCACGCCTTCGAGCGGCACGATCTGCGTCCCGCTGCGGAACTCGAAGAAAGTTCCGTAATCCAGCATCAGCAGCATGTCGCTGCGCGACGGGTCGTCGGCCATGGCGAAGAATCCCTCCGAAGCGTTGTAGGTCTCCATGTATTTCATCTTCTCCGAAGGGATCAGCTCCTCGAACGACGTCCGGTAGGGCGCGAACTCCACGCCTCCGTGGGCGAACATCTCCAGCCCGGGCCACACCTCCAGCAGATTTTTCCGGCCCGTATACTCCAGCACGCGGCGCATCAGCGCGAGGTTCCATGACGGGACGCCCGCAAAGGCCGTGATCGGTTCGCCGACGCACTGGCGGCAGATGGCGGCGCACTTCTCGTCGAAATCGGGAATGATCGCCGTCTCGGTCCGCGGCGCCCGGAACCAGCCGCTCCAGAAGGTCGTCTCGTGGATCAGCAGCGCCGAGAGGTCGCCGACCAGGTTGCGGCCCTCGCGGCTGCACGACCCGCCGAGCGTCAGGGTCTTGCCCTCGAAAACGCGGGTCTTCGGATTGTTGGCCGAAAAGACCGTCGCCACGTCGCGCATGCCCAGCGTATGGTTCCACCACAGCGACTCCATCGTCACGGGAATGTATTTGCTCCTGTCGGAGGTCGTGCCCGACGAACGGGCGAACAGCGACACCCGACCCGGAGCCGTGACGCTCCGCACGCCCTCCATCATCCGTTCGATATAGGGCTTGAAGGTCTCGTAGTCGAAAGTCTCCACCTGCGACTGGAACCGCTCCACCGAACGGATATGCCGCAGGTCGTAGCGGTCGCCGAACTCCGTGAAGCGTCCCCGGCGCAGCAGCTGCCGGAACATCCGCGCCTGCGTCTCGACAGGACGGCGGCGAAAACGGTCGATGGCCCGCTCGCGCTGCGAGAACCAGGCTTTGAGAATTATGTTTCGAAAAGACATGATGCGCAGCAATTCAGAATTGTGAATTCTGAATTGTGAATTCTTAATTAAAATAATACCCTACCTTCCCCACCGAACCGGGCATGGCGAAGACCACCACGCGGTCGTAGGGGATTATTTCCATGTTGTCGACGGCGATGAAAACCTTGTCGCCGCGGACGATGCCGCCGATGATCGTATCCTCCGGCAGCCCGAGGTCCTTGATCCGCACCTTCGTGGCCGGGGAGTTGGGTTTCACGATGAACTCCAGCACCTCGGCGTCGCTCCCCGTCAGGCATTTGATGGCCTGCACGTCGGTCGACATCGTGAAGCGGAAAATGTTCGACGCGGTCACCAGCTTCTTGTTGATGATCGTGTCGATGCCGATCGACTCGGCGAGGTTTATGTAATTGAGATTCTCGACCTCGGCGATCACCTTCTTGACCCCCATGCGCTTGGCGAGCATCGCCGCCAGGATGTTGGTCTCGCTGCGCCCCGTCACGGCAACGAAGGCGTCCATGTTCGAAAGCCCCTCCTCCATCATCGCCTCGGTGTTGCGACCGTCCTCGTTGATGATCAGCGTCTTGTCGAGCGTCTCGGCCAGCCGGTAGGCCTTCTCGGCGTTGTAGTCGATCAGTTTGATGTTCACCTCGTCCTGCAACTCGGTGGCGATGCGGATGCCGATGCGCGAACCGCCGAGGATCATCATGTTCTTGATCTCGATGTTCGACTGGCCCGAAAACTCCATCACCTCCCGCACGGCGTCCTGACGCGCGATGACATAGATCACGTCGCCCTCCATGAACTGTTCGCCCTCGCGCGGAATGATCGTCTGCCCGCCGCGCGTGATGGCCACCGTGCGGTAGCTCAACGGGGCCTGGTCGTCGTCGAAGCCCGTGAGCACCTCCCCCACCAGCGGCGAGGCCGGTTCGAGGCGGAAAACCACGAGCGAGAGTTTGCCGCTCGAAAAATCGACGTACTCCGTGGTCGAAGTGTGTCCCAGCAGGTTGATCACCTCGCGGGCCGCGACCTTCTCGGGGTAGAACAGATAGTCGATGCCCATGTCGATGAACATCTCCTTGTTGTTGGGTTCGAGGTATTCGTTGTTGTCGATGCGGGCGATGGATTTCCGCGCACCGAGCTTCTTGGCCAGCATCGCCGCCACGACGTTGTCGTTCTCCTCGTGGTTGACGGCGATGAACAGGTCGCATTTGCGCACCGAAGCCTCGCGCAGCACGGCGAAGGTCGTCGAGTCGCCCTCGACGGTGATCACGTCGGCCAGACTGCCCACCTCGGAGAGCAGCTTCTGGTCGCTGTCGATGATGGTGATGTCGTGGCCGTTGCCGCTGAGCATACGGGCCAGGTGACTGCCCATCTCGCCGGCACCCGCTATCACGATTTTCATAGTTGCGTCTGTTTAGTCAGCACAATACGTCGCCCGGAAGGTCCGGGCAACATTTTTGCAATTTATCTTACAAATGTATACATTTGTCCCCGAAACCCCAAATTTCGGGTAGTAAAAAAACGGAATCCTATGCCAACGTGGTTAATCCTCCTGCTTTGCGCCATACTCGCCGTCGGGCTGTTCGTACTGGGCATGTCCCTCACGCTGATGATCAAGGGGCACAACATCGACTCGGAAATATCGACCAATAAAAACATGCAGAAACTCGGCATCAAATGCGCCGTGCACGAGACGCGCGAAGCGGACGGCGGGGCCGACTGCTCCGACGGACAGGGCGTCGCGGGCTGCTCGGGCAACTGCGGCGCCTGCGACATCGAGCATATCAGCAAGAATTCATAGGAGAGACCCGAAAAGCAGACAGGCATTCGCCGGTCCGATTCCGGCCAACCGCTGTTGCAAATACCGCCGCAGGCGGCAGAGGCGACGATCGAACGCAACCGGCGCAGAACGAAAACCGGCTCGCAAAACACCTATATCTTCGAGAACTTCGACCGGCAGACGAACCACGGATTGCGGAGGTCCTCCTCGTTGTAGAGCAGCTCCCGGCCGTCGGGAAGCGTGCGGGTGCTGCCGCCGGCCTCGGCGAGAATCAGCTCCCCCGCCGCCGTGTCCCACTCGTAGGTGTGCGTCGTGCGGACGTAGTAGTCGACGCGGCCTTCGGCCAGCAGGCAGAATTTGTAGGAACTGCCCTGCTCGACGATCTCCAGATCGGGGTGCCGCTCGCGAAGGCGGGCGACATGCTCACGGGTCTCGGGTGTCTGGTGCGAACGCGAAAGGGCCACGCGCGGATGGTCGTGGCGCCCCTCCCCGGCCAGCGGCAGCGGCGTCCAATTGCGGACGATCTCGTCGTAGGTATACTCCGCGGCGGCGTCCGGCGCGATATGCTCCTTGAGGTACGAACCCGAATCGCGGCCCGCAATGTACATCTTTTCGAAATAGGGAACATAAATAACCGCCCCCATGCAGACGTTATTCTCCATCAGGGCGATGTTGACCGTAAATTCGTTGTTGCCTTTGATAAATTCGACCGTGCCGTCCAGCGGATCGACCAGCCAGTAAAGCTCCCAGTTGCGGCGCTCTTCGTAGCGCATCTTCCGACCCTCTTCCGAAAGGATCGGGATACGTGTGGGACCGAGGTACTCGCGGATGGTCTTGTGCGCGACGCGGTCGGCCAGCGTGATCGGGGTTTTGTCGTCTTTGAGACTTATATCGTAATCGTCGAGATTCTTGTAAACGCGCATGATCGAGGCTCCGGCTCTGACTGCCGCATTGAAAAGCGGCGGCAGCAGATACATTCTCACCTTGTCGTTAATCATCGTAACTCGTATTTTGGGATCGGTAATTTTTATTGCCATGGTAAAGGTAACAAGAATTTATGATAACGAAAAATTTTCAGTGCCTTAATAGTGTCCGAAAAGGCGTCTCCATGCCGTGAGGCCTCCCGGGGCCGAAAAGGCCGTTCCGCCCGCAAGCCGCGCGGCGCACTCCCCGCCGGCCCATACCAGCGCGAGGGTCGCGAGCGCGGCGGCGGAGGTCCACCACCCCGCAGCGGTCGCTGCGGCGAAAGCCGCGGCAAGCGACGCCGCCGCCAGTCCGCGCAGCCGTCCCGGCATTCGGACCCCGGAGCGCGGCGCGGCAAGCAGGGGTTCCCACAACATCCTCCGCCGGCAGCGGGGAATCCCCCGCAGCGGGCGCATCCCGAAACCGCCCGCCGCGACCACCGCCTCGCGGCTCAACAAGGCGGCGGGTTCGCCCAGGGGCGAGCGTATGAGGTCGAGGCTTCCCGGCCGGCCTTCGCCCAGTTCGGCGACGAGCCGCTCGACGCTTCCGGGCAGCAGGAAACATCCTGCGCGGACGGGCAGCAGGTAATCGTAGGTGGCCACCGACGCCGCGGCGTCGAAATCGCCCGCCTCCGAATCCTGCGCCCGGTCGACGAGCACCAGCCGCCGGAAACACCGCCTGCGCGAACGCCCCAGCGCACGGACGCCCGAGACTTCGAGTTCGCCCGAACAGACCCACTCGACGCGGATCATGCGGTAGCGCGCCGTCAGCGCGGCGAATTCCGCGGCGTGGCGGCGGGCGTCGAGCACCACGATCACCTCGTAACGCGAGTATTCGGGGGAGAGGAGATTTTCAATCTGCGCCGCATCCGTCACGCCGCTGCACAGGACCGAGATGCCGATGCCGTCGGGGGCGTCGCTGGAAGCCCTGCGCACGGCGTTCAGCAGCAGTCGTTTGCTGCGGGCGCGGGAGATCAGCGGCAGCAGCGCGCCCACGCATGCCGCCGTTGCAGCGAACAGCAGGAGAAGGATCGGCTTCATGCCAGGCTGCGTTTATAGGTTTGCACGAGCGATTCGTAATAGGGACGCTCGCGCTCGTCGAGCAGCCGCCGGAGCGGTCCCGGGGAATAGCCCTCGGCGACGACATAGCGCAGCAGGGCCTTGCGCTCGGCGGGAGGCATGGCCGACAGCCGCCCGGAAACGGCCCGCCGCGTCAGCGGACGGCGCAGCGCGCAGAGCGTATAGAGCGCTTCGCGCACCAGTTCCGGGTCTTCGTCCCCGGACACGATGCGCAGCAGAAGCCGCTCGGCCTCCTCGATGCCGAACTGCCGCACGATGTTCAGCCCCACGATCCGCAGGTTGCGGCTTGGAGACCCGATGAGGGGTTCGTAGGCGATCGGCAGCATCCCGCGCCGCAGGACGGCCATGATCTCCCCCACTTCGCAGGCCGAAAAGGGTTCGGGGTATTCGGCCATCAGCCGCAGGGCCGTCGAGGGATCGGCCGCAAGCCGCACCATCAGCGACTGGAAACGCACGTAGCGGTTGCGGCTCGCGGCATAACGCGCGGCGCAGTCCGCCGCGGCTGCGCCGACGGGCAGGCGAGAGAGCAGCAGCAGGCAGCGCGCCCGGCGGTAGCCCCGGGAGCGGGCCGTGCGGCGGAGCAGCCAGGCGTCGAGTCCGTACTCCGCGACGATGCGCCGCAGGGGCGCGGCGTCCAGTCCGTAGGTGACGCCGGCAAGTCCGGCGACGGTCTCGACGAGCAGCAGCCGGGCACCGGCACGGCGGATCATCGGAAACCGCGGCGCGGGGCCTTCGCCCGCAAGCAGGTAAAGCATCACGATACGCAGGTATTTCGCGCGCAGAGCGGCGTCGCGGCAGCGCCGCCTCCGGGCGTGGAGTTCGGCCGCGCCGAGCAGCGACAGCAGGGCGAACGTCCCAGCCGCCGCAAACATCGCATAGAGCATCAGAAGCGTTTCGGTCATAACTGTCGGTTCAAGGCGTTGGCGATCTTCGTCCGCAATCGCTGAAGGCTCACGGGAAAGGTCATGTACTGGTCGACGCCGCACTCCAAGAGGCTCAACACCGTCTGTTCGGCCTGCTGCCACGCCACGACGTAGACCAGCGGCCGTCCGAGACCGGCGGGGCGCAGCGTGCGCACCACGTCGCAGCCCGTGAAGAAAGCCGAAGTCCCCACGACGACGACCAGGTCGAACAGCATGCGCCGGACCATGCGCTGCATGTCGGGAACATCCGATGCACAGCGCACGTCGGCCTGCATGTCGGCGAGCGAAAGCCGGATCACGTCGCGCAGGAACTCCTCGTCGGAAACAATCAATATTCGGTGCATGTCCTTCCGCCGGCTTTGCCGGCAGCGTCTGCCGCGCCCAAAACCGTGCCAGAGGCGCACCGGGGCAAAAAAAATTGCAGGATATGTTGTTTATAAGATAAATATGCGTATATTTGCACTCCGAATTTATGTTCAAATACATAATCGACTTAAATGTACGTTATAGTAGAGATTGCAGGTCAGCAATTTAAAGCTGAAAAAGGTCGGAAACTTTATGTCCACCGTCTTCAGGGCGAAGAAAATTCGTCCGTAAGTTTCGACAAAGTCCTGCTCACAGACAACGACGGTCAGGTTAAAGTCGGCGCACCTGTAGTGAAAGGCGCCGCAGTGAAGTGCAAGATCCTGAAGCATCTGAAGGATGACAAGGTTCTGGTGTTCAAAAAGAAACGTCGCACGGGCTACCAGAAGTGCAACGGACACCGCCAGTACCTGACGCAGATTCTCGTCGAGGAAATCGTTGCATAACCTTTAAAAACTGAATCAACATGGCACACAAGAAAGGTGTAGGTAGTTCGAAGAACGGCCGTGAGTCGGAAAGCAAGCGACTCGGCATCAAACTGTTCGGCGGTCAGTTCGCAAAGGCGGGCAACATCATCGTTCGCCAGCGCGGCACGGTGCACAACGCCGGTGAAAACGTAGGCATGGGCAAGGACCACACGCTCTTCGCTCTCGTCGACGGAACGGTAGAATTCTGCAAGAAGGGCGAAGGAAAATCGTACGTAAGCGTTTCCCCGCTCAGCGAGTAAACAAAACAACGAAAACGATAAAAAGCGGTCTCCGTGAGGGGCCGCTTTTTTCGTGTGCCTGTTATCAATGAAAAATCGGGAACGGAAACCTTCCGCCGGGTGAAACTTTAGTATGTAGTGACGTATTGGCCGTCGGCCCGTCCCCGAAAAAAAGGGGCGGCGGATGGGACTCCTGTCGGAGATCTCTCCAGTGTGACGCCTCTATACACCCGTCATTCGTTTCCGAACGCCAATAACAGGAATCCCCCAGAAAGAATGTTATCTGTGACGCCTAAATCACAGCCGCCGCCCCTAAAATCCAACCGAGACGGCAGCACGGGGATTTCGTCAGAAATCCCGACCGTGATGCAACGGCGGACGCCGCCCCGGAATAATGACCGCGCGGCTTTGTTTCCAGCAAAAAAGCGCAAGTCGGTCCCTCTCAATGCAGGCTTCAAGGAGCCGGAACAGGAAAATCGTCCCGTGCCCGTGCCGGCCCCAATCCTCAAATCAAGGCATAACACAGTACTGACAACACCCATACCCGGTTCAAACAGTCTCCTGATGAAGTTCCCCGATCAGCCAGAGGGATAAAGAGTTGTTTACCTTTGTTTATTTGTACAAATATAAACAAAAATTCCGTTTCGACAACGTCTGAAGCCAAACAGAATAACATTGATCTCCTTTCGGCACACATATGCGACCGATTCAGCGCATATCCGGACAAAAACGGGTTTGCCGGAGAGGAATCGACCCGCGCGGCGGCGGGCTGTGGTGGCGGGCAGAGAGTAGCGGGCAGAGAGTAGCGGGCAGAGAGTAGCGGGCAGAGAGTAGCGGGCAGAGAGTAGCGGGCAG
>CEAI01003501.1_pt1 | contig 17413 bp, 9 predicted proteins | sample 557641 | NCBI WGS metagenome assembly CEAI01 (sample SAMEA3182100, study PRJEB8094) | gut metagenome | biome: human; feature: gut; material: Stool; isolation source: human stools | place: Canada | collected 2012-06-20
CAAGAATATCGCGCGAAAATGGGTACTGAAAGTCGTATTCAGTTGAATGACAGTTATGCTGAAGTGGGTGAAGTACAAGACTTCATTTTTCAGGAACGTGCGAGTATGAATGAAGGCGATGCTGCTAAGATGACTGTGTCTCTGAAAGTAGATCAGAAGACAAAGATGGGTATTGTTACTGATGTAAAAAATGCTCTTAGAAAATCTTATGCTTTGAAGATTAACTATTCGGCTACGAAACGTGGTGAGAAATAATTAGTTAATTTAATATATAAAAAGAAAGGGTGTCCAATCTGTTTGGATACCCTTTCTTTTTATATGCAAATGTTGCATTGTATTGGAATATAGCCACTTTATATGTTCTTAAATAGAAGCCTTTAAGATAAAAAAGAATAAAATAATTGTAATTTGGTATGATAAAATTCACTTTCAATAGGAATTATATATAATTTTGCGACTGTTTTTATTATTTATAATATAATTAAAATAATTTTGATTGTGAATAAGTTAGTTGCAAAGAAGGTGTTTCTTTTGTTGGTACTAGCGTGCGCAATGTTAGTGACGGTAGAACCGATTTACGCAAAGAAGAAAAAAAACACGAAAACTACGAAGAAAGAGTCTCCCTACGAGAAAATTTTTAAAGGGAAGAAAGATGAAGTGAAAAAAGGAGTGATAACTCTTCATAAGATTGAAGGAAAAATCTTATTTGAATTCCCTCTTACCCTTCAGAATCGCGAGATGCTTCTAGGATCGACAGTTTCAGAGATTAGTGACAATGGAAATGCATTGGTTGGGCAAAAAATTAAAAAGCCCCTGCACATTAAGTTCGCATTACGCGATAGTGTGATGGAGATGCGCGAAGTGAGTAACTTTGCACGTCGCCCGATCTTTTCTACGAGTAAGGATGAGTCCATAAAACAGGCAATGAAGAAAGGAGTCGGAGAGCCTGTAATGGAAGGATTCAAAGTGATGGCGTATAATGCAGATAGTACAGCTGTAGTATTCGACATGACGGATTTTCTGGTGAGCGATAATAAGCGCATGGCTATTTTTGACCCTTATGGTAAGAAGACAATGTTTGGTGCTTGTGTGCGCCGGGCAACTTTCAAAAAAGAGCTCTCTTATGTCGATCAGATAAAATCATTTGATGATAACATATCGGTAACATCCAGTTTAAGCTATTTGCAGGATTTACTTTATATGGGCATTGTTGCAATTGCCTATCAGGAACCTGTTACGGTAAAAGTAAACCGGTCATTTGTTTTGCTGCCGGAGACTCCCGAAATGATGCCGCGTATGGCTGATCCGCGCATTGGCTATTTTACTTCAAATAAGGAAGAGATTGCTGATGATTATGACGGAGTGAAAATGAATACTTATGCTAATAAGTGGAATGTATATCCTAAAGATGTAGAAGCTTACAAGCGAGGAGAACTTGTTGAACCTACGCAACCTATTCTTTTTTATGTTGACGATGCTTTCCCTGAAGAATGGAAAAAGGGTATTCATGAAGGGGTGTTGGTATGGAATAAAGCTTTTGAACGTATTGGCTTTAAGAATGTAATGCAGGTGAAAGACTTCCCGAAAGATGATCCTGAATTTGATCCGGCTAATATTAAGTATAACTGCATTAATTATGCTCCGATCGGAATCGCGAATGCGATGGGACCATCATGGATTGATCCCAGAAACAGTCAGATTATTAATGCCTCTGTATTTGTATATCATGATGTTATCCAGTTGGTGAATGATATGCGATTTGTGCAAACGGCACAAGTTGATCCAAGAGTGCGGACTCCCAAACTTCCTCAGGATGTATTGGACGAGAGTTTGCGCTATATCATATCTCATGAGGTAGGTCACTGTCTGGGATTGATGCACAATATGGGATCTTCTTTTGCTTATGCAACAGAATCGTATCGTGATCCTGTGTTTATGAAAGAGCATGGCACTACTCCATCTATTATGGACTATGCCCGTTTTAATTATATTGCACAACCCGAAGATAAAGATGTATGTCTTACTCCTCCGGTATTAGGTACTTATGATTATTATGCCATTAAGTGGGGATATACAGTATTTCCGGAAGCAAAAACTACTGAAGAAGAGGTTCCTTATTTAGAAAGTATTATTAAGAGTAAAATAGGGGATTTGGAATATAGATATGGGAAACAACAGTTAGGTTATGGTGTTTTTGACCCGACTTCTTTATCGGAAGATATCAGTAATGATGCTATGAAGGCAGGTGCTTATGGCATCAAGAACCTGAAATATATATTAGGCAATTTCAATACATGGCTGAATGATAAGGATCCTGATTTTACCTATCGAGATCATCTTTATGATGCATTGGTTTCGCAGTATGTGCGTTATCTGAATAATGCCTGGGCAAATGTGGGTGGTTTCTTTATCAATGAACATTATGTCGGCGATCCGTATAATACATCAGAAGTGATTCCTCACGATATGCAGAAGCGTGCTGTTCAGTTTGTTTTGAATGAATTAAAGAACATAGACTGGATAGATAATCCTGATGTAGTAAAGAATCTGACTTTTGACGGTTCAATGTCCCGTTCCATCCTGAAATCGATGAGTAAGAAAATTCTGAATACAAAACGTGTTTCATTGGCTGCTTACCGTGATTCTTCCGCATATTCTCCACAGGAGTATTTGGATGATATTTATACCATTTTATGGGAATCGACTATTAAAAATGTGGAACCAACCGAATCCGAACGTATTTTGCAGACAGAAGTATTGATGGGTATTATTCGTAATGCTGACCCGCTGACAAAGAAAGACGAGATTGATGAAGTCTTGTTCGCGGATTTGAAACAAGCTGCCCAGACAGGTGCTTTACAGTTGCCGGCTAATACGGATTTACCTCTGTTCCAGCTGTTTGAAGTATATAAACATTTGACAGAGCAGGGAGATGCAGATTGTTGTGTAGATGCAGGACATTATTACCAGACTGCTAACGCAATGAAAAAGATAAATGAATATGCAGGCTTTGACTATATCTATTATGTGCTTAATACCTCCAATAATAATCAGAATCATCTGTATTTTGATTTATTGACGCGTATAAAGAATATAGTGGAAAAGCGTAAGAATTCAGGTTCGTATGCAACCCGTTCTCACTATGAATATTTATTGTCTATCATTAATGATTTTGAAAAGGCAAAATAAAAATTGTTGAGTGATGAAGTTATTTATAGTGTTATTGACCGGGGCTTTTATGTTAGCTACCGGAACTTCTGATGTTTTTGCCAAGAAAAAGGAGAAAGTGCAAACGGAAGCAAAATCGGATACGGTTCAGACTGTTTCTAAAAAAAGGAATACTCAATATCCACGTTTGTTTAAGAACAAAAGAGTGGTGACAAAGAAAGGACTTATAACAATCCATAAGATTAATGATAAACTTTACTTTGAGTTTCCTAAAAGTTTGCTTGGACGTGATTTTTTGATGGGTTCTTCGGTTTCGGCGACAAGTAATAATACAAGCGGTCTTGTTGGACAGACTATGACTACTCCGCTACATATTCGTTTTGCTATACAAGAGGATCAGATATATATGCAAAATGTAACTCCTGTTTCTCGAATGGATGTATATAGCAACCAGTCTGATATAAGCAGGGCAGTAGCGAAAAGTAATATAGCGCCGAATATGGAATCATTCAAGATTGCGGCTTATAATATGGATAGCACGGCAGTGGTATTTGAAGTTACTAAGTTCTTTCTAGCTGATAATAAACGCCTTCCTTTATTTGATCAGAATAGTGCTTCTTTAGAAGATGAGAAATATGGTAAATTGGAGTTGAAAGCTATCTTGAAAAAGAATCTCTCTTCTATCAGGAATTTCTATGTCTTTGATGATAACTTGGAAATTAATCTGGATATGAGTTTTTATCAGTCTCTACTTGCTAATAAAAGAGAGGTTAGAGGAGGAAATGTACGAGTGAAGGCTGTTTATTCAATGCTTTTATTGCCGGAAGAGGTCATGACCTGGCGGTTGGGCGATCCCCGTTTAGGATATACATATACCAAGAAGCAAAAGATATCGACAGAAAAAGACGGTACGGCTTTTTCATATTTGCAACATAAATGGAATCTGCTTCCTACCGATAAGGAGGCATATCGCCGGGGCGATTTAGTTGCTCCACGGAAACCTGTGTTGTTCTATATCGATAGTGATTTTCCGGAAGCCTGGAAAAAAGCAATAAAAGAAGGAGTTAACTGGTGGAATGAAGCGTTTAAAATGGCTGGGTTTAAAGATGCTGTTCAGACTGCGGATTTTCCTGCAAATGATACGACGTTTTATGCCGGAAATTTGAAGTATTCTTGCATCCGTTATGTTCCTGTAAATCTCTCAAAAACTCAGAGTAAAGTTTGGGTGGACCCTCGTAGTGGAGAAATTATTAATGGAACTATTTTTGTCGGACATGATATAGCTAAGACAATAGCCAGTCAACGTTTTGTTCAAACAGCTCAAGTTGATGAACGTATGCGGGGGATACAATTGTCGGAAGAGGCTTTATTAGAGGGTATCCGGCTTTATGTGGCTCGTGAAGTAGGCCATTGTTTAGGTTTGGCAGATAACGCTTCCGCGTCGGCCGCATTTTCTGTAGAATCATTGCGTTCACCTGAATTTACCAGGCAGAATGGTATTGCCTCTTCTGTGATGGATGAGCTTCCTTATAATTATATTGCTCAACCGCAAGATGGTAAGGCTGATTTCATTCAAAATAAGTTGGGAGCTTATGACTTGTTTGCGATTCAGATGGGATATATGCTCGTTCCGGATGCGAAGACACCGGAAGAAATCCGTGAAAAGATAATGAGATGGGTATCTATGAAGTCGGGAGATCCGGTTTATCGTTATGGAAAAGCGCAATATCAGGGTGCAGAATACGATCCGAGTGCGCTCGGAGGTGATTTGGGCAACAATGCTGTTAAAGCGGGAAAATATGGAATCAGTAATCTGAAATATATCTTGGGGAATATGGACAAATGGGTGGAACAACAAGATTCGGACTACCGTTTCCGTATTCAGATCTACCCGGAGATAGTTAATCGGTATAACCAATATTTGATGTATGCTTTTCGAAATGTAGGAGGATTTTATTTGTCCGAACACATGGTAGGCGATCGTAATCAGGCTCTGTCTGTTGTATCTAAAGCGCAACAACGTGAGGCGGCTCGTTTTGTGATGAACGAGTTGTGTAACATGACTTGGTTAGATGATTCTTCCATCCTTCGTAATATGCCGGTACAGACGCCGGTTTATCAAAAGCTGATTAAGAATTTTGCAACAGCTTTGGTGGCTACCAAACGAGTGTCATTGGCTTACTACAAAGATAAGAACAGTTATTCTCCTGAAGAATACCTGAATGACATTTACAGTGGTGTATGGGCATCGACTTTAAAAGGAAAGTCATTGAATCGTGCAGAGATGCTACTTCAATATGAAGTGGTGGCCGCTATCTTGAGAAAGTTGCAGTTGCCCAATCACATGGAAACTACAGGTCGTGAAAAGAAAGGTAAGAAGATTGAAACATTGTTGCAGTCTGTCCGGCCTGAAGTAAATACAGTTGGAGGATTCGGACCTTTGGGATACATCACCAATTTATCTAATGATAATCAGCTGCATTTGTATCATGGGTTGTTGATCCGTATTCAGAAGTTAATGGAATCGCGTTTGAATTCCGGTTCTGATGAAACAAGGATGCACTATGGACAGTTGCTTGAGAAGATAGAAGACATACGTAATTGGTAAAATAATAAGAAAACACGATATGAGACGATTTTTGATCATTTGTCTGGCTGCGGTATTTACGTTGCCTGCTGCAGACGCAAATACGATTTTCTGGAAAAAGAAAAAAGATAAAACAGAAAAGAAAGAGAAAAAACTCAGTAAATACGAAAAGCTGTTTAAAGACAAGAAGGTGGAAACCTCTAAAGGTTTGCTTACTTTACACTTTGTGGACAAGAAAAAGCTGCTCGTGGAGTTCCCAGTTTCACTTATGGGACGGGAGTTTCTTTTAGGCTCCAAAGTGGTAGAAACATCTGATATGGGAAATGGACCGGCAGGAACGATGTCGTATACTCCCCGTCACATTAAATTTGCAGTGGTAGACAGCACACTGTATATGAAGGAAGTTAGCAGAACAGGACAGAATATGATATTCTCCAGTTCGGCGAATCAGAATATGCAGGAAGGACTGAAGAAGAATTCATTATCAACCATTGTTGATGCATTCACTATTGCTGCCTTTAATAAGGACTCTTCGGCCGTTGTAGTGGATATGACTTCCTACTTTGTATCTCATACGGAAAATATGAATCCTTTTTCAAGTGGTAAACGTACAATGGAATATGGATCGGGCAGACAAGCTGTAAAATTCAAGGATGATTTGTCTTACCTGATGGGAGTAAAGGCTTTTGAGGATAATGTTTCTATTATTTCTAAATTGACTTACTTGATGAATTTAAGCGTAGGTGGACAACTTGTAAGTGTGGATGAACCTGTTAGCATAACGGTAAACCGTACTTTATTATTGCTTCCTGAAAAACCGCAGATGCGTCCGCGTTTAGCCGATCCTCGAATAGGCATAGGTACTGTAGCCATGGAAAATATGGGTACGGAGGTAGACGGTTCCAGAATGGAACACCGGATGAAACGTTGGAATCTGGAGGTGTCGGATGTTGATAAGTACAAACGTGGTGAACTGACAGAACCGAAAAAGCCGATTGTCTTTTATATGGATCCAAACTTCCCGGTAAGTTGGAGAGCAGCTGTAAAAGCAGGAGTAAATGACTGGAATAAGGCTTTCGAGGCTATCGGTTTCAAAGATGCTATCCAGGTGAAGGATTTCCCGAAAGATGATCCGGATTTTGATCCTGACAATTTAAAGTACAGTACGATTCGTTATGTTCCTACCGGAGTGGTGACGACTATGAAAGATGCATCATTTGCTGATCCTCGTACCGGGGAAATCATGAATGCTTCTTTATATCTTTATCATGATTTGCTGAAGTGGAATAATATCCAGCGTTTTGTACAGACTTCCCAGGTTGATCCGGATGCGCGTCATCTTCGTTTGCCGGATGATTTGATGAGTGAAACGCTTCGTTGTGCCGTTCGCCGGGAAGTGGGTTTTGCTTTAGGATTGATAGAGAATATGGCAGGTTCTTTTGCTATACCGACGGATTCTTTACGGTCGGCTTCTTATACGCAGAAATATGGAATAACTGCCTCTGTGATGGATGAAGTAGGTTTCAACTATGTGGCTCAACCGGGTGATAAAGGAGTGATGCTTTCTCCTAAATTGGGAGTGTATGACTACTATGCTATTAAAGTAGCCTACAAACCTATTTTAGAAGCACAAACTGCACAGGAAGAGAATAAGGTAGTACGCCAGTGGATTAGTGAGAAAAGCGGTGATCCGATGTATCGTTTTGGAACCAAACAGTATTTGCTGACTACATTCGATCCATCGGCTCTTTCTTTTGATTTAGGAAACGATGCGATTAAAGCCAGTACATACGGTATTAATAATTTGCGTTACATTGTAGCTCATATGCATGAATGGATGGATGCGGAAGATAAGAATTATGATTATCGTAATATGGTATTTCCGTTTATCGTACAGCAATTGAGAGGATATTTGTTTAATGTATATCGTAATATCGGTTCATTCTATTTGAATGAGCACTTTGTTGGTGACGCTAACGCAACTCTTACCGCAGTACCCAAGGATTTGCAAAGAGCTTCTTTAGATTTTCTGTTTACTCAACTGAAGGATTTGGAATGGATTGATGATGAAGACGTCATTAAGAAACTTTCATTCTCCGGTTCACAGGCCCGTAAGATTCTGAAGAATTATGTAGTAAAGGAAAAGAATGTGATTACAGACTTATATCAGACTAAGCGTGTTTCGTTGACGTACTATCGTGATCCGTCTTCTTATAGTCCGAAAGAATATATCGACGATTTATATGAATTAGTATGGCGTCCGACAATGGAGGGACGTTCGTTGACGGAACCCGAACGTATTATGCAGGCTGAATTCTTATCGAATGTGCGCAACAGTGTAGATATAAATGGTCAGAAGAGATGGTTCGGACAATACTATTTGTCGGATGATAACACAGACAAAGTAGGAGCTTTGGACGAAGAGGAAGATGAAGAGGCTGAAAGCGCAATAGAGGAACAGGGTTACGGCTCTCGTGCTGTCATGTATAATATAGCAACGGATAATCAGAATCATTTATGGTACGGTACTTATCAGAAATTGGCAGAGTTAATCAAGAAACAACAAATGACTGGGGATGAACAAACGCGTGCCCACTATAAATATCTATTGTTCTTGATGACTCGTTCCTGGAAAGATGCCCCTAAAATTTAAATAAATCACATACATTATTTTGCATAAATAGAATATACAACACGAATTATGAAAAAAGTATTTCTTTTTTCCTTGTTATATCTTTTGTCGGTAGTTACGGTGGTAGCTCAACAGAAAGATAACAAGCAGCAAGTACAAAAAACAAAGGTTGAAAACAGTGAAGTACCATCAGGGTACCGCGCTGTTTTTGGAAAAGTGGTCGATCAGGAAGGACTCCAACTGATTGGAGTGACTATTCGTTTGAAGGGTACCGATTTTGGTACTACTACGGATGTTAACGGAGAGTTTAAACTTTTTTATCCCGTTCGTAAGCATCCGGTGATTATTGTTTCCTATATAGGAATGGTGACAGAGGAAATCAGTTTGGGAGACGATGCGTCTAAAGATAAGGCGCGTGTTATTAAGCTGAAAGAAGATGCTGTGATGACTGATGAGGTGGTAATTACCGGTTACTCTAACATTAATAAGAAGAGTTTTACGGGTAACAGTGTGCAGATCAAGAAAGAAGATCTGTTGAAAGTTTCTAAGACGAATGTATTCTCTGCTTTGCAGGCATTTGATCCATCTTTCCGTATTCAGGAAAATAGCCAGTGGGGATCAGACCCGAATGCTATTCCGGAACTTTATATCCGTGGTCGTTCAGGTATAGGTATCAAAGAGTTGGATTCGGAAACTGTTTCTAAATCCAACTTGCAGAATAATCCGAACCTCCCGTTGTTCATCATGGATGGTTTTGAAGTTTCAGCTACTAAATTGTATGACCTTGACCCTAACCGTATCGAGAATATCACAATTTTGAAGGATGCGGCTGCAACAGCCATGTATGGTTCACGTGCAGCAAACGGTATCGTCGTTATCACTACTGTTCCTCCCAAACCGGGCAAGTTGCAGATCGATTATAGCATGACCGGAACTTTGCAAATGCCGGACTTATCTGATTATAATCTGATGAATGCCTCTGAAAAACTGGAAACTGAACGGTTGGCCGGCTTCTATATTGGCAAGGATGCCGGTGAGCAATATACGCTCGACAGAGAATACTACGGTAAATTGCAAAATGTAAAACGGGGTGTTGATACGGACTGGATTTCGCAACCGGTTCATTCTGTATTCAATCATAAGCATAGTTTGTCTTTGACCGGAGGTACGGAAAATCTGCGTTTCTCTGTGGATTTGAGCTATAACAAATCTGATGGTGTGATGAGAGGCTCTTATCGTGACCGTACAGGTGGAGGTTTGGCTTTAGATTACCGTATCGGTCGTTTGCAGGTGCGTAACTATGTTTCTTATTCGTCAACACGTTCTAAAGAATCACCTTATGGAAGTTTTTCGGATTATACAACTAAACTGCCGTATGATACTTTTCGTGATGATGATGGTGATTATGTGACAAAAACAACCGAATGGCATAATTTGGGTATGGACAATCTGGCCAATCCTTTGTATGAGGCTACATTGAAAAGTTATGATCGTTCTAATGCGGACGAATTCATTGATAACTTGTCTGCCAACTGGTATATTAATGATCACTGGCAAATTAAAGGACAGTTTGCATTAACTAAAAGTTATTCAGAATCTCGTCGTTTCCTGGATCCGTTGTCTGCAAAGAATACAGACGTATTGAGCAGTACGAATAAAATATCCGGTGAATTGACTACCAGCAGTGGTAATTCCTTGTCTTGGGATATGAATGCTTTCCTTGCGTATAACCGGACTATTAAGGAACACAATATCAATCTGTCGGTAGGTATTAATGCCACCTCTTCGAGTGGCACAAGTACTTCGGCACGTTATATGGGTTTCCCCTCCGGCGACTTCGATTCTCCTAACTATGCACAAAAGATCTACGAAAAACCGGATTGGAGCGATACCAAATCACGACTGTTCGGTGCGTTGGCTACTTTAAACTATAGCTATCAGAACATTTATTTGCTTGATGCTTCGGTTCGTAGCGATGGCTCTTCTGAATTTGGTTCAGATAATAAAACAGCCTTGTTCTGGTCGTTTGGTCTGGGACTTGCTTTGCATAACTATGAGTTTATAAAGAAGTTGAGTTTTATTGATGAATTTAAAATTCGTGGAACTTATGGTTCTTCAGGTAAAGTAAACTTTGAGCCTTTTGCGGCAAAAACCGTTTATGAGATTAATGGTGATGAATGGTATGAAACCGGAATGGGTGCCAATATGATAGCGATGGGTAATGTGAATCTGGGTTGGGAAACTACTTACCAGACAGATTTTGGATTTGAGTTGGGTCTGTTAAAACGCTTGTTCTATATTTCGTTTGCTTACTATAACAAACGCACTGTAGACTTGGTGAATGATGTGACTATTCCCAGTTCTACCGGTTTCACTTCCTATAAAGACAATGTCGGAGAGATGCAGAACCGTGGATATGAATTTAATGTACGCAGTAATATCATTCGTAGACGTGATATGCAACTTTCATTATTTGCCAACTTGGGCCATAATGAGAATAAATTAGTGAAGATTTCTAATAGTCTGAAAGCTTACAACGATCTGGTCGATCAGAAATATGCAGAACTCGGTAACTACGATGCTGATGCAGCGAAACCTTTCCGTAAATACGAAGAAGGTGTTTCTACTACGGCTATCTCCGCTGTGAAATCTCATGGTATTGATCCGGCTACAGGAAAAGAAATTTTTGAGAAGCGCGACGGAACATTGACTACTAAGTGGGATTCAGCTGATATGATTAGTTGTGGTGATACCGAGCCGGATATTCAGGGAACATTTGGTTTCAACTTCTCTTGGAAGAAATTCAGTTTGTACACTACATTCATGTATGAATATGGCGGTCAACGATATAATTCAACATTGGTATCCAAGGTTGAAAATGCTGATATCTACAACTCTAACGTAGATAAACGTGTCCTTTCCGACCGTTGGAAAGAGCCGGGAGACAATGCTCGTTTTAAAGCATTATATAATGGCAAGAACAGTATTGAGATAACTAAATCATCAACTCGTTTCATTGAAGACTACAACTTGTTGTCATTGAATTCAATCACATTAGGTTATACTTTCGGTGCAGAACAAATCAAGAAATTGGGATTGAGTATGCTTCGTCTGGAAATAGGTGCTAATGACCTTGCCCGTTTCTGTACAGTGAAACAAGAACGCGGCTTGAGTTATCCTTACTCTCGAAGTGTCAATTTTACAGTGAATGCAAGTTTCTAAGTGGGTCGTGACAATTATTAAATAAAAGGAAGTATATGAAAATTAAGAATATTATATTAGTTTTATGTACGTCATTGACGTTTTGTTCCTGTTCCGATTGGTTGGATGTAAGTCCTAATAATCAGGTTGATGGAGAAGATCTGTTTAACTCTGGAAGTGGCTACCGCATTGCTTTGAATGGTATTTACAAGCAGATGTCCAGCCAGAATCTTTGGGGAGAAGAACTGACATGGGGAATGGCTGACGTATTGGGACAGCAATATACCAAATCTAATTTGGGAAGCACGGACTCCAAGTATTGGCAGGCCTGCCAGTATAAGTATACGGATAAAACACTGGAACCGGTTATTCAGAGCATCTGGTCTACCGCTTACAATGCGATAGCCAACTGTAATGAGTTGATTAAAAACATCGAAGCTGCCGATCCTTCTATTTTTCAGGGTAAAACGCTCGAACAGGATCTGATTCACGGAGAAGCATTGGCGTTAAGAGCGATGTTACACTTTGAGGTTCTTCGTTTGTTTGCTCCCAGTGTCGCAGCAGATGATGGAAAGAAATATGTTCCTTATTATGCGACTTTCCCTTCTGTATCAGAACCCTACCTGACAGTGAAAGAAGTACTGGCTAAAATAGAGAAAGATTTGGAAGAGGCACGTGGTTTAGTGCAGACCTATGACAACCAGGAAGGTTATAAGTTATTAATGACCAAAAGTTATCGTTTTGAAGGCGGTGATTTGGTAACTGATATGTTTTATGCCAGTCGTGGTTTTCGTATGAGTTATATTGCTATTACTGCTTTACAGGCTCGCATATTTTCTTACGCAGGAGAGTCGAAAAAAGCTTATGATGCAGCATCGGAAGTGATAAATTATACCGATGATAATGGAGAAAAGATGTTCACTTTTACTGCTAATGCCAGCTTTAATACGAATCCTAAAATGAAGGATGATTTAATTTTCGCTCTTTCAAATTCTAAGGAAGTAGAACTTTTCAAGGCGTGGGATAATATGGATGAAGATGGCGGAATGGTTTCTATTGATTATGACGATTATACAGAGATTTTAGATGAAAACGCAAATGACAGACGTTGGAATGAGAGTGGAGGTATGGTGGAAATTCATAGCGACTATGACTGGTATTGTGTGATTTCTAAGAAATATATGGATGATGCCTCTTATACGGATCTTGATAAACGTATTATTCCTGTTATCCGTTTGAGTGAAATGCACTATATACGTGGTGAATATTTAGCAGAAACAGATCCTGCAAGTGGAGCATTGGAGTTAGAAACTGTTGCAACAAATAGAGGGTGTACAGCTGGTATTTTCTCATACGTTTCTACTTTAGAGGAATATCAGGAGGCTGTTTTGAAGGATGCGCGTAAGGAATTTTTAGGTGAAGGTCAGTTATATTATTTTTATAAGAAGTATAATATACTTCCTAACTCAAAGACCAATTTTATATTCCCATTGCCGGATAATGAGATGGTTTACTAATTTTATAGATAAATAGAAGATGAAAAAGATATATTTATTTTTGACTGCAATGGTCTTGGTGCTGACTGCATGTGAGAAAGACCAGATAGGCAGATATGATTTGGGATCGTATGTCTATTTTACACAGAAAGAAACCGTATTACAGAGCTTTTCTTTTTCTTACTATCCCGGACTTACCACTCATTCATTGGAATTTGAGGTGAATCTGATGGGAGACTTGTTGACGGAGGATAAAACTTTTGAATTATATATTGATACGGAAAAGACAACTGCTACTCCGGAGATGTATGAATTGGATCTTCATCCAGTTTTTCATCAGGGAACTCCTACTGACCAGATAACAGTGACTTTAAAGAATCCGAATGATATATTGAAGGATAAAGAAGTAACCTTAGTGTTTGGCATTAAGGAAAATGAGAATTTCCAGCCGGGTTTTGTTGGCCAGCGAAGTATCACAATAAACTTTAATGATATAGCTAGCCAACCTTTATGGTGGGATAGTACTGTTGAAAGTTACTTGGGCGCGTATGATGCTTATAAACTTGATGAGTTTATCAAATGTACGGGAGTCAATGACCTGACAGGTGTGGATGAAACCTTGATTAGAAAATATGCATTAGATTTCAAGGCATATATTGAAGAAAACGGATTGGATATTGATATTCCGGTTTATTAATGAGTAAAATGAATTAGAATATGAGAAAGAATATTTATGGTCTGCTGTTATTGTCTTTGATAATGGTTTTAGGAAGTTGCTATGGCGACAAAGGAAACTATGATTATGAGGATGTAAATGAGATAACAGTTGATTTAGGAGGTACTAAATATACCTATGTTGTAGGAAATGTAGCCAGATTGGAGCCGACTCTGACTTTTGCTACGCAAGAAATTGCAGAATCAGAATTGGAATATAACTGGACATTGAACGGTGAGTTTATCTCTGACAAACGGGTGTTGGAGTTTACTGTAGAGAAAATTGCAAGTCAGGTAGAGTGTCAGTTGCGTGTAACTAACCCGAAAACAGGTCTTACATATATTGGTCGTACGGCAATGGACTTTACGCAGAAATACAACTTATATGGTTGGCTGGTGTTATCGAAAGATGAACAGGCCTCTTATCTGAACTTTATGACTGCAGCGGGTACTGATTCGCAGATTTATGAGGAACATCTAAAAGTTTATCAAGAACAAAATAGAGAAACCCTTCCTAAGGAAACATTGGGGCTACTGGAACATTTCCGTTCGGGAGGTTCAAGTAGCAATCCTTCTTCTGTCTGGATTGTGAATCCGAAAGCTGATAAGTGTGTGGATTTGGAAGGTGCTGCTTTTACTAAAGACCTTGTTCTGCCGGATGCTTTCTTGGAACCCAGTTTCACAAATAATCTGAAAGTAAAACAGATTGCAGAATTAAAATGGTTGACCGTCGTAGTAGATCAGGATGGAAAAGCATACACGCGTAAAAAGTTATCGGAGAAAGCTTTTCATACAGGCAAATTCCTGTCAACACCATTGACTTTCGAAAATAAAGAGGTAAAAGTGGATAGATTTCTGATTATACCAGAAATGCGAGCCTTGAATATGGCGTTTGTAGAAGGTGAAAAGGGACAGCACCAACGTATTTTGGCTCTAATGGATTATGACAAGCAGTCCGCAGGTAAAGTGCTTCAATTTACAGTAAAGCAAGAAGACTATGATAAGAATGGCTTTTATGATGTGCCGAAGTTGCATGATCTGTTAGATTATGAAGTTGTGTATCTGGGTTATGCCCGTCCAAAAACTACTGGACTGACTGACGGTACGTATGTGATGACTTTGATTCTGAAAAAGGGAAGTGAGTATTTGTATCAGGAATATTCTGTCAACAAGGCTTCTACTAGCAATCAGATAACGGCTGTTCCATCCATCAACAAGCCAATTAGTTTTGGTAATTTGTTAGAAGGAGCTGTAATTTATACAGCACCTTATATTAATAATAGAACCTATTTATTGATAGGTAAAGGGAACGATCTTTATTATGTTGACCGTACAACGATAGACAGAGATGAACCGATAAAATTGAAAACATTTGATGCGGAAGTTACAGCTTTAAATGCGGAAACTTCACAAGGTAATCAACTGGGAGTCGGGTTATCCAACGGAAAATTCTTTGTTCTCTCTTTAAAAACTGCAAATTTAGGGGAGATTTTAGGAGATCCGGATAAAAAAGAGTTCGAGAGATATTATCAGATGAATGGCAGGGTATTTGATATTCGTTATCGTTTTAAATACAGTAACGGTTGGACTTAATTACAGCACTATAATGGTATGATATAAAAAATCCCGGTAGTCATTGGAACTATCGGGATTCTTTTTTAATTGTCTTTTACTCCATATACTTCTTTATGTATTCTCCTTTTGATTGTTTCAAAATCTTTTTCACAATCCAATTCTCCGTGTACCATTAAATGCATGGGGAGAAAATCATCTCCGGGCTTGTAAGGAGGCTGGTAATAGTTTTTTTTCCACAGTGTAAAGCCTTGACGTTGATAAAAACTGATACGTCGTTTTGCCATTTCCTCTACCGGACGTTCTACTTCCAATACAATCGGGTGTTTTAAATAATTGCACAAATATTCCAGTGTACGTTTTCCATAACCTCCATTTCGTAGAGCAGGATTGGTTGCAAAGTGTTCTACATAGTAGAAACTGTCAAAATCCCAATAGGTAATGAAGCCAACTGGCAGCTCATCATCAAAGATGATGTTATTGTAAAAGTTGCCTGTACGATCAGTGTACTCGCGTAGTTGTTCCAACTGACGGTATTCTTCCGGTGGAAACGAATCAATTAGAAGCTCTTCCATGAATTTGTAATGTTGTAAATCCGACGTACTAATTGGTTGAAGTCTAATCATGAGGTTTGGGTTTTAAGTTTGATAATAATATAATTGTATCTGGTTTTATTTTTTGTTGAATATTCACAATAGGCTGTCATCAATGATTGTATTCGATTAAGGAACATAAAACTCAATCATTCGGCGGATGGCACGTTGACAGACCGGACAAAACTCCGGATATTCGTTTGTTTTCATGCGACAGTCGTAGGCAGGGCGATAAATACCTTTGGCTGAATAGCCGCCTCCTTCATATACTCCCACCGGATATTTCTTCTTTTCAGCAATAGGGGTAGGGATCGGAGCACCTGACGGAAGCATATCTTTCCATTTGGAAGCGAAGTTCACCCGTGTTGAAATATTCTGTTCCCACGGTTCGACATCCAGCGGATAAGTATCTGTCATCACATCATTATCATAGAAATATTCGTCGGCTAATCCTCCGAAACTGTGTCCGAATTCGTGTACTACCACTGGTTTGAACATAGGGTGATGAGCCGTGGTCAGCGTATAAGAATTGTATATTCCTCCTCCGCCATATACATCTGTGTTAGCGAGGATAATGATATGTTCGTAGGGGATGCCTGCCAATGCATTATGGACAGACTTTACCCGGCTGGTAGTCAGATAACGGTCCGAGTAAAAGGTATCAAAATGAGAATGAACTGCTGTTTGCTTCCACTGGTTTTCGCGAGGAACACTGACACCGCTGTCTGTAGAAGGACTGGCTACGGCAACAATATTAAATTTACTCTTCATGGAGCGGAACGGCTCGTAAGAAAATAAACTTTCGCAGGTGCGTTGTGCATCCTGATAGAATACATCCATTTCTTTTTCTGTATACCCTTCTGCCAGGATAGCAACATCTATGCAGTCTTTTTCATTGCCACTTTGCAGCATATACCGATGTGGAGTAATATGTGATACTCCCCGTTTATGAATCAATATGTCATCCGGGCGCACGATATGTTTGTAAGTAGCCATTGTTTTCTTTCGTGGAGAATACAAAGTAACTTCTACTTCCACAGGCTGTTTGGGATAGGGAAGAAGAAAGGTATTCTCAAATCCTTTGGCTGTTTCTTTGGCTTCGTCTGTTGACAGCCATTCTTGAAATAAAGAAGAAAATGAAGTTTTGTAGATACACTGTTTACTGGCAAGGTCTTTCACAATAATTTGTCCGTTACCTTCCAGTGGAAGTTCCGAAAGATGATGTTGACGTCCTGCCCAGGTAGGAAGTTGTGATAGCTCATCCAGATAAATAGCCTGTTGTGTAGCATCCCCGGTAAAGATATAATCCACTCGTAATGTTTTGTTCTGAAAATAATCAGCAAAATTCTGTGCATAACTTCCTATAGAAGTACAGAAACACAGAATAATACAGCAAATATGTTTCATATTAATGGTATATTTATGTTTTTCGCAAAGGTACGAACTATTG
>CEAI01005283.1_pt1 | contig 16986 bp, 10 predicted proteins | sample 557641 | NCBI WGS metagenome assembly CEAI01 (sample SAMEA3182100, study PRJEB8094) | gut metagenome | biome: human; feature: gut; material: Stool; isolation source: human stools | place: Canada | collected 2012-06-20
GCCGCGTCATCATCCTCATCACCGACGGCGAGAACCACGAGGACGACACACTGGCGGCCGCACGGCGCGCCGCGGAGATGGGCATACGGATTTACACCATCGGCATCGGCACGCCCGAAGGCGCTCCGATTCAGATCGGCGGCGAATTCATCAAGGACGAGAAGGGCGACATGGTCGTTTCGAAACTCAACGAAGAGATGCTGGCCCAGATCGCCGACATCACGGGCGGCGCTTATGTCCGGTCGAGCAAGCAGTCGATCGGTCTGGACGAAATCGTGAAGAGCATCAACGAGATGGAGCAGAGCGAGCTGTCGGTGATGCGCTTCGAAGAGTTCAACGAACAGTACCAGTATCTGCTGCTCGCGGCAATCGTGTTGCTGCTGGCGGAATTCCTGCTGCTCGACCGCCGCAATCCGCTGCTGGCGCACCTCAACATCTTCAGGGAATAACTTACTTCGGAAAGAATTTTATCCGTAAAAAATACGGTAAAGGGGGAGACGATGATGCGTCTCCCCCTTTGCCGTTTGCCGCATTCGGAGCAATAAAAGACAAGCGTGAATCCCGGACGGCGCGAAGGCTCGCCGTGTCAATATTTAACAATAAAACAAACGGACAAGAGACTTTACATCACCCGCTGCACCCATGGATCACCCCCTTCAGAAGAGTTTGCAGGGCAATTTTAAACAAAAAATCCGGAGAAAATGCAGCAGAAATCATCAATTTTACTATATTTGAACCGATCACTTAGTTTCACTTAACCAATTTCTTTAAAGCCTTGCCATGAAAAAAATTCTTCTGATGATTGTGCCGCTAATGGCACTGATCGGATGTTCGTACGACGATACGGACATCCAAAAAAGGTTGGACGACCTCGACGGTCAGCTCACCGAACTGCAGGCGCTCGTCAAGGCGCTCAACTCCGACGTCACAACGCTCAAGGAACTTATCGCCGGGAAACGGTTCATCTCGGACGTACAGCCCGGCGAAGAGGGCGGTTATGTCATCACGCTGGTCACTGCGGCCGGCGAGACCTCGACGATAACCATCAGCGACGGAGAAGACGGAACCTCGTCGGTTATCGGCGTAAAGCAGGATTCCGACGGAATCTACTACTGGACGCTCAACGGCGACTTTATTCTCGACAACGGTAAAAAACTTCCCGTATCGGGCGCCACTCCCGAATTCAAGATCGAGAACAGCCACTGGTTGGTATCCTACGACAACGGCGTGACGTGGACCGACTGCGGACAGGCCCAGACGGACCAGAATCTGTTCAAGTCCGTCGCCACGAGCGAAGACGGCAAACTGGTTTACCTGACGCTGGCCGACGGAACGGTGCTGACGTTCGAACTGTACGTGCAGTTCGGCATCGCGTTCGACACGACCTCCGCGACGATCCGCGTGGGCGAGACGACGGAAATTCCCTTCACGCTGACCGGAGCCGACGGCAAAACCGACATTCAGACCATCGCCGACGGCGCATGGAAAGCCGAAGTGAAACGCACGGACAACGAGGGCGGAACAATCGCCGTAACGGCTCCCGGCGACAGCTCGACCGGCAAGGTCATCGTACTGGTCAGCGACGGCGATGCCAAGACGCTGATGCGTACGCTGACATTCGTGTCGGGCGTGCTGAACGTCTCGACCTCCTCGAAGGAAGCGACGGCCGCAGGAGGTCCCGTAACGGTCGATGTCGAGACCGATCTGGATTATACGGTAGCGATTCCCGAAGCCGCGAAATCATGGATTACACAGGTAGAAACAAGGGGGGGGGAGATTCGGACCGAAACCCTGACCTTTAACGTCGCGGCCAACACGGAAACCCAGTCCCGCAGCGCCAACATCGAGCTGGTGGCGGGAGAGACGGTGATCGAAACCATCCTGATCTATCAGGAAGCCTATTACGACCCGGCCCATATGGTGCTCAAGGTCGAAGCGAAGAAATACAGCAGCACCTACAACAACAAGGTTTACCTGCCCCTCTACGGCGCCGTGGACGTCACGGTCAACTGGGGCGACGGCCAGAGCGAGCAGATCGCAGCCACGATCTCGACCGCAGCCGCGATGCCGAACCACACCTACGCCGAATCCGGCACCTATCACGTAACCATAAGCGGAACCGCGGAAAAACTCTACGGAAAACTCACCAACAAAACCGTGGCTCCCGCCATTCTCGAAGTCAGACAATGGGGCAAACTCGGCATGACGACGCTGGATTACGCCTTCGCGAACACCTCGCTCGTAACCGTGCCCCAGCCCGAAGAGGACGCCTTCGCCGCCGTCACTTCGGTCGAAAACATGTTCTCAGGGTGTACGAAGCTCGAAACCGTGCCCGAAGGACTGCTGGCCGGCGCGCCCGAAATCACCTCGGTCGCCTCGATGTTCTACAACTGCACGGCGCTAAAGAGCGTCCCGGAAAAACTCTTCGAAAAGACGACAAAAGCCACCTCGGCATCCGGCCTGTTCAGCGGCTGCAAGGCGCTGGAAAGCGTTCCGGCAGGACTGCTGGCCGACATGCCCGCCCTGACCAACCTCGGAAGCATCTTCAACAACTGCGCATCGCTCAAGAGCGTTCCCGAAACATTCTTCGCCAACCAGACGGAAGCGAACAGCCTCACGTCGGGATTCTTCGGCTGCGCGGCGCTCGAAACCCTGCCCGCAGAGCTGTTCAAGAACATGACCAAGCTCACCAATATCGCGTCGCTGTTCAAAGGGTGTGCAAACCTCAAATCACTCCCCGAAGGGCTGTTCGACACCCTCACGGAAGCGACGAACATGAACAGTCTGTTCAGCGGCTGCAAGACGCTGGAGACCATTCCCGTCGATATTTTCAAGAACATGACCAAAATCACCACGGCCAGCTATCTCTATGAAGGGTGTATCAAACTGACCGAATTCCCCTCGCTGAAGCACTGCGTCGCGCTGAAAACGATTCCCGCGCTCTGGAAAGACTGCACGCAGCTGGAAACGGCGCCTGCGGACTACTTCCCGGAAAGCGTGAAAAACGGCACGTCCGCCGCTTACCTGTTCAGCGGCTGTACGTCGCTCAAGACCGTTCCCGAAGACATGTTCCGCCATTTCGAAGGTACGACCATCATCAGCGAAATGTTCCTCAACTGCACGTCGCTCGAATCGCTGCCCGTAACCATTTTCGACAGCATGAAAAAAATCTCGACGGCGAGCAAAACCTTCAGCGGCTGCACCGCCTTCACCGGCGAATCGCCCTACACGATGGTGCAGGACGGCGAGCAGCAGGTCAAGGTGCACCTCTACGAACGCACGAATTACCCCGACATCTTCGGCGCCAAGATCTTCACCACGGCCAGCAGTTACAAGGATACCTTCAAGGGCTGTACGCAGATGGCCGATTACGCCGATATTCCGATCCCGTGGGGCGGCATCAGCGACGGCACGAAGGCCAAGCCGACGCTCACGCTGACGGCCGCGCCCGCCGAAGGCAAGGAGTACTTCCAGCTGTCGGGCACCGTCAAGAGTACGGAGATGAAATCGGGAAAGGTTCTCTGCACGACGAAAGCGCTGCTCCCGGAACTGATCGAGCAGATGGAGACGCTCGAAAAGGTGATGAACCGCTACGGCAACCCCATCAGTTCGGCGGCTGTGACGCAGGCGAATTCGGAAACCGGAGCCACGTTCTATTTCAACGTCGATGCTGATACAGAATACATCTTCCTCGCATCGGGCACCAACGCCCACGGCACGACCATCGAACAGACCGAGGTGAAGATCCCGGCCGTACCGACGGGCGAGGCCGACTACGAGCGTTATATAGGCACTTGGACCGTGACCTCGACCTCGTCGGAAATCAACAAACAGCCCCAGACATACACCGTGGAGATCACGCCCTACCGCACCAACGAAAGCTTCAGGGTCAAGGGCTGGGGCATCACCACGCTGGGCGACGACTACCCCTTCCTGCTCAAATACAACGAGGACGGCAACGTCACGATTCCGACGTTCGACCCGCAGGGCATGTACGGCCTGACGGCATACGTATACCTTAGGTATCATTTCAACGATCCCACGCAAACGCCGCCCTACCCGATCTACACCACAGATCAGGAGCTGATCGCGGGCAGTTATGACATAGGCAGTAACTCAGTGCTGTTCGAAGGCCGGAAGTTCACCTATAACGGGACCGAATACACCGTATGCGGCATCGACTACGCCATCTATTCGGGCGGTCAGTATGTCATTTGGCCGGATCTCTTCAAGGCCGGATATACGCTGCAGGATTATGCGATCGGGCCTTACACGATGACCAAAAATTCGGCGTCCGTAACGAAGTCCGAAGTCAAGGCCGAAACCGGCATCGCACCGCTCGCCGGAACGGAGATGCCGAAAGCCGCAACCCCGACGGGCGTACAGCGGCTGATCCGCAAGTAACGACACACTGAAGGTCCTCAGGGACCCGTCAAAAAGAGGGATGCGGCCTGACGGCCGCATCCCTTTTCGCAAAACGGACGCAACGCGACGGTTACTCGACGATGATTTCGTCGGTGAAGATCCAGCCGCCGGGACGGCCGTTGTGACGGGCTTTCAGGCGGACGTAACGCGCCTCGGTCTGGCCCGTCCAGCCGAACTCCCTGTAGCAGTCCTGCTTGAATTCGACCGGAATGTCGTTCCCGACCGTGGCGAGGGGCGTGAAGTGCTCGTTGTCGTCCGAGACCGAAAATTCGACCGCACGGGGCATCCAGATATCGGCGTAGAAGCCCTGCATGAAATCGGCGGCGATGCGCCGCACGGGCTGCCGCTCACCCAGATCGACGACCAGATCGACATCGGTGTCGAGCCAGCCCAGCCAGCGTCGGTCGCCGTAGTTCCAGCCGCCGCGCAGTCCGTCGGTCAGCGAGCCGTCGCCCGCAGCGGCGTATTTGGGACTGTAGGGCGTATGGTAAATCACGGTCTTGCCGGTCGAAAGGCAGCGGAGGGGTTCGAGCGATTCGGGACGCGGCCCCACGGCGTTCTTCTGATCGAAGGGGTGGTATCCGCGCTCCTGAAGCCATGCCACGGCGTCGAGCGCACGGGCATAAAAGTCGTCGTAATCCTTCCTTTCAGGCGCACTCCACCCCACTTCGGCGACGGCCAGCAGGCGCGGCCACATCATATGCTCGGCATGCTCGGCGGTCGGGACGTGCTCGCACCAGAGGTTGCCCTGCACGCCGAGGATCATCGGCACGACCCCGGCGCCGAGCGAATCGGGAGCCGGATCGTAGGAATAGGCCTGTTCGAGGGTCAGGAACGCCGCGGCGGCGACCGGTTCGGTCGTGGGATCGTCCTGACAGAAGTCGAGGTAGCAGTAATTCGAAGGGGTCATGACGGCATGATGTCCGGCGGCGGCAGCGGCGATGCCGCCCTCGGTGCCGCGCCACGACATGACCGTGGCGTCGGGCGCAAGCCCCCCTTCGAGAATCTCGTCCCAGCCCAGCAGGCGGCGGCCCTTGGCGTTGAGGAAGGTCTCGATGCGGCGGATCATGTAGCTTTGCAGCTCATCGACGTCTTTCAGCCCCTCTTTGCGCATCCGCGCGGCGCATTTGGGGCAGGTGCGCCAGCCCTGCTTCGAGGCTTCGTCGCCGCCGATGTGGATATACTCCGAGGGGAAGAGTCCGATCACCTCGGAAAGGACGTTTTCGAGGAATTCGAACGTCTGTTCGTTGCCGATGCAGAAGTCGGAATTGAGATAGGGTTTCCCGCTGCACGAAAGTTCGGGGAAGACGGCCAGCACCTCCTCGCTGTGGCCCGGCATCTCGATTTCGGGGATCACCTCGATATGCAGGGCGCGGGCGTATTCGACCACCTCGCGGATTTCGTCCTGCGTATAGTAGCCGCCATCGGCCGCCGGATCGTCGCGGCGGCAGTAGCGTTTGCCGCCGAAGTTCCACCCCTCCCAGTCGGGATAGGGCCGCCATGCGGCGATGTCGGTAAGGACGGGGTATTTCTTGATCTCGATGCGCCAGCCGGCGCCGTCGGTCAGGTGCCAGTGGAAGCGGTTGAATTTGTAGCGGGCCAAGAGGTCCAGCTGCCGCTTGACGAACTCCTTGTCGCGGAAGTGGCGCGAGACGTCGAGCATGAAGCCCCGGTAGCCGAAACGCGGAGCGTCCTCGATCACAACGGCCGGAATCCGGCGGCCGCAGCGTTCGGCCAGCTGGCCCAGCGACTGAAGTCCGTAGAAGAGTCCGGCGGCATCGGGCGCCGTGACGGTGATTTTTCCGCGGGCGACGTCGAGGCGGTAGCTTTCGGGCGCGCCGCCCTCGGCAAGCAGCAGGTAGAGAACGGGGATGTCGTCCCCGGCGGCTTCGGCGAAAGAGACGGGGAAAAAGCCGTCGCCGGAGCGCCGCATCCACGCCTCAAGGTCGGCCTTGGCCTGCCCTTCGAGGTTGGTCGCAAAGAGCAGCGTCGAGGGCATCCGGAAGGCGCCGTCGCCCCACGCCACCTGCTGCGGAGCGGGGATAATACCCGTCGAAAGGTCGCCGCGAGAGTTCCCGCATGCCGCGAAAAGCATGCATGCGGCGGTGAAAAGCAAAAGTCGTGGTTTCATCGGTAAGTTTTATGGTGATAAGTTCGGTTCTTCGTACAAAGATAACACAATCCGGCGCCGCGTCAAATAAATTTGCCGCCGCCGGAGAGAGTATCGCCAAGCCGGGATTCATCTCCGCCGGAAGCAAACGGTCCGCCGGGAATAAAAAGCGGAATAAAAAGAAGCCGTGCCCCGGCGGCAGTCTCCTGCACCGGCCGCACGGCTTCCGTTCAGCGGATCGGAACGATATCCGAAAGGCGGATTACATCCACTTGGTGTCCATCATCCTCGGATTGGAGCTGCCGCCCACGGCGTCGTAGCCGTGGCCCGTAAGGTCCTTGACGATGTTGCCGCCGCCGTCCTTGGCCTCCCAAGCGTTCATACGCCAGTAAGCCAGCAGGCCGTCCGATTCCGGATTGACATAATTCATGTTGTTCGATATCTCGGCCTCAGTCAGCGCACGCGTCCAGACCCGGCACTCAGCGACATAACCATTGAGCGGACGTCCACCGCCATAAGAAGCGCCGAGATAAAAACCGCCCGAATTATCGCTCGACAAGTTGATGGTCTCCCCCTGTGTCGCAACACCAGTAACATACACGCCGTCGATAAAAATATCCCAACTCTTCCCCGACCATACGGCAGCTACATGATACCACTTGCCCGTATCAAAAGGTTTAGAGGTCGCAGCAGGCTGATAATCGCCATGGCAGATCTGAAGAACGTTCTTGGGGACCTTCACGTCTCCGAAGCGGACACCGCACTCGCCCTCAATACCCATAATCGAACTAATATAAGGATCATAATTCTGGAATCCGTCCATATAGACACGGGCTTCAAGCGTTATGGCTTTGAGTGCAGCAAGATTGGCGTCTTCCTGAAACGACGGCACTTTATAAATGTTACTTGATCCGAGGTAGATAGCCTTACTGATAACCGGTGTTTTTAATACTATGAAAAGTGTCCGAGAAGGTTCCAAAACGGCAAGACCGCTGTTTTCGATCCGCTCGATGCTCACGGGCATGCAGTAGGTCGTACCCTCCTGAAAGTCATCGAGCGACGTGACGGTAAAATCGACCTCCGAGGAGCGACTGTAACCGGCCGAGATCACCACTTCGTCACCGCTGAGCGTATAACTGTCTGCGGGGGGCACAACATAATTTTTCTGGTATTTGGCATTATACTCCTCCAGCAGGTCGGGGCGCAACGAAATCTTGATTTTGGTATCCTTATTCACAGGCACCGAAGAAGAGACCGAAATCTCCGTTCCGGCCGGGGGCGTATCGATGGTAACCGACTTGGAAACCGTCTTCTGCGCATCGGTCATGTAGGCCACCGGATGGATTTCCGCCGTCTCCTGACAGCCGCAGAGAGCAGCCGCAGCGAGGACGAAGGGGGCGATTAAATATTTCAGTTTCATAACATACATTTTTTTCTGGTTAATAAATCGCTAATTGGCCGGGCCGTAGATTTCGGCTTCGTTCATGCTCGTATGGCCTGTTACACGACCCACGTAAACCCGGATATAGCGGGCTTTGACCGTTCTCTTGAATTTGAACCACTTCCAGTTGTCGGACAGCACCGGAGTGAAGGGAACGCCGGCCGAAAGGCTGTACCAGACATTGCCGTCTTCGCTGTAGGTGAGGTCGGTGCACTGCGGTTCGGAATCCTGATAGTAGATATGCCAGCGCAGGCCGGTCACGTCGTTGACTTCGCCCATGTCGATGGTGAAGTTGCCGCCGTTGCCCCACGAATAGGAAGCGCTGCTTGCATACCAGCAGTTGCCGTCGAGCTTGCCGTCGAACATGGCCGCCTTCTGCGCGGCGGAGTCGCAGTTCCAAACACCGGTGGCGCCGCTCGTCGCAGTACCCTGACAGCAGGTGATCGTCCATGCCGAGGTCGGAGCGATCTTCGAGCCGTCGAGCGTCGTCGCGCCGATTTCGACATCCATCGCGACCTTCGTAACGAAGATATAATGTACGGAGCCCTCCTTGACGGCATATCCGGCATCCGAAATAGGACTGATCACCACCGGAATCAAATAATACCCCTTTTCGATTGACTTAGGATCAAGCGTAATCGTCGCATCGGGAGAGAACACCTGATTTTCGGCGCACTGGATCGGCTCCATCTTAACCAACGACGGATCGACGGTCTCATATTCCGTACCGTTCTCATCGTTATAAACGGCTACGAGCGAATTATCCACACCCAGCGTCAACTGCATACCGCTTACAACGGGACGCGAGAACGACAACGAAACTTTATCCTGCATCGTTCCGGTCACCGAACCATCGTCCTCGACAACGAACGAAAAGTTGGAAGATTGGTTACTCGAAAAAGCCACATCGATAGGCGTTTTCCAGCCTCCGGCAGGATTGGCCATCTGAATCGCATTGCGCATAAATTGGTACGGCATGGCCGAATTACCGTATTCGTACTCCATATGGTATGCACCGAATCCGGCGCCGGCACCCTGCGTGGGATTAAAGGTCGCCATACCGTAAAGAGACGGCATCCTATTACCTTCGCGGTCCGTAAAATTCACACCGCCAGTTTTCCAATAAGACTCAAAATTCTCGGCAAAGATATACTGTTCAGGCTTCCAGCCTTTTGCATCGGCATTATTGAAGCGATTTTGCAGATCGGTATAACCAGAAGAAGCATACGCCTGCACGATACCATAGTCGAAACAATCCACAACCGAACGATCCACCGCATAAGGCACGCCATCGATTATCAGCAGGCGTCCGGTACCAGATTTCGGACCGACATACTTGCTCATGGCATTGATCAACTTGGTAAACAGAGCATTGTCATGTCCGACAAAAGGCCCTGATGCACCATAGCCCGGCTCATAGTCGATATCGATGCCGTCGTACTGATACTTGTCCATCGAGTCTTTGCAATAGGCTTTTGCATAAGCTTCAATGGCCTCGTCGGTATATTCACCGTTGCCGATTTCAAGGAACGGTTCGGGCAGTTTATCCGAAAAAATCGTATAGGTCACTTTCGTACCCAACGTTTTCTGAACGAACTCCTTATCGGCCATTTGCTGGGGCGTGAGCGTGTGCCACTGGCTCCAGATCGAGATGATGTCCATCGAGTCTGGGGCGCTGATCAGACGCGACTGATAGGACGCGCCGACGGCCGTCCACGAACCGTACCAGCCGAAAGCCAGTTTGTGTTTGGTCTGCTTGTAGGCGCGGAGATTCTGGTAATAGGCATTGTCGCGCAGGATCGGCGACTGCTGGTCCGGATGCTGGATATTGATCCGCTCAGGCGTCGTCTCCTTCGTACAGGAGGCCACCGCGGCCGCCAGCACGAGACAAACTACTGCATGTTTCAATATATTTTTCATAGTTTACTCAGGTATAGTTTCAGGTTACTAATTCTTTTTGTCCCACCACAGCTTCGTGCCGCCGTTGTCAGGACCGCCGAGCAGTTTGACGGCCTCCTGCACGGCCGCGCCGTTGTTGGAGTATTCCGACTGCGGGAAGACCATGCGGCGGATCTGCTTGTTGGTATCGACGCCGCTGGTCGGATAGTTGGAGCGTACGGGGAAAATCAGGGGATAACCCGTACGACGGAATTCGGACCAAGCCTCGGTGCCGTTGGGGAACATGGCGATCCATTTCTGGGTGATGATGCGCTCAAGCTGCTCCTCTTCGGAAGCGCCGGCGTTCCATTTGATCGTAATCTTGCCCAAGGCCGAAATATTATACTTGGTATTGGCGGTCGAAACGTCGGTGAAGTCGGTCGGTTTGCTCGTTTCGTCGGCGGCATACCTTGCGGCGGCATCGGCGCTCAGGCCGTTTTCGAGGAACGACAGCTCGATACCCTTGTTATAGAACTCCTCGGCGGTACCGCCCATCTCGGCCGTCCAGCCGCGCATGGCACCTTCGGCGCGCAGGAACGCGACTTCCGAGGCCATCATCCAGCGCAAGGGCGAATCGGTGGATTTCTCCTGTACGTTGGGCGCGGACATGGCCTTGTAATCATCCTGCTGGGGATTGGGCATTCCGTTGGCTACACCGCGGTATTCGCCCTTGTTGTCGCCTTCGGTGACAGGCTGGAAATAAACCGGAAGACGCGGGTCGTTGTAACCGTTGAGGTAGGAGTCCATCGAAGCGCCCATGCGGGTGTCGCTATAGCCGTTCCAGATCTTTTCGAGCGGGTTGATGATCGTAATGGATCCCCAGCTCTGGAAAAGCGCGCTGTCGTCGGCCGTCTCCATCACGCCGTCGCGGACGGCTTCCATGGCGTACTGCTTCGCAAGGTCGGGCTTCACGTAACAGATGCGCATGGCCAGACGCAGCTTCACCGAGTTGGCGAGCTTGAGCCATTTCGAATAATTGCCGTGGTAGAGGGCGTCGACCTCTTCGAGCGGTTTGGCGTCGGGATTGTTCTCCACGACGTCCTTCAGCACCGCGATCGCGCTGTCGAGCGTCTCGAAGAAGTGCATATAGCACTCTTCCTGCGAATTGTAAGGGTTCTCCGTCTCGCCGAAATGCAGCACGGGCAGCGGGCCGTAGATATCGCTCACGCGATGAAGCGACATGACTTTCAGAATATTAGCCACAGCGAAGATGTCGTCGCTGAGCAAACCGTTGGCGTGGGCGTACTTCAGTTGCAGCCAAGCGGGCATGACATTGGTGAACGACTCGCTGAAAGGTACGTTGCACCAATCGCTGCCGTTCAGCGCATAAATCTGGGGGTTGGTGCCGCCGTCCCAGTTGTTCGTACCGGACATATAACCGGCGTATACGTCGCCGATCAGGTTATAAGCTTTTTGATAACGGTTGTTGGGATCGGTATCCGAGCCGCTGCACGAGTAGACGGCGTCCATCTGCATGGTGGTGATGAACATCTTCAGATCCACATCCTGCGCAGCATTGGGGTCGGTATTGAAGCGCTCGAAGTCCCCGGTGCAGGCGGTGAACGCCAGACAGGCGGCCGCCAGCGAAAGGAATCCTTGTTTGATATTGTTTCGTTTCATAGTCGGTTGAGCTTTAGAATTGGAGTTTTACACTGAATCCGAGGGTGCGGACGCTCGGCTGCATGAAGAAGTCGACACCCTGATAGTAGGTACTCGTCGAAGCGGTCACTTCGGGGTCGAACGGAGCCTTGTTGTAGAACATGAACAGGTTGCGGCCGACGAACGATACGCTCATATTGACCTTGTTGCGGAACCATTTGGAGGGCAGGTCGTAACCCAGCGTAAGCTCGCGCAGGCGGACATTGGTCATGCTGTAGACGTAGTGCGAAAGCATCGCCATGCCGTCGCCGCTGTTGGCATAGAAGGTCTTGGCGTCGGGAACCTGCTGGTCGTCGGAAATCCATACGCCGCCGTTCTCGCGGGCGTCGGCCGAATCCTGCGAAACGCCGAAGCGGTCCATGAGGGCCTGCGTAGCCGATACGCCGCGGCCACCGATACGTGCGTCGATCAGCACGCCGAGCGAAACGCCCTTGTAGGAGAACTGGTTGTTCCAGCCCCAGCGGAAGCGGGCTTCGGTGTTGCCGGCGAAGATGTAGGCTTCGGGATCGGGATCGAGCAGCACGGTGTTGGAGTTGGGATCGACATAGATATGACCCTTGTCGTCGGTCAGCAGGCCTTTGACATAGAAGTCGCCGATCGAACCGCCCTCGACGAGCTTGACACGGTAACCGCCGTAGTCCTTATTGACCTCCTTGATATCGACCAGCGAGCCCGTATCCGGATCGCGGGTGCCTTCGGGAACCAGCTCCTTGATCTTGTTGCGGTTCATCGAGAAGTTGAGGGTCGTGGCCCACGAGAAATCGCGCCATGTGTTCTTGTATCCGGCCGAAGCCTCGATACCCCAGTTATTGACCTTGCCGGCGTTGATGTATTTCTGTTTGTAGCCGGAGCTGGGAGGTGCGTCGTAAAGGAAGAGCTGGTTGTAGGTGTTGGTATTGTAGTAGGTAGCCGTAGCCGAGATCTTGTTGCCCAAGAACTTGACGTCGAGACCGGCCTCGAACGACTTGGTACGCTCGGCTTCGAGGTGCTTGGCCGGAGCGATCGTCGCCGTGCTCACCACGCCGTTGGTCAGCGTGTAGTTGGGACCGGTGATGTAACGTTCGGGAGCGTTGCCCACCTCGGCATAGGATCCGCGCACCTTGAGGAATGAGATGCCCGCCTTCGAGAGGTCGGCCATCGACGAAATCACGGCCGAAAGGCCCACCGAAGGATAGAAGATGTTCTGTTTGGGCGTGAAGGCCAGCATCGAGGCCCAGTCGTTGCGGACCGAAACGTCAACGTAGAGCATACCCCGCCAGCCCAGCTGCATGGTCGCATACACGGCCTGAATCTGGTCGTGGTAGTTCTCCTGCGTCGGGAAACTCTGCGAGTTGTCGGAGATGATGTTGTTGTAGGTGAACTTGTTGGGAATGCCCGCCAGATAACCTTCGTAACCCGTCAGCTGGTTCTTGTCGTCCATGATGCTGGCGCCGAGGTTGAACTGCAGGGAGAAGGCATTGTCGAAGAAGCTCTTGTCGATGCTCAGCAGCACGTCGCCGTAGAGGTTGTTGTGCGTCATCGTGCGGTTCAGGTAGCTGCCGTACTTCGAAGCGAAGAGCGTGTTGGTCGAAGCGCTGAGTTTGCGGGTGTAGTTGATCGTCGCATTATCGGTACGGATACGGCCCGTCAGGCTCATCCAGTCGGTGATGTCGAGCTTCATCGTAGCGTTGAAGCTGTAGCGGTGCTGACGGTTTTCGTTCAGCTCGCGGTTGGTGATCCACCACGGGTTCTCGACGCCCTTGAGGAATTCGAGGTCCCAGAACTGCTCCATATAGCGCGAGTCGGAACCCGGACGCTCGTAAATCTCGTATTTGCGGATGTCGTTGCCGCGCGGGAAGAGGTAGATGCCCACCAGCGGGTTGCGGTACTGGCCCTGAATAGTCTGGTTGCGGGTGTACTGCTTCATGTAGGTCGCGCCCACGTCGAGCGTCAGGCGGTCCTTGATAAGCATCGTCGTATTGCGGATCGAGAAATTGTAGCGGTTGTAGACATTGTTGGGTACGATACCGCGCGAATTGACGGCGGAAGCCGACGCATAGGTCTGGTTGCGTTCGGTACCGGCGGAAAGGCCCACCGAGTTGGTCTCGTTGAATCCGGTCTGGAAGAAATCCGCGGGATCGTACGAAGTCGGCGTGGCGAGTTTGCTGCCCCAGCTCATCATCGGCTCGATTTCGCTCGTGCCGTAGGTGTTCTGGAATTTGGGCATCACGAAGGGATGGGAGAAGGTCGTCGAGTTCGAATAGTTGACCCGCACGCGGCCCTCCTTGCCCTTCTTGGTGGTGATGAGGATCACACCGTTGGCGCCCTGAGCACCGTAGAGGGCCGAAGCCGTGGCACCCGAAAGGATCGACATGGACTCGATGTCGTCGGGGTTGAAGTTGGCGATACCTTCGAAGTCGCCGCCGTCGGGCGTTTCATACGTGCCTGAGGTCTGGCTCGAACGCAGGCTCGGAAGCGGAATACCGTCGATCACGTAGAGGGCGTTGTTCTCGCCGTTGATCGACTTGACGCCTCGCATCACCACGCGGGTCGAACCGCCGGCGCCCGATGCACTGGCATTGATCTGAAGGCCGGCGACCTTACCCGAAAGGGAGTTCATGAAGTTGGCGTCCTTGACCGAGGTGACGATGTCGCCGGCTACCTCCTGCACGTTGTAGGTCAGCGATTTCTCGGCGCGCTTGATACCGAGGGCGGTCACCACGACGGCGTCGAGCACCTCGTTGTCTTCGAGCATTACCACCTGAAGGGGCGCGGAGCCCGTTACGGGAAGGGTTTGCTTGGCATAGCCGATCAGCGAAATTTCGAGCGTGTCGCCGACCTTGGCCTGCGGCAGCATGAAATTGCCGTCGAGATCGACGGCCACGCCGGTCGTCGTGCCCTGAATCAGCACCGTGGCGCCGATCAGCGGCATGCCCTGAGCGTCCTTAACGGTTCCGCTGACTCCGCCCTGAGCGTTGTGGGGGGGGGGAATTTTTAGTTTTCTTCGAAAGGACGATGTGCTTGTCGCGAAGCGTGTAGGCGATGTCGGAACCTGCGAAAAGTTTGTCGAGCAGAGCCGTCAGCGGCTCGTCCTGCGCGGAAACGGTCACTTTGCGGTCGGTGTCGATGTCCGACGTGTTGTAGACGAACGAGCAGCCGGTCTGCTGCTGAACGGTTTGGAAAACGTTGACGATAGCGGCGTCCCGGACGTCGAGGCTGACGCGGGAAACGGACTGCTGCGTCTGTGCTGCGGCATGAGCGCCGAAGCATCCCAATACGAAAATCGGGATAAGAAACAGACAACGGAAACATGCGGAGACGGCATGCACTCCCCTGCCTGCTGCAAGGTAAGTTTTTTTCATGGATCTGAATTTAGGTTAGATTTTGAAAAGTAGATTGTCAAAAACCGCCGCTGCGTACAGCGGCCTGCGAAAACTGACGTATTATTCTCCCATAGGCGGTTCGGTGGTTTTCAGGTTGGTATTAGGTTATCGTTTAGGATTCGGGTAGATTTCGATGTCGTTGCCGACGACCTTGTAGGTGAACTTATAGGTGAGCTGCAGCACCGACATGATGTGGTAGATGCCGTCCTCGACGCGGAAGTCGCCGGAGAAGCGTTCGCTGCGCAGGGCTTCGTCCATAAAGCGGATATCGACGTTGTAGTAGCGTTTGAGTTCGGCGACGATCTCCCCGAAGGTGTCGTGCTCGAAGCAGAAGCGGCCGTCGATCCAGTTGATCGACCGGTCGGCCGAAGGTTCGTCGGTCAGGCGCATGGCGCCGGTCCGGGTATCGAACACCAACTGCTGCGAGGGGCGCAGGCGCACGGCGGCCTTCTCGTCGCCCGAAGCGTAGGCCTTGACCGCTCCTTCGAGCAGGACGGTGGTGATGCGGTGGTCGCTGTCGTCGTTGCGGATGTTGAAGCGGGTGCCGAGCACCTTGATGTCGAGTCCGTTGGTCGAGACGACAAAGGGCGCCTGAGCGTCGTGCTGCACCTCGAAATAGGCTTCGCCGTCCATCTTCACGCGGCGTTCGCGCGAAAAGAACGGAGCGACGTACTCGACGCTGCTGGCGGAGTTGAGCCAGACCTTGGTGCCGTCGGGCAGCACCACCTGCGAACGTTCGCCCAGATGGGTGATGACGGTCAGGGGCTGCGCAAGGCGTTTGGAAAGCGACACGGTGGTAACGCCCCCGGCCAGCAGAATCACCGCCACGGCGGCAGCGGCGGCGGCGCGGACCGCGATGCGCCGCAAGGAGATACGGCGTCCGGCGTGCATGCGGCGCTTGAACTGACGGAGCGAACGCTCGACGTCGATACCGGCCGTATCGTTGATACGGTCGTTGACATATAATATGTAATAAACCTCCCCAAGCAGTTTGCGGTTGGCGGCCGACGCGTCGTACCACGCTTCGACGGCCGCGGCCTCCGCAGCATTCAGTTCGCCTCTCAGGTAGGCTGCCAATACTTCTTCGCTGATCTGTAAATTCGTCATCTGTTCGCTAATCTATATAGTAATACAATCCGTCGGCAGAGGATGCTAAACGGAATTCAAAAAAAATAGGGAATTTTCGGTATTTTTTCAGTGCAGGTCCGGCCACAACAGCAAAACGACGAGCGGCCAGTACTCTTTCAGCTCTTCGCGCAGCAGGCGCACGGTCTGCCCGATCCGGTAATTGACCGTCTGCGGCGACACGCCGAGCGCGGCGGCGATCTCCTTGTGGGTCCTGCCTTCGAGCCGGTGCATGCGGAAAGTCTGCTGGAATTCGGGCGGCATCTTGCGCAGCGCGGCCGTGAGACGCTCCACCAGTTCGCCTTCGAGGTAAAAATCGGGATCGTCGAACTCCTCTTCGTAGTATTCGGCGAGCTGGCGGATCACGCGGTTTTTGATCGTATCGCGCGACATATGGTTGATCGCCTTGTTCTTGACGATGGTGAACAACAGCGACTTGAGGGGCATTTCGGGCAGCAGCGACGTGCGGTTTTCCCAGACCCACATCAGCGTATCCTGCACCAGCTCCTCGGCGCGGGCCGGGGTGACGAAACGGGTGGCGTAGGTACAGAGGGGTTTATAATAACGGCGGAAGAGCGCGTCGAAACATTTTTCGTCTCCGGCGCGGAGCAAACCCACAACCGTACGGTTGTCTTGCATGTTGATTGTTTGCGCGTTATCTGTCATAGGCCGGGTTATTCGCACGATTCGGCTGCCGCCGGAGACGGAATCAGCCTTTAGCAAAAGTACTATTTAATCCGATATTTCCAAAAAACTTCGCATGCACCGCATCGTTACGGCCCGTACGGAGGAGGGAAACGCATTTTCCGAATATCGCCCCCCCCGAAGCGGGAATACCGCCGAATTTTATTACCTTTGCGGTGCAGGTCCGCTCTGTCGCTGCCGGCCGTGGCCGGGAGAGGAAAGTCCGGGCAACGCAGAGCGCC
>CEAI01024620.1_pt1 | contig 16481 bp, 10 predicted proteins | sample 557641 | NCBI WGS metagenome assembly CEAI01 (sample SAMEA3182100, study PRJEB8094) | gut metagenome | biome: human; feature: gut; material: Stool; isolation source: human stools | place: Canada | collected 2012-06-20
TCCTCTTCTCTCCTCTTCTGGTTTTCAGTGGGTTTTCTCCCTTTACTGACGGGCGTTTCAGCACTTTTTGCCACCTTTTTCGGACGCCCTCCTTTTTTACCGTTTTCGATGTCCATTTTCCGCTTCTCTTCCAAGCTTTTCATCACCCTATCCAAGTAAGAAGAACGAAACATCTGTCGTTCCTCATCCAGTTCGAAGAGATCGAATTCGCGAAGTACCCGCTCCACCGCAACTTCATCCACATCATACCGCCGGGCCATGGCCTTCAGTAAAACCGGTTTGCACGACGCCTCATAAGTATCTTTAGTGCGCAGATGCAACAGCAACATCACGTAAATTCCGAGTGCTTCCGCGGCATTCATTTCCGTCATCATACAGGCAATATTGTCGTCATTCAACAAATTTACCTCCAAATTGAAATACTGATCTTTCTTCATTTTCATTTATCATTTATTATTCCACATTTAATACTTCCGGGGCGCAAAGGTGCAAAATGTATTTTATTCCAGCTATCGCAAAAATGAGAGGGGGATTATATATTTTTTATCCGACCTTTGCCAAAAATTATTAATAATCCCAAACAATATGGACACAAAACGCAACCAAACGTTGGAAGAAATAGAAGAAAATAAAATAGTGAACGAGCATTACCAGAACAGAGTAATGCTGATAAAAGAGCTCCTGAAAACGTCACAGCTAGCCACAGTAGAGCTCTGCGTGCATATCAACATCAGTGAAGCCTCCTACTACCGTTACATAAATTTCACCAGCTATATGAAAGCAGCCATTTTCATACATGCTTGTCTCTTCCTCAAGCAATATATTGAAAGTCACCACATTCCTTATACCCAAGAAGAAAAACGGCTTATAAAAACATTAGACCTGTTTCAGATTTCCTCAAATAGCAACTTAAACTGCAATTAAAACACAGAAAAGAAGAAACTTATCATAAGTTTTATTACATTTGCAATGTAATAAAAGTCTTTAAAACCTAAAAAATGAATGATAGCGAAACAGACAGCCAATCAATAAAAGCACTGATCGTTTTCAGAGAAAACGGAGAAACCGACAATCTATTTGTTCCTATCTTATGCGATGCTATCAGAATGGCTGGAATTGATGTGAGATGCTCCCAAAAAGAATTCTGGGAATCGGACACCACTTATGACATCATCCATTTCCAATGGCCGGAGGAGGTAGTGGGCTGGATATGCGAAGACCACGACGTCATCCGCCGCCTGAAAGAACGCATCGCTTTCTTCCGCTCACGGGGAGCCCATTTCGTATACACACGACATAATATCCGCCCCCACTACGCCAATGAAGTCATCAGCCGAGCCTACGACATCATCGAGTCGGAAAGCGATATCGTGGTACACATGGGACATTACAGCCTGACGGAATTCATTGAAAAACATCCCGGCAGCCGGAATGTTGTCATCCCGCACCACATCTACCAATACACCTACAAAGAAGATATCAGCATAGAGCGCGCACGTCAATATCTGAACCTGCCACAAGAAGCATTCATCGTCACCGCCTTCGGAAAATTCCGCAACCGCGAAGAAATCCGCATGGTAGCCAGTGCTTTCTGCAAATGGAATGAAAAGAACAAGCTACTGTTGGCTCCCCGCCTCTACCCCTTCTCCAGACGCAACGAATACGGATGGAATCTTTTCAAGCGCTGGGCTTCGCGCTTGGGTTACTATCTCGCCATGCCATTGCTCAACCGCCTTCTGAAGTTTCATGCCGGAGCCAATGACGAATTGATAGACAACTGCGACCTGCCCTATTACATCGCTGCTTCAGACGTAATATTCATACAAAGGAAAGATATTCTGAACTCCGGAAATGTCCCCCTAGGTTTCCTCTTCCACAAAGTAGTAGTAGGCCCGACAACAGGAAACATCGGAGAAATACTATCCGCAACCGGAAATCCGACGTTCCATCCGGACGACAGATCCGACATTCTGGAGGCACTTGAAAGAGCACGTCAACTGTCCGCATGGGGACAAGGAGAAAAAAACTATGCATACGCATTGGAAAATATGAACATCCGGAAAATAGGAAAGGAATATGCACAAACCTATAAAGATGTAATCAATGGCTAACAACATCAAACGTCAACTATTTTCGGGCGTATTCTACACGGCACTAGCCAAATACAGCGGCATCATCATCTCCCTCGTAGTAGCCGGAATATTGGCACGCCTGCTTTCCCCGGACGACTTCGGAATCGTAGCTATCGCCACCGTAATCATCGCATTTTTCAACCTGTTCACCGATATGGGAATCTCCCCGGCCATCATACAGCACAAAGCGCTGACAAAAGAAGAACTGTCGGATATTTTTTCATTCACCGTATGGACAGGAATTGCTATCAGCCTGCTTTTCTTCGCCGCCTCATGGCTGATTGCCGACTACTACGACAGCCAGATCTTGCGCATCCTGTGCCAACTTCTGTCCGTCAACCTCTTCTTTGCCTCCGCCACCATCGTGCCCGGAGCCATGTTCTATCGCAACAAAGAATTCAAATACATCGCTGTCCGCAGTTTCACTATCCAGATAGCCGGAGGTGCGGGAGCGGTTACGGCAGCCCTCTGCGGAGCAGGACTCTACGCACTGATTATCACCCCGATCATCTCCAGCATACTGATATTTGTCATTTCCTACCAGCGCTATCCGCAACGATTGCGCTTCACATGGGGATTGACAGCACTCCGCAAGATCTTTTCATATTCGGCCTATCAATTCCTGTTCAACGTCATCAACTATTTCAGTCGTAATCTGGACAAACTGCTGATAGGAAAACACATGAGCATGTCCGACTTGGGATATTATGAAAAATCTTACCGGCTCATGATGCTTCCCTTGCAAAACATCACACAAGTCATCACTCCGGTGATGCACCCCATCTTCAGCGATTTCCAAGATGACAAAGCAAAACTGGCGTCCTCCTATGAACGCATTGTCCGCATACTCTCTTTCATAGGGTTACCCATGAGCGTATTGCTTTTCTTTACAGCACAAGAAGTGACACTGATTATATTCGGCAACCAATGGCTGCCCTCCGTACCCGTATTCCGCATACTCTCCCTCTCGGTAGGCGTGCAAATTATACTCTCCTCTTCCGGCTCCATTTTTCAGGCTGCCGGAGACACCCGGAGCCTGTTCATCTGCGGCGTATTCTCATCCACCCTCAACGTGGCGGGAATGCTGATTGGTATCTTCTATTTCGGCACGCTCACCGCAGTGGCAACCTGTATCGTATTGACATTTACCGTCAACTTCGTGCAATGCTACTGGCAGATGTATCACGTAACGTTCCGGAGAAAGGTATGGACGTTCGTCCGTCAACTCCTTTCCCCGCTGGCAGTCAGCGGGTTAATGACAGCGTGCCTCCTGCCTGTGCAGTATACAACGGAAGGAATGAACATTTTCGTGACAATTATTACCAAAAGTATCATTAGTTTTATTATCTTTGGAGGATATATACAGGCTACACATGAATATGACATCATAGGAAAAGTGAAAAAAATAGCTGGCAAGTATATAAAAAAACAAAATAAGCAATTATAGATTTGAGACAACAACAAAGAATGAAAGCCTTATTTCTTATGTTCCACGGCTTTGATAAAGCGAATGGAATAAGTAAAAAAATACATTATCAGGTAAAAGCCCTCAAAGAGTGCGGATTGGACGTGCGTACCTGTTACTATCAAACCACTCCCAACGGTGAGCGCCGATGGATAATAGACGACGAAGTCATTGCCGATTTCGGAACCGGATTCACTGCAAAGATATGGAAACGTGTCTACTACTCCCCCATCACTGAATATGTACGCCGCGAGAAAATAGAATTTATATATATGCGTTCCTTTCACAACGCAAGCCCGTTCACCCTGCAACTAGTCAGAAAATTGAAACGGATGGGAGCGAAAGTGGTAATGGAAATACCTACCTATCCTTACGATCAGGAATATGTGGCATGGTCGATGAAATTCAATCTCGCCATCGACCGCTGTTTCCGCCACTGGCTAGCCAAAGAGCTGGACGGTATCGTCACCTTCTCCAACGCCGAACATATTTTTGGAGGAAAAACGATACGGATCTCCAACGGAATAGACTTCGAAGCAATCCCTATCAAACGAACGATGAACGACACCTCACGCGAACTTCATCTGATTGGAGTGGCCGAAGTGCACTACTGGCACGGATTCGACCGGTTGATACACGGACTAGCCGAATACTACCGTACAAATCCGGAATACAAAGTTTATTTCCACATCGTAGGTCCCCTGTCCGGCATACGCGAACAGGAAGAAATACTGCCTGCCATCCGCGACAACCATCTGGAACCGTACGTCATCCTGCACGGCCCCCTACACAGTGACAAACTGGACGAACAATTTGAAAAAGCAGATTTTGCCATAGGCAGCCTGGGACGTCACCGGAGCGGAATCACCTACATCAAAACACTAAAAAACCGTGAATATGCCGCACGAGGGCTTTCGTTCACCTACTCGGAAACGGACGAAGATTTCGACCGGATGCCTTATGTATGGAAAGTGCCACCGGATGAATCGCCCATCGACATTTGCGGACTGATAAACTTCCAACGCTCTCAACAAATGTCTCCACCGGAGATACGCGAAACGGTCAGAGCACTGTCATGGACAGCACAAATGAGAAAAGTCATTCATGAAACCGAAATCTGATTTCACATAGATATATCTGAAAAAACAAACAATATCTGATGGATAAAAAGATAAAAATAGCCTACTGTATCCCCTCTCTCTATTACCCCAGCGGTATGGAGCGGGTTCTCACACTAAAGGCGAACTATTTTACGGAGCACTTCGGCTACGAGATACATATCATCCTTACCGACGGAAAAGACAAGGAGCCATATTATAAACTGCACCCATCAATCACCATACACCAACTCGACATCAACTACGACGCATTATACGGACGCCCGTTATTCGCACGGATTCTTGAATACAGCACCAAGCAACGGCTATTCAAGAAAAGGCTGAACGAATGTCTATGTAAAATCCGTCCGGACATCACAATCTCCCTTCTCCGCCGCGACATCAACTTCATCAACCAAATGAAAGACGGCAGTGTCAAGTTGGGAGAGATACATTTTAACAAATCCAACTATCGGGATTTCAACAACAACCGTCTACCGGGATTCCTCAAAAAATTAGGTAAGAAATACTGGCGGCACCAACTCATCCGCCAATTGAAACAACTGCGGAATTTCATTGTGCTTAGCCACGAAGATGCCGCTGAATGGACGGAACTCGATAATGTAAAAGTAATCTATAATCCGCTTCCTTTCTTCCCCGAACGTCAGTCCGACGGATTACGGAAACAAGTAATCGCAGTAGGCAGATATGTGCCGCAGAAAGGATTTGACCGACTTATCCCCGCATGGAGCATCGTCAGCAAGAAACATCCGGACTGGGTATTACGAATCTACGGCGATGGCATGAGAGAGCAACTCCAGCGGCAGATTGACGAACTCGGAATCACCTCCAACTGTATCCTGGAACATAACGTGCAGAATATTGTTGAGAAATATTGTGAAAGTTCCATCTTTGTTCTGTCCTCACGTTTCGAAGGATTCGGCATGGTGATCATCGAAGCAATGGCGTGTGGAGTACCACCCGTATCGTTCACGTGTCCCTGCGGCCCGAAAGACATCATCACCGATGGCAAAGACGGTCTGCTTGTGGAAAATGGAGATATAGAAGGACTGGCAGACAAAATCTGCTACCTGATAGAACATGAAGACGTCCGCCGGAAGATGGGAATACAAGCCCGCACCGACGTAGAGCGTTTTAAAATTGAACATATTGCCCGAGAATGGAAAAAATTATTTGAAACAAATTTAAGTATTAAGTATTAAGTATCAAGTATTAAGCGTGGCTGCTAGTACATTTATCCCACATGGCTAATACTTGATACTTAATACTTAATTTAATCCTTTATAAAGATGATTTGGTATAGTAAGTATTTACAAGTTTATGAAAAACCGTTTGCAGAAGCACCCGCATCTGCCATTGAAGAAGTGCGGCAGAATATTGCAAAGCTGCAAAGTGATGAACCGCTTGTCACCGTTTCAATTATCGGCTACAACGAAGAGAAACATCTGCTTGCCTGCCTGTGGTCTTTGAGCGAGATGGAATGCAAATATCCTGTAGAAATTATCGGGGTAGACAACGAATCGAAAGACAGCACGGCGGAGATATTCCGGCAATGCGGTGTACCTTATTATACAGAAACCCAACATAGTTGCGGATTCGCCCGCCTTTGCGGACTGAACCATGCCCGAGGTAAATATCATATCAATATTGACTCCGACACTATGTACCCTCCGAAATACGTAGAAATGATGGTAAACACCCTCGAACGCCCGGGCATTGTGGCCGTCTGCTCTTTATGGAGCTACATTCCGGATGAGAAACACTCGCGATGGGGACTGAAAATCTACGAAGCTGCCCGCGATTTGCACTTGTGGATGCAATCATTCAAACGTCCCGAACTTAGTGTGCGTGGATTGGTTCTTGCCTATCGCACAGAGTATGCACGGAAAACCGGCATACGCACCGATATCATCCGAGGTGAAGACGGTTATCTTGCTCTGCAACTCAAGCAATTCGGCAAAATAGCCTTTATCCGCAACCGCAAAGCACGCGCCGTAACAGGATATGGAACGGTGGGAGCTGACGGAAGCCTGTTCAACAGCTTTAAAGTGCGCGTTGCCAAAGGTCTGAAAGGACTGGGGGGAATATTTACTAAAAAGAAAGAATATAAAGACGAAGACAGCAATCTGATAAAGAACAAATAAACAAGTATGGGAAAACGAATAGAATATATTGACTTCATCAAAGGTATCTGCATTTTTATTGTAGTCTGGGGACATTCTATCCAAAATATGGGAGACGGCAACGACTTCTGGACCAATCCGGTACATGAATTTATCTGTTCTTTCCACATGCCCATATTCATGTTGGTCAGCGGTTTCTTTTTCAGTAAATCCATCGGAAAGCCACTCATACCGAATGTAACCCGAAGATTCAAACAGTTAATAATTCCTTGTTTCGGCTGGTCATTAGTGTTGGTCGCAATCAACATCGGATATATGCTCTATGAAGGAATGATCCCGTCTCCAACCGGAACGTTGAAATCTCTTTTTATAGAGACATTCACCCGTTTCTGGTTCTTACGCTCCGTTTTCATCTGTTTCACACTTGCCATCGTCAGCATGAAAATATTCAAAAAAGATACAGCCGCTTTCGTCATCTCGCTTCTGTGTTTCCTCGCATTGCCGGACAACGGACGTCTGCACCTCGACAAGTTTATGTATCCATTCTTTTGGATGGGGTATTTTATGCACAAATATATCGATGTAATCATGAAACACCGGGGAAAACTACTGGTCGCTTCACTCCTCGTTTTCGCTGTACTCCTCCCTTTCTATCAGAAAGAAGATTATATCTACATCACCGGAATGAGTATGTACGATTATCTGGGAGGAAAGTTCGTTTGTTATCCGCCATGGGAAAAATTGCCGATCATCTGTTATCGCTATTTGATCGGTTTCGCAGGAAGCCTGTTTATCTTCTTGCTACTGCAACGTATCTATCGTCCGCATTTCCGTGCAATCGAAAAAGTGGGCACATATACACTTGGCATCTATACCATACATATCTTGATTGAAGGCAACGTATTGAGTCGGTTCAACCTGTTGGACACCGGGTTCTTCATGTTCAACTTTATTATAACGCCAGCTATCTCCATTCTATTGATTCTTCTCTGCGTGGGAATAATCAGACTGTTGGAAATGACACGCTTCAGCAGCTTATTGTTTTTAGGAAAAACAAAAACAGTCATCATGCTATTAGCAATCTGCCTTATTAACGTATCCTGTATCAAAAAAATCAATTTATATCAAGGAGACAAAGACGATGAAAAAGAAGATAATTCAGGAAACAACAATTCTCCCCAAAGGAAAGACATCATCGTAGACACAGACTTCTTCTACCCTTTCGGGGATGAAAGCCAAAACTATACTGCGGAAATTACAATCAACACCCGCAACACTTTGCCCGAAGAAAATACCATAAAAACGGTTATTCCCGCACTAAAATACAATAAGTCGTGGCTCCTAATGCTTACCCAAGACGACTGCAAACAAGCCGCCTTCTCATGGACGTGGGCTGCCATCAATGGCAAACCTTTGACTAGCGGTTATTATTATCAACTCGGCCACCTGCAATATGATGACCTTCCACCCGATATTTATTATCTTGGTGAAACATTGGGAAGTACGGACGGAGCCGGAAACGAAGTCAGGTTCTCATTTACCACCACCCTCTCACCAGAATGGGAATGGATGGACGCCAAAACACAAATCTACAAAGGACAGACGCAAGAATATTATCGCTTCTTCATGAAATCAGGGCTGACATGGGGAGATGTCAAAGAGATGCTGAACTATGGAACAGGCATCTCCATACATGATGTGAATATAGATAATGAAGAAATCACTGTCGATAACCTACTTAAACATTACGACATTGCCTTGAATATCATCAAAGAGAAATTGTCTGGCAGAGGATGTAAAATGCTGGCTAAACCAAGCGGAATTGCTGAATATATCACCGCTGGACAAGTCCATTCTTCTATACAGACCATGACTTCCAACGACGGTGAAACACTATGTCCGGCAAAAACGGAAAACGATTTAAAAAAGGTGGTACTAAACAGAGGGTTCTATTCCATTGAGGATCTGAAAAAAGAAATCGACAAACAGCTACAATTATCACCGGAAGAACGAATGGCTATCAATGTCGGTGTTCATGGCACAGATGCTTCTTGGGCGGATCTGTTGCTCTGGATTAACAATAACTATGGAAAAAAGGGAGCGGACAACGTGTGGATACCCAACCAGGAAGAATATTATGAATACAATTTCTATCGTACACACGGCACAGCAGCAGTGACAAAGATAGATGAACATAAACTGAAACTGACCGTTCATCTGCCCAGTGAGGAAGACTTTTATTATCCTTCTCTCACAGTCAACCTATCTGGTATAAAGAAAGAAGATATTACCTCCCTTGAGGCCGGAAGCAGTGTTACAGGACTGTCTTATAGTAACTATGAAAATGGGATTATGCTCAATATCGATTGCAGGAAGTATCTGACAGAACATGCCGAAAACTTCGTGAAACGGTATGAAGCAAATACAGCAGATGCTTCTGTTAAAGCGGATGCCCTCTATTTTGTAAATATGCTAAAAGACTCGGATAAAAAGGAGGAATTAAAAAAGCGAATCAAGTGAACGGTTTATAAAAATCAGACACAGAAAAAGTAATAAATATATATTAACCATGAACGAAACCATTACCCTCTGCCTTGAAATTATTTTCTGGCTTGCCCTATTCATTGTGTTCTACACCTATCTGGGCTACGGAATTGTGCTTTACGTTCTCGTCAAGTTGAAAGAACTTTTCGTGAAACCTGTGAAGCGTTCGTTGCCGGCATCGGACGCTGGTTTGCCGGAAGTGACTCTCTTCATTACAGCATTCAACGAAGAAGATGTTGTAGACGAAAAGATGGAGAACAGTCTTGAACTGGACTACCCTGCGGACAAACTGCATATCGTATGGGTGACAGACGGAAGCGACGACAGTACAAACGAACGACTGCAAACCCGTTGGCAGGGAAAAGCGACCGTACACTTCCAACCCCTACGACAGGGTAAGACAGCCGCAATGACACGTGGAATGACGCTGGTGGACACTCCGCTCGTCGTCTTTACGGATGCCAACACCATGGTAAACCGGGAGGCAATACGGGAAATCGTACTTGCTTTCCAAGACCCGAAAGTGGGCTGCGTGGCCGGCGAAAAACGGATCGCCGTACAGACCAAAGACGGAGCCGCTGCCGGTGGGGAAGGTATTTACTGGAAATACGAATCAACACTGAAAGCACTTGACGCCCGCCTCTACTCTGCTGTAGGAGCAGCAGGCGAACTATTTGCCGTGCGTCGTGAACTATTCGAAGCAATGGAACCGGATACGTTGCTCGATGATTTTATTCTTTCGCTCCGGATCACCATGAAAGGTTATACCATTGCTTATTGCACCAATGCTTACGCCATCGAAAGCGGTTCGGCAGATATGCGCGAAGAAGAAAAGCGGAAAGTGCGCATCGCTGCCGGAGGATTGCAGTCCATCTGGCGACTTCGTCCGTTACTGAATCCTTTCCGCTACGGGATACTTAGCTTTCAATATACATCTCACCGGGTATTGCGATGGTCTATTACTCCGTTCCTGTTGTTTGCTCTCTTCCCGCTGAATATTGCAATTCTGCTGTTGGGCGGTTCCGCGATATTCTACGGAGTGCTGCTTGCCATGCAGGTTCTTTTTTACGGATTGGGATATTGGGGATATTATCTATCCACCAAACAGATAAAAAACAAGTTGCTTTTTATCCCCTACTATTTCTTATTTATGAATGTCAATGTGCTGAAAGGCATCCGTTATCTGAAAAAGAAAAAAGGAAGCGGAGCCTGGGAAAAGGCGAAACGCGCTGAAAAGTAAAACAAATGCTATTATCTTTTGTTATCCTTACTATAAGACATTAGTCTCTATCATCTAATAAAAAACAGACATGAACAGAATATTACATGATGCGAATAACGCACAAAGAATATTGAAACTGACGGCAGATACAATGCTATTGGTTGACAGGCACGGAGTCTGCGTAGACATTGAGCCTCATTGTGATCTATGGTTTCTGCAAGAGGATATACTTTTAGGAAAAAATATATTTGAGCTTTTACCAGAATATACGAGAGAGAGGGTGATGCCCATCTTCCAGATTGTACTCGAAGAACAAAGAAGCATCAGCAAGAACTTCAAGTTGGTGCTGAAAGGCGAAACTTTTTACTTCAAATGCCTCATGTTCCCTTATGACGGTATGGTGCTTTGCCAATATCGCGACATCACGCAAAGAAGCAACGTAAAAAGACAGTTGGAACAGGCAAATCTCACCCTGCGGGCTATCCAAAAGGTAGCCCAGATAGGACAATGGACGTACAATACGAAACAGAATATTTTTCATTATCTTGGATATACCGGTGTTTTGTGCGAGGAAAATGTGCAAAACCTTGCCATTGAGAAATATGTGGAACTGATTGTAGAAGAAGACCGTCAGAGTTTTATGGAATGGTGTCGGGTGAACGAAAAAGAACTCAACATGGAAAGCATCAGCTACCGTGTCCGCCTGAACGGAGAAATCTTCTATATGCGTATCCAGACTTATCTGCGTGAACAACGCTCCGACGGTAGTTTCAATATCGAAGGCTATATCCAGAACATCACGGACATACAGCATCGTAGAAATGACATCAATACACTGACTCATGCCATCAACAACGCCAAAGAAAGTATCTTTGCCGCCAAGCCCGATGGCACGATTATCTTTGCCAACCGTCGTTTCCTGTACAATCATGGTATTTCAGAAAACGAAGACATCAGTCAATTAAAGATTTACAATGTCGCCGCAGATATGCCTACACAAGAGGCTTGGAACGAACGTTGCAAAGATGTCATACACGGTGGCAGCAGTAACTTTGTGGCTCATCACCCATCTAAAATCAATAAAGGTATATTGGCTTATGAAGGCACGATGTACAACGTGACCAATGATTCCGGAGAAGAAAGTTACTGGTCGTTTGCCCATGATATTTCCGAGAGGATTCGGTACGAAGCCCAAATCAAACGGCTCAACCAAATCATGGATACAACCATCAACAATCTCCCTGCCGGGATTGTAGTGAAGGAAATCAACAACGACTTCCGATACATTTACCGGAATCGGGAGGCCTACAACCGCGATCTTTATAAGAACGACCCTGTCGGCAAGAATGACTTCGATTTCTACCCGCCTATCGTAGCCGAAAAGAAGAGACAAGAAGATATCCAGGTGGCCACCACCGGAAAAGGTCTGCACTGGACTGCTGAAGGAAAGGACAGAAACGGAAACATGATTATCCTCGACAAACGGAAAATCCGGGTGGACGGTGACGAATTGTCTTCGCCTATCATCGTCAGCATCGAATGGGACATCACGGAGCTGGAAATGATAAAACGGGAACTTCAATCGTCGAAAGAGAAAGCGGAAATGTCTGATAGCCTGAAGTCGGCCTTCCTCGCCAATATGAGTCATGAAATACGTACGCCGCTGAATGCTATCGTAGGTTTCTCGCATCTCATTGCCGAAAGCGACGATGCGGAAGAACGGAAGACGTATTATAACATCGTAAACGCGAACAACGAACGTCTCCTGCAACTTATCAACGAGATTCTCGACCTCTCGAAGATTGAATCGGGAACCATCGAGTTTTCCTTCGGACCGGCTAGTCTCCATAATCTCTGCCGGGAAGTGCACGATGCTCATATATTCCGTACTCCGCAGGGAGTAAGCCTTGTCTATGAATCCTCGGACGAAAGTCTGATGATTGAAACGGACAAGAACCGGGTATTCCAGGTGATTTCAAATCTGATTGGAAATGCTGTCAAGTTTACGAAGGAAGGAAGCATCAGTTATGGTTACAAACTAGTGGACAATCAGATTGTATTCCACGTAACGGATACCGGAACAGGAATTGAACCGGAGAAAGTGGGGCGTGTGTTCGAGCGTTTCGCAAAGCTGAACAATCATGCGCAGGGCACAGGATTGGGGTTATCTATCTGTAAGTCTATTGTTGAACGGCTCGGTGGAAAGATTTCCGTCAACTCCGAATTTGGCAAGGGGACGACGTTTACATTTACTTTACCATACACGATTGCAAATCCTGCAAATGTGGATTCTTCAAAGAAAGAGAATGGTGAAGGGAACATTGCTGGAATAGCATCTGCCGGAAAAACTGCTGATTCGAATGTTGACAGTTCTGTAAATACACGGCATGCCTGTATTTTGGTTGCCGAAGATACGGACAGCAATTTCGACTTATTGAAGGCTATTCTAGGTAAAGACCATCAGCTTATACGTGCGCATGACGGAATGGAAGCTGTCACGATGTTCGATGAAGTGAAACCGGATCTTATCTTGATGGATATCAAGATGCCGAATCTGGACGGACTGGAAGCTACAAAAATCATCCGTGAACTGTCTGCCACTGTTCCTATTATTGCTCAAAGTGCCTTTGCATACGAACAGGACAGGAAAGCGGCTGAAGAAGCGGGGTGCAATGATTTTATAGCTAAACCAATAGCGGATGATAAATTGAAAGCAATGATTCATAAATGGTTGCTTCCTTCGTAGAGAGCTTAATCCCTCATGATACAACCAGCAAATAATTTAGATTAAATGAAAGCCTTTTACAGACTGTTTTATTACATATCCATCGTGCTGACCAGTATTTTGGCAGGAGTTACCATTGCGGGTGCTTTCGTAGGCAATGCCGCACCGGATAGTTTCAAATTTATGCCTTTCATCGGTTTGATACTGCCGATACTTTTATTGGCTAATCTTGCTTCTGCTATCTACTGGACGATTCGTTGGCGGTGCTGGGTTTTCATCCCTCTGATTGCTATATTCAGCAATTGGGGGTATATAAGCTGTGTATTACAATCGCCTTTTTTCAGTCCGGCTTCGTCACCGATGGTTAAAATGAATGTATATACTCCGGGAGTGTTGACGGTTGCTACTTACAACGTCGATGCCTTTAACCACGAGCATACCGGCTACTCATGCAAGGAGATTGCTTCTTACATGAGAAATCTGCAAGCAGATATTCTCTGTTTTCAAGAATTTGGCATTAACGATGAGTTTGGCATCGATAGTATATACGCAGCTCTTTCTAATTGGCCGTATCATTATATTCCTTCTTCGCCCGAAGGGAAGAATCTGTTGCAACTGGCTGTTTTCAGCCGTTATCCTATCAAGGAGGAGCATCTTATCATCTATCCTGATTCGAAAAATTGCAGTCTTGCATGTGATATTGAAATCAATGGTCGCACCATCCGCCTGTTCAACAATCATCTCCAAACAACGGAAGTAAGCCAGAACAAGCGCAAACTGGAAAAGGGACTTCGTACGGATGATTCCCAAAGAGTGGAACATGCTGCCCTGGGACTTATCGACGGCTTACATGAGAATTTCCGGAAACGGGCCGTACAAGCTGATCTTCTCAAGCAACTGATAGCCGCCTCCCCCTATCCTACTCTAGTCTGCGGTGACTTTAACTCTCTGCCGTCTTCGTATGTTTATCATACTATAAAAGGTGATAAGTTGCAGGATGGTTTTCAGAGGAGCGGGCATGGGTATATGTATACTTTCAAGTACTTCAAGCATCTGTTGAGAATCGACTATATTCTCCATTCACCGGAACTGAATAGCACGGATTACTTCTCGCCGGATCTTAATTATAGCGATCATAATCCGGTGGTGATGAGGATGAAATAAAAAAGATGCTCCGTTTATTGAACGAAGCATCTTTTTATATAAATATTCTAGAATGTAAACTTAACGCCTAACTGCATCTGCCATGCACTACCTGTAGAAGCAGTATAATCCCATTTAGAATTTTTCTGGAACACCTCGCGAGAAGATGCATTCATCTGATAAGTAAGAGGTTCTCCTACCTTACTTGCTGTTTTTAACAACCTTACATTATCATAACTCTGCAAACCGCAAGAGCGATAAGCCCCCCACTTCGAATTTAATAAGTTACCAATATTCAACATATCAAGACTTACTTGAATACCGTACTTACGGCTACCAATCTTAGCATAAAAATCCTGTGCTATCTTCATGTCAAAACGGTGAATCCACGGTTCTAAAGAAGAAGCACGTTCTACATACTGCCCCTTGTGATCATTCAAATAAGAGTCATTATTTACATAGTTCCAAAAATCTTCTTGTTGGTCTACCGCCGAATAAGTCACATTATTTTGTTTATCTTTAATATCCACAAATGTCATTTCTTCTTTAGAAGCAGGCACATACATCAAATCGGAATAGTTTCCGTCACCGTTCATATCATTAGAATAGGTATAAGAAAAACGTCCTTGTTGGTAACCTGTATAGAACAAAGAAACAGTCGTTTTCATATTCGCATAAGCAACTTCATAAGAAGCATTAGCTATCAAACGATGCGGGGTAGAAAATAAAGAATAAGAGACACCCGGATCATTCAATGAATTAACTGCAACATTATTCTGCCATACTGAAGCCGCCGATGAACCTGGATTTGCCGTCATATCTTTAGCCATTGTATAAGTGTACCCAAATGAACCTGTAAAGCCAAAATCAAATTTCTTCGTTAATACTGCATTAAAAGAATATTGATAACCTTTTTCATCCCCATTAGTCAACTGTATAACGGTTTTCGTCTTAGGATTGTCATAGTAATTATTCTTAGTCCAATATACACGTCCCGGTTGTTCATTATAGGTTCCAGAAGGGGCCTTTTCGTTCATATTCTTCTGAACAACATTATATATATCACGTGTATACATAGCACCAACAGAAAGCATAAATCCATAAGGTAACTGAAACTCTGCATTTACATTACTACGCCAAACTTGAGGCATTTTAAAATTCGGATCCACATAAGCTATAGCACCGGGGACCTCATTTCCCGGAGTTGATGGAAACATATCCGGATTTTGGGTAAGAGTTTCTTTATAATTTGGATTAAAAGCAAAGTTTGCCGGTAATTCCGAAGTCTCAAATTCGACCATATTTTGCATCTGACCTGCATTTGTCGGTTGGTTAGTGAACCATACAAATGGTAATAACCCTGTAAACAAGCCTGTACCTCCAGTCAAAACAATAGAACGGTCACCTTTTATATCCCAATTAAATCCTAAACGAGGAGATATTAACAATTTACTTTTCGGCCATTCGGATACGTCAACATTCGTTCCATTAAATGACTGTTCTTTGATAGCCGCATTCCCTAACAAATCATCAAAATATAACGGTAAATCAAAGCGTAATCCATATGTCAATTTTAAATTAGGTGTAATAGAATATTCATCTTGTGCATAAGCTCCCAACATACCAAATGTCAGTTCAGCTCCCGGAGCGTCTTTTCCATTATATCCATAAGTAATGCCATACAGCATCGGTTTTTCTCCCGTCATAAAATCGTCCATTGAAGCATAACGATAATATCCATAAGGAGCACGTAAATATGAATTCATGAAATACTGTCTTTCAAATGTTGCACCGGCAGTTATCAAATGGTTTCCTTTATTAATAGTTACATTGTCAGTAACACTAAATACATTATTCTCGACATCATTAAAAGGAGTAAACAATTCTGTACCCAATGTCATATACTGCTTACCGTCCTTGTAAATATCAACCATTGGAAACGCATCTCCCTTAGTTGTACGAGAATCTCGGATATGGGTATAAGTCACTAATAATTTGTTTTGTACTGA
>CEAI01019114.1_pt1 | contig 16106 bp, 10 predicted proteins | sample 557641 | NCBI WGS metagenome assembly CEAI01 (sample SAMEA3182100, study PRJEB8094) | gut metagenome | biome: human; feature: gut; material: Stool; isolation source: human stools | place: Canada | collected 2012-06-20
CTGATCGGGTAACCAGCGTACTAATGGATTCTGTTCGAAACCAGCTTCGGATTGAAGCAACTTAATACCGGAAAAGACACCGCCATATTGATCTTGCCAACCTCCTCCAGTGGTCAGGAGCTGTTCTAATACTAATGTGTAACTACATATATCATTTTTATCCCAAGCCAATCCGCAGAAATCATTGATTGCTCCGAGCACGGTAGATGCCAGTATGGAACTGGTTCCCAAGCCAGAGCCCGCAGGAATAGCAGCCAGCAGAGTAATTTCGATTCCTGAACCGAAATCTTCCAGCTGTTTAGCTAAAGAAGGATAAGATTCCGTAGAGAATGCCGGTGCAAAGCCCGCCAATGTAAGGGCGGCTTTCGGAATAGAGAATGGAGAACCTACCTTTTTATAATCTTGCAGTTCCTCGTAATTCCTTATCACTTCCATTGCACCCATGTCGATAGAGCGAAGAGTGATGTGATATTCCTTGCATGGTTTCACATATACTTGTAGCGGTGGTTGACCGTTTAGTTCGATAGCAAGATTTACAACACTTCCCCCTGAATAAAGAGAGTAGGGAGGTGTGTCCGTCCACCCTCCGGCCACATCAATACGCACAGGACTGCGTCCCCATACGATTTGATCGGAATAAACGTTGAGTATGGGATGGCTCTTTCGTTCGCTCATTACCCCCAATAAACCGTCGCGAAGCAGTTGAAAGGCTGCCTGTTCCTCTTTGGCACAATCCTTGTCTTCATGTAGTTTCATGATACGTGCACGAAGCATCCGGTTGTGTATCCGTAACATGGGGGCAGCATCTTCTTTCAAGACGTCAGGCATGCCCAGATTGAAACGTACAAATTCATTTGCGGCATCCAGCAAATCGAGTTGATAGAATACGCTCTTCTCATAATTGGCCGCCAATCCTTTCCAGTTCTCCTTGCGGAAAGCATTGCGCTGTTCGTAAAGACGCTTGAGGTTGGCGTTTGCGGATATTTCGTCTGCAGAAACTTTTTCTGCTTTCAACCAAAGTTTTTTCCCTTCTTCCAGTTGTGGCTCCGAGGTCATCCAGCGTACTAATATGCCTAAATCTTCCACAGAAGCCACTTTGGGGAAGATGGATGCCGATTGTAAATCATCTGTACGCCCTTTTATATCCTCCCAGGTAATTCCTCTATCTTCCATCCAACGGGTAAAAGGAACATTAAGGTAAGTAGTCGTTATTTTGTCCAACGCTCCTTTGAATACATCATCCAATCCATACGGACGCGCAACAAACTCATTCTCACCGATAGGAATAATGTCAATGCAAACCCCATCCGGCAAATTGATGCTCCACTGGTTTTCAGGAACTCCTGTAATAATCTGGCGGGAACCTAATTTCCATTCTTTTCCCACATGGCTATTCTCAATCCATAAATTGGCGTTGTCGGCAGAAAGAGAAACTTGTGTGATGGAATTCTGTATAAAGATAGCCGGATTTGGCTTTACTTTCCGGTGCATGATTCTTCTTTGGTCCCGTACCTTGTCCTGTATGGCTAAAGTAGAAGAAATCAGTTCGTGACTTGTGCCGTAATGGTAGAATTCTCCACCTGGCAACGGCAATATAGCTACGGATAACTGATTGATTTCTTCATCTTTCGTTTTAGGATGCTCTCCCAAAGCCAAACCATAGTCCGAGTATAAGTCATAATAAGTAATATCCTTCGTACCTTCTTTCAATGACCGTTTCATCAATACTTCTATGGCGCGGTCACTCAAAATCCAGATGCCGATATCCATCAGGAAAAGATGAGTTTTCGACAATCCTTCCAACTCTTCCAAAGAAGGTTTCTGCAACATGAAATCGAGCACCTCCGGTTTTTTCCGGTCGGAAACAAACACGCCATGATGAGTTGCCAATGAAGGATTCACCCACAGCCCGTAGCATACTACATCTGCGTTCGGAATATCCTGAAGCGGTTTTTCCGAACGGATATATACGTCTCCGCTAGCAATCAGCGTATTCAGACCGGCCGGAGCCTGATTCATAATCCTTTCATAGAGCGGGAGCTGCAATGATAACAGATTCTGTCCCAGCTTTTGTCCTCTTTCCCAACTGAAGATCGGGATAGGAGTTAATATTTTGCCGGAAGGGCCGTAGCTGGGTAGCCGACGGCTTTGTCCGCCTGCATGGAGCAATATTTTTTTTTCGTGTCCTATCCAGTTGCTGAAAGACTCTTGTGGAGCGAATGCCTGATGGCAAGCTTGCAATAACCATGTGGTTCCGCCGCCGGAGCCTAGTTTGCTCCCTATGGGGTCTGATGTACAAAACCAATCGGTATGGTTAACTTCTTCCAGTTCGTGGAAGCAATGGATCAAATTGGGTGGTAAAGATAATAACTTTTGCATAGTAGAATCTGCGTTGGCTTAGATAGAATCTAAGCGAATTAAACTCCCGTAAAAATACTATTTATATTCCTGCTTTTCAATATTTTTCTTCTGTTTTGAAGAATAAATTTTCTTTTCAGCTTTTAGATGTCATTTTCAGTCATCATGTCCCAGGTGTCATTAAGTGCCTGCATGGATGGAAATAATAAATCAGCCCCGGCATCCAGCAACACTTGCCCGTTCAAAGGACCCGTATTGACTGCTATGGTGAAAATACCCGCGTTGTGTCCGGCTTCCACTCCTAACGGAGCGTTTTCTACTACAACCGCTTCATCCGCTTTGATCCCTCCTTTTTTCAAAGCCATCAAATACGGCTCGGGATTGGGTTTGCCATATTTTACATCGAACGCTGTAACCATCAGTTCTTTGTGAAACATTCCCGGATAGTGGTGTTCCAGCCGTTCGAGCAGGGATAACTGACCGGAGCCGGTGACCACCATCGGAATCAGCCCGTCCTTCTTCACTTTTTGCAGTAACTCCCATGCACCGGGCATAGGCTTTGCTTCGGGATATGAATTGAACAAAACACTTTTCTCCTGATAGATACTTTCTATCTCCTCCTGTGTGGCTTCTCTACCCAATTCACGTTGAAAAACAATATTGATTGTAGAGGCTCCTGTCCGTCCTTCATGCATATATGCTTCTTCGCGACTAAGAGTGAGCCCATGAGATTTCATTACTTTATGCCAGGCTTCCGAATGATAAGGCATAGAGTCAAAGAGTACGCCGTCCATGTCAAACAGGACGGCTTTCAGTTTCTTTTTCATACTTTGTACGTTGCGGAATCTTTTTAAGATGATATTTTATTTTTTATGAGCATTTTCTTCAGATCAGACACGGGAATAACTACATCGTATTGTTTCCCGGAATCCTTGCCGATATATCTGTAGGTAATATTTTTATTGTTCTCCACGCAGGTTTTTATGAATATCTGGGTGGCAGGATCGGTCTGACTTGCTAGCGTTGACACAATACCCTCTTTCACTTCAGCTGCGTTTTCTTCAATCTGGCTGATAGGACACAACTCTTCGTCCACACTGCATATATAAACAACCGATTCACCTATGATTTCGATTTTTTCGACAACGACTTCTTCACTGGCCTGCATTGGAAATTGCAGATTCGCCATTTTCAGTTGCGCTTCAAGCTTTGTCTGTCCGCTTTGTGCCGGGTCGGCATTTGTATTGATAACCTCTTTCAATTCTTCGGCAGTAAGTTCGCAAACCGCTTGTTCGCCCGACTTATTCCCTACAAATATCATGTGTAATCCGGAATTACACTTAGCCATCAATTTCAGCATTTCCTTTACATCAGCAGCCGGATTCTGAAACATCATTTTGATAGATGATTTCATGCTTTCCGGATTATCTTTCAAAATCTTAATATTGGTAATTTCCTCGTTCATGTTGAGAGTGTACACTACGTTATCCCCGTCGTAGATGATACTGGTAATATTGCCGACTTCTCCCATGTCCAGCGGACACTGTTTGTTGGCTATCCCGATTACAGTTTTGAGTTTGGCTTCCTGACAACCGGTCATGACTATCATTAGCAATGATACGCTACATAGTAGCATGAGTCCACTGGACTTCTTTAATAAATTTCCTGCCATTCTATTTGTTTTTTAAGTTTGATTCGCTTCATCTACAACTGTATACGAGGCAAAGATAACGATAAAAAATGAGAGATAAGTTAGAAAGGGAAGATAGTTGCAAATGACGCTCCCAAGCGATTAACTACATAATTATTTGCTGTTTAGAAGAATATGTGTATTTTTGTAACGTTATAAACTCGACGATAGCATGAAAAAGAGAGTATTATTGTTGCTACCATTGTTTTTAGGCGCCTGCTCTGATAGTGGGGAAAGTCCTGTTATCAAGATAGAAAAGCTTTATGCGAAGATCGAATCGGACGGTGAAAATACCAGTTCCGATGAAAAAGACTATGCGAATCAGAGGGAGGAACTGCCCGCCTTGAAAGTGGGAGATGAAGTGAAAGCCTTTCTGCTTTTGGATGGAAATGGGGCAGAACTGAAAACCTTTAAACTTCAGAATGACGATGAAGTGGATACCAAACTCTTTTATGAGCAAACAGAAGTATCTACAGAGGGAAATCTGACAGATGTGGAAAAAGGACAGCTTCGTTTTAAGGATGGGGTGTCAAAAGCCAAAATTATGGTGATTGCGACCATTAAACAGGTAGATAAGAACGGTGATGTGAAATTAGAGTTCTATCTTTCTTCCAAAGCCGAATGTGAAGGAGCACAGGAAGAAATCGGTTTGAAGACGAAAGTGGAAGATGAGAAGTAGAAGTGGTGAGCAGTAAACGGTACAACGGGCAATAAGCGGTACAATCGGAAACTGCAATCAATTGAATATAATAATGAACGGTGAACAAATCCATGTATATAGCATAGTTGTTCACCGTTCATTGTTTATAGTTTACCGTTTATAAAACGTTCTTGATTTATAGTTTTGCACGGATTGCTTTTGATTCCTCTTCATAACCCGGTTTGTCCAGCAAGGCAAACATATTCTTTTTGTATGCTTCCACACCCGGTTGGTTGAATGGGTTCACGCCCAACAAATAACCGCTGATACCACAAGCCTTTTCGAAGAAATAGAGCAGACCACCAATGTTGTATTCGCTCAATTCCGGAAGTACGATGCGCATATTAGGTACGCCACCGTCTACGTGAGCCAGCTGCGTTCCCAGTTCGGCCATCTTGTTCACTTCGTCCACACGCTTGCCGGCTAAGAAGTTCAAGCCGTCCAGATTTGCTTCGTCAGAAGGAACTTCCAGTTTGTGGTTAACTTTCTCTACTGAAATCACAGTTTCGAAGATAGAACGTTCGCCTTCCTGAATCCATTGACCCATAGAATGAAGGTCTGTAGAGAAATCTACCGATGCAGGGAAGATACCCTTATTGTCTTTTCCTTCCGATTCTCCGTAAAGCTGTTTCCACCATTCGCTTACATAGTGCAGTTTCGGGCAGAAGTTAACGAGGATTTCGATCTTCTTGCCATTCCTGTACAACTCATTGCGGGTAGCAGCATAAATAGCAGCCGGGTTTTCAGTAAATGCAACGTCCGATCCGCATACTTTTTCCATATCGGCAGCACCGGCAACCAGTTTGTCGATATCAAATCCGGCTACTGCGATAGGCAGCAAACCAACCGGAGTCAGTACAGAGAAACGTCCGCCTACGTTGTCAGGGATGATAAATGTTTTATATCCTTCTTTGTCAGCTGTAACACGGGCAGCACCTTTTTTAGCGTCCGTCACAGCAACGATTACTTTCTTTGCAGTTTCTTTACCGCGCTGATCTTCACATTGCTTTTTCAGCAAACGGAAAGCAAGAGCAGTTTCGGTAGTAGTTCCTGATTTAGAAATATTGATGACACCGAATTTCTTATCTTTCAGATATTCAGTCAGTTCGTACAGATAATCTTCGCTGATATTGTGTCCTGCATAGATCATGACAGGAGCCGTTTTCTTTTCCTGCAGCCAAGTGAAGCTGTTAGACAAAGCTTCGATTACGGCACGGGCACCCAGATAGCTGCCACCGATACCGGCAACGATTACTACTTCACAGTTATCTCTTAATACTTTTGCTGTAGCGTTCAGGTCGGCTAAGTGTTCTTTAGTGATAGAAGAAGGCAAATGCAACCATCCTAAAAAGTCATTACCTTTGCCTGTACCTTTTTCAAGCATTTCCTGTGCGGCTTTTACTTCAGCTTCGTAAGCAAAAACCTTTTCTTTGGAGATAAATCCAAATGTCTTTTCAATGTTTAAACTAATCATATCGTTCTTGTTTAAAGATTATCTAAAAGAGTCAGTCAGCAATTTAATCTCGATCATTGGTGAGATACGTTCGTATAGGATGTTATACACAGCGTCCAGTATCGGCATATTGACATGATGATGCTTATTGATTTCTTTGATACATTTCGTACCATAGTAACCCTCTGCAATCATTTCCATTTCAATTTGCGCACTCTTCACGGAATACCCTTTACCTATCATCGTTCCGAAAGTACGGTTACGACTAAAGTTGGAGTAGCCGGTCACCAATAAATCCCCCAGATAAACAGATTCATCCACGTTTCTGTTCAACGGATGCACCGTGTTCAGGAAACGATTCATTTCCTGAATGGCGTTAGAAATCAATACAGCCTGGAAGTTGTCGCCATATTTCAGTCCGCTACAGATACCGGCAGCAATGGCATACACGTTTTTGAGCACCGAACTGTATTCGATACCCGCCACGTCATCACTGACAGATGTTTTGATAAAACTGCTTCCCAGACGGCGTGCGAAGATACGTGCCTTGTCTTTATCAGGGCAGGCGATAGTCAGGTAGGAGAGTCGCTCCAAAGCTACTTCTTCTGCGTGGCAGGGACCTGCAAGGACTGCTATGTTTTCTGGTGGCACACCATATTCTTTTGTGAAGTATTCCGATACAATAACGTTGTCATCGGGTACGATTCCTTTGATAGCGGTGATGATAAACTTATCTTTTATCTTGGTTTTCAACTTTTTCAGATGCGCCTTCAGATAAGGAGAGGGAGTGACGAAGATCAGTGTATCCGATTCTTTCACAACATCGTTGATGTTGGAACTGAAAGTGATGCGTCTCGTATCAAATTTCACTCCTGTCAGATAAGCCGGATTGTGCCCTAATCGTTTAAAATCGGCAATGCGGTCGTCTCGCCGCATGTACCAATTGATAGAGTCCTCTTGGGCCAGACACATCTTTGCGATGGCTGTAGCCCAACTTCCTCCGCCCATTATCGCTATCTTGCCGGGTAATTTCATTTGTATGGATTTGGATGAAGAACTTATTAAATTTTCTGTATCCACTCAGTTACGTCGTTTACCGACGGATTGGTCAGTTCTAATTTATATTTCTTGTTAATGCCGCAGATGTCCTGGTGCAGCTTCTGCGGATTGACATCTTTCATGTCGGCAACTGTGTTGTAACCGGCTTTTTGAATCACCGGAACCCAGTCTTCTGCGATTCCCAATTCCATGTATTTGGCAGCAGCGTCTTTTTTCACTACTTTTTCCGGGCGCATTTGCGGGAAGAACAATACTTCCTGAATGGTAGTCTGTCCGGTCATTAACATCACCAGACGGTCGATACCGATACCGATACCCGATGTAGGAGGCATACCGTATTGTAAAGCGCGCAGGAAGTCCTGATCGATAATCATCGCTTCGTCGTCTCCCTTGTCGGCCAAACGCATTTGTTCTTTGAAACGTTCTTCCTGATCCAGCGGATCGTTCAATTCCGAGTAGGCATTAGCCAGCTCTTTACCGTTCACCATCAGTTCGAAACGTTCGGTCAGTCCCGGTTTAGAGCGGTGCATCTTGGTCAGCGGAGACATTTCAACCGGATAATCGGTGATGAAAGTCGGCTGGATATATGTACCTTCGCAGAATTCTCCGAAAATTTCATCAATCAGCTTGCCTTTACCCATCGTCTCGTCGATTTCTTCCATCTTCAGTTCTTTGCAGACTTGGCGGATTTCCTCTTCGCTCTTGCCGTTCAGGTCATATCCTGTCTTTTCTTTGATAGCGTCCAGAATAGGCAGACGGCGGTAAGGAGCTTTGAAGTTGATGGTTTTTCCGTCAACCACTGTTTCTGTGCTACCGTTTACTGCGATACAAATACGTTCCAACAACTTTTCGGTGAAATTCATCATCCAGTTGTAATCCTTATATTGTACGTAGAGTTCCATACAAGTGAACTCCGGGTTATGGGTTTTGTCCATACCCTCGTTACGGAAGTTCTTACCTATTTCATATACACCTTCAAAACCACCTACGATCAGTCGCTTCAGATAAAGTTCTGTTGCGATACGCAGGTAAAGATCCATGTCCAGTGAGTTATGGTGAGTGATGAACGGTCGTGCGCTTGCTCCACTGGCAATAGATTGCAAGATGGGAGTTTCCACTTCCGTGTAACCGGCTTCGTCCAAAGCATTGCGCAATGTTTTCACAACAGTGGCACGTTTCAGGAATGTTTCTTTGATACCGTCGTTCACTACCAGGTCCACATAGCGTTGGCGATAACGGAGTTCGGGATCTTCAAAAGAGTCATAAGCTACCCCGTCTTTGTATTTAACGATAGGCAACGGTTTGATAGACTTTGCAAGTACAGTCAGTTTCTTAGCATGGATACTGATTTCACCCATTTGTGTGCGGAACACGAAACCTTCGATACCGATAAAGTCACCTAAGTCGAGCAGGCGTTTGAATACAGAGTTGTACAGTTCCTTGTCTTCTCCCGGGCAGATATCATCGCGGGTGATGTACACCTGGATGCGACCTTTAGAGTCTTGCAATTCAACGAAAGATGCTTTACCCATCACGCGGCGGCTCATGATACGGCCGGCTACGGAAACTTGGCGTGGCTCCTCGTCGTCTTTAAATTCAGCTTTAATATCTGTAGAGAAAGCATTGGTTACATACTCTGCTGCAGGGTATGGATCAATACCCATCGCACGAAGCTCATTCAGGCTGTTGCGTCGAATGATTTCCTGTTCACTTAGTTCTAATATATTCATTTCGTTACGTATTAACTCAATTTTGGAGGCAAAAATACGAAACTTTTCTCATATATCCTGTAATCCACCTCTTTTTTGTATCTTTGCCGTCTCAAACTAATAGGTATGACAGGACAAAAGACACCCACTGCGTTGGGTACGGAAAAGATTGGGAAGCTTTTAATGCAGTATGCCATTCCGGCAATTATCGCCATGACGGCGTCTTCTCTTTACAATATGGTAGATAGTATTTTTATCGGTCACGGGGTAGGTGCGATGGCTATTTCCGGGTTGGCATTAACTTTCCCGCTAATGAATCTTGCCGCGGCTTTCGGCTCGTTGGTCGGTGTCGGTGCGGCTACATTGATTTCGGTGAAGCTAGGACAGAAAGATTATGATACCGCACAGCAGGTTTTGGGAAATGTGTTTGTATTAAACCTTATTATAGGTATCTCTTTTACGGTAATCGTTCTTCCTTTTCTCGATCCGATACTTTACTTTTTCGGAGGAAGCGATGAAACGGTGAAGTATGCCCGTGAATTTATGCAGGTTATCTTGCTCGGAAATGTGGTTACCCATTTATATCTGGGGCTGAATGCAGTGCTCCGTGCTTCGGGCCATCTGCAGAAAGCGATGATGGCAACAATAACGACAGTGATAATCAATGTATTGCTTGCTCCATTGTTTATTTTTGTATTCGACTGGGGAATCCGTGGGGCGGCTACGGCTACGGTTTGTGCGCAGTTGATTGCATTGGTCTGGCAGCTTCATCTGTTCTGCCGCAAAGATGAACTGATACGGTTGAAAAAGGGGATTTTTCGTTTGAAACGGAAAATCGTGTTGGATTCGCTGGCTATTGGTATGTCTCCCTTTCTGATGAATATGGCGTCTTGCTTTATTGTGATTCTGATTAATCAGGGATTAAAAGAGCATGGAGGTGATTTGGCGATCGGTGCATTCGGTATTGTTAATCGTATTGTTTTTGTCTTTATTATGATTGTATTGGGACTAAACCAAGGGATGCAGCCCATTGCGGGATATAATTTTGGTGCGAAGCTCTATCCTCGTGTGACGGAAGTACTGAAAGTAACCATTTGTTGTGCAACTGTAGTGACAACGATTGGTTTTCTGATCGGTATGTTTATTCCGGAAATCGTATCTTCCATCTTTACTTCGGACGAAGAGTTAATCAGCATTGCTTCTAAAGGTTTTCGTATTGTGGTATTTTTCTACCCGATTGTTGGGTTTCAGATGGTAGCTTCCAACTTCTTCCAGAGTATTGGAATGGCAAGTAAAGCCATTTTCTTGTCGCTGACGCGGCAGATGTTATTTCTCGTTCCCTGTTTATTGATTCTACCTCACTATTATGGACAAATGGGCGTTTGGGCCAGTATGCCTGTGGCAGATTTGGCGGCTAGTCTTATATCCGGAGGAATGTTGTGGTGGCAGTTCCGGCAGTTTAAGAAAGTTACTGTTTGATAAGTTTGTTCCGATATTCTTTAGGAGATATACCGACATACTGCTTGAAATATTTCCCGAAGAATGATTGTGTGGGGAAGTTGAGTTTGGTTGCTATTTCCTTAATACTTAAATCGGTATTATCGAGCAGATATTTAGCTTCTGTAATGACATTCTGTATAATCCACTGCAAAGCACTGCTCCCTGATTTCTCCTTGATGACAGAAGAAAAATATCGGGCGGACAAGCATTGCTTGTCTGCATAAAAAGTAACATCACGTTCCTGACGATAATATCGATAAAGGGTAATCATGAAATTTTGGAAGATCTTATCCTTTTTATCCTGTGGCAGTGGTGTTTGGGGTTCGTTACTGAAATAAATGTTTAATAACTCATAGCATATCACCTGTCCCCAGGATTTGATTAATTCAGAAATTAAATGTTGTTTCTGACGGGAACTGTTACAGATATTCTCCCTGTTAATTCGTTTTTCTACAGATTTGAGCAAGTTCTCTACAAATGTATATTGCTCTTCAGAGAGCGACAGGCAGGGATTTTCCCGCAAATAAAGCAAATTTTCCGAGTTAGCTACTTTGTTTACTATTGGTATGACATAATCCAGGTCGACCTCTATCATGATTCCTTCCAAGTCTGCGCTTCTTTGGCGTATCTGTAGAAGGTTGGCTGCTGTATATATGAAAAGATTCCTTTTGTTAATCTGATATGGTCTACCTCCCAACAGGATTTCCGCCTGTCCTTTCTGGCAGAGGAAAAGTCCGCATTGGTTGAATTCGGAAATAATGCATCCTTCTTTCATGGAAGTATCTTCCGGAGATATTATAACATACTTGAATGGCATCAGTGGTTCCATATTCCTTTTCGTTGAAATGAATTTCTTTACAAAGTAATAAACAAATAAATACAAATAGCAAACTATTTCGGCTTTTTATCTTAGGTAACGTACAAATAGAACAATGTTTCGTCTAAATCAACCTTTCTCCTCATGTTTGCTTGGGATACTTTTGTGGCAACTAACTAATAAGTGAAAATATGAGACGATTAGACTTCTTATTAACAGGATTTTTAGCAGTTCTGTTGACTTCGTGTGGGCAACGTGTACAAAACACAGACAGTAAGCCGGCAGTGAAGATTGATACCGTACTTTCTGCCGACAGACAAATAGCTTTGCAGTTTCCGGGACGGGTGAAAGCGGCACAGGACATAAGTCTGTCTTTCCGGGTGAGTGGTACTATTCAGTATATGCATGTAAATGACGGTGCCTATGTGCGTAAAGGGCAATTACTGGCAGAATTAGATCCGACAGACTATCAGATTCAGCTGGATGCGACAGAAGCAGAATATCAAAGTGTGAAAGCGGAGGCGGAACGGGTGATGGCACTTTATAAGGAAAATGTGACAACACCGGATGCTAACGATAAGGCCGTGTACGGATTGAGACAGATTACCGCCAAATATAACCATGCTAAAGACCAGTTGGCATACACCCGTTTGTATGCTCCTTTTAGCGGATATGTGCAGAAACGTCTTTTTGATTCCCATGAGACGGTAGCTGCCGGTATGCCCGTCGTTTCCATCATCAGTGAGGGAAGCCCGGAGGTGGAGATTAATCTTCCGGCAGTGGAATATATTCGTCGACAGCAGTTTACCCGCTACTATTGTACATTCGATATTTATCCTCATCAAAGATATGCTTTGGAACTGATTAGTGTCACCCCTAAGGCAAATGCCAATCAGTTGTACACCATGCGGCTTCAACTGAAAAAAGAAGATAAACAGGTAGTTCCATCGCCCGGCATGAATACAATGGTAACTATCGAATGTAGTGAAGGAGATGTGCGTAACCTGTCGGTTCCCGGTGGAGCGATTCTTCGTGAGAACGGGCGTACGAGTATCTTTCTTTATGATGCTTCCAGTCACGCTATTCGCCGTTGTGATGTGACCGTCACCCGTCTGCTTAGCGACGGCAGATGCCTGATTACTTCAGACGGAGCGAATCCCGGTGATTTGGTTGTCGCTTCGGGGGTGCATCATGTAAAAGAGGGAGAACAGGTGGAACCGCTTCTTCCGGCTGCTGAAACCAATGTGGGAGGACTGCTATGATTGATATTAGTAAATGGGCATTTGAGAACAAGAAGTTAATCTACTTCCTGATTGCCGTACTGATTGTAGGAGGAGCTTATTCCAGTTATGAAATGAGTAAACTGGAAGACCCAGAAATAACGGTAAAGCTTGCCATGGTAGTCACCACCTATCCCGGTGCGTCTGCGCATCAGGTAGAATTAGAGGTGACGGATGTACTGGAGAAGAATATTCGCTCCATGGGGAATATAGATAATGTGGAAAGTTATTCCTACAACGATCTCTCCCTGATTCAGGTAGAACTGAAAACGACTGTCAAAGAGACGGACGTAGAACAATGCTGGGATCTGTTGCGTCGTAAAGTGGCGAACGCACAGGCAGAACTTCCCGAAGGTGCCAGTCCTTCTATTGTAAAAGATGATTTTGGAAATGTTTACGGAATGTTTTTCGCTTTGACGGGTGACGGACTTTCCGATAGGGAACTGTCTGATTATTCAGAACTGGTGAAACGTGAAGTCAGCGAACTGGATGGGGTGGAACGCGTCGACTTATACGGTAAACGTCCCGAATGTATTAATATCTCTCTTTTGCAAGACCGGATGGCTAACTTGGGTGTGAAACCCGCCGAAGTGCTAGCCACATTGAACGGACAGAACCAAACGACTTATACTGGTTACTATGATAATGGCGATAATCGTATCCGGGTGACAGTCAGTGACAAGTTTAAGACGGTGGAGGATATCGGTCGTATGCTGATTCAGGGACATGATGCCGATCAGTTGCGGTTGAGTGATATAGCCCGTATTGAGAAAGATTATGAAGATCCTACCCGCAACGAATTGTTTTATGACCGTCAGCGTGCGATAGGAATAATGGTGGCCGCTTCTTCGGATGCCGACATTATCAAAGTGGGGCATCAAGTGGAAAAGAAATTGGAGCAACTGAAAGTCGAACGCCTTCCAGCAGGAGTAGAGTGTCATAAAGTTTTCTATCAGCCGGAACGCGTAGGCAGTTCGTTGGGGACGTTCATTCTTAATCTGATAGAATCTGTGATTATCGTAGTTGTTATTCTGATGATTGCTATGGGATTTAAGAGCGGGGTGATTATCGGTATCAGTTTGGTAGTGACGGTATTCGGTTCCTTCCTGTTCCTTTATTTTATGGATGGTACGATGCAGCGTGTTTCATTGGCCTCGTTCGTGCTTGCGATGGGGATGCTGGTGGATAATGCGATTGTTATCATCGACGGTATTTTGGTAGATTTGAAAGCCGGAAAGAGTCGGATGGAGGCAATGACTGCCATCGGACGGCAGACAGCGATGCCTTTGCTGGGAGCTACTCTGATTGCCATCATCGCTTTTCTTCCTATCTTTATGTCTCCTGATACGGCAGGCGTTTATACGCGCGATTTGTTTATCGTACTCGCTGTTTCCTTATTGCTTAGTTGGGTGCTGGCTTTGGTGCACGTCCCGTTGATGGCTGACCGGATTTTGCATCCGGAAATCTCTGCGGCAACTACTGCTGCCGGAAAACGTGTGTATGAAGGAAAGATTTATGCTGTGCTCCGTTCATTATTGAAATTCAGTCTGGCACATCGTTGGAGTTTTGTGTTTACAATGATTGCTTTGGTATTGCTTTCGGCTTTCAGTTATCGGTTTATGAAGCAGGGCTTTTTCCCGGATATGGTCTACGATCAGCTTTACATGGAATATAAATTGCCGGAAGGGACTAACTCCACTCGTGTAGCACATGACTTGGAAGAAATCGAAGTTTACCTGAAAAAGCGTCCGGAAGTTACACACGTCACTACTTCTATCGGTGGTACACCTGCCCGTTATAACTTGGTGCGTAACGTAGCCAATCCTTCCTTATCTTACGGTGAACTGATTATCGACTTCACCTCTCCGGACGATTTGGTGGATAACATGGCGGAAATTCAACAATATCTTTCACAACATTATCCGGATGCTTACGTAAAGATGAACCGCTACAATCTGATGTTCAAAAAATATCCTATTGAAGCGCAATTTACCGGTCCTGATCCTGCTGTTTTGCATCAGTTGGCAGACAGTGCCCGCAAGATTATGGAGAATTGCCCGGATGTTTACCTGATTACCACGGACTGGGAACCGCAAATTCCGGTACTGACTATTGAATATGACCAGCCTGCGGCACGTGCTATCGGATTGAGCCGTAATGATGTAAGCCTATCTCTACTGACCGCTACCAGCGGCATCCCTATCGGGTCTTTCTACGAAGGTATTCACAAAGATAATATCTACTTGCGTTGCCTGGACGAACACGGAAATCCGATTGAAAACCTGGACAATACGCAGATATTCTCGTCTCTTCCTTCTCTGAACGGTTTGCTGACACAGGAAATGATGATGAAACTGAAGACAGGAACACTATCAAAAGAAGAACTGGTGGAAACGTTGATGGGAACAACTCCGTTAAAACAAATCAGTAAGCGGATTGATGTGAAGTGGGAAGATCCGGTGGTTCCCCGTTATAACGGGCAGCGTAGCCAACGGGTGCAATGTTCTCCTGTTCCGGGGGTAGAAACGGAGAAGGCGCGGCAATCCATTGCCACGCAGATTGAACAGATTCCGCTGCCTGACGGATATCGGCTTCAATGGCAAGGCGAGAGGAACGCCAGCACAAAGTCTATGCAATATCTGTTCAAGAATTTCCCGTTTGCTATCATTCTGATGATATCCATTCTAATCATGCTGTTCAAAGATTACCGGAAACCGGTTATCATCTTCTGTACTATTCCGCTGGTATTTGTCGGTGTTGTTGCTGTAATGCTGCTTACCGGGAAGACATTCAACTTTGTGGCTATCGTCGGTACATTGGGGTTGATCGGTATGATTATTAAGAACGGTATTGTCTTGATGGATGAGATCACTTTGCAGATTAATCAGGGAGTAGAACCTGTGACGGCATTGATAGACAGTTCGCAAAGTCGTCTCCGTCCCGTGATGATGGCTTCGCTGACTACGATTTTGGGAATGATTCCATTGTTGCCGGATGCCATGTTTGGTTCGTTGGCGGCTTCTATCATGGGTGGGTTGCTGTTCGGCACGTTGATAACGTTGCTTTTTATCCCGATTTTGTATGCATTATTCTTTCATATAAAAAAGACAGACAAATGAAAAAAGAAATTCTTGTAGCCATTAGTGTAGCGGGTGTATTGTTCGGCCTGTCGGTTTCTCTTGCCGCGCAAGAAAAACTAAGTCTGGCGCAATGCCGTGAAATGGCACTGAAATATAATAAGGATATGGCTGCCGCTAATAAGCAGACGGAAGCAGCCCGATTGATGTCTCTTAGTTATAAAGCCAATTTCTTCCCTAATTTTACAGCCAACGGAACGGGTATTTATAGCACAGCGGATGGAAGTCTCGGAGTTCCGGGAGGAAACCTTCCGGTTTTCCTGCCCAATCCTGCTACCGGAGAACTGGTATCGAGCGGTTTCGCTTATTTTCCCGGATTGAATCTGGATTATAAGGTCGGAACTGTTTACTCGGGCGGTATACAAGTGGAGCAACCTCTTTATATGGGAGGAAAAATCCGTGC